>UEXW01000067.1_pt1 | contig 51715 bp, 42 predicted proteins | sample 4301151 | NCBI WGS metagenome assembly UEXW01 (sample SAMEA4773176, study PRJEB27434) | metagenome | biome: 2259; feature: agricultural soil; material: soil | place: USA | collected 2014-09 | depth 0.25 m | reverse complement strand
GCTAACACTTCCCCTTGCCGGGTGTGTAGAGGACTTTCACCTCCAAGTGAGTGCGCCCTGCCGGGCGCACAAAAACAAACGCCGGGCTGGTTGGCCCGGCTTGTCTTCTTGTACCTGATCGGAACGACTGAGTTCCGAGGTCCGGTCAGATTTTGTTGTTTCTGAAAATCACCGCTTCTGACTTGGCCCGGTTTGAAAAAGTCACCGCTTTTTCAAAGCTGAATTACATGACCAGTGCCAGATTCTCCAACTCGTGCTGGAGTACCGGCAGAGAGCAACCGGCCATTTCCACCCGACCGGCAGCATCCAGAGCCGCCTGGGGAGAAACCCCATAGCCTCGGCCCATCAGGAAAACCTGCAATAGTTCAGCGGCTTCGCGGGAGTCAATCATCCCACCTTGCAGGAGATCGCTCCGTAACGACGCCAGTTCCATGCTTGTGAATCGTTCTTTCATGGCCGTCCTCACCTCCGACCTACTTTCGACGTCCTTGGCCTATTAGACTCATCGGCTGCCACAAATGTTGCATGCAATTTCAATGCCGCAACCAGCCACTCATGTCTGGTACAGTCTGGAAGTCGTTCTGGATTCTTTAACCCGTGTGGAAGGAAAGAGTTGTGGGCAACCCGAGGCGGGGTAACCGGCGTCGCGGTTCCGGAGGTACCGTCTCGTTAGTGACATAAGGTGTCGATGTGGGACGAAAAGCGGCGATTCCCGTCGAAGAAAGCGGCCCAAAAACCCAAATCAGGACGGTTCGATCGTGGCCTGGTCAATTAACATCACCGCCAACCCGTCGCGCACCGGGTAGACACGGTGGCATTCGCCACATTTGAGGGCTTCCGGGTCGGTCCGGTGAATGAGTGGCTTGATGCAGACCGGGCACGCTAGAAGTTCGAGCAAGTCCTCAGGTATCACAGTGCGAACATTGTACCAAGGCGCAGACGCAGAAGGGTCCCTGGTGGCGCAAAGCTCCGATTCAGCAACGTTGACACAGAGACTCCGAGGCAAGCATTTCTGCCGAAGACCTTGGTGAATTGGCGATTGCTTTCTGGATTAGACGCCATAGCGCTCCTTCGTTGGAATCTATTTTGGAGCCCAGGGTGACCTGCCATCTCTTGTATTCCTCCTCCAGCGAAAGGAGGTTCCGCGCGTCTGCGACCGCTGTATAAAGAAGTATCGCCTGGTTGGGGTTCTCTTTTCGCATGGCTTGGATAAAAGCGTTCCAGCCCATGCCCCGCTGCCCAAACGCAGTAATGATCAGGTCGAACGGGCCATATTCACGATAGTGTCGGAGGGCGTCAGAGCTGTCTGCGCAAAAGTCTAGTAGGATGCCGGCGTAGGTAGTTGCGTCAACCTGCTTCCTGAGTCTCCACCTGAACAGTTCCTGTGTTGATGGATCCCTCTCATACTGGTCGTCGAGAATGAGAATTCTCATGACTCCGTCCGCAAACCGCGATTCTACGCGCCAATGTTCTGATGTTTCGGCAGCCTCACTGCTGCGCCGTGCCCTTCACCACCAATGCGAACGGCATGTCCTCGCCCGACGCCAGTTTGATGCCCGCCGAGAAGATGTAGTGATCCTGATCGTCCTTGGTAACGGCGGGGGCGGTCCCTCCCTCGGGCTGCAGCATGCTTAGCGGGGCCGGATGTTTCGTGCGGGTAGTCTGCCGGCTCAGCGCAATCACTTCCTGGACCTTGAAAACCCTTCCCGGATCAGGATCCGCGCTCGCCGGAATCATAAGCAGGAAATCACGGCTGGGCGCGACTCCGAGGTGGTTGCCATCGTTGGGAATGAGTTCATAGCGCAGCGTGTAAAAGCCCGCGGCAACCGGTTGCCCGCGGTAGTCCGTGGACGCTTGCGGCCAATGAACTACTCCGACCATCGTAGATTCCGCAATGCGGTCGTAGATCACGTCCGCCGTTTCTTTCTTCGGTTGTGCCGGCATGTCTTTGCGGAGATAAAGTTCGGCTGCGACCGAAGTTCCGTCCAGAATAATTCGATAGCCCTTCGGTTCAAGTACCTGGCGAACCCCTTCGGGAACGCTGGCGTCAGTGAGGGCGCTCAGCGCCTCAACCTTACCGGTTTGCTGAGCGGCGCTCAGGGCGCCGCAAACGAGCAGGAGGGAAAACGAAAAGACACAAGTGATTCTGCGCAAGAATCAACCTCGTTGGTGGGATGAACAGAGAGCGCGGGCGAGGGCGCCCGCGCCACCCTCAGCGGGCAAACGTTCCGACGAACGCACTACGACGGCCGTGCGTATCCCACGACTCGCCCAGGCCGGGACCGCGATATGCATCCGTCACGGCTACGGCGGGCATCGAGTGAGACACCTGGGTAAGCGGCGGGTAGAACGTCACCTCGTTGCCGCAAACATGATCCTTATCGCCCAGCGACCGCGTCTGCACAGTCGCGAACTGGCCAGCCCGCAGAAGCGCAACCCCATGGCGTTCGTGATTGACGATCATCTCCATAGGCGCCGTGATCGTCTGACTGACATTCTGGAGCAGTTCTCCACCCATCTGTTTCGCGAAACTCACGAGAGCCGCACTCTGTTGCGGAGTCGCCTGATCGTCCACCAACAGCACCGATTGTGCAGGATAGGGATTCGCATAAGGATCGCCCAGCGTCGCTTGAGCGCGGACCGCTGCGGCAATCGTCAGACCGTCCAACGGGATGCCATCCCAACTTCCATTCTGTACATGCCAGGCGAGAATTGCCTCCTTGCCGACCAGATTCACTTCTCCATTCGCGAAGCACTGGCCGGTGTAAACATCGGCGCTACGGGTTTCAATGTAGTCGCCGCGAATCTGCTGAGCGTACAAGGCGCTGGACAGACAGGCCACGGCAAGAACTAAAACGGCAGGAAGGCGATAACGCATGAGACACCTCACCCTTGATCAGATGTCTCTATTTTGCTCCTGGATGCGGCTTCAAGGGAAGGGGTCACTCACGACCGGAGTCGCGACGCAAGCACCCACCATCCGCAGTTTTCGGCGCGTTGACTTGTTTCACGGCGCAGCCTACCATCGAATTCTACCCAGCAGACTACTGTGACCCTATGATCACTGAGACCATCTCGCATTACCGTGTCCTTTCCCAGTTGGGAGGCGGCGGGATGGGTGTGGTCTACGAAGCCGAAGATCTGAATCTGGGCCGGCACGTGGCGCTGAAATTCCTGCCGCCGGAATTGGAGAGAGACCCCGACGCGTTGGAGCGCTTCCAGCGCGAAGCCCGGGCTGCTTCCGCCTTGAACCATCCCAACATCTGCACGGTCTACGAAATCGGGCAATGCGAGGGCCGGTACTTTATCGCCATGGAGTTGCTGGAGGGTGAGACGCTAAGGCGTCGTATCGGCGGTCAGCCCATGGAGGTGGGTCTGCTGATTGAGTTGGCAACCCAGATCGCCGACGCTCTGGACGCCGCCCACGCCAAGGGAATCATTCATCGCGACATCAAGCCCGGGAATCTCTTCGTCACGCGGCGCGATACCGCGAAAGTCCTGGACTTCGGTCTGGCTAAACACGCCTGGGAAGCGCGAACTCCACTGGGCGACACCACGCTCGGCACGGCTGCGACCTTGAAAGACGAGGTCCTCACCAGTCCGGGGTCCACGGTTGGCACCGTGGCCTATATGTCGCCGGAGCAGGCTCGGGGGAAGGAACTGGACACGCGCACCGACTTGTTCTCCTTCGGGACCGTCTTGTACGAGATGGCTACGGGGACACTTCCATTTCGCGGCGATACCACCGCCGTTGTGTTTGAAGCGATCCTGAATCGGGCCCCGGTGTCGCCCGTACGTCTGAACCCCGACGTGCCTGCGAAATTGCAAGAGATCATCCTGAAGCTGCTCGAGAAGAATCGGGAACTGCGCTACCAGGGCGCGGCCGAGGTGCGGGCGGACCTGAAACGGTTGAAGCGCGATAGCGAATCGAGCGAAATCGCCGCCGCCAGACACGCCACACCCCATCCTCCGCTGCGGCCGACCGCTTCTGGAAGACTGGGCAAGTACCTTTCAGCGGCTGCCTTGCTGGCCGCCATCTTAGCGGGAGCAGCCTTTCTCTACATGAAACGCGCACGCGCTCTCACGGAGAAGGACACCATCCTGCTGACGGATTTCGTAAACACCACGGCCGATCCGGTGTGGGACGTGACGTTGAAAAAGGCACTGGCCGTCGACCTTGAGCAGTCTCCCTATCTGAACGTGTTCTCCGACCAAAAGGCACGCCAGACCTTGCGTTTCATGGGACGGTCGTCCGACGATCGCATCACCACCGAGACTGGCCGAGAGATCTGTCAGCGCGCTGGCATCAAGGCCATACTCACCGGGACGATCGCCAATGTAGGCAGCCAGTACGTGGTCACGTTGGAGGCGGTGAACGCGTCCACGGGCGACTCGCTGGCGACCACCCAGGCGCAAGCGGCCAGCAAGGAGGGCGTCCTCAACGCCCTGCACAAGGCGGATTCCCAACTTCGCGGCAAGCTGGGCGAGTCACTCGCCTCCCTGCAGAAGTACGACATGATGTTGTCGCAGGCCACGACCTCGTCCCTGGATGCCCTGAAGGCTTTCAGTCAGGGGGATTCCAAGCACGGCCATGGCGACGAGTATGGGGCCATACCGGAATACCAGCGGGCCATTGAACTGGACCCCAACTTCGCCATGGCGTTCGCGCGCCTGGGCACGGTTTACGTAAACCTGGGTCAATCCGCACTTTCCGAAGAGTATCGGAAAAAGGCATTTGAGTTACGCGAGCGCGCCAGCGAGCGCGAGAAGCTCTACATCATGTCCCATTATTACGTCGACAGCGGGCAACTCGACAAAGGCATCACGGCGCTCGAACTCTACAAGCAGACTTATCCGCGCGACTCGGTTCCGCCGAATAACCTTGCCAACGTCTACAACCAGCTGGGGCAATTCGAGAACGCCCTGGAAAATTCGCGCAAGGCGGTCGAACTGGATCCGGATTCCCTGAGCGGTTATGAGAATCTGGCGTACGCCTATGCCGGTCTCAACCGGATCGATGAAGCGAAGGCAACGGCCCTCGCAGGTTTGAAAGTAGCGCCCAAGAACGTGGGCATGCACGGCGTCATGGCCGGTATCGCATGGAACCAGAATGATCAGGCAACCATGGAGCGGGAACTCAATGCGCTGGAGGCCATCGGCCCGGACGGACAACTCACCGCCACCGTAATGCGTTCCGATCTCGCGGTCAGCAGAGGTCAGTACCGGCAAATGCGTAACTTAATTCAAAAAAGCCAGGAAGTGGCCAGCCGTGCCAAACTGCAGGAAACCATCGCTGGTCTGGACGCCACGCGCGCAGTCCGGGAAGCTGTGGCGGGGTTTCGTCCGGAAGCTCGAGAAGCCGCCAATCGTGCCCTGCAGGGTACGCCCTCCGCAAACGTATCGTTGAATGCGGCGGTCGCGCTGGCTTTGATCCATGAGCATGATCGCGCGTTAAAGATCGCGAATGACGTCGCTGCGCAGCGGCCCTTCGACACGATCGTGCAATTCGTTCAGATTCCCCTGGTGAAAGCGCTCATTGAGTGCAACAACCAGCAGCCCGCCAAGGCCATCGATCTGCTCGATGGGGCCATGGTGTACGCTCGCGCCAGTCAGGGAGTGTTGTATGCGCGTGGTCTCGCCTACCTTCAGGCCGGACAAGGTACCCAAGCCGCCCAGGAATTTCAGACGGTGCTCGACAAGCGCAGCGTTTTTGCAGATCCGGTGTCTTCGCTGGCGAAGCTTGGTTTGGCGAAGGCCTACGCTCGGCAAGGGGACTCGAGCCACAGCCGCCTGGCGTATCAGGATTTTCTGGCGTTGTGGAAGGATGCCGACCCGGATGTGCCGCTCTTAAAGCAAGCACGCGACGAGTACGCCAAGGTGCAGTAAGCTCCCCCTGTCCGCGACACACCTCCGAACTCAAGCTTACTGCAGCGCAATCACCAGGATTCGCCCATCGGAATGATATCCACCGCCGGTGGCGTTCTTGGCTTCTTGAACCGGATTCGGGGGCAGGTAGTAGGTCAGGCCCTTGACCTTGCCGCCTTTCTGTAAGGTCCCACCGATGTTGTCGCGTTCTCCATCAACCGCCGGGTCGATCTTGTGCGTCACTTTCCCGTTGCGCTGATCTTTTTCAAAGCCGATGTCGTGCGTTCCTGCGCCCACCCAAACATCCTGACCATTCCACTGAACCGGTGCCTTCCAGATGCGGAAGTGATGACGGCTGGCGACCACCGCGTATGGTTCGGCCTGTTCGTAACCGTAATCCTGCACGCGGCCGAACAGATACAAATCACTCATGGGCATACCCAGATAAGCTTTCTTCTCGTAAGTCTGCAGGACCCCCTTCATGACTGACTCCTTCACATCGCGGTCCGCGACATTCCAGTCACCGGCTGTGAGAGCTTCCTGTACTTTCTGCAGGGGACCAACGATCACGAAGTTCACCATGTCGCCCTGATTCTGGAATTCATCATTCACGCGGCGGGGAAGGCCGTCGATGATCTTACGAAGCCCGGAATCGAGACCCGTGGTGGAAAGCTTCAAAGCGGGAGGGGCCGGAGGCGCGGGTGCCGTATCCTTCGGCGTCGCGGGTGCACCGCCAGCCGTGGCGGAGGAAGATGGTGCAGCCGCCGGCGGGGAAGTGGCCGCTCCCGTGCCAAACTGGCCGGATAACCAGGTCTGGGCAGCGGCGGCTAAAGCTCCTTTGATATCCTTCACCTCTTTTTCGCCGCCCGTTTTCATCGGCGCGGCCGCACCGGATGCTTGCGCTGCGCTACCCGCACTTGCGGACGCTGGCTCCGATCCGGATGTGATCTGCACCTTTACCGCGAAGCTCCCCTGGCATGGCGGCGTCCCGTTGTAGTTGACTCCGAGGAAGAGATGTCCCGCTTCGGCTGTATGCAGTTGCTGGGTACCACCGACCAAGACCGCGGGGCCGTTTTCCTTCAGCCGCGCAATCAACGCGCCGGGATTTGCGGAGGTGATTGGGAGGGTCTGGGCGGATCCGCCGGCAGATGCGACGCCCGCAGGATCGCAGCCAGCCGCCGCGGGCGTAGCTGTGATAGCAAGCACGCTCCCCGGCTGGAGATCGACTCCGGTGTCGGTCCAGGGCTGAGTAGTAGGAACCGTGAACTTGTAGTCCTGCGCGTCTAGAGAAGGAAGCGCCAGGGCGGCCACCAGCGTGATTAGCAAAGCTGACGTCCGGGCATTATGAAAGCGGATAGGAAAAGATAAGAGCTTCATGATCGAGAACCCCAATGTCAATCATCGCCCGGGGATCGCGGACGATCTAGCTCCTATTATCCAATATTGCAGGGTGCGGGGTAGGCTTCGCCTGACCTTATCGTGTCCCCCCACAGTCGCGGGCAGGAGTGCCCGCGCCACAATCGGCATCCGAATCTATTCACACTTTCCGGTGCCGTGACAGCTGCGTCCTTTGGACGAGCAGTTGCCGGGCTCGGCGACGTTTCCATCCGGTCCGATGCAGGTCTGTGTGTGCATGCACCAGAACAGCCCATCGTTGGAGCTCTGCACGTTCGGGTCGGCTTCGGAAAGAATGAACTGACCTTTCCAGCGGAGGGAGGAGCACAGATTCGGATTGTGGATATTGAAGCGATCCGTCTTATGAATCACGCGGCACCTCCGGCGGCCTTGAGGATGGCGCGCTTAACGGCTACCTGCGCCAACTTCACCTTGTACGCGTTCTGACTTAGCGGTTTGGCATTGCGGACCGCCGCAGCGCCAGCTTTCTGTGCGTTGTCTTCGCTCACACTCTGCCCCTTCAGCGCAGCTTCCGCCTCGGGAGAAGGCCAAGGCGTGGGTGCCACGTGCCCCAGGACCACCCGTGAAGCCTGTACCGTGGATCCACTAGTCTTAAGGGCAACCGCGGCTACCGCCAGGGGCCAGTCAAACGCCGCCTTCTGCCGCACTTCATAATGCGCGACTTTCCAGCCACTCGCCGGCGGAACGATGATCTCGGTAACCACCTCGTTAGGTCGGAGATCGTGTTCGCGCTCCCCTTCCGCCTTGGGCGCGACGAAGAACTTTTCCAGTGGAAGATCTCGCTTGCCCTTGGGACCTTCCAGGTGAATCTTGGCTCCGTAAGCGATCAACACGGGAGCAATCGTGGAAGGACTTACGAATTTCGCCGCCCCACTATTGCCTAAGATCGCGTGATAACGATGGTCGCCGTCGGTCACCGGGTCCTTGCCGGATTCATCCTTCGGAAGCAGGCCGAGTCCATTGCGGAAGTACCAGCAGCGCGGCCGTTGGCAAAGATTCCCGCCCAACGTCGCCATGTTGCGAATCTGTGGGCTGGCAGCTTCGTGAACGGCTTCAGCGAGAGCCGGATAGTTTTCTCGAACGCTCGCGTTCTCGGTCAATTCACCCAAAGTTGTCAGAGCTCCAATGCGCAGGCCTTGCGCATTGGACGTAACTCCACGAAGCTCCGTGATCCCCTTGATGTTGATCAGGCGCTTTGGAGTCACCACGTCTTCCTTCATGAGCGCCAGCAGGTCGGTGCCGCCCGCCAGGATCTCGGTTTGTCCCCAGGTCGGGGCCAGCAAGCTGGCCGCTTGCCGGGTATTGGCAGGACTCAGATATTCGAATGGTCGCATCATGCACCTGCTTTCTGTGCGGAGGGCTGGCTCAACGCGGCCAGAACCTTGTCGGGCGTGATGGGAAGGAACGGAACCCGCACGCCGAGCGCGTTGGCCACCGCATTCGAGATCGCCGCTCCCGATGAAATGACGGGAGGCTCTCCCAGGCCAATCACGCCCCGCTCGTCGTAGCCTTTTCCTGTCATCATGTGCACCTTGAGTTCGGGAATGTCACTGAGCCCGGCCAGCCGGTAGAACTCCATATCCGCGTTTAGCATCAGACCGGTCACCGGGTCCATCACCTTCTCCTCGTAGAGCGAGTAGCTGACCCCCATGATCAGCGCGCCCAACACGCTGCTTTCGGCGAGCTTGACGTCGATAATGAGCCCACAGTCCTGCACGGCCACCATCTTCTTCATGGTGACGATGCCGGTCTCGGTGTCGACTTCGACTTCTGCCATCTGCACCCCGCCCACGCCGCTGTTGGTGAGATCGGGCTTGTTCTTGCCCGCTGCCTGATCGTTGTGTCCATGGCAGGTGATTGGCGTAGCGCCGATTTTGGAGCAGGCTTCTTTCCAGCTCAGTGAACGACTATGGTCGGACTGAACTCTTATGGTTCCGTCTCGCGCTTCGAGTTCGCCAGGTTGAGCGTTGAGTGCGGGTGCTACCTTCGCAAACAGCGCCTCGCGCGCGTCGACCACTGCGCGCCGCGTCGACGAGCTAACGCCACCGGGCGTCGTCGAGCCTCCTGAACCTCCTGACGGCGGATACAACGTGTCGCCGATATATAGCTTGATTTGATCCACTTGCAGCCCGAGCGCATCGGCGGCCACCACTGCGATGCAGGTTCGCGTGCCCGTCCCGATGTCCTGCGTGCCCATCTTGATGTCCACCGAACCGTCGGGATGGATGCTCAGGTCGCAGTCACTGCCGTGCCCGCGTCCGCCCCAGGTGTGCAGCGAGAGACCGACTCCGCGGGCTATGTGTCCCGAGATGTTTTGGCCGCGCGGATGCCACTTCGACTTCCATCCCATGAGTTCGGCGGCGATGGGAAATTCGTCACGATACACATTGGGGAGCCGCGTCAGTTCGATGTTTTTCAGGAAGAAATCGTACGGATCCATGTTGAGCTTGGCTGCCATGTCTTCCAGCGCGCACATGGTAAGCACGGCCGCCTGCGGATGGTTCGGCGCCCGCCATGCCCGCGCCGGACCGATGTTATTGCGAATCGCAGTGTGTTCTTTTTTCTGATTGGGCACCGCAAAGCAATACGGAATCGGAGGCATGCCGCCTCCGCCTGGGCCGCCCGTGCCCCAGGATTGCGACTGCCAGGCAATCAGGGTGCCGTCTTTCTTCGCTCCCACTTTCACGCGGGCATACGCTGATGGTCGCGCGCCCGCCACTCGCAATTCTGAATCGCGCTCCAGCATCAGCCGAACCGGTTTGCCCCCGGCTTTCTTGGAGAGCGTCGCGGTCGCAATGCCCCAGCGGTCCGGACCAAACTTGCTGCCGAATCCTCCGCCCACATGATCCTGATGCACGCGAATATTGGAAGCCGGAATCTTCAGCGGCTCCGCCATCTGTCCCGCAATGCCGGAAACGTTCTGGGTCGACATATGCACGAGCAAGTGATCGGGATCGGTCCATTCCGAGGTCGAGCCATGCGACTCCATGCAGCAATGCACAATCACCGGGGCCCCATAGAGTCCCTCGGAAACCGCCTCCGACTCGGAGAAGGCCTTGTCCACGTCGCCTTGAGTTTGCGTGGCGGCCTTCTGGTAGTTGGACTTTGTCTTTCCGGCCGCCTCAGGATGCTGGGGCGCTTTGCGAATCGCCTCCAGCACGGAATCCGGCGCGCCTTCTCCCTTGGCTTCCTTCAATTCGTCTTCCGTCGGCTTGAAGCTGATGCCGAACTGCTGCAACTGGGAGATGATTTGCGGCTCGGGCACCTGGTTATCGAACATGTCGCCGATATCTTCCCAACTGAGCGGCCCCTGCCCTTCTCCTGCTCCCGCGGGTGGCTCATGATCGGTGACGAGGTGGGAGAGCTTTTGATATTTCACCTGAATGGCGCGAATCGCATCATTCGCGGTTGGCTCATCCACCGCTGCCACCGCTACCACTTCGTCGCCTGCCCAGTGAATGGTCGAACCGGGTTTTTGCACGATCTCGATGGCCTTCACGCCCGGCATCTTCTCCGCCGCGCTGACGTCGATGCTGACGACTTTGCAATGTGCGTAAGGGGAGCGCAGCATTTTGCCGAACAGCATGTCGGGACGCTTGATGTCGTACGTATAGCGCGCCTGGCCGGAGACCTTGTCCGGCGAATCGACACGAGAAATTCTTTTTCCAATCAGCGTTCGATGTTCCGCATCAGGCCACTGGTAATCAGGCATGGTTCAGGCCCCCTTCCGCGCGACTTGCGCAACCGCGGCACGGATGCCGTCGTAGGTTCCACAGCGACAGTAGTTCCCGCCTAACCCGCGGCGAATGTCTTCCGGGCTGGGATCCGGATGCTCGTCGAGCAGAGCCTTGCAGGCGACGACAAAGCCGGGTGTGCAGAAACCGCACTGCGAACCGTCGTTGTCGACGAAGGCCTGCTGCAGGGGATGAAGTTTGCCGTCTTCCATGAAGGACTCGACGGTCGTAATCTTCTTCCCTTGCGCTTCTATCGCCAGGATCGAACAGGCATAGACGGGCTTGTTGTCGAGCAAAACGGTGCACGCGCCACACTCGCCCTTATCGCACACGCGCTTCGCACCGGTGATGTCGAGCGAATCGCGCAGCGTATCCAGCAGCGTCACGCGAGGTTCCAGGCTGGCCTTGTACGTCTTGCCATTGACGTTCAACTCCATCGGCACCTTGCCCGGACCATGCACCGGAACTTCCTGCCCCGCGGCCATCACTACGCGCGGGCCAGCGACCACAGGCACGGCTGCAGCGATGGTGGAAATCTTGAGAAAGTCGCGGCGGGAAACGCCGGAGCGATCGTCTATGGACTCGTTCGGATCAATCTGGATGGATTTGTCATCAGGCATCCCTGTCCTCCGATTGGCGGAAACTTGCCGGCCGCCATCACCGGGTTACGCCTTGTCCGTGGCGGACTGGGACGAGGCGGGGAAACTCGCGGCTACGTCGCGATGTCGAACGGGAATTCTGCAGGGACAGAAGTATACAACTTTGCAGGATGGGTGTGGGGCGCAGGACGGTTGATATAGCAAGTGGTCGGCATTCAGCATTCAGCCCTTCGACATCTGAGTTCGTTCCGCACGAACCCGTATGACTGAATGCTGAGTGCTGAATGCTGACTAGGTGGCAATGCGAACGGTGGGATGCCCACCCCACCGGTTCGTGACTCTTACTTCTTCAAGGCCCGAATATGTTTCACCAGATCATTGATCTGATCTTTGGTCAGCTTGCCTTCATAGCCCGGCATCGGCATCTTGCCCTTTTCAATGACGGTCGCCAGGTCGGCGTCTGACTGCTTCTGCACCTCCGCGGAAGCCAGGTCCTTCAATTTCAAATTCTTGCCCACGGCCGTTTCGCCCTTGCCATCGGGCCCATGGCAACTCGCGCACTTCGATTTGTAAACATCCGCCGCCGTGTCCGCCGCCAAGGTCCACGTCGACAACCCAAATAAAGCCAGAACAACCAGGAATACCCGGACCACGATCTTCATACTTTCTTCTCCTGATTCGTTAGACGAGGGCACACAATCCCTCCGTAGAACATACGCGGCACGCCCCATGCCAGATGGCCGATCTGGTTATGTGCGTGAAGTCTAAGGAAATAGCACGGCAGGACGCAACTTCCCGGCGTTCTTGCCGGGTCAAAAAACACGGCCCGCGGGTGAGAATCCCCACGCAGCGCCTGATGCGACGAGTCCGAGACCAAAATTGGCAGCGATCAAGTCACTGAAAACAAACCGGAGGACCGAACTGCGCATTCAACTCCACTTTGGCACCGGGACTGCCCTTCCCACCACGACGGCTTAGTCCCGGGAGGCAGTTGTGGAACCCACTCTGATGGTCATCGGCTTGAACTACCGCACGGCGCTAGTAGCGGTGCGCGAGCGTTTCTGGATGAGTGAGGCCCAGCAATTCGAAGCCCTGCTTCAACTGGGCCGTGCCGAAGGCATCGACGAAGTCATCGTGCTGACCACTTGCAACCGGACCGAATTCATCCTCTGGGCCAGCGATCCCGGGCTGGCCGCAAACTCTGTGCTGCGTTTCTTGACCCGCCAATACGGCCTGAAGCTGTGCGAGTGGAAGAACTTTTACCGCCTCCTCGATGAAGCGGCCCTCCTCCACATTTTCCGGGTTGCCTCCAGTCTTGATTCGATGGTGTTGGGCGAACCGCACATCATCGCGCAAGTGAAGAATGCCTGGGCGCAAGCTCAAAAAATGGACAGCAGCGGGCGGTTCCTCGACTCTGTCATCCAGAAAGCGCTCACGGTCTCGAAACGAGTGCGCAACGAAACCGCGATTGGCAACTATCCGGTCTCCGTTCCCTATGCCGCTGTGGAGCTGGCCGACCAGATTCTCGGCACTCTTGAAGGCAAGCGGGTGCTCCTTCTGGGCGCGGGAAAGATGAGTGAACTTTCAGCGCGCAATCTCATCAAACGCGGTGCCCGTTCCGTTTCGGTGACCAATCGCACCTACGAGCACGCCCTGGAGCTCGCCCAGTCCCTGGGTGGCATTGCCGTTCCCATCGAAGACCGCTGGCAGCAACTGGTGCACACCGATATCGTCATCAGCTCCACGTCCTGTCCTCACTACATCCTAAGCCGCGATGAGGCGGAAAGAGTGGCCCGCGAGCGCCACGAGCGGCCTCTGGTGCTGGTTGATATTGCCATGCCTCGCGACATCGACCCCAACGTGCGCGAAGTGAAGGGAATTTTCCTGTACGACCTCGATGACCTGGAGAAGGTGGTCGAGCACAACACGGGCGAGCGGGAAGCGGCTGCTCTCGAAGCCCAGAAGATTGTCGAGGACGAAGCCATCGGCTTCCGCCACCGCCTTTTGTCCGAGCGCGTGGTGCCCACGATCGTGGCGCTGCGCGGCCGTCTCGACCAGATTTGCCGGCAGGAACTGCATTCCTTTCAATCCGAGTGCGGGCCATTTTCCAAAGAACAGAACGAGCTGTTAGAAGATGTCGTGGTACGCATTACTCGCAAAATTGCCAGCTCGCTGGCCCGCGAACTCAAGGAATTGCCAGAAAAGGTGGAACAGGACCAGATGACCGTTGCCGTTCAACGGCTGTTCCACCTGGAGACGCCCGAAAAGGCGGCTGTCGGCACCAGTCACTGAAGTTGTGGGCGCCCATTTTACTTGGGTCATATTCAGGGCGGCGCCTCAAAGGGGAGGCTCGGGGGAGGCTCCCCTTTCCCATGCTTGCTCCCTTGTCCGCGCCCAGCCTCTCGACGTAGACTCCGCAGCGTCTGCAAGTCATGACGGACGACACCCACATTGGCGGAGTGTGCCAGCAGTTTCCTTCCACGCGCTGGTCGTTGATCGAGGGCACGCGCAGCCAGCATGCAGACGAGCGGCAGCGCGCGCTCAATGTGCTGATTTCCGCCTACTGGAAGCCTGTCTACAAATACATCCGGCTGCATTGGAAGAAGGAAAACGAGGAAGCCAAGGACTTGACGCAAGAGTTTTTCGCTCGGCTGGTGGAGAAGCGATTGCTCGACCGGTTCGAGCCCAGCCGGGCGCGTCTGCGAACGTATCTGCGGGTATGCGTGGATGGGCTAGTGATGAACGAGGACAAGGCGGCGCAAAGGTTGAAACGAGGCGGCGATGTGGCGCTGCTGCCCCTGGATTTTGAGTCGGCGGAGGGAGAACTCCGGGAGTTGCCGGTTGCGGCATCGGGCGGGCCGGAGGAGTTGTTCACGCGCGAGTTTGCCCGCAGCCTGTTTAGTCTGGCACTAGAGCGGCTGCGCTCCGAATGTGGCGCCAATGGGAAGACAATCCATTTTCAATTGCTCGAACTCTACGACGTCGACGAAGGGGGCAGGCAGTTGACTTATGACGACGTTGCGCGGCGCTTTGGTGTGAAGACCACCGACGTTACCAACTACCTCGCCTATGCCCGCAAGGAATTCCGCCGGATCGTGTTGGATGAGTTGCGCACGATGACTGCCACCGAAGACGAATTCCGCCGCGAAGCCCAGACCCTGCTGGGGGTGAAGCTATGACACGTTGGGTGAGCGACTCGGCGCTGGAACGTCTGCGCGAGGCGGCTGACTCCCCAGATCTCTCCGGCACGCGCTACCGGCTGTTGGACAAGCTTGGACAAGGCGGCATGGGCGGGGTCTTTCGCGTCCAGGACACGGCGCTAGAGCGTCAGGTGGCGTTGAAGGTTATCAGCGTGGCCGATCCAGAGGGGAGTTGGTCGGCACGCCTCTCGCAGGAGGCACGCATCATCGCCAAGCTGGAGCATCCGGGAATTGTTCCGGTGCACGATGCAGGCGTTCTTCCGGATGGGCGGCCTTACTACACGATGAAGTTGGTCCAGGGCAAGCGACTGGACGAGCATGTCGCCAGCGTGTCAGCTTTGTCGGACCGGCTGCGAATCTTTCTGCGCATCTGCGATGCAGTGGCCTTCGCCCACGCCCATGGCGTGCTCCACCGAGACCTGAAGCCTAGCAACGTCATGGTCGGGCCATACGGCGAGGTGCTGGTGATGGACTGGGGGCTCTCGAAGCTGGTGGCAGCGAAGAACAGCGAAATCACGGTCGCGGCATCGGCGAGTGGCAGTGGTTCCGCAACGAGTGGCGGTTCCGCAACACTGAAAGACGAGAACACCTCTCATGGAACCGTGCTGGGCACGCCCGGGTATATGGCTCCGGAGCAGACCCGCGGAGAATCGCTCGATCAGCGAGCGGATGTCTACTCGCTGGGGGCGATTCTGCAGTTTCTTCTGATGGATTCGTCCCCGATTCCGCGAGCGCTGGCCGCGATTCGCGGGCAAGCCATGGCCGAGGAGCGCGGGGCACGCTATCAAACCCTGCAGGAGCTGGCGACGGATGTCGCGCATTTTCTGGACGGGCTGCCCGTCAGTGCCTACCCGGAAGGGCCGTTGGGGCGTACCTGGCGCTGGATCGTCCGCAACCGCGTCTGGATCCTGTTGCTACTGGCCTACCTCGTGACCCGGGCACTGCTGATTTTTTTCCGGCCGCGCTAAAGAGTTTTTTGCACGGGTGGAATAGAAGAGTTGAGCGGGCGTTCCCGCTGGAGAGAAACCATGCATAAAGCGCTAGTGGGACTGATTCTGGGAGGAATCCTCGGAATCTTCGACGGATTGACCGCGTGGTTCACGCCCGCTGCCCGACCGGAGATTCTCGGTATCGTGCTGGGATCCACGATCAAAGGCCTGATCGCGGGCGTGCTTATTGGTTATTTCGCACGCAAGGTGAACTCACTGCCGCTCGGCATCGTCTTCGGGCTGGGGGTTGGGCTCATACTGGCCGGCGCCGTTGCCGCCATGCAGCCGGGACCGAACCACTATTATTTCGAAATCATGCTGCCTGGAGGAATTGTCGGGGTCATCATCGGCTACGCGACCCAACGCTTCGGACGAGCGCCGGAACCGGTAACTCGCTAGCGGTTTAGCGCCACAGTCTCGGCAGCAGTTTGGCAGGCGCTAATACAGTCACAGCAACGCGAACCGGAACTACTCAGTGTGTGCTGGAAGAATCCGGCGAAGACGGCGAGACACCCTCTTCGTCCTCGCCATGCATCAGTCCGAATTTCTTGAGCTTGTAACGCAGGGCATCGCGGCTGATATCGAGGAGCTTGGCCGCCTGGGTCTGGTTTCCGCTCGCCTGTCTGAGAGCCAGCTCGACCATGGCCCGCTCGACCTCTTCGAGCGATGTTCCGCCTTCCGGGATGTACAACCGGGGCAACACGCGGCCATTGGCCAGCGTTTGCCCGTTCTCCGGTGCCGCAGTCCGCTCGAAAAGGGTGCGTCCACCAGTCTCGGCCACTGAGAACGGCAAGTACAGCGGTCGCAAAAACTGACCCTCCTCGAGAATCATGGCGCGCTCGATGGTGTTCTTGAGTTCGCGCACGTTCCCTGGCCAGGTGTGATTCAGCAGCAGCTTCCGAGTATCGTCCGCGATCCCGCGGATCGATTTCCGGAACTTGCTGTTGTAGCGATCGATGAAGAAATCCACCAACGGAAGAATGTCCTCTTTGCGATCGCGCAGCGGCGGAATGAAGATCGCAATAATCGCCAGCCGGTAGTAGAGATCCTGGCGGAACTGGTTCTCGCGCACTGCCTTTTCCAGGTCGCGATTGGACGCGGCAATCACCCGGACGTTGACCTGCATGTCGCGCACGCCACCCACGCGCCGGATTACCTGGTCTTCCAGCACGCGCAGCAGCTTGGCCTGCAAGAGCGGAGACAGTTCGCCGATCTCGTCGAGGAACAGCGTCCCCCCGTCGGCCATCTCAAACAACCCCTTCTTCAGCTGCTTGGCGTCGGTGAATGCGCCCTTCTCGTGTCCGAACAATTCCGCTTCCATCAGGGTTTCAGGAATAGCCGAGCAGTTGATGGCCACAAACGGCTTGTCCTGACGGACACTTTCGTAGTGAATCGCCTTAGCGATCAGGTCCTTCCCGGTCCCGCTCTCGCCCTGGATCAGGATGGTGGTGGCCTCGCTGGCCGCGACCTTGCGGACGAAGTTCATCAACTCGGTCATTTTCCCCGATACGCCAACCACATTGTGATATCCGTTGCGACGATGCATCTCGCCGCGTAGAGACTGCACCTCGCTGCGCAGCCGCGTGGTTTCCAGCGCGTTCTTGATGGTGACTTGCAGTTCGTCAAAATCCAGCGGCTTGCCGACAAAATCAAAAGCCCCCAGCTTGAGGGCGGCCTTGACATCATCCAGCTGCGGATCGGCCGTGATCATAATCACGGCGCGTGCGTCGCCATTTTTCTTGAGTTGGTCGAGAACTTCGAGTCCGGTGAGATCGGGCATGCGGACGTCGAGCAGCACCAGGTCGGGAGATTCGTTGTGCGCAACTTTCAATCCGGGCTCGCCCGACTCGGCCTCAAGCACGTGATATCCCCACTCTTCACACTTCTGCCGCAGCGACCAGCGCACCAGCCGCTCGTCGTCCACAATGAGGATTTTCTCCGCCGACATCCGCTACTAGCTTACTACGGTCTGCAGATAGGAAGAGCCAGCTGAGGGCTCGGGCACCCCGTCTGAAGTTGTTAGGGACGGGGACGCCCTCGTCTGTCCGGCGGCCCGGCCCCATCAGGCCGCTCCCTTGCCTTACCGAGATTTCAGGAGGCCGCCGCTTCTGCCGCCTCTTGGCTAAACGGCAAAATCAGCAGGAACTTCGTGCCTCGCCCCACTTCGCTGCTGACCTCGATTCGCCCGTGATGTTCCTCGACGATCCGCCGCGCCAGCGAGAGTCCGAGCCCCGTCCCGTTGCCCTTGGTGGTGTAAAAGGGGCGGAAGATATTCGGTAGATGTTCCGGCGCGATGCCGCGACCCGTGTCGGTCACGCTGATCGCCGCATTGCCCTCCCAGGTGGATAGGTCCACCCGAACCGTCCCAGCGGTCTCAATGGCCTGCACGGCATTCAGCAGGAGATTCAGCAGCACTTGGTGAATCTGATCACTGTCGTGCTCCACCAGCGGCAAAGTGGGATCTTTGTGCAGTTCAATTTGAATCGGCTTCGAGATCACCTGCTGCCGAGCCAGCATGGTCGCATGTTCGACGGTGGTGTTCAGATCGCTGGGGCGAATCTCGGGAGGATGCGGCCGGGCGGTCTGCAGCAGGTCGCTAAGAATGTGATTGATCTGCGCGACTTCCAAGCGAACATCTTTGACCACCACGCGCGCCGGACTTGAGCTCGGCAGATCCCTGCCCACAATCTCGATCACGCCCGCAATGCCAGCAAGCGGATTGCGGATTTCGTGCGCCAGCCCGGCCGCCAGCTCACCCAGCGTAGCCAAGTGCTCGGCGCGCGACATCTGCGTGCGGTGCAGCCGCTCGATCTCCTCGCGGCTCTCTCGCAAGAGCCGAACCATCTGGTTGAAATTGCGCCCCAGGTCGCCAATTTCGTCATTGCGTTTGGCGAAGTCCACTGTGATATCCAGGTCGCCCTCCCCAACGCGCGCAATTTTCTCCTGCAGTTCGACCATGGGCCGTTGAATGAGGTACGCCAGTGCCAGGATGATCACCGCGCAGACCGCGATGGCGCCGACGCCCGCCACGATGAGGACCTGATGCCGTTCCGGATCGCGCAGCGACCCCGTCGCCAACATGAACAGCACAATGCCGTTGACCAGCACGAAAGCCACCGGCAGTACCGTCTTCAGCTGCCAGTTCACGCGGACTCCGGATAATCTCAGATTGGTCTCTCGTCGCCCCTCTACCGTCGATGTCATTTTCCTGGATCTCGTTAGGTGCTGCTCGGTCAGTGTACAACCACTCCCTTGCGTTCTCTGCGCGTGTCTAGGGACTTCGGCACCATCATGCGTACGCGTGCAAGCCCGGAAGCAGGTAAGTCACTCCGAAGAACGTAAACATCACGATCGCAAATCCCAGGATCACAAAATACGCGGCGCGCCGTCCGCGCCAGCCGCGCGTCACTCGCATATGAAGGTAGCCGGCATATACCAGCCAGGTAATGGCAGCCCAGGTCTCCTTCGGGTCCCAATTCCAGTAGGATCCCCAGGTCCGGTTGGCCCAGTACGCGCCGGCTGCGATCATCAGGGTGAGTAACGGAAAGGCAATGCAAATCGTTTTGTAGGTGATGCGATCGAGTATCTCCGCCGAAGGCAGCAAGCGCTCGAGATCCGGACGCCGCCACAACAGCAAGAGGTACAGCAGAGAGGTGAAAATCCCGCCTACCAGCCCCGAGAGAATGAACGGACTCGCCGCCAGGCTGGTGGCATACAAACCTTCCGCATCCAGCGACGCATATTGTCCATCGCGGGCGCGCAGCAGGAACACAACCAGTGCCATGATCTGCAGCAGGATGCTCACGAACACCGCACGGTTCGCGAGCGTAAACAGGGCATCGTCCTTTCGCACCCGGCCAAGCAGGTATAGCACCAACGGAGCCGCCGCCACCAGCAGCACCAGTACCATCAGCCACCCTAGATCGGGGATCACAACGAACAAGCGCACGCCGCGCTGCAGAAAGACTTCTGACTTCTCCTGCGCGTTCCAGGCCAGCACGCTGAGGCCGCCCCACTTCTCAAACCGCGTAAGGATCCCGATGTACACCGCTAACGTGAACAGATTCGTGAACGCAAGGAAGGTTTCGGTCTCCATCTTGTCCTGGATCAGGAACATCAAGGCCAGCGCGAAGCTGAGCGCACAAGCGGCGTAAGCCAGCATAGCGAGCGCTACGTGGACGTGCAGCCAGGTGGATTGCAGCGCAGGCACCAGCGGTCGCGCGTCGGTGCGCAGCAACTGCATCAGGACAACGCCTACAATCGCCACCGGCATGGTCACCGTGCCGATCACTTTCACGCCATACTTTTTCTCCGCGACCAGCGTGAGCACGGCGAGCGTCCACACAAAACTGAGCAACATTTCATAAACGCTGGCAAACGGCGGATGCCCCGCCTCATACCAGCGGTGCACCACTGCGCCGGTGTTGCCCGCGAGCCCAATCCAAGTGGCGATAGAAGCGAACCGCACATACGAGTCGGTCCCCGTGATCCCGAAGCCAAGATAGAGCGCGCCAGCCCCCGCGTAGAAGATCAGCGCGGCCAACAGCATGTTCGACTCGCTGACTAGGTTCCTGCTTTTCACCACGTTGAGAAATGCCATGAACAGCAAGAATGCAATCCCCAGCCCGACCATCACGATCAGCGTGCTCCCGGTCGCTGCTGGTTGCTGTTCCGCTCTTACGCGTGCCATAGTTTCATCCTCCCGTACAGGCGCTCAGGCAATAGAAACGACGTGGGGCTTGGTCTCCGCCTCGAGCTGTGCCTTCACTTCCAATTCGATTTTTTCCGTCAGGTCGCGGAAGCGATGTTCAAACGCGTCCCGATTGCGATTCGCCGTTCCGCCCACCCACAACCACAACCTGCCGCGCGCGTCGCGTAAAGGAATTGCCCAAAAGCGCGTGTGCGCCACGTAGAACACCAAGGTCAAGCCGACACCCATCAGAATCACACCCGCCCAGACGGCCCACTGCCCGGGCTCATGCGAAACCTGTAAGCCCGTGAAGTAACCCAGCTTCAGATCCTGGGCCTCAATCTGGTAAGGCGCCTTGTTGTTTTCCGCGAAGCCTTCGATGGGCGGGAACCACACGTTGATTGGTGCTCCCGCGTTTCGCGAAGTCATCACCAGGTGCGCCGCCGGATTCTGCACTGATGTCGAGCGCGTATAGACGTGACCGTCCTGGACAACGTAGTCGGGAATGAACTCGGCAAACTGCAGGTTGGTATCTGCATCCAGGGCAACCGTTTCGTTGAGGGCCAGCCACAAATCTCTCTTCTCCGGCGAGCCTGGCAAATTCGCCGTGAGCACCAGCTTCTCAACTTTTCCGTTGGAGCCGTAGCTGGCCTGATAAAAACGCACTCCCCCGTAGACCAGTGGATCGTTGACCACGATCTCCTTGTGCTGGATTTCTTTTCCGTCTTTCACGACTGCCAGCAGCGACCACCATTTCTTAGGTGTTCCGTCCGTGTAGTTTTCCTGGCCGGCGCTATCACAGCGGATGGCGAAGGGCAGGGCTTTCTGCTTCCCGTTCTGCAGGACAACGATGTTCGACTGTTCCCCTTGCGCCAGGCTGACATTGCCGCGCCAGCCCCACAGAGCATCCACGATGCCTCCGAAGAAGATCAGCAGGAGGCTTGCGTGCACGATGTAAACCGCCATCTCCGAAATCCGATTGCGCTCGGCAAACAAGGAGAAGTGGTCGTGGCTCACAATCCTCTCGGGTCGGAAGCCGAATTGGTGCAAGGCACGCTCAGCTGCTACCAAGCCGGACTCGGCATCGAAGATCGGGATCTCCCTTTGCGTCGGCAACGCACGCCGGAAAGTCTTCTCCGGGTACTTGTACGGCCGGGCAAAGTATCTCCACGCGTTGGGGAGGCGCTCGATCGACGCCGCGATGATGCTCACGCTGACCAGCCCCAGCAGGGTGACGAACCACCAGGCGTGGAAGACGTCGGTCAGCCCCAATTTGTCGAGGATCGCGAGAATTTGCGGCGAGTAAGCGCGCTGCATCTCGTCCGGGTCGGTCATCGGCCGCTGCAGAATCATCGTCCCCGCAGCTGACACGATCACCACCACCATCAGCAGGATGACGCCGGTCTTGATGGAACTCAAAGTCTGCCAAGTCTTACGGCCGAGGGTGCGTGGATCTGCAGCCATATCTGTCCCCTTCTCGCAAGGGGAAATTGCACGTTCCACGCCAGAGAATGGTGGCCCATGAACTGATTTTGTTTTCTATCATTTGCGCAGTCCTTTGGTCGGAGTGCCCGCCTCCCTGATGGGCCAAATCCCTCAGAAAACAAACGCGGAACCGGGATTTTCACCCAGCCCTTCGGCGCCCCGACCGCGTGCGCTCGATCACCTCTCCGGGTGAGCCGTGCCCTACCCGGGAAGCCTCCCCGCAGGGTGGTTTACGGGAAATGCAGTTCTTCCATTTCAATTCGGGAACGGCCGGAACGCCTTTCTTTCGCCTCCAGGTTACTTGCGTGATTTCACCAATGCCGCTGTGGGAGAAAGCCCAACTCGGACGTCACCTCGCCCTCTGGAGTTCCGTCACACTGCCGGTGGCCGCCACCAACCCATTGTGATGCAAATAGTTACAGGCGGGAGCGGAAAAACACAACAGATGGCCTTGAAGGCTGGCTTCGTGCATTAGTACAGGCCGAGGTATTGGCAATAAATGCTGGTGGGAGCACAAATCCGCAACGTCCAGAGGGCAAGCGGGCGACCTGTTCTACACATCGTGTGGCACTTGCTCGCTGTGGTGATTTTTCTCGGATGGTGCCCGTCCTTCGCCGGAACCCACCCCGTCCCCCTCGACAAGAACACCGACTCTGCCAAGTGCCTTGAGTGTCACGCAGACAAGGTCAAAGGCAAAGCAGTCCACACCGCGATTGCGACGGGCTGCACCAGTTGCCACGAAGTGCGCGTTAACAAGGACGTCACCCGCGTCAAGCTGATTACCACCACGCCCTACGGACTCTGCCTCACCTGCCACGCCGACAAGAACGCTGAAGGGATCAAGGGCACCGTGCACAGCCCGGCGGTGCGCGATTGTCTGAAGTGCCACGACCCCCACGTCGCCGATAACCAGGATCAATTGTTGAAGGCGACCCTCGGCGACCAGAAAGAAAACCTCTGCCTGAGCTGCCACAAGACCGGTTTGAACGTGCCCGAAAAAGGCAGCCGTCATGCCGCCCTCGACATGGGTTGCCAAACCTGCCACGCGACGCACAAAACGGGCGAACGCGGCAAACCAGAATTTGACTTCCATCTGACTAAGGCAACGCCGGCGCTTTGTCTCGATTGCCATGACGCCAAGGATGCAAACCTGGCCAAGTCACATAAGAACCAGCCCTGGGAGACCGCGAATTGCTTGACGTGCCATGACCCCCACCAGTCGGCGAGTCCCAAGTTGATGCAGCAATTCACTCACTCGCCTTTCGCCAACTCCTGTGAGATCTGCCACGCTCCGGCGAAAGACGGCAAGGTCGTATTAACGCAGGCCAGCGCCAAGGAATTATGCGTGACCTGTCATGACGAACAGTCTAAGCAAATCGCGACCGCCAAATTTCCGCACGCAGGCGCCGCCGGTGAGTGCACTGACTGCCACAATCCCCATGCCAGCAAGACGCCTGGACTTCCGAAGACCGACGCGGTGAATGGCTGCCTGACCTGCCACAGCGATCAGGCGGATCTGCTCAAGAAGAAAGTGCATCACCAGCCCGCCTTCGGCCAGAGCTGCGCCACCTGTCACGAGCCTCATGGCGGAAACCGCGAAAAGCTTCTGCGTGCGGAAGGGAATGCGCTTTGTCTCGAATGCCACGGCACTGAAACGAAGCCGGGAAAAATCGAGAACTCTCACCTGATCACCATCTTCGGCGGCAAAGTTCGGCTGCCCGAGGACTATTTCGCCAAGTACAACGTCATGCAATTCCAGATCAAGTACGGGTTAGGACATCCCACCAAGCAGCACCCAGTTCAGGACGTGCGCGACCCCGTGGACCCGACCAAGATCAGGACACAGATCAGTTGCCTCACCTGCCACCAGCCGCATGCCGGCGCTACGCGTGCCCTGCTGGCCAAAGACATGAAACCGGGAATGCAGTTCTGCGGCACCTGCCACAAAGGAATGATTGGAGCGGCGCCGTGATGTTCGCCATGGATAACCCGACACGCAAACCGGTGATTTGGACCTTGTGGATTGCCCTCGCGGTGGCGCTTTCGCTAACTCCGACCGCGCAGGCGAGCAAGGACAAAAAGAAAAAAGACCAGGCGCAGCCGCCCCAGAAGCCCTTGATCGACACCAGCAAGCTGGTGTGGCCAGAGCCGCCAGATATCGCTCGCATCCGCTATTTGACACTCCTGGAGGGTGAAGAAAAGCCCGTGGATCCCAGCGGAAAGCGCTCCAAGAAAAAACAGGGCTGGATGGATCGGTTAGCCGGTGTCGATGTTCAGGACTACTCCAAGCCCTCGCTGGTGCACTACCTGGCAAAGCCCTACGGAGTCGCCATCGATTCCAAAGGGCGTGTGTATGCAGCTGACACCTATGTCAGTGCAGTGTTCATCTTCGATCTGGAAGCCAAGAAAGTCGATTTCATCCGCAATGGAGCGGAAGCGCGATTTCGAACCATCATCGGCCTGGCGATCGACGAGAACGACCGCTTGTTCGTGACTGACGCAGGCCTGCACCAGGTCTTGGTCTTTGACGCCAATCACAAGTTTGAAACGAACTTCGGCGCGCATGATCTAGGCCGGCCGGGTGGCGCCGCCATCGATACCGAGAACCGTTTCCTGTATGTGGTCGACACCGAGAAGGACCGTATCGCGGTGTTCGACGCTGACAGCTACAAGTTGCTGCGCACAATCGGTGGACCCGGAAAACATGAGGGCGACGACGATCCCGGCACCTTCTCCAAGCCGACCAACGTCGCAGTCGATCCGGATGGCAATGTGTACATCGCGGACACCATCAACAATCGCATTCAGATCTTCGATGCCGACGGAAAGTTCATCAGCATGTTCGGCAAGGCCGGCGATGGCGTTGGCTACTTTGCGCGTCCCAAGGGCGTTGCGGTGGACGCCGATGGCCACATCTGGGTAGCCGATGCGGCACAAAACCGGATCCAGATTTTCGACCGTGACGGGCACGTGCTGGCCTACTTCGGCGTCCCGGGACCCAATCCCGGACAGTTCGGGTTGCCGGCCGGACTCGCCATCGACAAGAACAATCGTGCCGTAGTGACCGAGCAGTTGAAAGGACGAGTGCAGATTTTTCGTTACGTGACCGATGCCGAAGCGGCGGCGGACAAGACCGAGCGCGCGAAGCGAGTCTCGGCCGGAACCGCGCAGGCCGCCGAGGTCAAGAAGTAGCCAACAAGTTCTTGGCAACCGCCGGAGGAACACCGGGGGTGGCCAGAACCGGAAGGAGCCAAGGCGCTTTCCGGCGGTTATTAAAACAGCTGTTCATCCATCAGGAGGTCTTAAGACCATATGAAACGCACAATGTTCATCCTGCTGATCGCGACTCTGGCGCTATCCGGGGCAGCGATGGCGCAGGGAAGTTTCCAGGACATCCTGGGACCCCATAACCTGAACGGCCACGGCTGCGCGACGTGTCACACGCCGCACACCGGCGCCCAAGGCAACGGCGGTACCAATGCAAGCACGGGCACCAATTATCTGTGGGGCCGTGACTTCTTTCCCAACACCTACACCACCATCGGTGGCGGATCGCTGGTGACCACTGCCACCTACACCGACACCGATCCACTGTTCCACACGGCTGCCTGCCTTTCCTGCCATGACGGCAACGTCACCATCGCCGGCATGACCGGGCAGAGCTTCGAGAACGTGGACGGCAAGAGGGTCCCCACCTACTTGAACAAAGATGGCTACAGCCTGGAGAACGATCATCCAGTGCACGTTGCCTATACACCGGGCGGACGGAACTGGCCCGGCACAGTAGACGCAACCGGAGCCATCGTGTGGAGCACCACGGATGCCGGCACCGTCAACTTCACCAACACCTATGGCCGCCCGATCCGGTTCTACGGCGTGGCTGGCACAGGTGGCGCGGCCGGTTCAGCGTATGTGGAATGCTCGACCTGCCACAACCCGCACTCGATGAACTGGGCGCGGTACTCCATCGCTGGTGTTGCCAACGTAAAGCCGTCACGAATGTTCGTGCGCGGCTGGTATGACTCGGCAAATCCGGCTAGCAACTCCGCGACGCAGTTCTGCCGCTCCTGCCACTACAGCAAGAGCAACGAGTACGTAGGCATCAACAGCGTTTCGAACTAGCACTGAATCAGGGGAAAGGCCAAGACCTTTCCCCTCATCTTCCCGGCGATAGAAAGGCAAGACCGTGATCCGACCCAAACTCAGCAGCGCTCTTCTCCTCTCGGCAGTGGCGGCAGCCCAGGTGGCCTCGCACGCGCCGACCGTGCCGGTACAGCCGGCGGCTACCGCTGCTGCGTCCGTGACTCCGATAGACAGGCCGGTCGTCCGGGTTAACGGCGTCGTGTTAAGCGACCGCGACCTGCTCCGGCAGATGATGAACAACTTCCCGTACGCGCGCCAGCATGGTGGCCACTTCCCCAAAGAGATGGAAGCGGACATTCGCCGGAATGCGCTGGACCAGATTGAGTTTGAAGAACTCGTATACCAGGAAGCCTTGCGTCGCAAGTTAACCGTCGCCCCGGCCAAGCGGAACCAGGCGATGCAGGAGTTCAGAACGCAATTCGACTCGGACGCCGCATACCAATCGTACCTGGCCCAGGAACACGGCGGCAGCCCGCAGAGGCTGCGCAGCAAAGTCCGCCGCGCAATCCTGATCGACCAACTGCTGACATCCGATGTAACGCGGAATGCGGTCATCACGGAAGCCCAGTTGCGCACCTTCTACAGTAAGAATCCGGATCACTTCCGCAAACCGGAGAGCGTTTCCCTGCAGACCATCTCGCTGCTGATCCCCGACAACGCCTCCCCCAAGCAGAAGGCTGAGATCCGCAAGCGGGCAGAAGACGCGCTACGCCAGGCCAAGGCCACCAAGGATTACGAAGGTTTCGGCTTGCTGGCCGAGAAGTTTTCCGAAGACGACTGGCGCGTCATGATGGGCGACCACAAATCCATCCATCGCGGCCGCATGCCGGCAGCGGTGGAGAACGTGGTTTTTACGATGCAGGCGGGACAGGTGAGCGACATCATCGAGACCGAAAACTCTTTCTGCATCGCGCGTGTAAACGCACGTGAAAAATCGAAGCTGGTCTCTTTTGAAGAGGTTCGGGCCCGGCTCAAGAAAGACCTTGAAGCGGAAAAAGCAGACACCCTGAAGAAAGCCCTGGAGGCTCGGCTTCGCAAGAACGCGAAGATCGAAGAACTCTAGATTGGACGTGGATCGTGGCTTCTATACGAAGGTTCCGACAGCTGCTCGGTGGGGTGATGATAGCCTCGTTGCTGGGATTCGTGCCGTGGGCATCGGCGCAAGTCACGGCGGGCAACGAGGTATCGATGAACTTGAGCGGCAACGCATCCTTCGGATACCAGGGCTTGCTGGGTGAGGTCGATTCCAATTCATTCCAGTTCGGCGGCATGGCCGATCTAACCGGCTTCTATCACCACCCTAAATTCCTCTCGTTCAAACTGAGTCCCTATTACAACCAGTCGCGCGTGAACTCCAACTACAATTCACTGTTCAGTGGTAAGGGCGTTACAGGATCCGCAAATCTCTTCTCCGGAAGCCACACCCCAGTCGACGTCGCCTTCGAAAAGAATTGGAACAATGAAGGGCAGTTCTCTCTGCCGGGAGCGCCCGGCCTGGAAACTCACGGAACGTCCCAGGGCTTCAGCATCGGAGCGGGAGCCTTCTACGAAGGGCTACCCACCTGGCAGGCTTCCTATAACATCAACAGCAACAACTACGACATCCTGGGGTCGCATACTGAGGGATCCGGATCGGGCCATGTATTCAGCCTGAGTAGTTCCTACCTGTTGAAGGGTTTCAACCTGTCGGGCTCCTATGCAAATTCGCGGATCAATCAGAATCTTCCACTGATCACCAATTTTAACGAGCGTTTGCAAGAGACCACTCACGAGAGTACGACGCAGTTCACGGTAGGGCGTCACCTGTGGAACTCCGCGAATTGGGGCGCTAACTTCAATCACACCGCCTTTCAAACAGACTACACGGGCATACCCTCGGATCAGACCTACAACTCGATTTCTTCTTACCTGACCATGCAGCCGCTGAGCCGGTTGAGCCTGAGCTTGGGGATGAACTACACCACGAACTACAGCGCCTTCCTGTTGAATTCCGTGCTTCCCCAAAGCTCCACCACTGGCACGACGCTGGCATCGACCCCTACTCCACTGCAGGCCACCGGAGTTGCGCCGACGAACGTGAGCTCCGACTATCTGGAATACGGCGCCCGGGCCGCATATGTGATCACGAACGACCTGACGGCGGACAGCAGTATCGATCGGCGCTCGCAATCGTTTCTGGGACAAAACCTGGACAGCGACACGGCCAGCGGCGGACTGGGTTACTCGCACCACGTGTTCGGGGGTCAATTCGCCACGCACTACGGAATTTCATGGTTCACGGTGAGCACCCAGAACCAAAATGGCCTGGGACACACAGCAAGCGTCTCGTATGCACACGACGCCCTCGGTTGGACAAACAGTGTGGATGCGCAGTATTCCAACAGCTTCCAGACCGCTCTCATCAATTACAACCAGAACGGCTATGGCTTCGGATTCAATACCGCGCGAACGTTGCAGAGACGGTGGCGGCTGACTCTGGGCGCGCGTGTCGGCCGAAGCAACATCAATGGCTTCGGCAATTCCGAATCGCGCCTGAGCAGTCTCAACGCTTCGATGTCCACCAACAAGTTCTCCTTCACCGGCACTTATAGCAAGACCAGCGGCAATGCGCTGCAACTGGGGAACGGCCTCACGCCCACTCCCATTCCGGGTCCGGTATTGTTGCCGAACCTGCTGGTCCTCTATGGCGGCACGTCGTACAGTGTGGGCGGAGGATTTCATCCGAACCGGCGTTTGACCATCACCGGCGACTTCGCAAACGCGCGCTATTCCACCAACAACGTCACGTCGATTTCCGACAATCTTTTGCGCCGCTACGACTTAAAGTCTGAATATCGTTTCCGACAGATGATGCTGCTGACAGGCTACAGCCGCGTTACGCAGGGCGTTGGAGCCACCTTCAACACCCCCGCCACCTTCGATTATTTCTATGTGGGGGTCTCCAGACACTTTGACATCTTCTGATCCAGTTCGCACGTTCGTCGGGGTTCAGAAGGGGTGCGCAATCACGGCCATGATTTTGTGCCTGGTGTTGTCGCTGGCGGCCGAACCAAGAGCAAAATCCAAAGAGAAACCCAATCCCGACTTGCCCCCTCCGCTCACTCTTTCCGGCGGACGCACCCTGTCTTACGAACGAAGCTTCTCTTCGGAACGCGAAGTCAAGCTGAAGCGCGGCTTCTGGAACCGTGTGGTCGACATTGTGGCGGGCGCTCCTGAGTTTCACCGGATGAATCGGCCCTACAGCGTTGTTGTCGATTCTCGCGGACGCATCATCGTTACCGACCCCGGCCTGTCGGGTGTCCACATCTTCGATTTCGTTCAAGAGAAGTACAAGTTTCTTTCCCGCGCCGAAGGCAAGGACGCGTTAAGAGCGCCGCAATGTGTCGCCGTCGATGCCCGGGACAATATCTATGTAACCGACTCGGAAGTGGGCAAGATTTTCGTCTGGGATGCAAACGGGAAGCACCGGCGAACTATCGGCAGCCTGAAAGGTGGCGAAGGCTACTTCAAGCGTCCCACCGGCATCGCTGTGGATTCCGCGATGCAGCGGATCTATGTCTCCGACACACTGCGCCACAAGATCTTTGTCCTGGACCTGCAGGGTAACGTCCTACAAACCATCGGCCAGCGCGGCGGTGGCGAAGGCGAATTCAACTTTCCCACCGAACTTCGCCTGCACGAACAGGATCTGCTCGTAGTCGACGCGATGAATTTTCGTGTTCAGGCTCTCGATCGCACGGGTAAATTCCTCTACGCCGTCGGCCACGTCGGTGAAATGAACGGCACCATGTTCCGTCCCAAGGGCATCGGTTTCGACACCGAGAGCAATCTCTACGTAGTGGATGGCCTGTTCGAAACCGTGCAGGTCTTCGACCAGAAGGGACAACTGCTTTACTACTTCGGGCAGAGCGGAAACGGACCGCAAGAATTTCAACTGCCTACCGGGATGTTCATCGACCGGGAAAATCGTATCTACGTCGCCGACTCCTACAACCACCGCGTGCAGGTATTTCGCTACAAGGTTCCGCCTCGCACTCCCAGCGGGGGCGCGCAATGAAGAGTCTCAGCCTGACCGCTGTTGTGTTTCTCGCGCTCACGGCGGTACTGTGGGGACAAACGCCTTTAGCCGGAGATCAACTTGGCGAACACGACCTGTCGCCCAGTGGAACCTCACTTGTGAAAGGTGGAATGGCCTCGGGCTGCCTGTATTGCCACGCCCCCCACGGAGGCATGCCCTCCCCGGCCCCGCTGTGGAACCAGCAGCTGTCGGTGCAGACCTATTCGATGTACACCAGCTCGACTTACCACCAGACCGGCGTTCAGCCCCCTCTCGGAAATGCCAGCAAGCTCTGCTTGAGTTGTCATGACGGGACCGTCGCGCCCGGACAGACCGTGGCTTTTGGCACCGTGATGATGGGCGGAGCCATGAAGGCCACATCGAAGTTTGGCAGCGACCTCAAAAGCTCGCATCCCTTCAGCATGAATGTCCCGCTGGTCGATTCTCCGGAGATCAGTGCATTGTTGTTTGGGGCCCCTCCGAAGACCCTGGATCCGGCGGTGAATCTCGTCAACGGCTCGGTGGAATGCACTACCTGTCACCAACCGCATTTCCAGAACATCGATAAGATCGTCTCCCAGTTTCTGGTGCGTGAGAGTTCGAACGGCAGTCTTTGTCTCGCCTGTCACGATCCCACCCGCATGGTAAATGGGCAGGGCAACTATCTGGCTGGCTGGTCAACCAGTGTGCATGCGACGGCTACCAACGGAATACAGAGCACACCGTATGTGGGCGGCTATCCCACTGTTTCCCAGAACGCCTGTAACTCTTGCCACATGCCACACAACGCATCCGGACCGGCGCGGCTATTGCGCGGAGCGGACGAGCAAGATTGCATCGCCTGTCACAACGGATCGAACCTGCAACCGCAGGCTCCGAACGTGTTCAGCGAGTACGCGAAAACCGGCCATCCCTTTCCCTCTGCGAACAACCTGCATGACCAGTCGGAAAGTAGTTTGCTCAACAACAACCGTCACGCGACCTGTGTGGACTGCCACAATCCTCACGCCTCACAGCAAAGTGCCATTCTCGGGCCGGCGCCCGGAATTCGCCTTTCGCAGGCTTCGCTCGAGGGCGTCACCGCGACCGATGGCATGACCGTCGTCAAGCCCGCGATCAATCAATACGAGAACTGCTTCCGCTGTCATGGGACCAGTTCGGGAAAGGCGATCGACGCGGTGCGCTTTGGATACACGTCCATGCGGGTGGCAGCTGGGGCGGATCCGCTAAACATGATTACGCAGTTCGCCTCGACCGCAACCTCGAGCCATCCCGTCACCCATGACCGCTCGAGCGGCCTGCCGCAGACGAGCCTGCGCCCGCAGATACTCAAGCTCGATGGCGCAACCCCCGGACGCGACATGGGAACGCGTATCTTCTGCACCGACTGTCACAACAGCGATGACAACCGCGAGTTTGGCGGGGCCGGGCCGAACGGCCCGCACGGGTCGAAGTGGACTCACATCCTCGAGCGTCGCTACGAAATGAGCCAGGCTGCGGCGCCCGGCGGACAGATCACCAACACCTTCCCCAGTCCGGACCTGCGCGTGAACGGGCCCTACGCACTGTGCGGCAAGTGCCATGACCTCTCGTTGGTATTGTCCGGGTCTGGCTTCAACCATCAACTGCACGTCGGCCAGATCGGCGCTTCCTGCTCCGTGTGCCATACTGCTCACGGAATGGGCGCGCAGTCGCCAGGAATATCGGGAGAACGCTTGGTGAACTTCGACGCCAATGTCGTGGCTCCGAGCGGTGCCAGCCCGATTTCCTATAGCCAGGCTACCAAGTCCTGCACGCTTGTCTGTCACGGGCAAAGCCATCACTGAAGCTGGCGTGCGCCTGCGAAATATTGAAGGCGCGGCAGGCCTGCATTACCATCCCCTGCAATGACCAACCGATTTCTCCGGTGGTGGAACGATCCCGTAATCCTGCTCGCCTTGGTGGCGGGCCTGCTTGCATTCGTCGTGCAATCCGGCGACCTGGACTCTGCCGACACGGCGCGCCGCTTGCAAACCACCCACTCCTTCTGGACCACCGTGCCCCCCGTACTTCCCAACGACTACCCGGAATTCGGCCTGCACGGCCGCGGGGGCAGGATCTACGCCTGGTACGGCATCGGGCAATCTCTGCTCATGTTGCCGGCGGATATCGTGGGCACTGGCCTGCAAAAGCTTCCTATATTCGCCGAGTACAACGCCAACGGAAGTGATCCAAGTGTCCGCAACATAGTCGTCAGTTATTCCACGAACATTCTCGTCAACGCTCTCACGGCGCTGGTGTGTTTTCGCTTTCTCCTGCTGCTCGGCTTCGAGCGCAAGCACGCGATCGCGGGAGCGCTCGTGCTGCTGGTCTGCACCACTCATCTGCACTACACCCAGAACATGATGGAAAACAACTACATCATGCTCCTGACTCTGACCGGATTTACGTATCAGTACGAATGGTTGCTAACGGGAAAGAGCCGGGCTCTTTGGATTGGCTCAGCAGCCTTCGGGCTCAACCTGCTTACCCGGCTCACAGTCGGCATGGACCTGCTGGCAGGATCGTTGTTCCTGCTCCTGGTGCTGTGGTTCACGAACGTCCGCGGACGAGCCCTGTGGGAAAAGTTTGTAGCCTACGCACGGATTGCATTTCCCGCATACGCCATTTTTCTGCTCATCGACCGGTTGTACCAGTTCTACCGGTTCGGTTCGATCTTCAATACGTATGTCGCAATCTTCGCTGCCGAACAGCATCGCCAAAGACCTGGGTTGCCCGCGAACTTTCCTTTCGAGACGCCCTTCCACGTGGGTTTTTGGGGGGCGCTGTTCACGCCCGAGAAATCCATTTTCCTCTTCGATCCGCTCTTGCTCCTGACGATCGTCATCGCGCTCCTTGCCTGGCGGCGTTTTCGTCCGGATGTGCGCGCCTATCTCATCAGCGCATGGCTGCTGCTTCTCGCCTACATTTGCTTTTATGCGAGGTACACCGTGTGGAGCGGGGATTCCGCCTGGGGTGACCGCTACGTCTCCACGGCAGCGGAAATGGCTGCATTCATTTCCGTGCCCCTCCTCCTCAAGCATAGAAACGATGTCGGGAAACTGGCTTGGGAAATTGGAGTCGCTCTGATCGCGCTGGCCACGGCGGTGCAACTGGCATCTGTGGCGTTCTGGTTGGAACTCGAACTTACCCAGATGCTCACGCTCGGCCATCCCACGTTTGTGATTGGGCTCCGGTTTAAGAACATCGTTGCGTTTGCCCTGGGGAAAGCCGAGCAGTGGCAATTGATGAATCCCAACATGACCGATGATGCGTGGGACTACGTGCACATCACCACCTGGAATTTCCTGCCCTTTGTTTTGCGCAGAGTGGGAGAGGCACCTGCTTGGGTCGTGCGCACTGCATTCGCGATCTGGGGAGCCGGACTTGCGTCGTTGGGAGCGCTGTTATTGCGGCTATTTTATCCCGCGAACGAACGCACACCCTCGACGCCAAACGTCGCGTGATTCCAGAAGCCCTGCCTGTGCAGCTGGGCAAAGTACTGGCGTTCGTTTTCTAACAGTACGCTGCTCCTCAACCGGACTGGCGGTTCTGGCATAATTGGGGCGCCGGAAGGACGGAAGCTCTTCGACAGGAGGACAGGCATGAGCGAGCCGGAAGAAACTATCGATCGCAGAACATTCTTGACCAAATCTGCGGCCTTACTTGCCGGAAGCGCAGCGTTGGCGAGGACAGCTCTTTCCTACGACAGGATTCTGGGCGCCAACGATCGTATTTCGGTGTGCCACATTGGCACCGGAAGTCGGGGCAGCGATTTGAGCTGGATCGTGTCTCAGCTGAAGGCCAGCCACAATGTTGAGATGACCACAGTGTGCGATCTGTGGCGCCTGAACCGTGAGAAGGCGGTCGCGGTGAATGCAAAGTATTATGGCCGCACGCCACGCGCCTATCAGTACCTAGAGGATGTACTCGCTTTGAACGATGTCGACGCGGTGATTATTTCCACACCCGAGCACTCTCACTCGCCCATCCTGAAAATGGCGGTAGAAGCCGGCAAGGATGCCTACGTTGAAAAGCCGATGGGCAATGTGCTGGCCGAGGCAAAGGCGGCCCGCGACGCGACTCTGACATCGAAGCGGATCGTACAAGTGGGCACGCAGCATCGCAGCGAACCTTATCCCAAAGCCGCTCGCGAACTGGTTCAAACCGGCGTTCTCGGAGAAGTAAGCAAGGTGGAAATTGTTTGGAATTACCACGGTCCCCGCTGGCGCGGGCGTGAGGAAACCAAGCTGCTCCGGGAACAGGATACGGATTGGCGGAAATGGCTGCTTACGAAGCCCGATCGCCCGTTCGATCCTCAAATCTATTGCGAATTCCGCTTGTACAAGGAATTTTCAAGCGGCATTCCCGATCAGTGGATGAGCCACGCCCTCGACCTCGTGCATTGGTTCATGAACGACAGCTTTCCTCGTTCGGTGGTGGCTCACGGAGGCATTTTTGCCTGGCACGATGGCCGAGAGAATCCCGACACGTTTCAAGCTCTGCTGGAATATCCCAAAGGCTTTCTCGTGAGCTACGCAACCAGCTTCGGCAACGACTCGCCAGGCTTCACCCGCTACATGGGGAAGAAAGCAACCCTGACCAATATTGGTGGCGAAGGCAGTCCACGCTACCAGTTGGTCGAAGAGAAAGGGAATCACGAGGACAACGCCAATATAGACGAGACGAGAGCAGCGAAATACGTTCTTCTGCCCGGTGAAAGCAAGCTTCCCCCCATGGGCATTGACGATCTAACGTTGGAGCACATGGCCAACTGGCTCGAATGCATGCGTTCGAGGCAGCAGCCTCATTGCACGGTGCAGGATGGATTCGCTCACTCGGTAGCCTGCACCATGGCAGCGGAGGCTTACGCTTCGGGTAAGAAACAATATTGGGACTCCGCAACCGAGATGATTCTGGATCGAGCACCTGGTAGCCAAGGAGTCTGACCAAGTTTCATTTCCGATTTGCGACGATTCCATCGGCTAAGGGACGGCTGGCGGAATAGCGGGACTGACTGCCAAACTTTCGCGCGAGACAGCCTGCCCGTGCACCCAAACTGTGGTGATGCTGTCGTAGGCGTCCACACTTTCCAGCGGTGATTTCTTCATCAGCAGGAGATTGGCGATTTTCCCAGGCTCAATGCTTCCGTACTGCGATTCCATCTTGAATTCTCGTGCATTATTGATCGTGGCCGCCCTGAAAATTTGCGCGAGCGACAACCCGGATTTCTGTAGTTCCTTCATTTCCAGGTACCCATTCAACCCGGGTAGATTTCCGTAGGTCGGGCTCGACGGCGTGTCCGAACCAAAGACAAAGTTGGCATCTTTGCTGGCCAGGTACGCAGCCACCTGTCGTACGCGCCGCAGCGGCCCCTCCTCGTAGTTCTTGACGATCGCAGCGTCTGGCGCACCGTCTTCATTCAGTTCGTTTCCGAACCACTTGCCTTCTGGAGACTGGAACCATTCCAGCAGTTCCTTTGGCGTGACCTTAGAGATGGCCTGCATCTTCAGGTATTCAGGTTCAAAATATGCCAGCTCCCCGTACAAGACGCGCATCGTCGGTTGATAACCAATCTTCTTTTCCACGATCCTGTCGAGTAGCCGCTTGATCTCGTCGGGCAGCTTCATCTCCTTTCCGAGTTCCCCCCAATGCCACATTCCATGCGCGATAACGTCAACATTTCCGTCGACGGCGAACTTTTGTGCTTCAAACCCGTTGGCATGCATCATCAGCACCAAGCCGTCCTGGCTCGCCACCTTGCGGATCTCGGCCAAAACATCCGGCCCCATCACTGGAAGATTCTTATCGTCGGCAAAACCCCTCTCGAAGTACGTTTTCACGCAAACCCCGCCGGAACTTTTCACCCGCGCCACGTCCGCCGCCGGCGTGTGATCCTCGGGCCGGTATTGTGCTGGAATACGGTCCGGCCGTTTCTGGTCGTAGATAAAGTTCGGGAACAATTGGAATCGATTCGCGGGTGGCAGAAACGACATCGGGTATCCGTTGGCGAAAACCAACGACGCCCCACAGTCATACAAATCCGGATGCAGTGGCGCCCGTCTGAAGTCTTCTAACACCTGCGCGCGAATCACCGCCAAATCCACCAACGTCGTATAGCCAAAGTAAAGATAGGAGCGTGGGAGTTGCCGGAAGTACTCCTGCACCATCTTCTGCTTGCCTTCACCCTGATCAAAAGACATCCCAGGAACGGCAGCCAAGTGGACATGCGAATCGATCAGTCCGGGAATCAAATATTGTCCGTTCCCGGAGACTACCGTTGCTCCAGCAGGCTTCCTCGCCTTCTTACCTCGCTCGACCCTCGCGATGCGGCCGTTTTCGATCAGAACGCTGCCCTTTTCGAGGCGGTCGAGACTCTCTGGAGAGACGATGATGACATCGGTGATCCAAACCTGGTTCGCACTCTGGTTCGATCGGGCATTGGGAAACGCTAGCAGTGAGAACAGCAACGTTAACGCAGCCGCAGATATCTTCATTGTCTGTCCAAGGTGAACGAGTTATGACCAAGAAGTACGAACCGCGCGCCCAGAAGTTCCGTGAATTTAAGTAGTCCGGGGCGTGGCGATCGCTCCGTGGATCGTTGTTCCGTTTGCAGGTGTAGACTTCCTCCCGAGAACTGCCCTGGAAGACGTGCACGTGTGCGCAGCGAAAACAGAGCGTCAAGACCCTCACGTTCATCGGACCCACAAGGATGCTGCCAGGGGAGCTGCGGTGTATACGCCGTCGGCGTTGGCGTTATACGACTTGGTTGTTCTGGGCTTGTCCAATTCCTTTGTCTGGCAATGTTCCTCGCGTGTGAGCCTGGATTTCTACAACCAGCATATCTCTGAAAAGCACTTGGATATCGGGGTGGGAACGGGCTACTTTCTGGACAGGTGCCGGTTTCCGTCGAGCGTTCCGACCATTGCGCTGTTCGATTTGAATCCCAATAGCCTCGCGAAGGCCGCCAAGCGCCTGCGGCGGTACGCTCCCTCATGCCATGCTGGCAATGTGCTTCAGCCCATCGATATCGGCCTGTCTGGTTTTGATTCCATCGGCCTCAACTATGTTTTGCACTGCCTCCCGGGTAATTTACGGAACAAAAGCATGGCATTTAAGCACCTGAAGCCTTTGTTGAAAGATGGCGGGGTTCTATTCGGTTCTACGATCCTGGGCAAAGATGTTCGGCACACCCTAATGGCTAGAAGGCTGATGAACTTTTACAACGCAAGAGGGATTTTCAGCAACCTGTCGGATTGCCGGCAGGATCTCGAGACAGCACTCACAGCACATTTCGGCGAGTACACCATACGAATTGAGGGGTGCGTAGCACTCTTCAGCGCTAGAAAGTGAAAGAGCGATATCTGTCTCGGCTGCTCGCTAAGTTTTTCGAAAGCGCAAGCACTTACAACAAGCTGGAACCCGAGCGGTCTTACTGCGGCAGAGCCTTCGCTTGAGTTCCCGGCTTGATGCCCGAATGCTTCTTCACCTGCGCCATCAAGTCCAGCAGCTTGGCTTTGTTCTCGTAATTCGGATTGGTGTCGAGCAGCTTCTGCCACGTGGAGAGCGCTCCCTCAACATCCATTTTTCCCTGCCACATCACAATCCCCAGATTGAATAACGCGTTGGGCTTGTTGGGCTCGTAGGACAGGGCGCGCTTGAATTCGGTGATGGCCGCGTCTGCGTTGTCGGAGTACCAGTAGGCGGTCGCCATGTCAGTGCGCACCGAAGGGTTGTCGGGCTTCACCTGCAGCGCCCGCTGGTAGTACTCGATTGCACTGGCAAACTGGCGGGTGTCGTAGTAGACGTTTCCGATGTTGGCCAACAGATCGGCATTGTTCGGATCGCTCTTGAGTTGAGCGAGCAAAGGTTCCGCCTGCTTGTCGGCCATACCCTTCATCTGCTCAAGCGTCGGCTGCCCGCTACTTGGCATGCTTGACGCGCTGGTACTCCCCGCGACCACCGTTCCCTGCGAGCCACGCACGAACCAGCCTCCGGCAATGCCGACCATCAAGCAAACGACCGCCAAGCCGTATGCCTGCAGGCTGGTCCACTGATCTGTAGAGGTTTTCTTCTTAGCGTCCGCCATGTGCCGGTGCTCCTTAATTTAAGTCTCCGGGATCGAAATGAGGCTGAGCTGCGATCTCCGGACGTAACCCCACCACCCCTGTCTGCGGCATTCCCGCTGCCAAAATCGGGCAAAGTCCGTATTTGACAAAATCTTTTGTTTTCATCCGATTAGGGTGCTTCTCAGAGGAATTGGCGCGCCGTATCTGCCGCCGCGGCGACTTTCCCCCCACCCGCGCGGGTGTTTTGGCGCGAAGGGCATATCCTCAGCGTCTCGCCGTCTGTCCGCTGGCCACCGCGCTCTGAGTCCTCTCGGCTGCGTCCATTCGTTACTAACGTTTGTAGTGGCACAAAAGGCTTCAGCACCACGTGCCGATGGCCATGGAGTGAGACACAAACTGGCTCTGCTCGCCCTCTCCCTGCTTCTGCTCGTTCCGGGCTCTGCGGAAGAATCGACGATGCTCTTGTGGAAGCGCGTGAGTGAAGTGCGTCTCACTCTGGTCGCGACCGACCGGAACAACCGGCCCATGCCCAACCTGTCGCCAACCGACATCACGGTGCTGGATGACGGTCGTCCGGTGCCGAATTTTGAATTGCGTTCAGCGGCCGACCTTCCCCTGCGGCTCGCGATTGTTCTTGATCTAAGCGACTCAACCCAGAAGGCCTGGACTGCCATCCGCGGCGCGCTGGTCCATACTCTCCAGCGAGGTCATTCGTCCCAACGATCAGATCCTGGTTCTGACCTTCAGCAATAAGATTGGCTTGCAGCACATCTTGACCGAAGCGGATCAACTGGACGCAACTCTGCAGAATCCCGCCAGTGGCGGGCTCACCGCGCTCTACGATTCTCTCTACCGGACCTGCGATCACAGCCTGTTCAACAGTGATGCCGAACCTCATCGCTCTGCCATGATCCTGTTCTCCGACGGTGAAGACGATCTCAGCCGGCGCAGTCTCAGTGACGCCATCGCCAAGGCCCAACTCACGGGAATCGCCATCTATGCAGTCTCGAACCACAATCCCAAGCAGAGCAGGCAGGGCGACTTGGTGCTGCGCGATCTGGCCACTGCCACGGGCGCAAAGGACTTCGTCGTAAAGGACGCTCGACCGTTGCAGGACGCGCTGGCAGCGATCAACACCGAACTGCGCAGTTCCTACCTGCTCTACTATCCTCCTCCGGACGAGTCTGGAATCCGTAGCTTCCGCCGCGTCTACTTGCTTCCCACCCAGAGCGGTTCCCACCTGCGCTCGCGAGCGGGTTACTTCACGACTCCGTGAAGAGCATCGTCGAAGCCGGCATGAAAATCATCTGCAGCCGGATGGTTCGGAATGGGAACGATTGTCACTTCGGGGAGCAGGCCTATCTCATTTTTGTTACCGCCGTTCCCACGGCACTGCTTGCGCTCGACTCTCCCGATGTTAGAAGCGCCGGCAGTTTCCGCGCATGCACAGCCAACCATCAAAACCGAGCAAAGTGCAGCCCTTACAGCTTCTGCTGGTCGGCCAGCGGGAGGAAGATTACTTCATCATTCGGGACCTGCTGAATTCGCACGGGAGCCTGATTACCGCAAGTCTTGATCAGGCCATGGGCTTCACGGATGCACAAGCCCTGCTAGCGCGGAAAGCATACGACATGCTGCTGTTTCAACACGAATCTTCCGAGAATGACGCCCTGCAAATTCTTCGCGAACCGCGGCTGCGCAACCAGACTATGCCCTGTTTGTTTCTGACGGAGCAGGCAGACGAGGGCACCATCGCTGAAATTGCTCAGGCGGGCGCCTGCGACTGTCTCATCTGGTCGGAAATGAACCAGGCCTCGCTCCCGCGCTCAATTCGCAGCGCCGTGAGCCTGGCGCGCAGCGACCGGCAATGCCGCGACCAGGAGGATACCCTCCGCAAGTTGCATAGCGCCGTGGAACAATCCGCCGACATTGTGTTGATCACCGACAGCAGCGGAATCATTGAGTACGTCAATCCAGCTTTTGAAAGAGTCACTGGAGATTTCCCGGAGGATCTCGTTCAGGTCGAGGACGCGCAACGACTGCATCCGTTTTCTGCCGAAGGCCAGCAACTGGCGAGTCAAGTCGGCGGCGCGGCGGGACGCGCTGAGAATCTCCTGCACATTGCGATGGAGACGATGGTCCGGCCCAATGGAATCCTCAGCGATACTGGCGTCGGCATCCCGAACGAACACATACCTCACATTTTTGAGCCCTTCTATACGACCAAGGAACAAGGCAAAGGCACGAGGTTGGGTTTGGCAACCATTTATGGCTGAAGCGGAGTGGGGGTTTTATCTGGGTATACAGCCAGGCGGGGATGGGCACCACCTCCAAAATCTACTTTCCACGAGTGCAGCCCACGGCGGTTACCACATCTGTTGAGATTGAAAACAAGGTCGCCGAACCCGACCTGCACGGATCGGAGACCATCCTGCTGGTGGAAGATGAAAGTGCCGTGCGCTTCGCCGCCCTGGCATTCCTAAAAAAGTGCGGCTACCTGGTACTCGAAGGCAAGGACGGCTTGTCGGCCGTTGAAGCTGCCTCCAACCACAACGGTCCTATCGACCTGATGGTGACCGACGTGGTCATGCCCGGTATGAGCGGTCGGCAACTTGCCGAGATGCTCGCCGAGAAGTATCCCAATATCCGAGTCCTCTTCATGTCAGGCTACGCGGAAACTGTAATGCACAGCCACAAGATCATGGACTTGGAACTAGGCTGCGGTTTTTTGCAGAAGGCCCTTCAATCTGCGCGCTCTGGGACGCAAGGTGCGCGAGCCGCTCGCCAAGAGTGCCGCCGCGGCCGGAGCATCGTCGAACTAGCTTCCTTTCAGTTGATGGCCCCTTTCGCGCGCCCGTATAATCAGCCCGTTGCGTCAACCGGGCAATCCCGCTTCTCCCCACTCCATGCCCCTGGCGCCTTCCGACACTTCTAGGTCAGTTCTCATCATTACCCTGCTCTGGCTGGCCATTTACTTCGCAGGCATGTTCACTCCCGCACTCCTCGATGATGTCGACACCATCCACGCCGAAGCTGCCCGTGAAATGCTGCAGCGGCATGACTGGGTCACGCTGTACACCAATGGACTTCGTTACCTGGAGAAAGCTCCTCTTTTGTATTGGAGCCTCGCCACCAGTTACAGCGTCTTTGGTGTAAGTGATTGGAGCACTCGCCTCCCGCTGATGCTCGGTGTACTAACACTGTTGCTGGCGACGTCTGCCCTCGGTCGATACGCCTTCGGTGAAACAGGAGGCCTGTATTCCGCAATCGTCCTGGCAACCTCCGTCGGACCATATATCTTCACGCGCTTTCTGATTCCAGACGTCTTAGTTGGGTTGTGGCTCACCATCGGCTATTTCTTTTTCCTGCGCTCGCTCGAAGAGGAAACCCCTTCGCGCCTGACCTGCTGGGGATTTGCGGCCACCTGCGCCCTCAATGTCCTGACCAAGGGCCTGATCGGCCTCATCTTTCCCGCAGGAACGATAGGTCTCTACCTGCTGCTCACCGGAAATCTTCGTCACTTACTGAAGTTACGGATTCTTTCGAGCACGCTGGTTTTCTTCGTGCTGGCCGCGCGCTGGCACATTTTGGCCGCCCTTGCCAACCCCGCCCAAGGCTCGGTACGCGGCTTCCTCTGGTTTTATTTTGTCAACGAACATGTCCGGCGTTTCCTGGGGACGAGAGAGCCTCCCGGGTTTGAGACCGTCCCGTTGTTCATCTTCTGGGGATTGCTGCTGGTATGGCTTCTGCCGTGGAGCGTTTTCCTGCCACAAGCCCTGCGAGATGTCCCCCTGCGCTGGCGCAAGTTGCGCGAGGGACTGGACCGCCGCGAGCGGGCGAATCTCCTGTTCTTTCTCTGGGCCCTGGTGATTGTAGTTTTTTTTAGCTTATCCACTCGCCAAGAGTACTACACGATTCCTGCCCTGCCTGGAATGGCGTTGCTCGTTGGAGGCTGGCTCGCGCGCGAGTCATCTGCGGCAAATGTTGCGGAGCGGCATGCGGGACGAGCGTCTTCGACCGTGCTGTTTGCTCTTGGCATCCTCGGCTTCGCGGCCGGAATGTATTTGCTTTCCGTATCGCACGCGCCCGCACCCGGGGCAGACCTGGCGGATCTGTTAAGGAAGAATCCGCAGGACTATGACTTCTCGCTGGGCCATGTGCTCGACTTGACGCCGCGCGCTCTGGGTGCCTTTCGTGGGCCACTGCTGGGCGCCTCTCTCGCACTGTTGCTGGGCACTGCATTGAACTGGGCGTTCCGACGGATGGGCCGCCCGGAACGAGGCAACGCGACACTCGCGGTCATGATGGTGGCCTTGCTTGCATGCGTGCATGCTTCCTTCAGTACATTCTCGCCAATCCTCTCTTCGTACAAACTGGCGGTCGCCATCCGCCAGCACTACCATCCGGGCGATGCGATCGTAGTCGACGGCGAGTACCATCAGGCTTCAACGCTAAATTTCTACACGGGGATTCCGCTGCGCGTTCTGCATGAACCCAGCGGCAACCTGTGGTACGGCGCAAAGTTTCCCGACGCACCCCATGTCTTCGAAACGCCCGCCTCCTTCGCGGCCCTGTGGAATGGCCCCACTCGCGTCTTTCTATGGACGGACCAGGACGATCCCAAAGAGTTGCGAGGAATGACCTCCTTCCGTCTGGCCCGCAGCGGCGGCAAGTCCATTCTGACGAATCGCAAGCCCCCGGACTGATCTTGGGGTTCCCCTCGCCGGAGTGTCCATGGTGTTCAGGTACCCCACGCGACACCACAGCACCGGACCACTCCTCTTGGCCCGGTATAATCTTGCTTCCCTCATGACCTTGGTGCACAGCGCTGCCGCACTCCTACCTTTCCTTTTGAGAATTCTTCTCGGGATTTCCCTCGTAGGCACCGCCAGTTCCACGATCTTCTTGCTCCTCACACTGCTGGCAGTGGCTCGCTATCACCGGCGAGCCCAAAAGGAAAAGGCGGCGGCGTTGGCAACTCCCGCGACAACTCTTCCACCAGTGACAATCCTCAAGCCGCTTCACGGAATGGAGGACGAACTCGAACAAAATCTGGAGAGCTTCTTTCAGCAGGATTATCCGGACTACGAAATCATTTTCGGAGCGAGAGATGCCGCGAATCCCGCCCTGCAAATCGCCGAGCGCGTCCGTCTTCGGCATCCGAACGTGAAGAGCACGGTCGTGCTGTCGGGGCCACCGATCTGGCCAAATGCCAAGGTATTCTCCCTGCAGAAAATGATCGCAGTAACCACGCGCTCCTTTTTCATCATCAGCGACAGCGATGTGCGGGTCGCGCCCGACTTCCTTCGCAACACGGTTCCTCCGCTCCTGGACCCGACGGTTGGTCTGGTTACATGCATGTATCGCGGAATCCCCGCGTCCGATTTCTGGTCGTCCCTGGAAGCCTTGGGATTGTCCGTCGAAATGTCTTCGGGAGTCGTGGTGGCCGACATGCTCGAAGGCATGCGCTTTGCTCTGGGACCCGCCATGGCCGCCCGTCGCGATGCGATTGTTGCCATCGGCGGCATCGCGGCCACCGCCGACTACTACTCTGACGACTTTGAACTCGGCAGCCGCATCTGGAGGAAGGGATACCAAGTCGTCTTATCGCATCACGTCGTGAAAAACGTCCTGACGTCCCGTGCGCCCATCCGCACGCTCGGCGACCAGTTGCGCTGGATGAAAAGCACGCGCTACTCCCGGCCCGCGGGGCATCTGGGCAGCGGCCTCACCTTCGCCATGCCTTTCGGCCTTCTTGGATTCGTCGCGGGAATTGGCTCGGGTCACTTGGTTCTGGGTGCTTCCCTGTTGGCCGCCGCCCTCGCGAATCGAATGCTTCAGTCCATACTCGTAGGTTGGGGAATTGCGCGCGATCCGCGAGCAATAACGATGTGCTGGACGTATCCCGTACGCGACCTTGTGGGATTTCTCATATGGCTGGCCAGTTACACCAGCCGGCGCTTTTACTGGCGAGGCGAAACTTACCGCTTCGGCAAGGGCGGAAGAATCACGGCGGAGCATCGTTCAACAGTGAGTGCAGCGCAAGATTCTCGTGAACCGCGAAGCGATAAAACGTAGCTACAATATCGCAATCTAATAAGACGATGCAGAAAAACCGCGGTCTGCATCAGGACGCACCCTCAACGCCGCGGAGAGATACTAGTAATCAGCCACCTTCAAGGACAGCAGAAGTCTTGGCTCCGTATCGGCGCACCGTTTTAACGGTGCCGAATGCCGTTTCTTGACTTAGCCCCTTCAGCGGCTAGAATTCGTGGGGCCCTGGTTCTCGCGCCCTCAGACTCCCTCACCCTTCCGGGCTGCTGCGAATCAGCTTGCCGTCCTTCACCCGGAATGAACTTCCCCGCCATGAAATCGTGTTCCCTCCAAAACTACTCAACCAGACGATCACAGCAACGAAGTCACGCAACGGTATCAGCGGAATGAATCGCAGCGCCTGCGGGTCTCCGAGTACCGTGTTACCAACCGCCACCGCCACACAGGTGCGCAGAAAGGCCGTCACCACGAGAAGGCTCCACGACCACCAGACTCCGCCCGATGCAAGTACCAACAACAACGCCCAAGGCAATCCAAAGGTAAGAACCAGCCCGAGGTAGCCTCCGCGCCGGGAATCGCGCACCGCCCGTGCCCAGCGCAACTGGTGTGCGAAGTATTCGCGCAGGGTATAGGCGGGCAGAAAAGTCTCGACTACCTCTTCGGAGAGCCTCACTTCAAGACCCTGCTTCGCGATTCCCCGCCCGAGTTCGTAGTCGTCGGCCAGATGATCGACAAGCGCATCGAACCCTCCCATGTTCTCAAGATCGCACCTGCGCAACGCGAGCGTCGACCCCAGGCCGAAGCGCACTCCGCCTTCGATCACACGCGCAACCATCACTCCCGCTGCAAAGTCGGTGCTGATCCCCACCGATTCAAGTTTCGACCCCAACGTGGCATTGGCGATCCCGCGGTAAAGGCAAGTCACCATCCCGACGTTCGCATCCGCCAGCGGCGCAACCACTCGGCGGAGATAGCTGCTCTCCACCCGAATGTCGCTGTCGCCGACGATCACGATCTCATGGCGCGCGGCCCGCAACATCTGGACAAGATTGCTGACCTTGGTATTCGCTCCCATGTTCTCCGAGCACACCACGAGCTGGATGGAAACTTCTGGAAAATCTTGCTGAAGTCGTTGAACGAAGGGGAGCGCTGGATCATCAGCCTCGCTGACACCAAAAATGATTTCGTATTCCCGGTAGTCCTGAAGGCAATAAGTACGAAAAGTTTCGTACATTCCGGGGTCCGCACTCTTTAGGGGCTTCAGAATCGACACGGGCCTCTGTTCGACTTGGGCACCCGGCGAACCCGCGGCGAAAGCTGCTTTGCGGTATCGCAGATACTCCCGCGCACACCACAGGCACAGAAGGTAATACGCAACACCTGCGCATGTGCCGCCCAGGGCCAGTCCCTCGAGAACCTGTCTGACAAAGTGAATCATATGTGCTGCAGGCAAGAATTTCTACCAGGCCAGGAGAGTTGCTTCCATGCGTGGAACACCGTGCATGCAGTAACAATAGTTTCTACTCATAGCGCAGCGACTCAATTGGATCCAGATTCGCCGCCTTCCACGCTGGATAGATTCCAAAAATCAGCCCAATCGCTCCCGCCGCCCCCAATCCGAACGTCGACCACGCCACCGACATGGTTGCCGGAAGTGAAGGCCATATGAGTGGGATCACCCCGGTGATGATCGCACCCAGCAGCAGCCCCAGCAGACCTCCGACCGCCGTTAGAATGATCGCCTCCAGAGTGAATTGCAGCAGGATGTCGCGCTTACGCGCTCCGATCGCCTTTCGCACTCCGATCTCGCGTGTGCGCTCCGTGACCGAAACCAGCATGATGTTCATAACGCCCACGCCCCCTACGATCAACCCCACGCTCGATACTGCAAACATGAAAATGAACACCATTCCAGTCAGCTGGTTCCAGAAATCTGAGATGGAATCCTGCGTGAAGATCGCGAAATTGTCCGGCTTGTCGGGAGGCACTTTCCTTCTTCGCCGCAACAGTTCGCGGATTTCGTCCATTGCTTGCGGCATGGCCTCGTGCGAAGTTGCCTTGATGCTGATCCAATGCTGTTTGATTTCGGGGTGTACCTTCCGGAACGTCGCCAATGGGAAGTACACCATGTTGTCTTCAGGATTCTTCCCGCCTCCAAACACCGCCTTCCGGCGCTCGGCAACACCGATCACTTCGAATAACTGCCCTTCAATATTGATTTCCTTGCCCAGCGGATTCTCGCTCGGAAAAAGTTCTTCCGCTGTGTCGGCGCCAATAATGATCACCCGTGCACGCCGCTCTTCATCGATCTCGCCGAACCAGCGGCCGGACTGCATGTTGAGGTCGTACACGTCCTTCACCGCCGCCGTGTCCCCTTCCAGGATCGTGTTCTTGGCCTTACGATCCTTATATTTCACGGCGTAAGTGCCAACTCCAAATTCCGGCCGGAACATGCGAACTCCCGCGGTGACCGCTTTCACGTGCGGCAGAATCTTCATGGCTTCCGAATCATCAAACGTGACTTCCTTGCGCAGCCGCACTTCCTCGGGCGGCCGCCCGAATGTAAACGGCTCCAAATGAAACACGAAAATGATGTTCGACCCCATGCTGCTGACCAGGTTACGCACATTGCGGTTCAAGCCGTTCACGATGGAGGAAATGCCGATCACCACTGAAACACCGATAACGATCCCAAGCACCGTCAAGCCCGAACGCAGCTTGTTGCTGCGAATGGTCTCCAGGGCCATTCGGATAATTTCGCCGTAGTCGTTTCTCTGTACCATCTGCTCTTAAGAGATGGGCGGAAAATTCCGCTTCATCGTGGCCCTGAACCTCAGCGGCTAAAGCTGTGCTCATCCGATATCACGGCGCGGCTGAAGCCGGGCCCCTTCAAACCGAACAAGCTTCCTCGCACTTTCGCAAAGTGCTATGTCTCGAACCGCAATGCCGTAATCGGATCCAGTTTGGCGGCTTTCCGCGCAGGGTACACGCCAAAGAAAATACCCACGCTGGCCGACACAATCAGTCCCGCCGCCACCGCCCAAAGCTTGATCACCGAAGGCATGCCAATTGCCAGCGTGACGGTCTTGGCGATTGCCACGCCAAAGAACACGCCCATCGCTCCGCCCACGAACGCCATCGTGCTCGACTCGATTAGAAACTGCAGGAGCACGTCGCTGCGCCGCGCCCCCAATGCCTTGCGAATGCCGATTTCCCTGGTGCGCTCCGTCACCGAGACCAGCATGATGTTCATGATCACGATTCCGCCCACGACCAGCGAGATGGCCGCAATCCCGATCATCGCGATAAAAAAAGTGCTGCTGAAATTCGACCAGATGCTGAGCAAGCTCGCGTTGGTTTCAATATCAAAACTGTCCTCGCCGCCCGGCGCATCATGCCTTCGTGTCCGCAACGCCACCCGAGCCTCGTCCATCGCGGTTTCCAGCGCGATCCCCACTCCCGCAGCCTTGCCCGAAACGCGAATGCTGTTGTGATGCGCCCCGAACTGCTTCAGATACGACGTGATCGGAATGATCACGTAGTTGTCCATACTCTGGCCCAGCGACTTTCCCTTTTTCTTCCCGACACCGATAACCCGGTAGCTCCAACCCTCGACGCGGATTTCTTTGCCAAGCGGATCACTCCCGGCCATCAGGTTGTCGACAATGTCTGTTCCAATCACCGCCACATTCGTCTTGGTGTCGACGTCCGTGTCGGTGAGCATGCGTCCCGATGTCAAGTCGAGATCCATGATGTTCGCCATGGCCGGCGTGACGCCCATCAATGCGGTATCACTGCTGTTCTGCTCCCCATACTTCACGTGACCGCTGTTATTCCGGACCGAAGCAGCCACGTTCTCGCAGCGCTTGCAAGCTTCCAGCACGGCGCGGTAGTCATCCATGGTTAGGTCTTTGCGCTTTTCGCCCTCTAGGAAGTGCTCCACGTTGGTAACCGCCGGTGAAACCTTGAACACGATGAAGACATCCGCGCCCAGGTTGAAGACCTTCTCCGCGAAGTATCCGTTGATGCCGTTGACGAACGTCACTACCGCAATAACGGCCGCTACACCAATGACCACGCCCAGCAAGGTCAGGGCAGAACGCAATTTGTTGGCCCAAAGCGACTGCAGCGCGATCCGGATAGCTTCCAGGATATTCATGTGTGAAGGTCGAAGTGCCAAGCCGCGTTGGCCGCTGGCATCGGCGCTCAGGATGCGATATGCCGGGAAGAACGAAGCTGGGAGCGCTGGTCGGCAGTGGTGCGCTTCGACACCATCAGTCTAACAGAGCCAAATGAGCCCGCCGCCCTGCACTGGCAGACTGGCTTGTGACAGTCCGCCGATCATCCATCGCATATAATAAGGGTCTGGGCAGCCGGACCGGACGGTCGCTCCCGGTAACGGGGGAGGAAAGTCCGAACTCCGCAGAGCAGTGTGCCGGATAACGTCCGGGAGGCCGGGTTCAAGCCCGGTCGACGGAAAGTGCCACAGAAAATATACCGCCCCGCCGTCGTTGTGAGTCCGAGTCTGAATGCGCTTCAGACTGAGTTCGGAGCAGGCGAGTTTTGAGCACACCGGGTTTAGCGATACTGCAAACCACCTGTTCTATCCAGCCTTCGGGGGCCGGCGGAATAGGGTGAACATCTCGGGCTTAGAACGACGGCGGGGTAAGGGTGAAAAGGTGCGGTAAGAGCGCACCGCCGCGGCAGTAATGCAGCGGGCAGGGCAAACCCCACACGGAGCAAGACCAAATAGGGAGGGAGTTCCGGCTTCGGCCGGAACACGTGCCGGCTCGGTGCGTCACAACCTCCGGGTAGGTCGCTAGAGCGTCGCAGTAATGCGGCGCCCAGAGGAATGACCGTCCTGCCGGACTCCTCCGGCAGACAGAATTCGGCTTACAGGTCCGGCTGCCACATTGCTTTTGTTTTCAATCAGTTACTGACTCGTCCGCGCCTTAGTGTCCATACAGTGTCCACTTTTTCGGGGAAAGGGACACGATGCGGGTCAACATTGTGCGGCGGGTCAAGACCGCGAAGGGCTGGGCGAACGTCGCCCTCAAGCGAAACGTTAGGGGACGGATTCAGTGGCCCTCCCGCGGACCGTACCTTATTGAACCGTACCTTATTGAATGGAGAGCAAACGGCCGCCGCCTACGCGAGGCCGCCGTCGACACGCCCGCCGACGCGTTAGAGGCGCAGAAGCGGAAGCGTCTAGAACTCGAAGCCAAAGAAACGGGACTTGAAGTCTCCGACCCTGACGAAGAAAAAAAACTGCCGCTCTCGAAAGCGGTCGAAGACTTCTTGAAGGAAATAGCGACTTTTCGCAAGCCGCTCACCCACCAGAAATACGAGACCATTCTGGAACTCTTTACCGAATACGCGGCCCCAAGTCCGATGCCCGGCATATCACTCCCGAGGACATAAAGAAGTTCCTCGCTCACGAAGGACACATTGCGCGCACTAATTGCTCAAAGGGCAACTGAGCTCGTGCGCGCTCGGCGGTAGCGGTGAATCCGCCTTTGTCCTCTTGACCAAACGCTTCGCCATCGTTCTCCGTCAGGAAAGCAAAAGATCTGCAGCCGGGAGGATCGCCATTAGCGTATTCATCGCGTATACCTAAAGCTTTTGTATAGCGCCGAAAAGATTTCTTCTGAGAAAGCCTCGTCGTGTAGCGTTCGGATCGATATCGCTTCAATCTTGTCGCCGAGCGCATTCCTGGCTTCCCTCCGATATGGAATAGAAACAGTCTCAACATTGTAATTGGTATTTTCTTCACTAGGAACCACGTATCGCGCTGCGTCGATTGAGGCGGTATCTGAACAGCGGGAAGATTCGTCCCCGGCAACTTTGAGTGGCTAAATTCCAGCGCCGTTTCTAGATTGGGGCTACCAGCAACATCAATGAGGACGTAGGATCCAGACAGCATCGTCGCATAGGGCGGTAGAGTGCCACGCGTCCGCGACCACCAGTCGATTGCGTTCACAACTGTTTCTTCTGTATCGTGGTCCGCAGGTGAAAGCACCACAAAATCCGCATCCCGATAGCTGTAGGTTGGGAGCAACCACCATGGAAGCACTCGGCTGTTTAGTGAGTACATTATCCGTGTTGCAAGCCTCCATCCCGTGGGTATTTGCAATGTATAAGCATACCGTGAGTTAGTGTATTCTCCGGTCAGGTATATGTAACTTATAGTCCGATAGCCCCATACAATACCGATAGCCCCATACAATATCGAGTAAAAACATAGCTCCTAAAACTACACATACGCTGACAAGAACGCGTTTCCTAGTCAGCCGATGATTGTCTACTTTCTGTTGCGAAGCTGACAAAGACAGAGCAGAAAGGCTACTAGCCCTTGTAACCTCATCCTGTGGCGATCCCACACTCAAAAGTTTCTGACCGCTTTTGGCGTCATTCAGGCCTGTGGGTTGTGCCTCCTGTATGTACTCGACAATTTTGGGGCGCGTATTGTCACGGACTTGTTCCATGGAATCAAACGTTAGAAGGTTAGGAGGATCGACAGAGCGGAGACCAGTGTCCTTAACTTAGCACGGAATTCTGCGTGATTACTGTGCCAAAGCTCTCTTGACATCCCCCACCAATATGCTTTGATGAAAACCTAGCCCCTTCCCAAAACCCTCGGCCGGGCTTACTGGGGTCCGTAGAACGCTTGCGGATCACTTCAGCCCACTGAGGAGGCTCACTCTGATAATAGTCCGTGGTCAACTACGCTACGGTTGGCTCGGCAAAGCCGATCCGAATCGCGAACCCGCTAGCTTCGTCCTTTTTGTCCCAAACAAACCAGCTCTCAAGGTCGTGGCGCAGAACGGCAAGCCGTTACCAGCCGAACATCTCATCTCATCCGTCAATCTGAGAGTCGAAGCCACTGGAACAGAAGTAGGCGATACCTTTCGTCTGCTCGCCATGCGCAAGCTCGAAGACCTGCCGCTTGTTTAACTCGCACTTCGTCGCAACGAACCACACCCCACCAAGACCGCTAACCCGCGGTCTTTTTTCGATTTGTTCGCTCGCTGACGCAAATTGCTTTTCCGCTTGACTCCCGCACCCTTCGGGAGGACAATCCGCCCGAATCGCCTCTCCGAAGAGCAGTTCTCTCCACAACCCTGAGTGCACACCCCCTGAGACGAAACGGCCTCGGTTCCCGGCAGAAACGACCCCAATCGGAAGACCAAATAGTGCCACAGACAGACGTGGGATCTCCCGGTTCTCAAACAAGGTGCTTGCGTACATGCACGGGGTCTCTGACCGCGCGGGATCCTGGTACACCTTGCGATGGCGGTGCACCCGGTGTTGCCTTCCGACAATCTCCAGAGCGTCGGCATCCCGGAGTACCTGCCGCTTGCGCGTCAGGGCATATATTTCACGGCTCAATACCCGA
>UEXW01000051.1_pt1 | contig 52666 bp, 46 predicted proteins | sample 4301151 | NCBI WGS metagenome assembly UEXW01 (sample SAMEA4773176, study PRJEB27434) | metagenome | biome: 2259; feature: agricultural soil; material: soil | place: USA | collected 2014-09 | depth 0.25 m | reverse complement strand
TCATGAACCGCCGGATGCGGAACCGCACGTCCGGTGGTGTGGGAGGACGGCGGGAGTAATCCCGCCTCCTACCCGATTGGCGCGCCAATGTGATTTTTGTACGTGTGATGGACGCATCTTATTCGGATCCAAACCGCAGCACGTTGCCATCCGGATCCTCAACTTGCATTTCCAGTGCCCAAGGGCGCCTGGTCGGCGGAAGCAGGATTTTCACTCCCCGCGTCTTGTACTCTTGATGGAGCCGTTCAACCTCTTCTACCCCAATCCAAACCCAAGCTCACCTCGGCCTTGATCGCCTCGACAGAGATCCAGCGCTGCTCGATCTCGCGACACGCTCGTGAAATCGTCTGTGCCCCAACTCACGTTCTCGAAGCCAAAGGAGATCGTGATAGAACCTGAGGCTGGCTGACATGTTTTCCACGCGCAGGATCGGTTGACTGTTCTCGAAATAGACGCGAAGCGGTTTGCTCTCGCCCATAGGCAGGTGTTCCTCGATCGATTCTGCGTTAATCCTCGAATTACTGCGGGATTCCCCCTAGTTGTTCCCTTTGATCGCTCTGTAGATCACGTAAAGCCAGGAACACACGCCGTGAATGATTGCCCCCACAATCGAGGGATTTCAATTGAAAGTAGATCATTGTTAGGGGGCGCATCGTTAGGCTCGGAGTGGCTGCATTATCTCTAGTTGCCATTGCTGTTCTCCTCCAGCACCGCACTTTCTTGAAAGCGCAACTGCGTAGCTCAAGAGACAGACCCACAACGACATAGCAGTGAGTGCCAACATTTTTCCTCCAACTCCTTACCAGTCCCTTCTACAGGCAACACAGTATTCCCGGGCGGCTCTTAAGCGTCATAGCGTTATGGGAGTCGCTGCAGTCCCTGAGTTCAGAACATGAATCAGGGAAGCACCGCTCGGGCCTGACTGTAAACAAATTCACGACTTGTCCAAGGTCGTCGTTTCACGAGGGTGTCATGCATATTCTGATGTTGTTGGCCGTTTTGCACGGCGTAGTTTCCATTTCTCCCATTCGGGAATTCCGTCCCTATCCCTCGGTGAAGTGTCCGCGAGGCTACTCTCTTTGGTGGCCGAGTGGAAAGGAATTCGAGAACGACAAATACGCGGAGTGCATCAAGCCGATCGCACAGGAAACGGCGAGACCGTCGCAGAAGATGAAGGACGTGAGCTTGCGTCAAAGAGTCGCGAGACACTGATTTGGTATTGCAGCGCTCCCCCCAAGTGCTGAACCATCACTGTCTCGCCGGGTCGATTTGAGGGCCCTTGCGTTGTCGCGGTAGCTCAGTCCCTGAGGGAACTCCGGCTTCGCCTCTTCCAATCCAGCACGAAATACTGTGTGGTCTTTCCCGCCGGAAATCGCGTTGTCATTGCCACCGAATGCGCCCACAAATGGTCAGGGGGCAGTAATGATACTGGGCAATGACCCTTGTCCCATCGGCTATGTACCCAAGTGCGAACCAGTTGAGGGATGGGTGTGGTACTTTTACCTCACACTTGGTGCGAGTTACAGGATGTTTTCGCCCAGCGCCCGTTTGATCACTGACAACGCGAAAGAAGGATCGTTACCCATGGCGGCCCAACTCCTCAAGCAACTCCTCGGAAGACTTTGCCCTCATCGCTTTTCCTGGCCGCATAGCGGCAGCAACGGCCAGGACTACCAGGTATGCCTTATTTGTGGAACGATCTATGCGTACGACTGGAGCACCATGCGTCGTACCGGCCGATTGGCGGCCTCGCCGGATGGCCGAACCGAAGTGGTACAAAGCGACCAGCCCTGATCGCCTCGCGCATTACGTAGGGATTTGTTGTTCTAGTTTTGCTTTTGTTCAGTCCAGCGGCAGGTGCTTGTTTTCGCCGTTGGAGGGCGCCGGCACCCGGAATTGTTCACCGAGACTCGCCACCAAGGAATTTAGCCCGCTAGCTAGCGTGATTCGCAGGCGTCCCACGGTCTGCTGGGCAAGTTCGTCCATGGAGCGCTGGAAATCCTTCAACGTCTCCGAGACCTGGATCTTTAAGGAGTCCGATACCGACGTTTCAACGCCTTTCTGGAAAACCTTCAGACGACCGCAGGCTTCGTCGAGCTGAGTTCCAAGTTCCTGCGAACTACGGGTTCCCATATCAGTGAGAATCGTATCAACGGCACTCTCCAACTGCTTGCGCGTGCTGCTGACCGTGTTGCTCGCCATCTGTCCAAGGCGTTTATCGAGTCCTGACTCGAGTTCGCGGGCGGCTTCGTCTAGTTTGCTGATACGCCCGTCTAGCTCCGTGACCTGCTCCCGCACGCGCGAGGCTTCTGAGACCACCACGCCCTGAACTTGCTCCAGTTCGCGGCGACGCTCATTGTGCTCCTCAGTGAGGTTGTGCTGCAGGACTTGCAGAAGATCGTCACTCAGGCGCTTAAGGCGGTTGCCTGCGTCGACCACCTGCTGCTGGAATTCGCCCTGCCGCCGGTTGAGATGGTCCCGCAGATTGGCTGCAACATCAGCGGTAAGACTTTGGGTCTTCTGCTCCACAGCGTGCAGTTCCTGCGCGACCTGCTGGACAAACTGATTGTGGGTGTCGGCGGTCTTCTGCTCGATGGCCATCTTTGCCGCTTCCAGCAACTGCGCTGACTGTGCGCGAGCCTCATCCTGAATGCGCGGTGCGAGGTGTTTCCGCAGGCGCTGCTCGAGTTGCTCTTCGAGTTCCGGAGGAATCTGCGAAAGCGATACCTCGAAGCGGCTGCGGCGCGCTTCTCCGCGGGCCAGCTTTTCGCGTACGTCGGTCAACTCAGCCTGCAGAGGCTGGATCACTTCTGCCATCATGGTCCGCAGATTGTCGTCCGAGATCTGCTTCTGGATATGGTCGAGGGTAGTCTTCAACGAGGCGGGAATCTGCTGACCGTCGGTATTCTTGCCAATCAGCTTCAGAGGAAGTTTGTCTCCGGTCGGAGCGGCAGGCCCGGGCAATTTCTCCCAATCCTGCGGGCATGCCTTCAAACCCCAGAAATTCTCGGGGCGATCCAGCTTCGCGCCTAATCTCCAGCCCAGCCGGTCAGACTCCAAGGGCTGGCAATAGACCACCTTCGCTGTGGTTTCCCGGCCTTCCTTGCTGTGGAAGTGCACCAACACTCCCGCGTCCAGCTTCATCGGAGAGCGCATGGAACAGCCGTGTGCGCTAACTACCAAAGTTTCGCAAACTTCCGAGAAGTGGGTGGCCGGCTCCAGGCTGGTGACCAGGATTGGAACGTTGGCCGGCACTCTCGAACTGCGCCGTGCTGTAGCGGAGGTGCTGGAGTTCTGCATAGTGTATAGCCCTTCTCGTGAAGGAGTGGCCGCAGGGCTTCTTCCGCCGAGCGACGTAGCACCTACGTTAACGCTAAGTGCGTTCGCTGGCCTCAATCGGGAGTATTGAGTGAGGGATGTTCGAAAGGGCAATGCTGCAGGGGCCTTTGGTAACTGGTCCCTGCAACCCCTTCGTGGGACGCCTATTTCTTCGCGGACAGCGTAGTGAGGCTGGAGCCCGCAAACAGATTGGCAATGGCTTCGGCGGGTTGGCGGTCACCATTCACCACTACCCAGATGGTGCGCGGCTTGGTGCCGATGCCTCCACTGGCGTTGGCGGGTGGAATAGTGCCGAACGACATCACCACGTCCTTTCCGTCAAGAAAGGCCGTCGGTACACTGGCGATCTGCAGGCGTCCTTGGCGGAGAGTTGTTTGTTGTCATTGTTGATGATGGAATGCGGAGCGCCCCTTGGGCGCGCATCATACACGATCTCGGCCTGACTGTTCATTCGGCCACGCATGCTCAGGACGATATAATCGCCATTAACCATGAGGTCTCTCTTCCGCTTCGCGCTGGTGGCGCTGGTGCTGTTGCTGGTGGCGATGTTTTCCGCGCTCATGGCCATGCGCTTTGCGATCCACGGCGGAGAGGTGACCGTGCCGAAGTTGGTGGGCCTGAGTCCGGCGGAAGCCGAGCGGTCGGTGGCGGGTCTGGGTCTCAGTATCGCGATCGAGCGGCAGTACTACAGCGCAGATGTTGCGGAAGGGAAGATTCTGTCGCAGATTCCAACCCCCGGAACCCGCGTGCGCCACGGCTGGCAGGTACGGGTTGCGCAAAGTCTGGGACCGCAACGAGTGGCGATTCCTGATGTGCTGGGCCAGAGTGGGCGCGCGGCCGATCTGAATATTCGCCGGCGCGGGCTTGACATCGGATCGGTTTCCTATTTACAGATGCCGGGCGCGACTACGGATCAGGTGGTGGCGCAAAGTCCGCCCCCAAATGCGAGCGGCGTCTCCGTTCCACGCATCAGCCTACTGGTGACAGTCCCTCCCCAGGCTCAAGCATTCGTCATGCCAAGCTTCATCGGGCAACCGCTGGGTAGCGTGAACCTTGCGTTGCTGGATGCCGGATTTCACGTGGGGAATGTCACTGTCGCAGCCTCACCAACCGACAGCGCTTCGACCGGATCCATATCGCTGATAGTTCCGCCACCGCAACCCTCGCCCGCGAGCATTATCGTGTCGCAAAATCCCGCCGCCGGGCAACGTGTGAACGCCGGCGCAACTGTGAACTTCGAAGTCCGTTGAACGTTCAGTGTATTCATTGGCGCTCGAGGACCGCGACGAAAAAACCATCGCAAGGATGAACGCCAGGAATTGTACGTAGATAGTGATCGAAAACCAGAGAGTCTGGATCCTTCACTGTTAGTTCGCCACAATTCAGCAATCGCTCCAACTCAACCTTGCTGTCGAGCAACCGGAACGCCCCGTTAGTCCGAACAGCCTCTTCAACAACGGATTCATCTTCTTCCCTCTCCAGAGAGCAAGTCGAGTACACCAATTTGCCATGGGCAGCGACGTGTTTCATGGCGGCATTCAAAATCGACACCTGTCGGGAATGGAGATCCGTCAGGTCCGTGGGCTTCAGTCGCCACTTGATCTCGGGATTCCGGGCCAGCGTTCCGGTGCCCGAGCAAGGCACGTCGACGAGCACGCGATCGAAAGTCTGTTTGACGGGTAGTTCGCGGATGTCTGTGTTGAGGACCTGAACATTCTTTGCGGCAACGCGCTTGCGTAGGATTTCGGCACGCCGGGAATGCAACTCGACTGCCACAACCGCGGCGTTGGGATTGCGATCGGCGATTGCCCAGGTTTTGCCCCCGGGGGCGGCACAGCAGTCCAGGATTCGTTCGCCCTTGCCGACTAAGGCCGCGACCAGCTGCGAGGCTTCATCCTGAATCGCAATCTGCCCCTCCCGCAATGCCGACGTTCTGGTGATGTCTCCTGAGAGAACACGTCGTGAGTCAGCCAGAAGGGCTCCAGGCTCAAGGTTGATGACCGCATCACGGAGGTCGGCTTCTACCGCCGCCGAGCGCAGTCGGAGCGCTGTGACTGGAATGGATTGATCGTAGCTGCAGATCTTGCGTGCGATATCGACGCCAAACTGCGAGACCCACCGTTGGATCAGCCATTCGGGATGGGCCGAACTGGTTGCGAGTGCCTCGGGTGCATTTGCCGACTGCATGAGGTCCATTCGCGCTGCATCCAGGGTCAGAGTCTCGGCCAATTTGCGGAGCACCGCGTTGGCAAAGGGCGTCGCGGATCGTTTTCGTGCCCGCTTCACCAGTTCCACGCTTTCGTGAATCGCCGCTCGAGCGGGAATGCGATCTAGCCACCCCAATTGATAGGCGCCCAGGCGAAGCGCGGTCAGGACTTCGACGTCGAGCTTATCCATCCGCTGAGAGGATACTTTTGCGATTGCGGAGTCAAGCGACGACCGCCAGCGCAAAACTCCCATGACAAGTTCGGTGGCCAGTCCGTGATCGGGGGAAGTGAGTTCAGCGCATTGCTTGGAATGCAGAAGTTCGGAGGCGTAGGAATCTTCCCGCTCGACTCGGAGCAGAATGTCATAGGCAACCGCGCGTGCTGGAGAAATGGGCATGGCCTAGTGTTACAACGCTAGGGTGGCGGCGAAGGCGCGGCCACGACTACCGGGAGAATACCGGCTGCTATGCACCTAGTCGCTCGCCGTCTTTTAGGCGATAGCCATTCATGAAATCGTGTGCGGACATACGCTTCTTGCCTTCGATCTGTACTTCGAGTAGTGCGAGACTCGTATGCGAGCCACAGCCGACAAGGAGGTGATGGCCTTCGCGCCTTATTTCGCCTGAAGGAATATTTCCCTCAGCTGGCCTCGCGGCCCATATGTGCAGGGTTTTGCCTCGGAATGTTGTGAAGGCGCCGGGCCAAGGTTGAAAGCCGCGCAGACGGTTCCCGATCTGGGTGGCGGATCGATGGAATTCGATCTGACCGTCCTCTCTCTTAAGAATCGGAGCTAGGGTCGCTTGCGTGTGATCCTGCTCTCGGCCACGAATTGTGCCTGCTTGCAGGCCTGCGAGTGTTTTCACCATCAAGTCAGCCCCGACCATCGCCAGATTCGGTGCGATCGATTCAGCGGTGTCTTCGCTTCCGATCGGGTGTTCGCGTTGGAGCAGGATATCTCCCGTATCGAGCCCTGCATCGATTCGTATGGTTGTAACGCCGGTGACGGTCTCGCCGTTTGCAATCGCCCATTGAATGGGCGCCGCGCCGCGATACTTCGGCAGCAGCGAAGCGTGCACGTTGAGATTGCCCAGTGGGGGAAGATCGATCATCCACTGCGGGATGATGCGTCCGTAGCCGACCACAATAATGGCATCCGGTTTAAGGTTTGTCAGTTGAGACCGAAAATCCTGGTTGTTCTTGATCTTATCGGGCTGCGTGACAGGAAGAGCAAGATGGAACGCAGCTTGCTTAACGGGAGAAGCGGCCACTTCCATGCCGCGTCCTCGAGGTCGGTCCGGCTGCGTAACGACCAAGCGGACATTAAAGCCGGCTTCGACCAGTTTCTCCAGGGTCGGCACCGCAAACTTTGGAGTTCCTGCGAAAACGAGGTTGAGCGGCTGCTTCATAGAAAGTTTGCGTCGTCCTTCCCATGATCTACCACTCGCCCGCCTTCACCAGTTTGCGGATTTTGCGCTTCATCAAATCGCGCTTCAAAGCGCTGATGTGGCTGATGTAGAGCTTTCCATTCAGGTGATCCGTCTCGTGGAGGAAAGCTCGGGCCAGCAGTTCCTCGCCGGTCTTTTCGTAGAAGTGTCCGTTTACATCCTGAGCGCGGATGGTCACCTTGCGCGGCCGCGTCACGGATTCACGAAATTCAGGAATGCTGAGGCAGCCCTCGTTCTGGGTGTGGCGGCCCTCGGTATGGATAATTTCGGGATTAGCCAGCACCAGCTTGGCTTCCGGATCTTCTTTGAAGGTGACATCGATAACCGCGAGGCGCTTTGAGATGCCGATCTGCGGTGCCGCCAGTCCGACCCCGTGTGCGGCGTACATCGATTCGAACATGTCCTCGACCAGCCGCTTGAGTTCGGCATCGAAGACCGTGACTGGCTCCGCGCGTTTTTCCAACACCGGATCACCATATTTTACGATCGGGTAGATCATTGATAGTCGTTAGTGGGTGGCTCTTGGTTGTGGCAATCGGGCTTTAGTAGTTTCTCAACTGTTCTAGATAGCCTTTGAAATTGCGTTTCGTTTCCACCATAGAGTCACCACCGAATTTTTCGAGAGCGCATTTGGCCAGAGTAAGCGCAACCATGGCTTCGCCAGCTACGCCTGCGGCGGGAACCACGCATACGTCGGAGCGCTCGTAGGCGGCTTTCACTGGCTCACGCGTCGCGAAATCCACCGACTGCAGTGGACGCCGCAGCGTGGAAATAGGCTTCAGATAGCCGCGCACTCGTACCTCCTCACCGTTTGAGACACCGCCTTCAATTCCGCCTGCGTTATTGTGGGGCCGGCTGAACTTCGTATATTTGCCGGTCGCGGAGTAGCCAATTTCGTCGTGAACCAGCGAGCCGGGGGAACCGGCCGCGCCAATGCCCGACCCAATCTCTACGGCCTTGACCGCTTGCAGCGACATCACTGCCGCCGCCAGCAGGGCGTCGAGACGCTCGTCCCACTGCGCATAGGTGCCCAGGCCCGGCGGCACGTTATGGGCTACGACTTCAAAGACTCCGCCCACGGAATCGCCGGTTTTCAAAACTTTGTCGACCTCTTCCTTCATGCGCTGCTCGGCATCGGGATCGGCACAACTCAGCAGAATCTCGGTCTTGTTGCCGACGGCCTTAATCTGGTCCCAGGTAACCTCATGATCAATGGCCGCGGCCCCCACCGAAATCACGTGGCTGAAAACTCCAATGTCTAGTTCCCGAAGGAACAACTTAGCCAAGGCACCCACAGCCACGCGGGCCGCGGATTCGCGCGCTGAGGCACGCTCCAGCACGTAACGGGCTTCGGAAAAGTTGTACTTCAACGCTCCAGCCAAATCGGCATGGCCGGGACGTGGTGATTTCACCGCTTTGTGCTTGGCGGGATCGCCGTCTGCGACAGGAAGAGATTCTTGCCAGTTTTTCCAGTCTTTATTCTCGAGCAGGATCGCAATGGGAGAACCTATCGTGATGCCGTGGTGCACGCCCGAGAGGATATGGGCTCTGTCGGTTTCGATCTTCATGCGCCCGCCGCGGCCGTAGCCTTGCTGTCGACGCCACAGGTCGCGATCGAGGAATTCCTGATCCACTTTCAGCCCAGCAGGCAAGCCAGACAGGAACGCGACCAGAGCTTCGCCATGGGACTCACCGGCGGTGAAGTAACGCAACATAAACGTTCGATTCTAAATGATGACAGTGGGAAAATCGGATCGAGGACCCGTAGAAATCAACAAGATTCCGCCGTGACAGTGCATCCGTTGAGCCTGTACAATACGTCAAACACCGTGTAGTAAGTCGGTTTTCCGACCGGCTTCCCGCCACGCAATGTGCCACTTCCGAGCTTTCTGGCCCCCAGGAGGAGAAGTGTATCCAGACGAATCCACAGTGACCGAGACAAACTCTGGCGCGAAGATCCGTTGCGTAGTGGCCGACGACCATGCCTTGGTTCGCCAGGGAATTCGTCGTTTGCTGCAGGACGAGACGGACGTGGAAGTTGTGGGGGAAGCCGGAGATGCGGCAGAGGCGTTGAAACGGGTGCTGGACCTCCACCCCGATATTCTGCTGCTGGACGTGGGCATGCCGGGATTCTCCTCGTTTGAAGCCGCACGGGTCATCCAGAGGGACGTTCCAGGTACTCGGGTCATTTTCTTAACCATGCATGAAGACCAGGATTACGTGATGCAGGGGCTTCAGGCGGGAGCGGCGGGATACCTGTTGAAAGATACTCCCGCGGCCAAACTTATTAGCGTGCTGCGAGACGTGCACCAGGGTGGCAAGTTCGTTAGCCCCGAAGTGCTGGGCGGACTGATAGAGAGCGGAAAACTGGGCGGGCAGGCTAGAGTGCGTCCTGCCAGGTCGACCCTCACCCCGCGCGAAACCGAGATCATGAAGCTGCTTGCAGAGGGCAACACCGTCCGCAAGATTGCCGGCATGTTGAGTCTCAGCATTAAGACGGTCGAGGCGCACAAGTTCAACCTAATGCGAAAGCTCGACATCCATAACAAGGCAGAGCTCGTGCATTGTGCGATCCGGAAGAAGATCGTGAAGGTGCCCGCAGGTTTTTAGTGCAACACGATCCAGCCGAGCGTTTCGTAGCCTCTCTTATTCGTCGCTGGGATTGAGCCGGCGGACCCGACGAATTATTTTCCCGCCAGTTGCGCAAGCTCCTCCAAACTTGTGACCTCGAGATCTGGTTTCCCATCGGCACGCTTCACGGCACCCACGCCGGCACGTGCTGAAGGGCGGTTTACCCACACCGTCGCCAGACCGAGAGACTGCGCCGGTAAGACATCGTGGTAGATGCTTTGTCCCACGTGCAGGACGCGGTTTCGCGCGGCCCCCACCCTCTCGAGCGCTAGCTTGAAGATCCCCAGGCTCGGTTTGTAGCAGCGAGCTTGTTCCGCGGTGACGACTGGATCAAGGGCCACTTGCAGAAAACGTCGGGTTGATTGAAACAGCTCGTCATCAATGTTGGAGATGATAGCGAGTCGGTAGAGCGATTCCAGTTTTTTGAGAGCGGCAACCGTGTCAGGCCACGGCTTCCAGTGCTGGACGGAATTCGCCAGGCAACGCAGTTCGTCGAGCGTGGGTGTAAAAGCCAATTTCTTGCCAAATTGGCTGACCACATCCTGCAACACGTCGCGGTAGGAGCGATATTCACCGTTTTCGGCTTGTGCTTCAAATTGGCCGTAAAGTTCCAAAAGCTGCGCATCGGGAATGGATTTCCCATGGCTCGCCAGGATGGGCTTCAGCGCGGCGAAGATCCCGGTTTCCCAGTCGATGAGAGTGCCGTAGCAATCAAAGATAAGGACGTCGAAATCACGGAAGGTGAGCATAGGTTCTCAGCAACTGTTTTATGGAGCACGAAAGAAGCCCCAGGTTAGACCCCGGGGCTGCCGCAGCTTCGCAGATTGGTGAAGCGACTTCTACTCTGGGATTTCGAGAGGCCCTTCCAGCTTGAAACTTACTGCCGATTCCGCCGGCAGGGTGACATCGCGGTTTCCAGTGAAGGCTGAGCCGGCCGTACCCGCACCTCCACCCACGAGGGCACCGATGGCAGCACCCTTGCCGCCTCCGGCCAAGGCGCCAATCAGCGCGCCAGCACCCGCTCCGCCGCCAATCATAGCCGCAGTACGTTTGCCCTTACCTTTCTCAGAGCGCGCCACTGAAGAAGTGTGAATTGCGTGCCTCCTGCCGTTCACGGTGATCGCGTCAAGTTTGATCTGCAACAACGATGCCCCTTTGAACTTACCAGCCGCATGGGCTGCTATTACGGTGCCTGAAGCAGTGGCGCCGGCCGGGATGACCGTCTTGCCTCCGACTTCCACCGGCGTTGCGACGGTCGCAGAGAAAGATTGTCCAGCCTCGCTTGTCTTCGAACTCAAGGTTTCACCGAGGCGGACGGTGAGCACGGTGCCGGCGGGAACGACGATCGGTCGCGCTTCTGCCGGCGCAGGTCTTGAGTCGGCCGCCATGTTGCCAGGGACCGATTGGCCACCGTTGGGATTATTCGCATCGCTGGCGGTCGTATCACTAGCCGGCGGCTTGCTGGAGCAGGCTATCAGGCCGAACATCAGGCACAGGGTGAGTAGCATGGAGCTCTTGCGCATTGGAAACCTCCGATCGGGAAAATGTATCGAAATGTGTTTCAGCTCGCAAACACGAGAGGTCAGCGCCTGAAGTTTGGGGCAGAACTCGTCAGCTTTTTTCCGTTGGCTGCGCGACCGCGACGGCTATCTTGGCACCATTCGCCGGCACGTCCAATCCAGTCAGCGGCAAAGTTTCGCTGTGAGTCACAGATCCCGCACTAGGCTCAGGCGCGCTTCCAGGTTCCGAAACCGCGGCGGGCTCGGCCGCCGGCGCGGGCTTCGGTGTCAGATATTTTGCCGTATTCAGCAACGGGCGCCCGAGCGATGTGTTGTAGCTGCTCCAGGCAGTCTCAAGTTCCGATTCCCGCTCGAAGTGAGCCCGCATGCTCTCCATCTTTGAGTCCAGGTCATCCATGTAGTGAAGAAGCAAAGCTTCAGGAAACATGGGCAGCTTAGGAGACCCGAACTCGTACTGGCCGTGATGACTAATGATGAGGTGTTCCAAGAGGGTTTTGAGTTCCGGGGGAAAGCCGGGAATCAGGGCGGTCTTGGCTTGCAGCATTTCCAGTTCGATCACCATGTGGCCAAGCAATTGGCCGCGCGTAGTGTAGGAGAAAGACCGGTTGTAGTTCAGCTCATGAATCTTGCCGATGTCATGCAGGAACGCTCCCGCCAGCACCAAGTCACGATTGAGGTGCGGATAGTTGCGGCAGATCAGATCGCATGAACGAAACAGCGAGACCACATGATCAAGGAGACCGCCAATGTAGGCGTGGTGCAACGTCTTGGCAGCCGGCGCGTTCCGATACGCTTGTGCCACCTCGGGGTCGGCCATGAAGGCTTCGAGCAGCGCTTTCAGGTGGGGGTTTTGCAATGTACCAACAAAACCTCCCAGGCTCCCCCACAGTTCATCGATGTTCTTGGTTGTTTTCGGAAGGTAGTCGGCGAATTCGATTTCCGTGTCGCCTAACCGGCGGAGCTTGTGGATAGTGAGCTGAAACCGGTTCTTGTATTTGTTAAGGAGGCCTTTGATCTTAAGGAAATCGTCCTGCTCGAAGGCGTCGAGGGCGTCTTCGACGTTGTCCCACATCTTGGCTTCAATCTGTCCGCTGCGATCGCCCAGGATCAGGGCGAGGTACGGCTCTCCCGTCTTCTTGGGCTTTACCTGCTTGGACACCACCACAAAAGTGGAGACAATGACCTTGTTCTCGTGCTGGGCACAATCGCAAATGAAAAATTCTTTCATGGATGCATTCGGTTTAACTGACGGCCGGAATGGAGCAGAAAGCGCCTACAATCTCCGGAAGCACGCCCAGCAACCCCTGACGAACGACGGCCATTATCTCAGAACAGCAGATGTTTCTTCTTTTTCTTCAGATTCTTGGCAGCTGCTTCTTTGTTTGCGGTTTCGATCGGTTTGGTCTGGTTGGGGCTGGCGCCGGTATCGACGTAGCCGGGCCGAATGTCGATAAAGGCTTCCTCCCGCAGTTTCTTGAGGTAGGCGCGCAGCGCGGGCTGCAGTTTCTGATAGTAGAGCGCATCCTGGATCCGTGGCTCGATCTGCTTCATGGTAGGGATTCCCGCCATCTGGTGCTCGACCACTTTGAGGATCACGAAGCCCTGCTTGGTACGAACGACATCGGTGACTTCGCCGGCCTTCATGGCAAAGGTCCTGTCCTCAAGTTCTTTTGAGAGCGTGCCGCGTTTGAAATAGCCCAAGTCACCGCCCTGAGCTGCACTCGGACCGTCGGAAGATTTCTTCGCGACCTCGGCGAAGTCCGCGCCTTTCTTGATCTGATCGAGCAGACCTTCGGCCTTTGTCTTAGCGGGCGCGAGCGTGTCGACCTCCACCGCCGGCGCCAGCGGTGTAGGCTGGGCATTCGCCGCGGGGGGCGGAGCCGTGGGATCCTGGCTGGCAGGGGCCTTCGGTAGAGCAACTAGAATCTCGCTCAAGCGAATCTGTTCAGGCTGCTCCATTTCGCTCTTGTGCTCGTCGTAAAATCTCTGCTCTTCTTCCTTGGTGATGTTCAGGTGCGAGCCCACTTCCCGCCCAATCACCTGCTGCGTAATGATCTGATTCCGCATATTCTGTTTGAAGTCCTCGTAGGAAACGCCTTGCGCCGTGGCTGCCTTTTCGAGGTCCTCCATCGAATCCAGATTCATCTGCTTGCGCATCTCGTCGAGCTTTTTGATGAGCTCCGTGTCCGCGGTGAGACCCAAGTCCTTGCCCTTTTCCAGCAATAGTTGCTGGTCGATCAGGTCGCGCAGAACATCGCGCTCCTTTTCTGCATACACCGCCTCAAAATTGCTGGGCGCCTGCTGCTTGGCCTCTTCCTTCAGTTGCTCACGGCTGCGCAAGTACTCGGAGCGGGTAACGATCGAATTATTTACGCGAGCGATAATCTCTTCCACGACCGTATCGGCACTGAGAAGTGCGGGCAGGATCGCCAGACCCACGAACAGAAGCGCAAAGTGAAATTTTTTCATGAAATATCTGTCCGGGGAGCGATGGCGCCGAATTGCCCCCATGGACCTCTGGGAAATTTGTTCGGTATTCGATTGTAACCCCGCCGAGGGCCCCGGAGCCAGTGGACATGCTGGTATCATGAGGGCCTGATTGCACTGGTTGCAGCACCAAACCAGTCCGGGGGCAGGCCTTTGAAGACCTTCGGTTGTTGTGCTGTCGTGGTCGTCATCATGGTATCTGCGAGTTCCATTCTGAGGGCGCAAAAAAAGCCCGGTGCGGCCCTGCCCACCCCTGCTCAGCTGGAAAAGATGGCGAGACGTTTTGCGCCGACGTCAATGCGCGTAGAGACTACCAACCTCACGGTTGCAGATCGCCAGGCTCTCGCGAAGTTGGTAGAGGCCGCGCGTATTTTTGATCGGATCTTCCTGAAGCAGCTGTGGAGCGGCAACACGGAACTCTACGCCCGGCTCCAGAAGGACAAGACCCCTCTCGGCAGAGCGCGGCTGCGTTATTTCTGGATCAACAAGGGGCCGTGGTCCGACATCGACGAATACAAAGCGTTCCTCCCCGGCGTGCCTCCACGAAAACCGCTGGGCGCGAATTTGTATCCCGTGGACATAACCAAGGACGACTTCGAGCGCTGGATTGCGACCATATCGCCAGAGGAGCAGGAACGCGCCAAAGGCTTTTTCACGGTGATTCGCTGGGCTGACAAGAAGGCAGGCAGCCTTGCGATCGTTCCCTATAGCGACGAATATAAAGAGGACCTGACACAAGTAGCGGGCCTGCTGCGAGAAGCGGCAGGTCTTACGGAGAACCAGTCTCTCAGGAAATTTCTCACCACGCGAGCGGATGCTTTTCTTTCCAACGACTATTACGAAAGCGACCTCGCCTGGATGGATCTGGATGCCCCGTTGGATATCACCATCGGCCCTTACGAGACGTACAACGACGAACTCTTCGGATACAAGGCGGCATTTGAAGCTTACATCGGCGTCCGCGACGATGCGGAAACGGCGAAGCTCTCCGCCTTCACCCAGCACTTACAGGAAATCGAAGACAACTTGCCCATCGATCCGCAATACCGCAATCCGAAACTGGGGGCGGCGTCGCCCATCCGGGTAGTTGAGGAGATCATCAGCACCGGCGACGGTGCTCACGGCGTTCAGACAGCGGCCTACAACCTTCCCAATGACGAACGCGTGGTCCAGCAAAAGGGCAGCAAGCGCGTCATGCTGAAGAACGTACAGGAGGCAAAATTCCGTAATGTGCTGGTCCCGATTGCCATGCGCACCTTGTCCAGGGATGCGATGATTGACGTCAATTTCGGTTCATTCTTCACCCACATTCTGGCGCATGAATTAATGCACGGCCTGGGGCCGCACCAAATAACGCTTGGCGGACGGGAGACAACGCCACGCGCTGAGTTGAAAGAGCTATACAGCGCGATCGAGGAAGCCAAAGCCGACGTCACTGGGCTGTTCGCCCTGCAATACATGATGGACCATGCCAAAGAAATGAAGCTAGGCGCGGTGCTTCCCTCCGACGACGCGGCCCAGCGTCAGATGTACACAACCTTTCTTGCTTCGGCATTTCGCAGCCTGCGCTTTGGGTTGAACGATGCGCACGGAAAGGGCATGGCGGTTCAGTTCAACTACCTGCTCAACCGAGGCGCTTTCGTCGAACATGGCGACGGGACTTTCAGTGTCGACGTGACGAAGATCAAGGCTGCCGTGAAAGATTTGGATCACGAATTGCTGACCCTGGAAGCGGAAGGGAACTATTCCGGCGCACAAGAGATGCTCGACAAGATGGGCGTTCTGCGTCCGGTGCTCAAGAGAGCGTTCGACAGATTGCAGGATATTCCCACCGACATCGAGCCAATATTCGTGACCGCGGAGGAATTGGCTCCCAGCACCGCAAGCAGCAAGCCGGCGTCGCCACCCCAAAATGTTCCCAGGAAACGCGCGAGGAAGCAGCGCTAGTCTTGGGCATCGCTAGTGCGTTCGCTGACCTGAATCGTCACCTCGCCGAACTAACGCCAAGCAAGTGGTGTCATCCTGCACCGGCCCGGTCCCGACAAATCGCAACATCGCATCCAGCACGGTAATGCAGACATTGTGGGCGCTGACGGAGTCTGCATCTTGCAGGGCACCTTCGACCCGTTGCAGTCCAAACTCCTCGCGATCATGTTCCGCCTCAACCACGCCTCTGGAGACCAAAAGGAGAACCGCGCCTGGTTCCATTGCGATGATGCGCGCATCCGACGTGGTGTGTGAGAACAGCCCCAGGGGAAGGCCGGTTGCACTCAGTTCGGAGACGTCCGCGGTATGGCGCACCAGGGCCGGCGTGTGGCCTGCATTGAAGTAGCAGACCGTGCCCAGTTCTTCGTTGTAGCAACCCGCAAACGCCGGGCTGGAGTGAACACCGCCCGCCGTATCGATGATTGAGCGGTTGAGCTGGAGGCAGAGTTCTGTCAATGCGTCGGTTTCATTGACTTCTTCCGGTGACAGAAGTTCTGTGCCTACGTTGCGGAAGACCTGCTGTGCCGTCGCCAGTAGATCCTGATTCTGCTCACGCCGCCCGGCTACATCCAGCAAGCCAAACAGAACGCGCGTTTTGCTGACGCGGATGGAATCGTAAAAATCTCCTGCACTCCGTTGTCCAGCGAACACCGCCGCGATTTCCGCGTCTCGCAATATCGGGAATGCCGACGCCACGGGCTCGATGGCTGGAGCCAGCTTCGGTTTCCGGCGCTTGAGCAGAGACTTCATGACCTACTTGAATCGGGTGACGGTAGCACACTGGGCAAGTTCTTGTCAGCGCAGAAACACTCGATGGCTGGAAGAGGACTAGTCCCCGTATTTGCTCGCGAGGAATTTTCCCACGTCCGATTCCAGTTGTCCGTAATCGGAGTGGATGGTGGCACGTAATGCAGACTCGGTGGAACTCCCTTGCCCCAGCCGCTCCAGGATGCGCTCCACATCGCTCATGCCGTAAGTTTCGCTGATGTACTCCACCGCGGCGAGCGATTCGTCGTAGGCCACCACTGCCTCGATCGGAGAGAATCGCATGAAACTGCCTTCGAGAGCATTATAGGGAATTGCCTGTTGTGCGCGAAAGAGCTGGGATAGCCGCCGCCCGTTCGCAGCCACCGTTTTCGGTTCCACCGCCTGCGCGATGCCTTCATTCAGCCACGTGGGACACCGGCTACCCGTCGCCTGGGCGACGAAGGAGTGTGTCAGCTCATGCTTGAGCACGCGCGCGAGATCGGAGGTCATCGAAGTGATGCCGCTGATCGGAATGCGCAGCTTGCCATCATTGACCGCGCCCGACCACGACGGTGCATGGGTCACATCAAAGAAAGCCTGTTCGGTATATAGAATGACGGGGATACTGGCGCGAGGAGCCACGCCGAGAACGCGCACGAGGTCGTCGTACTGGGATTCGAGAGTGGCAATCAGTTCGCGACGCAGCTGTTCGGAGGTCTGCTTGCCCTCGTAGCGCAGCGTGAAGTGACTGCTCTCCCGCTGCGAGAAATCAGCTTCCGTGGTTGCTTCACGCTGCGCTTTGGCCAGATATTGCTGAACTACGGGGTCCGGACGAATTTCAAGCGAACGCTTCCAGGAGCGAACCGCTTCTTTCGTGCGGTCGGCCGAAAACTGAACGAAGCCCAGGACGGTGTGGGCGTCCGCGGAATCGGGATTCACACGCGCAGAACGTTCGGCATAGGGCAAAGCGGCGGCCGCGTTGCCAGAGCGCACCAGGGCCATGGCGTAGTAGTTCAAGATCGTCGAGTTGTCCGGCCTGAAGGTTAGTGCCGTTTCGAGATAACGCTTGGCCTGCGGAAGGTTGCCGTGTTCGAGTTCGTGCTTGCCGGCAAGGAAATAAGCGGTTGCGGAGAGCTCCGGCTTACCTTCCATTTCGAGGGCCGTCAGTGCATCGGGATCTACCTTGCCTTCATGAACTACTCTTGCCAGAAGATCGTCATGGCCGGCCAGACTGTCTTCCGGAACGAAAGCCGGTAGATCCTTGGCAGCGCCCTGGCCGCTGGAAGCGGACCCATAAGCCGGCGGCAGCCCGCCTGCCTCGATGCTTTCGACCGAGGACTTGGAAATGGCGTAGGAGTCATCTCCAACGTCATACTCGACCCGGTTTCCGCTTTCGCGGACATGGTCGGCCCAAATCTTGCGGCCATTTTTTAGGTGAATGACGTCGGCCGGACAGCACACCGAGGTGATGGCTGCAAAAACGAGAATGCCAGGCAACGAGAAGGTGACACGTGTCCGCACTAAGGCGCATTCTAACAATCGGTAGAGAGACCCAATAGGTGACTCAGGTAACTGGAAAACGCCTTACTCGGTGGATCGTTCCCGCCTCGCTTTTGCTGGTCGTCGCCAGCGCCGGTGTGTCGGGTCAGCCGGAGGTTGCCTGGAAACCATTCGTAGCGGGCCCACAAGCGGCTTCGAGCCCGATCGCCAAGCCTGCCGAGGCCCTTTACCTCCAGCTACGCGGAGTCGGCCTTGATCCCGTGCGAACCTTCCACATTCGCGGGGCGTCGCTCGATCGCTCGGCTCTGCACGTCACCTTCGACGACGGTGAAATCTCTTTTACGAGCGAGGTCAACGGACACATCACCGGAGCCTTTTTTGAAGGTGATGGAGAGGTGCTACTCAGACCACCCAATCAGGTCGAGCGCGGATCGTTGGCGCTCTTTACCGGAATGGCGATCCTGGAGGAGCGCTTCACGACCAGCTACCTGCGATTCAATGACGAGACTTTTGCCGAGCTGCAGCCGTACCTGCGCCCCTCAGAGATTGCCAAAGAATTCAGTACCCGCTGGAACGAAACCGCACACAACCTGGCAGAAGCGGATGCTCTTCGCCTGCTGGCCACTTTCAGCCGATCCCTTCCCGTGCCGGGCGATTCCTCCGCCGGGTCTCCGCAACCTGCCACCGATCCCAAGGACCGCATGCTGCACATCCGCCTGCAAGGCCAGAAGGTGGGAACGTTTGATGTGTTCTTCGACTCTCTGTCACCGGAGCAAGTGTGGGCGGGTCAAGCCAAGGTAGTAGAGGGGTTGACGTACTACGATTTGTGGACTTCTTTTGCTCTCAGTGGGCCCGGAAAAGAACGACTGCTGGGATCCCAGCCCACGGACGCCGAAGTGGCCCTCTCGCAGTACAAGATCCGGACAGAGGTGAAACCTCCGACTACCGTCAGTGCGGACGCGCGTGCAGAAATCGAGGTGCGAAAGAGCGGAGTTCGCATGCTGTTTTTCGAGCTTTCGCGTTTCCTCCAGGTGAAGCAGGTCGAGGCAGACGGTCAGCCTGTGGAATTCATCAACAATCCTGCCATCGATGGCACCCAACTGGCGAGAAGAGGGAATGATCTGGTAGCGGTGGTGTTCCCGGAACCCCTGCGCGCCGGGCAGAGACTCGAACTCCGATTTGTCTATGTTGGGGACGTTTTGTCGGAGGCGGGCGGAGGACTTCTCTATGTGGGCGCCCGCGGGACGTGGTATCCGAATCGGGGCATCATCCGGTCCAATTTCGACCTCGAATTTCACTATCCGTCGGGGTGGACATTGCTGGCGACGGGAAAGCGGGTTCCAGGAGCCATGCCGGACGCCGAAACATCAACTGTGGCCGAACAAGTAGCACGGTGGGTGACCGAACAACCTACTGCATTGGCTGGATTCAACCTTGGAAAATATGAGCGAGCAGTGGCTCAGGCTGGTGATGTCACTGTTGAAACCTACGCTGCGCGCCGGATGGAAAAGACATTTCCCCGCGCGCCAGAGCAGATCGTTGCTGTGCCCGACATTCGCATGCTTCCCAAACAGCGAACGGTGGTGCAGGATCCGATGGATTTGTCTCCGGCGCGCAACGCACAGACGGTGGCAGACAAAGCGGCTCGCGCCGTGGAATTTTTCTCCCAGCGTTTTGGCCCCTTCCCTTATAGTTCTCTGGAACTGACACAGATGCCAGGGCAGGTGAGTCAGGGTTGGCCTGGGTTGGTCTTCTTGTCGAGCTTTGCATTTCTGTCGCCGGCAGAGGAGATCGACTTGCACCTGGATCCGCTACAGGCCGCCTTTCGACGTCTTGTCCTACCCCATGAAACAGCCCATCAATGGTGGGGCGATTTGGTCGGGTGGCGCACCTACCGCGACCAATGGATCGTCGAGGCGTTGTCGAACTATTCGGCATTGATGTTCCTCGAGGCGCAGAATCCCGAAGAGTTCCACAAAATCCTGGAAGGATATCGAGCCGACCTTCTGCAAAAGAACAAGGAGGACAAAGCGCTGCGCGACGCTGGTCCGGTGACGCTTGGGCTTCGGCTTAACTCGTCGCATTTTCCCAGTGGCTATGAGGCCATCAGCTACGGTCGTGGAACATGGTTGTTCCACATGTTGCGCCACATGCTGCTGGATGCGGAAGTCAAACAGACGCCCAAGGTAACGCGAGCGGCTTCCGCTTCAGTGGAACCCTTCGTGCGCGGCCTGCGCAAGGTTCGCGAGCGGTACGCGGGCAAGGACATCACGACCACGGAACTCCTGGCGGTATTTGAGGAAGATCTGCCCCCCTCGCTTCGATACGAGGGACGACAATCGCTCGACTGGTTCTTACAGGGATGGGTGCAAGGCACCGCCCTCCCCCATTTCAGCCTGCAAAGCGTTAAGGTCACGCCGAGGGGTAGCGCGACGCTCGTCAGCGCAACCCTCCTGCAAAAGGAAGCTCCGACTGACCTGGTGACGGCGGTCCCGATCTACGCCGTTCTCGGCGGCAGACAGATCCTGCTGGGCCGGGTCTTTGCCGATGGCCCGGAAACTCCGTTCCATTTGACCGCCCCAGCCGGCACGAAGAAGGTTGTGCTCGATCCCAACCACACTCTGCTGACGACTTCGAAGTAGAGGATCGCACTGATCGATGTCCGCTTTGGTACCGGGCGAGCTCAAATTTCCCGAAACGACGTCTCACTCCGGAGTGGCGCGCCACGGTTTCGAGTGAACCCGCCCTTCCATCCTCCGCTCAGTGCCTTGCGTTCTCGATGGTACGCGGAATTCGCGGAATATCTCCAAGTGGCCTCGGGGGTGCATATCAAAATGAAGAACGCTGGAGGTGGAGAATGGAAACAGGGTTGGCGAAACACGAGGGAGGCCTCGAGCATCATGTAGCCTGGCCTTCAGACCTCGACTCACAAGCTCCTCGCCCCGGAACGATTTTGTTGGTGGAAGACGAAGCCTTCGTACGGAATGTCATCGATGAGGCGCTGCAGTCGGTTGGATATCGCGTGCTGAAGACACAGAACGCGGAGGAAGCGCTACAGCTTTATCAGTCGTGGCACGGAGAATTGAACCTTCTATTGACGGATGTAGTGATGCCCGGTCAGAACGGCCGTGATCTGGCGCGCCAGTTTCGGAAGCAGTGTCCCGGCCTGCGAACCATCTTCATGTCCGGTTACGGAGAAAGCATGGCGTTGCTGGGAGCCGAGCGTGATGCGAATTTCTTCTATTTGTCCAAACCGTTTTCTTTGCCGGGACTGCTCAACAAAGTCAAGGAAGTGCTGAAGCAAAACGAGGTAACCGCGGCGTGATCGGAACGGCGGCGTTGATTGCTGGGTCTTGCGCCATCATCGGACGAGGGACGCAGGTCTTGGCTTCGCGATAGCAGGAGAAGGCTTGGCCGGAACTGGCGGGAGTCGTCTGAGGGGCCGGGGTGGCTGCTTCCGAGATGGCCATGCTTGGAACAACCGGGTTGGCCGGGATCGTGGGGGAACTCGGCAGACCGGTTGGCGGCTTGCCCAGGATTACGACGTCCACCCGACGGTTCTGTGCCCGGGTCTCCGGCGAGTCGTTGCTGGCAATCGGATGGTACTCGGCATACCCTGCTGCCGACAGTCGGTCCCGAGCAAAGCCATATTTCACAGTAAGCAGCCGAACGATCTCTGCGGCTCGAGCAGTTCAGAGCTCCCAGTTATCGCTAAAGTGCGCATTGTGAATCGGAACATTGTCGGTGTGGCCTTCGATGCGGATGCGGTAGTTTCGTCCCGACAGCAAAGAAACGATGCGACCAAAAGCAGAACGGGAGTTCTGCCGAATTTGCGGCGACCCGCTGTCAAAGAATTCGATTTCACGTAGGCTGATTACCAGGCCATCGGGCTCGCTGCGAAACGCAACCTCGTTCCTTTGAATTTCGAGCGCCAGCGCTTCTTCAAGTTGCCGGCGAAGTCCGGTCAGATCGCCCGTGTCCGAAGCGCCCAGAACTCCCTTGGGCGGCGGAACAAGGCGTCCCAAAGCTGCAGTTCGCTCTGCATTTTGATGGTCTGGACCGTATTGAACGGGACGGGATCCTTTGAATCCATCGGAATTGCCATATTCGATGCGGGGAACACTCCCAATTCCTGAAACGCCCCCTGAATCGCCAGGGCCAGCTTGCCCACCTTTCGCTGGTCGACTTGCGAAGAAGCGTAATTGATGTACACATCCACCAGGTTGGTCGAGCTGTCGAACGACAGATTCCACACATGTTCGATGACCATCGCCCGCGTGACCCGCCTTCCGGTATTGCGCATCATGTACTCGAGCAGCGCGAATTCCTTGGAAGTTAGCTCGATCGCACGATTTCCCCGCGTGACCCGCCTTTCGACCCGGTCCAATTTAAGGTCTTCCACCTTGAGCACCGATTCCGATGCAAACGGCTTCGGCGCGGCAATGCTTGGATCCGCGCCGCCAACTCCGAAAAGGAGAAAGGTTTTATCAGATAGTCATCCGCGCCGCTGTCCAGACACTGCACCCGATCCTCGACTCGTCCGCGAGCCGTCAGAATAAGGATTGGAAGGTCTGCCTTCCGGCTGCGCACATCCTTGAGAATGGCGACCCCATCGAGCCGCGGCAGATTCAAATCGAGCACGACCAGATCGTAGTCAAATTCGGAAGCCAGTGCGCGTGCTTGTTCGCCATCCGCGGACACGTCTACCGCATAGTGTTCTGCTTCCAGACCCTTACGGACAAAGCCCGCCAGGGCCGCATCGTCTTCGGCGATCCCCGCGGAACCGCGCTAAGTACTTGCAGTCTAGGGACAAGGTCTCTTGTCGAGATGTGACCACAGTCATAAAGAACCGTGACGGATGGACCGACCTTGGAACCCGGAAGATAAATCGACCTCGACCCCGGCCCGGGTAGATAATCGAGTAGCGCCCTCCAAAACTCTTTAGCCTCGAGAGGATTCCCGCCCGGTGGATGTCTGGAGCAAACTCCGGTTTAAGTCGCTGGTGCTGCCGGGCGGCCTCTTGTTGGTCATCACTACCGCCTTGATCCGGCTGGGCGTGATGAACATTTCCCTTTCGGTGGTGGATCTTTACTATTACACGGCATTTTTCTTGGGGCTTTTACTCGCTTGGCGTTTTCACTCGAGTCGAACCTTCTCGGTGTTGATCCTGCTGTTCCTCTCCCATCGAGCGGTGGAATTTTTCTCCTCCGGAGGGCCCCCGATGGGAGGGCCCGGGCTTACCGCCCTGGAGGCGGTTTCCTTTCTCCTGCCCCTGAATTTCGCTCTGTTGGCGATGACGCAAGAGCGCGGATTTACGTTGTCTACGGTCGCTCCCCGTTTGCTGGTGTTGTTCGTGGAGGCCGTGTTCGTCGCGATGATCTGCCGTCCGCAACCTGTTGTTGGATCCAGCATGTTTCACGGTGCGCTACTGGAGCGTGCCTGGTTTTCATGGAGTTCGATCCCGCAAATCTCCTGGCTCGCATTTGGGGTCACCATGGGAACTTTGGTCGCTCTTTACGTCACGCACCACAAGGCGTTTGAGAGCAGTTTCGCTTGGGCTTTGGGAAGTTTCTATCTCGCGCTGAATATGGGAGGCGTGGGAAATGTGGCGCGGGCCTACGTCGCGACCGCAGCTACTATCTTGGTGGTCTCCATTATCGAAGCGTCGTACGTGATGGCCTACCATGACGAACTGACAGGCCTGCCGTCGCGCCGCGCCTTCAATGATGCCCGCGTGCAGTTGGAGGCGCCTTTTTCGGTGGCGGTCGTCGATATCGACCACTTCAAGAAATTCAACGACACCTACGGCCACGAAACCGGCGATGACGTTCTTTGCATGGTGGCCGACCGCCTGGCGCGTGTAACCGGCGGAGGACAAGCCTTCAGGGTGGGAGGAGAAGAGTTTTCCATCCTGTTTCCCGGAAAACGTGCCGAGCAGGCTGTCGAACATCTCGAACTCTTGCGTGCGACCATCGAGGCTTCCGTTTTCCGGTTGCGTGGCTCCGATCGAAGAGTTGCACCCCGCGGCCCGGATCGGCGGAAAAAAGCAGCTCGGAAAAAGAAGACTACAGCCGCACGCGCAACGTCGTCACACCTGTCTACGCTTGAACTTTCGGTTACGGTCAGCATTGGGGTCGCCGAGCCCGATGCGAAACATGCCAGCGTCGAAGGAGTGATTCATCTCGCGGATAAGGCCCTCTACCGAGCCAAAAAAGGTGGAAGGAATCGAGTGGAACTGGCCACTCCGGCTCCCGCGCGCGCTAAAAAAAAGGCCGCGACGGGGCTTGCCTGAGGAAGGAGAATCGAACGGGCGCAGTACGCGAACCAGGTATCTCACACGTGTCGCTTCTTGCTGTACGATGCTGCCAAGTCGGGAATCGAGGGATACGAACGCACATCTGTAAAAGTTCGCTCAGCGGGCAGAGTGCCTGATAGAACAGTCTTAGCGATCATCTCCAGGGCCAGCCCCGCATTGGCGGGGACAACAACCGTAGCCGCCAGGGCGCCACTGCGCACCCAGGCTTGCCCCGTTTTCGGTAATCCGTCGCACCCCGTAAACGGGAGGCTTAGCCAGTGGTCCCGCTGTCGGGAGTCTGTGATCTCCTGAAACGCCTTCCTGGCTCCCATGGCCATCGAATCGTCCTGGGCAATGATTGCATCCATCTGCAGCGCGCGCGAAGTTGAGAGCCGCAGCCATGCGCTGACTGCCTGATATGCGCTGCCCTCCGTCCATTGTGCGCGCAGCATGCGCACCTGCACACCCGCAGGCTTGGCATGCTGCATGCCCTCGGTTCGCTGTTGTGCGGCATCGCTTCCCGATGGTCCCTGTAGGTAGAGGACGGCACCTTGCGGCGGCACCATCGCCCCGATCTGCTGACCTTGAATGCGACCGATTTCACGATGATCGGAGGTAATACAGAATACCGGCGCCCGGTGCGCAGTGCGAAGTTCCGTGATGTAGTCCGCTTCGCGGTTGAGGATCACCCATCCGATTCCGGCGGATGCCGCGGCTCGTGCAACTTGCGGCAGGGCAGTTGACCCGGCGGGTTCGAAGACGATGGCATCCGGACGCGCCGTCGACGAGGATTGAATGACCTTCAACAGTTGCTGGCTTTGGTTGATCGCATCATTATCCGCATAAATGATTTGCAGATCGGCCCCAAGGTGACGAGCGCTTTCCTCAGCCAACGCCGCCTGCTCGATCTGATAATCGTTATCGTTCGTCGTGAGCGAAACCAAGAAGTTCAGCTTCTTCATGCGTGGCCTTGTCTCCAGAATAATACCTTGAATGATCGGCAGAACGCCCACCCCGCTGGTAACAGGTAGGGCAGTTCTTCTGTAGACGCAACGCCCCTGCCCAGCCAAAGTTCTCCCAGTTCGGGAAAAACCCGCCGGCATTTGTTGGCGTGCCTAGAGTGTCTCGCCCCCGACACAAAGACATAGGCGGCCAACCTCACAACATTTATGGCTTAGCACTTCCGGGCCCTGCCGACACCGCCAGCAGGTACCATGCCGCATGTGGAAGCCACTGCTCCTGCCATCGCCAATCGTTGTCGGCTCCTGTTTGTTTGTAGGTGAGGTCGAAGTCTATGCCGTCTTCATCGCGAAAGCCGCTCGTAATTCCGTTGGAGATTCCGCCGGGCGCGTTCGTGAATTCCCAGGAGTCGAAGAACATGTATTGCGGATTGTTACGCCCGACTCCGTTCAGCATGGACGAGTCAAACGGATTCAGGCCCAGGATCCAGTCGAGTTGGTTGATGGCAAATGCCTGCAGTTGCCTGCTCAACTCTGTATCCTGCGGGAAATGTCGCGCGGCCAGCCGCGCCGCTGTCGCAAGCGAGGCCAGCCTCGCATTCTCTCCCTGCCACCAGGGCGCCGCGTCGCTGTTGTGGGGAAAGAAGAAACTGCTGCGTCGATTGCCAGCCTTGTCTTGCACGAACTGCCGGCTGTAACCAAACGGGTTGATTGTTTCTCGGGTTAGCGTCAGTTCAAAGCTCAAAGACTTTTGAACAGTGTTCAGAACCTGCTTTTGAATTTCTCCACTGGACATGTCGGCGTAATAAAGCAGGCTCACAACGGGAAAGCCGGCATCCGACGCGTGGAAAAATGGGCGATCGCCATCATCTGCCCGGAAATAATTCTGATACTTGTCTCGGCTAATCAAGCGGGTCATCAAGTTCCTGGCCCGTTGATCAGCGGCGAGCTTGTAGCGGTCCTTGTGCGTCGTTTTGAAAAGCTCCGTGGCTGCCGCTAAAGCGCAGTAGTCGTCCACGATGTTCGCTTTGCCATCATTGACCGCCTTCAAGTTGTTTCTCTCGAGATAATCGAAAGCCTCTTCGGCTGCTTTCAGATAGTCGGCACTTGAGAACTCGCCCGAGACTGAATACCTGCTTGCAATGGCCAGGGCGGCGATCGCTACCCCGCCCCCGGAGCGGTAGGTGACCTCATAATCCATCCCACTCTCAGCCTTTTCCCCCATCCCGCGTTCAGTGCCTTGGGATTGGTAGATTTCGTACTTTTTCGCTTCGCCCGCGACCTTGCGCTCCTCCGGAACCTGTTTGAGTCCACCGGTAGAGATCGACCGGTAAAACGATCCGGCCGGATCTTTGACCCGGACCAGGTAATCCGCGCCAAACATAGCCTCGTCCAGCATCCTAGCTTTGTAGCGGGCGAATTCCGCAATCCCGCGTCGATCCAGTTCCTCGGTGCTCTTGAACAGGCTATAAACGACTAAAGGAATTTGCTGGGGATTGAAGTAAGTAGAAAATGTCAGATGGGACAGATGCTTTCCGTAGTCGCCGGTGGCGTCCCACCAGCCGCCGTGTGCGTCAAGTGTGCCCTTCTTTGTACCCTCAAAGGGCAGATGACGATCAGCCTGATCGAAGCGACCGCTGCTGCGTTGGCTCTTGAAGTAATAGACAACATCCGACAGCGTGTTGCGTTCTAGTAGGTTCTGCTGAATCAGAAAAGGAAACGAACGAACCGGGCCATGACCGGACGCGCACTCCAGATAGTATTTCCCTTCGGTCGTGAAGGAGTCGAAATTGCCCGTCCAGAAGTACCAATCACGCCACTTGCTCACCGCACCTTCGGCCTTGGCCGGAATCACTAAAAACGAGGCATCACCAGCCCAATCCTTCAGCGTGCAATTGGTGAAGCTGTCGCTGGCCTTCCCGAGAATGACAAAATGTTTAGCGCCCGTTGCCTCGTATCCCAGGTGATTGGTAAGCACTTTCTGCTCTGCCCCCTGCATACACAGCGCCAGCACGAGCGGAGAAGACCACAGGCAAAGTAGCCAAAGACACCGCCTCATAGGATTCCCTTGTTTCAAAGATTAGTCAGGCTAGTGCGATCTGCACCAGGCACTGACGCGAAGCAGAATACCAGCCCAGCCGGGGATTCCCATTTTGGGAAGTTTGTGCACTTTTCAGAGACCTCTCAACGACAAGCCTCACCCCCGCCCGTGACATGCCTCACAGCCTTCCGCCCATCCCCAGCGAGAGCATAGGGAGTACCTAGAGCGCAGGGGTGGGTAAGGGAGACCGTCTCATGAAGAGAGTTGCCATCCTCGGGGGCCGCCGGCCGCGACTTCCATAATTTCAACGTAGTCTTCCGCAGTAATGACGATTTTGAAGTGGTCGCCTTTACCGCGACGCAGATTTCCGACATCGCCGACCGGCGTTATCCCGCCGAGTTAGCAGGGGAACGGTATCCAGCGGGAATCCCGATCGTGGAAGAGCGCGACATGGAGAAGTTGATTGAGGAACAAGAAGTCGACATCGTAGTTTTTTCCTACAGCGACGTTTCGCATCAGACCCTGATGCACCTTGCATCGCGAGCGCTAGCCGCCGGAACCGAATTCTGGCTCCTTGGCCCCGAGCACACGCAATTCAAGTCGATGGTGCCGGTGGTGTCCATTTGTGCTGTGCGTACGGGTTGCGGCAAGAGTCCACTCTCCCGTCTGCTGGCCGCACAGTTGCGACGCCTGGGATGGAAGCCGGTCGTCATCCGCCATCCCATGCCGTATGGCGACCTCGCGAAGCAGGCGGTGTAGCGCTTCGCCACCTTCGACGACCTGGAGCGCCACAAATGCACCATCGAGGAGCGCGAAGAATATGAGCCCCACCTTCGCGAAGGCCCGGCGGAGCTGCAGATGAAGCCCGATATCCTGCAATACCTCGACCGGCACGGCGTGCACTACGAACTGGAGTCCGACATTCACCGGGTCGTCAGTGAAGTCGATGTTGTGTACCAGACCAGGATTGGGCCGGAACGTGCCGCCGACACTCCGCTGCGGCACTACTGCATCGACTCCACCATGCTGCCCCACATGCGACCCGACGCGATGATTCTGCATCCGCTGCCTCGCACTGTGGAACTCGATAAGACCGTCGACGACGACCCGCGCGCGATGTATTTCCGGCAGGCTGCCAACGGCTTGTTTGTTCGCATGGCCTTGCTCACCATGCTTCTTGATAAAAAATAGAGGACGGAACTCATGTCTACGATCGCCGAACATACTCGGACAGAAGAACTGATCGAACTGGAAAATCAGTACGGAGCCCACAATTACCACCCTCTCGATGTGGTTATCGAGCGGGCGCAAGGCGTCTGGGTCTACGACATCGAGGGCAACCGCTATCTGGATTGCCTGGCGTCGTACTCAGCCGTCAACCAGGGACACTGCCACCCGCGCATCCTGCAAACACTGGTGGACCAGGCCCACAAAGTCACGCTCACTTCGCGCGCCTTTCGCAACGATCAGCTGCCGCTTCTCTGCAAAGAACTCCACAACCTGATCGGCATGGACATGATGCTCCCCATGAACTCGGGAGCAGAAGCGGTCGAAACCGCCGTCAAGACCGCGCGCAAGTGGGGCTACAAGGTAAAGGGCATTCCCGATGGCAAGGCGGAGATCATCGTGTGCGCGGGTAATTTTCACGGACATACCGTCACCATCGTCAGTTTTTCCAGCGACGAGCAATATCGCGACGGCTTCGGTCCCTTCACTCCCGGATTCAAGATTATTCCCTTCGGCGGTGCGCAAGCTCTCCGCTAGGCCATCACTCCCAATACCTGCGCGTTTCTGGTCGAACCGATTCAGGGGGAAGCCGGCATCGTGATTCCGCCACAAGGCTACTTAAACGAGGCGGCGCATATCTGTCGTGAGAACCACGTCCTCTTTATGGCTGAGGAGATTCAATCCGGCCTTGGCCGCACCGGCAAGCTGTTCGCCTACATGCATGAAGGTGTCGATCCGGATGTGCTGATCGTCGGCAAAGCACCGGCGGGCGGAATGTATCCAGTGTCTGCTGTTCTCTCGTCGAAAGAAATTCTGGGCGTGTACCGGCCCGGGGATCATGGCAGCACGTTTGGTGGAAATCCTCTCGGCTGCGCCGTCGCCCGCATCGCGCTGCGTGTGCCGGTGGAGGAAGATTTGGTGGAGCAGTCGGCGAAGCTTGGAGCCTACTTCCTGCAGAAGCTCAAGGCGCTTCGCGGGCCAGCCGTGCAAAGAAGTTCGCGGCAAGGGCCTGTGGATCGGCATTGAGTTACATGGTGCGGCTCGTCCTTATTGTGAGGCGCTGAAGGAACTGGGCGTGCTGTGCAAGGAGACGCATGATCGCGTGATACGCATCGCTCCTGCGCTTATGATTCAGCGTGAGGAGATTGACTGGGCGTTTGAAATGATCAGGAGGGTGGTGGAGAAGTAGCGATCGTCCCTGTGGGCCCGGTTAGGCTAGGGAATTGTTCCCCACTGCGATCAGGGAAAGTTAGAAACCCCATGCGACTGGCGTTCCACCGAGCCCGAGTCAATCGTGTGTCCACCGCGGGACACCGTCTGGAAGTACAGCGTGTCGCCGGCGACCTCTACCAGCATGAAGCTTTGGTCAGTGTCGAATCCTTTTTCCATCCCTTCAGAGGACCGAAAATCATGTGTCATGAGTTTCCCGGAGTTCCCGAGTATGAAGTAATAGATCGAGTCTTCAGGGTGAACTCTTTCGTACACGTGCTCGTGCCCGGAAAACACGGCATTGACACCATATTCTCTGAACAGCGGAGTGAGCCGTGTCCGCAAATCGAGGTCAGGACCATGACTGCGCCCATTGGAATAGAGTGGATGATGAAAATAAGCAATCTTCCATTTAGCCTTCGACTTCTGCAGGCTCTCCTCAACCCAGTTTAACTGAGCGGGATCCATGTAGTTGCTGTCGAGCACAAAGAACTCCACGTCACCTTTGTTGAAGGTGTAGTAACGCTGGCCGCCCATGTTGAATGGCTTGTAGAGGCGTTCGTCGGGATCATCGTGATTGCCGAGGGACGCGTAGAACTTCACTCCTGCATCGAGCAGGGCGTGATACGGCATCTCGAACTTCTTCCGGAAATCGTGAGGCTGGTGTCCGCCGTAGATGTTATCGCCCAGCATGATGACGAATTCGAAGTTGACCTTCTGGCGATACAGTTCCATTCTCTCGGCTACTTGGTACTGGGCGTGTTCGCCTGTTCCACTGTCGCCAATGACAGCAAAACGAACGGATTTAGCCTCCAGAGGCAATTGAATATCGAGCGACTGGGCGTGAACATGCCACGGCAGCAGAAAAGCGATTATCAGCAAGTATGCACGCACGCGCATTGCTTATTCCTTCGTAGAGGGGAGTGCGTCGGCAACGAGGTCGACAATGATGTTTGGGGCCAAATCGTGCAGGACCAGGTTGTGCCCCACGATCCGATACTCCAATTCTTTGGGCAACCCAGGGAGGTTCAATAACAGCGTTGGAGGCGTGGATTGCAGCGGAATTCCCGGGGGATAAGTCTGATTCACCTTAGGCGAAGCGGTGTGCACGGGCTCGGCATGGCGCAAGCTGGCGCGAATCTTGTGCCCTTGAGGACCCGCCAAGGTGGCCGAGATTTGACGACGAAAATAGTCTGCGATTTCCGGGGTAAAGATATCACCTTGCTTGGCATCTTGGCGGAGCACCTTGATCTTGGTTGCGAGGTCCTGCTGGCTCTCTACTATTTTTTCTGGAGAATTTGTCGGCCGCGGAGCGGATCCGGCTTCTTTTTTCCGCAGATCCATATAGGCTGTCACGCGGGACTCGAAATCCTTTACAACCGCATCATCCTGACCGGCACTCTGCGGGACCGCGGCCAGCCGCGTCCCAAGAAGAAGCACAAGAGCGCTTCCGATTCCAAAAACCTTGCGTGTAAATACGTAAGGCCGTTTCCTAGTCCGAAATTCGAGTGGCACATTCACTTTGCGTCCACCTCGGAGAGATCCGTGTTCACGATCATGTTCTGAATGGCATCTTTGGTAGCGTCTTTGACCGCGTCCTTAACGGCTTCCGTGACCGCTGTTTTCACAGTCTCCTCCACCTCCTTTGGACGGAGGGCTAGGTCTCCTTTCTTCTGGATTGCCTTGGCCACCTGTTTCACTACCGGAGAAACGGGCAGATTCTTCCCGACCACTTTCGCCATCTTGCGGGCAGTTTTGCCGACCTGGAAGTCTCGCGCATCCCGCTCTTTCTCGGCGGGCTCAGAGGCCGACCAGTCTTCCTCGAAGGTTTTGGCAAGAGTATGCAAGATCGTCCGATTGCGGAAAATGATGCCAATCTCGCGACGCGAGTCCAGTTCGAGTTGCCGCAGGCTCTGACTTCCCACGAAGGCCTGTTGCCGGTCGCGCAGAATGGTCCGTGTGTGCAGACGAAGACCGGTCAGGCTACGCACCTCGAGTTGATTGCGGTTGACCTTGCCGATGACTTGAATTTCTACGCCATGCTTCCTGCGATCCTGCAGAGCTCGGAGCATTTCCCGGTCGCTGATTTCCGGATCGTAGATCAGCAATTCCTTCTTCGCGCCCTTGATGAATGAGACCAGAGTTTTGCGCGCATTCACCGGACTCACCACGAACTTCGAACTTCCGGCCACGTAGGGCTGGCGTTTGCTGTCGGCCTCGAACAGCTTCACAGCCTCGTGCAACAGACTGGGGTTGCGCGTGATTAGGCCGAAACTCCGGCTGTGATCGATATCGAGATGAGTGAAATTGAAGGAGAGGAGATAAAGCTCCTTGCGGTCGACCAGCATCATCTTGCCGTGATAGCGCACCAGGTCGCCGGCCGTACGCGCGACCGAGATCCCGCTCTCCAGCAGGCGCATCTCCAGCTTGCGAAGATGTTCTTCCCCGCCGCGGTTCGTAAATGCGATCAACGCACGGACGAATATGCCTTTCTCAACAGCCTCGACCAGGGATCGCTCGATCTCAGATCGGTCAAAGCGAAAGATCACGATTTCGACGCTCTTCTTCGCTTTCCGAATTCCTTTGACCAGGCGTTCGACACCGTCTCCGGGTTGGATCAGCAGTTTCACAGTTGACCTCTTCGTTTCGCTTCCCTTGGATGCAAAAACGGAGACGCTTGGGCAGCCTGGGTACTTCTTACAACCACCAGCGAGGTGGGTGTCATCCAAGTCCGGGCCGATATGGTCTGGGAAATATGCTGTTTTGGGAGGAACTTCGTGGGGTATGCGAGCATGCAAATGCGTCGACAAATCCTATCGGCTTTTCTGCTGACGCTAGTTCTCAATGCTCTTCGACCGCTCGCCGCCGGTGAGTCTCCGGTCGAGGCATCCGCCAAGACTCCCAACGCAATCCTGTGGAAGAATCCCGGAGATATCAGGCTTCGTAACCTTTATTTCGGACCTGGCGGAAAACAGGAGCAGCCGCAGGAACCGCTCACCTTCGAAAAGGAGGACAGCGGCGGCACGAATCCCAAATTTGATGTCCGTGACAGCGCGGGTACCAACTGGAAGGCAAAACTTGGCCCCGAGGCACGTCCAGAAACTGCAGCGACCCGCTTGCTGTGGGCGGTCGGCTTCGTAGCCAACGAAAACTATTACCTCGCTGCGACCAAGGTGAGTAACATGCCGGCGCGGTTAAGGAGAGGGCAAGAACTTGTCGGGCCGGATGGGGAAATCAAGTCATTACGGCTGCAGAAAGGACCTCACGGAAAAAAAATCGGCTCCTGGAGTTGGAGACACAACCCCTTTAAGGGGACGCGCGAGTTTAATGGCCTGCGCGTAATGATGGCTCTGCTGAGCAACTGGGACCTGAAAGACGAGAACAACGCAATTTACGCCGACTCCGGGAAATCGGCATTGACGCTGTACGAGGTCAGTGATTTGGGGGCCTCGTTCGGAAGAAGCGGCGATAGCTACACGAATTCCATGACCAAGAATAATCTTGCTGCGTACAAGCGATCGAAGTTCATTGCGAAGGTACGGCCCGACGATGTTAGCTTCAATTTCCCGACGCACCTGCCATTCCTGTACGTACTCAACTTGCCCCGCTTCATTTCCTATAGCCGCCAGCGCTGGATAGGCCAACACATCCCACGTTCGGACGCGAAATGGATCGCGGCTCGCCTGGCGGAACTTTCAGCGGAGCAGATTCGAGACGCCTTCCGCGCGGCCGGATATTCTTCCCAGCAGGTCGAGGCCTATGCCAGCACAATAGAAGCTCGGATTGCAGAACTGCGAGAATTGTAAGAGCCACCCTACGAAGTTCTCAGACTCTCTTCCGTATTGAATTGCAGTCCGTAAAACTCCGCATACAGGCCGCCCTGCTCAAGCAGTTCGTCGTGCTTCCCATGCTCCACGATACGTCCGTCCTGGACAACAAAGATGACGTTTGCGTTGCGCACGGTGGACAAGCGATGTGCGATCACAATTGCCGTTTTGTTCTGAATCAGGCGATCCAGTGCCTCAAAGACCAACTTTTCGGACGCGGAGTCAAGGCCCGATGTGGGTTCGTCCATGATGAGAATCGGTGTATCACGGATCACGGCACGGGCGATCGCCAGCCGTTGTCTTTGCCCGCCTGACAGAGTCATGCCTCGATCACCCAGCACCGTGTCATAACCCTGTGGAAGTTTTTCGATGAACTCGCTGGCATTGGCGCGTTCAGCTGCACGCACAATTTCTTCCTGAGAAGCCTCGGGCTTGCCATATGCGATGTTCTGCCATACGGGAGCGTGGAACAGCATGGTTTCCTGCAAAACGAAGCTGATTTGCTGGCGCAATGATTTTTGCTGAAACCGGCGAATATCGGTGCCGTCGATCTTGACCGTCCCCGAAAGCGGGTCATAGAAGCGTGCAATCAGGCTGATGATGCTGGTCTTGCCGGCTCCAGTGGGACCCACCAGGGCTGCGAGTTGTCCCGGTTCAATTGTGAAACTCACGTCCTCGAGAATCGGCGTATCCGGCACGTAGTTGAACGAAACCTTGTCGAATTCGATCTTTCCTCGAAAGCGTGGCGCGCGAATCGCCCGCCGGACGTCCTTCACTTCTCTGTCGGTCTCCAGAACCTCCCGGATCCGTTCATATCCGACCGCAGCTTTTGAGTACGTGTCGGTCATTTTCGACAATTCCTGCATCGGCTTGTACATCTTGCTCAGATACAAGATGAAAACCACCAGGGCACCCGCGGAGAGGCTGCCGCTCAAAACCAGGTGGGCGCCGAACCAGAGCACTAAGCAGGTGCCCAGTGCAACGATAAGGTCCACAATGGGCGTCAGCCGTGCCTTCAGGCTGCGTGCGCGCAGCGCGAGCCCCACTCCCTCAAGGCTTTCTTCTTCCAGCCGCCGCACCTCAAAATCCTCGCGCGCGAAGGCCTTAACCACTCGAATGGAGGACAGTACCTCTTCCACTACGGAGGTAATCTCGCCCTCTTTCTTACGAACCGCTCGGGACGCCTTTTTGATACGCCGCGTATAGCTGTAAACAACGGCAAAGAGCACGGGGGCCACAGAAAGCGCGATCAGAGTGAATCGCCAGTTCAGATAAAACATGACCGAAATCATGCCGATCAAAGTGATCAGGTTGATCAGGATGCCTAACAGACCCTGCGTGATGAAGCTTTGGATGGCATCGATGTCGCTCGTGACACGGCTGATCAGATCGCCCGTGCGCTCCTGATCATGGAAGGCAAGCGAGAGCTTTTGCATGTGGGAGTAGACTCTTCGACGCAGGTCGTAGGAAATCCATTGGCCAACGCTAGTGGTGAGGTATTTCTCCAAGTAGCTGGCGATTCCATCCAGCGCCGCAATGGCCAGAACCGCGACGCAGGCAAATCGCAACATGGCCAGCTTATCGGTGCCCACCAGCGTGTGAACCCAGTTCGCGACCGTCACATGGCTCTCACGAGACCGCAGCACCTCGTCGAGCACGATCTTCAAGGGCCACGGCTCCAGAAGATTGGCGGCCCCCTCTCCGGCCACGGCCAACAGACCGATGGCAAGTGCGCCCCAATGTGGCCGTAGTAGCTCGCTGATCCGGAGCCGCTTCTTGCGGCCCTCGCGGAGAGCAGCGATCTTCGGAGGGGCAGAAGTCTTCGTCGTTGTCGGGTTCATGCCGCAAGTGGCCGCACTATGCGGCTCGTCTTCTCGCAAACTGGGCGACCTTTTGCAGGTCGCCAACGAATGCGCGCATCTGCGCGTGCCGGGATTCATCATCCGGAGCACGCAGAATGGAAGAGGGATGCACCGTGGCCGTCACCATCGGAGCGAGTGGGGACTCAACCAGCTGTCCGCGTTGGCGGCTGACGCTGAAGGTTCTTCCCAATAGAGACTGAGCAGCCGTGGCGCCAAGACAAACCAGCACTTGGGGCTTCACCACTCGCAACTCGGCGTCGAGCCATGGCCTGCATGCATGAATTTCAGAGTAACGCGGTTTTTTATGAATTCGTCGTTTGCCGCGCTCCGCCGGAGACCACTTGAAATGCTTCACCACATTCGTGACATACACTTCCGCCTCGTCAATGCCGGCTTCTGCAATCGCCTGGTGGAGGGCTTTTCCTGCTGGCCCGGCAAACGGCCGGCCGGCGCGATCTTCTTGATCCCCCGGTTGCTCGCCGACGAACATGATTCGCGCGTTGGAAGCCCCCTCGCCGAAAACGGTCTGGGTACCTGTCTTCCACAGGTCACAAGCCTTACAGTCTGCCGCGGCGCGACGAAGGGCAGCAATGCTGTTGGCGGTCAGCGCGATTCTGATAGTGCTCATGCCTTCCGCCCGTGCCGTAGAACCTGACTTGCTCAGGGCTTGTTTTTTCAAGGAGCCTTCACCTCCCTTGCTGCACAGCTTTGCATAACGATTGTGGGCACACGCGCCCTTCGCCGTATCTCCCATCTCAGAGTTCCGGTCTCAGAGTTCCGGTTGTCGACTGTACATCTGGCACAAGAACACCTGCGTACCCTACTCGCTGTAGGCCGCGAAGGCTTTGGTTCGACTCGATCGAAAGGTGTGCGCCCAGTTCTCAACGTATCCCGCCACACGCCAGATTCCGTTTCGCTTTTCCACTCTTCCTTCCGTTCCTGGTGTTCGACTCCCGGATCGCTGTGAGCCGCAATACCGCCGCTGCCGCGGTGTAGCGGACCACGTCCTTTTCGTCGTAAACGTAGAGCTGCACGACGTCGAGAGTGTCGGGATTTCCTCTTTTCGCAAGAGCCTCAAGCACGGCCGCTCGTACTATCCAACTCTTGTCACCAGCGGCATCGGTCAGCACTTTCGTCGCGGCAGGATCGGGATCATCCACCAATGCTCTTGCAGCCGCCGCGCGTACGGGCGATGTGTCGTCCTTCGTGAACGCCTTCACCGCACCCCATCCGAGGCCGCCGTAGGGAACAAAACTCATGCCCTCGCGAATCCCCAGCTTCGCGATCGCCCCGGGATCATTGAGCGCGGCTGTCTGCGAGGCAAGCAAGCCTCTGTGAGTCTTTCTTTCGCCCGCCAAAACTTCGTAGTAAACCTGATAGGCCGAGCTGTTATGCATCAACTCCAAGGAATGCGCCGCCGCCAACGCAACCGTGGGATCGCTATCATTTAGGGCCTTTCTCAATTTCAGAACACTATTTCTTGCGTTCATCTCTCCCAAAGCATCTGCGGCCGCAACGCGGACGTCGGGGTTGTCATCGACGAGCGCTTGTTCGGCCAGTTTTCGAGCTCTTGTGTTACTCGTAATCAGTCCTAGCGCCCGAACTGCGCTGGTACGACTGGTTGTTTTGTCTTGGGTACAGGCGGTCTGCAGAACCTGCCAGGCATCCTCTTTTGTGACCTGCGTCACGCCGCCAAGACGCGCGGCTTGCGCTTTGCTCTCCAATGCGGTTTGCTGCTGGGCTCCGTCATGGCTGAGAGGAGTCGGGGGGATGGCTGCCTCCTGCGCAAACAACTGTCCCACCGTCAGGCATACAAGCACATTCAAAATCGGTCGTACTGAGGAGTTCACCCCAGTGTGATGCCCATGCGAAGAGCACCGATAGTAGGGTGCACACTGTATTTTTCTGGCAATTCTGCTGCCTAAGAATGAGATCAGGAAACTGCGATAGATCCTGAGGCCGAATACACCGTCCGCCTTCCACGGCAAAGCTCGCGCAACTCTGGTAGTGGTCTCTATGATTCAGGGGATTGCAAAGTGCGACTGGTCCACTCTCATGGCGTGGGTGCTTGCCTCGTGCACTCTCCTTCATCCGGCACGTCTGCCAGCTGAGGATGTTCCTGTGCGCTATATGGAGGGATTAACCCATGGATTCTTGGCACTGCGCACATTGGAAGGAAAGACGCTCGCGGATGGCGATCTGATGCAAGTTGCCCATGGTGGCCGGGTAACGTCGCACGTGATATTCCGCTTCAAAGACGGATCGATTCATGACGAGACTACGATTTTCTCCCAAGACCGAACCTTCCGCCTTTTGAGTGACCATCTGATTCAAAAGGGGCCCAGTTTCGAGCATCCAATTGATGCTTTCATCGACGCATCCACCGGCAATGTCACGGTTCGTACCACCGATCATGATGGCAAGGAGAAGGTTGACACTGAGCACATTGACTTGCCCTCAGATGTGGCCAATGGCTTGATTTTCCTTCTGGTCAAGAACATTGGGTCGGCGGAAGCGAAGGTGGCGATGGTGGCTACCACACCCAAGGCACGCCTAGTGAAGCTGGCGATTACTCGACAGGGCGCAGACTGGTTTTCGGTCGGCAGTTCGCCCCGCAAGGCCACGCACTATGTTGTGAAAATTGAGATCGGAGGTGCTGCCGGGGTGGTAGCCCCCATTCTCGGAAAGCAGCCTCCTGACATTCACGTGTGGATTCTCGGTGGAGAAGCCCCGGTCTTCGTAAAGTCCGAAGGCCCACTCTTTTATGGTGGACCCATCTGGCGGATCGAATTAGTCAGTCCGGTATGGCACTGAGGCTATATCCAAGACACCGAGGTCCCCCCAGCCTTCGAGAAGCACGCGGGTCTTGCCGGGCCTCCGTTCCACAGGAACAATGCGCAATATTTTTCAGCGTGAGCGCCGCCGGATCCTGCCGATGATTGGGCAACTGCCTCCAAATCAGGGAGTTCTCCTATCCGACTTTTGGCCAGTGAACTGCCTTGGCTTACCGTGCCATCTCTCGTCGAGTGCTTTTGACAATCTGACTCAACTTTAGCCGAGGAGGGCCGAACAATGGAAGGGTGCCTTTCGCCGAAAAACCTGATTCGTTTGCAAAGCGCGGTCCTGTGTGCCAATTGCGAAGTTGTTAGCGAGGGAACAAATGGGCACTGCGCGGCTTGCGGCAGTCAAGCCTTGTTAAGCCTGAGTCGGATCCTGGGTGGCCCGCTGACCACGCCAATGCCGTTCGACTTCGCTGACTCCGGCCTCGTGGCCGATGAGCGCCTCAGGTCGATAGCGTATCTCTCGGCGGCTTAGATTTCATACTGCATCGCAAACCGAGGGTGACTAAGTCGCCCTCGTTTTATTGCTGGGCGTCGTTCGTACAGGCCCTCACCGGTCCTCTACAGCGATAGCAAACGGCGGAAGAAAGAGCGGTAACGCTGGAAGGCGACGCGCAGATCCTCGGTGGAAACGTTGTCCCCTCGGTCCCACTGTTGTTCGAGGTTGGCACGCTCCTTAGCGAAAGCTGAGGCTAGTTGTTGCATGGTGGACGCCACCAAAGCGTCGGCCTCTTCCACCGCAGTACGGGGCTCGTCCACGAATCCAGTTTGGATCTTGTCCCAATGGGTTTTCAGGTCCTGGAGTTCGTCGTCTGGGAAAAGCGGGCTGGCCTCCGCGATCGCAATGGGACGGCCCTCGATTTCATTTGTGCTGTGGTCGGAGCGGGCAGGCTTGCCACGTCCTTCCTGGATTTCCGCTGGGGGAACCGCGACCGGTCGGTTTGTGCGTGCGAGGTCAGCGGTGGTCAGTTCTTCTGTATCGGTATCGTCTTTTCTGTAAGGCACAGTCATGCTCGGGCTTCCTTCCTTTCGACTAATTCGTTATGAAGCAATTCATCGAACAATGAGCGGTAGTGCACCATGGCTTTTCGCAGGCCCTCGGTAGTGGTTTGCCCCTGGGTGCGACCGGTTGCGATGCGATGAGCGGCACGGTAGTTCTCGACAACCACCGGGTGGTCAACGGAGATGATTTCAGCGCGCTCCTCGAAGTTGATCACCGGATAGCCACGAGCTTCCATCACTTCACTCACCAATCGATCCGCGTCGGTCACGCAACCTTCCGGATCATCCACGAATCGTGCCTGAACGCCATTCCAGCGATTCGCAAAATCGTTTCGGGCGGCCGCGGACAGTGGATGAATCTCGAGTTTTTCGCGCTTTCTCTCGCGAAATTCGAGCACGCCTTCGCCGCGACGAATGTTGCCCTCCTGCCGGATGACTCGATCGTATTCCGGACCGAAGCGTTCCCGGAGCAGCCGGCTGCGACGCTGACGCGAATAAAACCAGGCTGCAACGGCCGCGACCAGAGCGAATGCGACGCCAATCAGAATGATCCCTGTACGTTCGTCCATGGACTGCATCCTTTCCACAAGAAATCTCGCTGAAGATGGGATTCGACTGCCAAGACCGCGGTTGTACACGGATCCAATCGGGATAAAACCCGAGAGATGAGGAAAACTTGCAAAGGGTACGCCTGCGAGTGTGATCGCTCGCGGTTTTGACGGTCATACTTCGAACACTTCTCCGGCGAGTTCCGTACGGTCTTATGTGTACAACTGCCTAGGTTTACCAGAGCATCCCACCCCCGTTCATGCCTTGGGCCTGTGCTCGGGTTAGAGAGGGCAACCGGACAAGACTCCTTGAAAACGGATTTGTTATACGATGCGCTTGTCAGGTTTCTGCATTTTCCTTTTCGCGACGGCCGCTTGGGCACAGCTCGCAGTGCAAGGACCCCAGCCTCTTTACAACGGCCAACTTGTCAGTGCGATCGATCTGATCGGCAACCCTCATCGAGATATGGAACCGCTGCGCGCATGGGTCGTGCAGAAGGAAGGAAAGCCCTACTCGCAAGCCGATGTGGAAGCCAGCATCGCGGCCCTTGAACGCACTGGCATGTTCCCCAAGGTTCAGGTCACCGTGGCCCCAGATCCGTCTGGCCTGCGCCTGAACTTCCTGCTCGAGCCCGCTTATTACCTTGGGATGGTCAACTTTCCAGGGGCACTCCAGGCTTTTTCCTACACTCGGCTACTTCAAGTTGTAAACCTGCCCGATGAAGATCCCTACGACAAAGCGAGGGTAGCCGTGGCCCAAAAAAGTCTGCAGGACTTTCTGCGGAACAACGGATATTTTCGGGCGACGATTCAGACAGATTCTCAAATCGACGATCAGCACCAAATTGTGCATTTGAACTTCACCGTCACCTTAGGGAAACGCGCAAGCGTGGCCGGGGTCACCCTGCAAGGCCCGCAGGGAAACGAGAACGCTCGTCTGCTGCACTCGATCCGTTCACTCCGGGCTCGCTTCACCGGAGGATTGCTCAAAAGAGGCAAGCCTTACACCCCAGAGCGCATAAAGGCCGCAACGGCATTGATCAGAAGAACGCTGGCGCAACAGCATCGGCTCGCCAGCCACGTGGAGGAAAATCCGCCTCAATATTATCCGGAGAACAATCGCGTGGATGTTTCGTTCAAGGTGGAAGTGGGTCCCACAGTTACGGTACGCACCACCGGTGCGCACGTCTCCTGGATCCCCTTCGTCTCAAGCCGACGCATGAAGACTTTGATCCCTATCTATTCCGAGGGAGAGATTGATCGTGATCTGGTCAGGGAAGGGCAGCAAAACCTGATCGATTACTTTCAAAAAAAGGGTTACTTCGACGTCAAGGTCAACACCGACTTCCAGCGCAAGCCCGACCAGATTCTGCTGGTTTATGAAATCCAAAAGGGAAAGAAGCACAAGGTCGACCACATCATTTTTCGCGGAAACCATGAGATTCCGGACAAGGATCTGCTCGGCCTTGTGGTGGTCCAGAGGGCGCGTTTCTTCAGACACGGCAACCTGAGCCAGAAGCTCTTGAACCAGAGTGTCAAGAACTTGCAGGCCCTGTACCACGATCGCGGATATGAGGAGGTGAAGATCACTTCCGAAACGGTTGACCACGAGCCGAAGATCGACGTGGTGTTCCGCATTGAAGAAGGTGCTCAGACGCTGGTTGATAACGTGGAGGTCACCGGCAATAACAACGTTCCATATGAACAACTTGCCACACCCACGGGATTCCAGTTGCGCGCCGGTGCACCTTTCTCGGCGCGCCATCTCGCAGAAGATCGCAATCGTATTTCCGCCAACTATCTCAACCGCGGATATCTCAATGTTGAGGTAAAACCCACCGTGAATCGGGAGAGCGCGGATCCTCACCACGTGAATGTGACTTACGCCGTGAACGAGCTCCGGATGGTTCGAGTGGCCGATGTCATTTATCTCGGGCAGAAGCAAACCAAACTTTCCCTGCTGCGAAAAACCGCCAAGGTGCCCGAGGAAGCGCCCATGAAGAGGGGAGAGCTACTCGAGGCTGAGAGCCGCCTGTATGACCTGAATATCTTTGATTGGTCCAGCGTAGGCCCGCGACGGCCGATCACCGATCAGACGGAAGAGGCCGCGCTCGTCAAGGTGCATGAATCGAAGCGAAACGAGGTCTCCTATGGCTTTGGGTTCGAGATTTCGCATCGCGGCGGAAATGTTCCCACTGGCACTGTGGCGGTTCCCGGCGGTCCCCCGGTAAACCTTGGCGGGAGCCAGATTGAGCCCAGCCAGTCCACCTTCGCCAGCCCGCGCGGCTCGATCGTATTCAATCGTCGCAACATGCGCGGACTTGGAGAAACCGCCAGCACCTCGCTTCTGCTCTCCCGTCTTGACCAGCGTGTGCTGGCGACGTATGCGCAGCCCCACTTTATCGGGTCTCAGTGGAGTTCGCTCACCAGCGTTTCGGTGGAGCGCACAACCGAGAACCCACTCTTCGCGGCGGGCCTAGGAGACGTTTCTTTTCAGGTCGAACGGCTCATTAGCCAGAAGCACAACACGCGGCTGCAGATCCGATACGACTTCAACAAAACCGTACTGTCGCATTTGCTGGTGCCCGATCTCGTCTTAGAGCGGGACCGGAATGTCCATCTGTCCACATTTTCTGGCACTCTTATTCGCGACTCGCGCGACAAGCCCCTCGATGCGCATCGCGGCCTCTTTGGCACGTTGGACCTTGGTATCACGCCCGCCCCCTTGGGATCGAGCGCCAGCTTCGCCAAGCTTTTTGGACAGTTCGCATACTACAAGCCGGTTCATGGCGTGGTCTTCGCCAACAGTATCCGATTGGGACTTGTCAAAGCCATTGCGGGCAGCTTCGTGCCCACTAGCCCACTCTTCTTTTCTGGAGGCGGGACGTCCCTTCGCGGGTTCCCGATCGATCAGGCCGGTCCGCAGCGGGTAGTTCCTTTCTGCAACGTGCTGCAGACCCAGACCGGGTGCGTAAACGTCACCGTTCCTGTCGGAGGCCGCCAACTATTCATACTGAATTCAGAAGTGCGCTTCCCGCTGGGCATCATGAAAAATCTTGGCGGCGTCGTTTTCTACGATGGTGGCAACGTCTACAGCGCCATCAACCTCCCGAACTTCGTCAGCAACTACACCAACACAATCGGGATTGGTCTGCGGTACGCGACGCCGATTGGGCCAATTCGCATCGATCTCGGTCGCAACTTAAATCCGGTTCCGGGGATTAGCGCGACGCAGTACTACATCACTCTGGGGCAGGCATTTTAGGAGTCATATGAAGTGGACTAATAAGGCAGCCCAGATTGTTGCGGGGATCGTGATACTGCTCCTGCTAGTGGTGCTTGGCGGCTATTTCTACCTGAAGAGTACAGGGTTTGAGCACTTTGCATTGCGCAAGATTGTCGAACAGGCCGACCAGGCTACCGGGGGCCACACCCAGATTCGCGCGCTCGACTTCAACCTGTCGACCCTCACAGCTCATCTCTACAACGTAGTCATTCGCGGCAAGGAGGCGGCACAAGATCCGCCGCTTTTGCAGATCGACAAGCTGACCGTCAGTCTGAAGATCCAATCGGTACTTCATCGCAAGGTCAATTTGAGTGAATTGCTGGTGGAACATCCGGTTGTGCACTTGCGGGTCGACCGCGGAGGTAACAGCAACCTTCCTAAGCCACCAGCTAGTCAGTCCAGCAGCCATACCGACGTTTTCGATCTCGCCGTCGGTCACGTGGCGCTTACCCGCGGAGAAGTCAACTATAACGACCTGAAGACACCTGTGGAGGCTGACCTCTACGATCTTGGCACCGATATCACCTTCGACTCACTGGCGACTCGATATCGTAGCACCATTTCCTATGAGAAGGGGCGCGTCCACCTCGCTGCCTACGCTCCCTGGCCGCACAGTTTCAGCGCGAAGTTCAACGCCACGCCGTCGCGCTTCGTGCTCGAATCGGCGGTCCTGAGAATCGCATCATCAAGTGTCTCTTTGCATGGGGATGTGACCAACTACAGCGATCCGACTCTTGTCGCTGGGTACACCGTTCGGCTACACGGCGAAGACCTGGCTGCGATGTCTGCGCCAATGGAGACCTCCGGGGACGTCTCGTTGGCGGGCGATATCCGCTACCACGGCGAGGAAAGTCGACCTGCTTTGCGAAGTGTTGTAGTGAAGGGATCGATTGGCAGCGAGGCATTTTCGGCGGCATCTTCAACCGGGCGGCTCGAGCTCCGGAAACTTCAGGGCAAGTACGAGCTGGCGAACGGTTCTTTGCGAACCGATGGTCTCGGAGCTGAAATGCTCGGAGGCCGGGTCAGCGCGGATATCAACATGCAGAATCTGGATACCACGCCGACCTCGCGTGTGCAGGCCGCTTTGCAGAGCATCTCGCTTCAAGCACTGCAACAGGCTGCCCACAGCGCAGCACGCAACCCGGTCGCAGTCTCAGGGATCCTGGATGGTACGGCTAACGCTTCCTGGATCGGCAGTATCAGCAACATTCGCGGGCGTTCCGACCTGACAGTGCGCGCGGCCGCGCGCGATGCGTCGGCTCATTCGACGACGAATATCCCCGTCAACGGCACAATCCACGCGATGTACGAAGGTCCCAGGAATGTCCTCACTCTCCATCCGACGACTTTCCGAATTCCCTCAACAACCTTGACCGCGGAGGGCCAAGTCAGCAAGCGCTCGAATCTGCAGATTCAGGCGACGTCGAATGACCTTCACCAGTTGGTGTCCCTGGTATCCGCGTTCCATGCCTTCGCTTCTGCTCCGCCCGCAGTTTCAGGCACTGCCACCCTGAACGCCAGCGTCACCGGCTCTCTGCATAAGCCGCAGATCGCTGGGCATGTGAGCGCGCAGAATCTTCGTGTTCAGGGAAGCGAATGGAGAAACGCAGAATTCTCCATTCAGGCGGATCCATCAAAAATCGTGGTGTCGAACGGTGCGCTTGTCAATGCGCAAAGAGGGCGGGCTTCCTTTGAAGCGACCGTGGGTCTCCACAACTGGTCGTATCTCCCTTTTAATCCGATCCAGGCGAATCTAACTATCCAGCAGATGTCCGTAACGGATCTGCAGCGTCTCGCGAATGTGAGTTATCCCGTCCGGGGAGATTTGCACGCCAATGTCGCTCTCAGCGGCTCGCAGAACGATCCGCGCGGGACCTGCGTCATCGAGATCACGAATGGCCGCGCCTACGATGAGCCTATTCAGACTCTCGCGCTCAAATCGCATGCCGAAAATGGCTCGATCGTTTCCACCCTTAACGTGGCCACGAATGCAGGCGCCGCCAACACAACTTTCACATATTCCCCTGGAACCAAGGCGTACCAGCTGCATTTCGACGCACCCGGAATTGTGCTTCAGAAGTTGCGTACGGTTCAGGCCAAGAATCTGAATCTGAACGGAACCCTGACGGCATCCGCGACCGGGCAGGGTACTCTCGACGACCCGCAGCTGACCGCGACCCTTCAACTCCCAAACCTTGAAATGCGCGAGGAGTCCATCGCAGGCCTCAAAGCGCAAGTCCATCTAGCCAACCAGCGAGCCGATCTCACAGTGGATTCGCAAGTTGCCCAGGCGTCCGTCCGCGCTCGCGGCCGCGTCAATCTTTCCGGCGACTATGACGCTGATGTATCGATTGACACTGCGTCCATTCCACTCGATGTGCTATTGGCGACTTACGCCACTGGTGTGCCAGAAGGTTTCCAGGGACAGACTGAATTCCACGCCACGCTGAAGGGGCCTCTCAAAGATAAATCCAGACTGGAAGCCCATCTCACCATTCCTACGTTGAACGCCAGCTACCAGTCACTGCAGATCGGCGCGGCCGGCCCGATTCGGGCGGACTATGTTCGCTCGGTCGTCACTGTGCAACCATGCGAGCTTCGTGGCACGGGCACGTCTGTCCACATGCGGGGAAGCATCCCGCTTAGCGGCGGCGGTGCTCCGAGCTTCACCGCACAAGGATCGATCGATGCGCGCGTAGTTCGTATTCTTGCTCCTGACGTGAAAAGCTCCGGAATCGTAGCTCTGGATATTCGGACCGCCGGATCTGCCGGCAAGCCGCAATTGCAGGGGCAAGTCCGCCTGCAAAATGTTGCGCTGGCCACTGTGTCTGCTCCGCTGGGTGTCGACAAGCTGAATGGCACACTTGATGTCGGGCCCGAGCACGTGCAGATCTCGACGATGACCGGAGAAGTTGGCGGCGGCCAGGTCTCCGCGGGCGGTTCCATCACCTATCGGCCCAGTTTGCAGTTCAACGTCGCTTTGAAGGGAGAGTCAGTTCGTCTCCGCTATCCCGAGGGACTCAGAACTGTGCTCGACAGCAATCTCGACCTCACCGGTACTGCGGAAGCATCCACTCTAAAAGGGCGCGTGTTGATCGATGGACTTTCGTTCACTCCCGAGTTCGATCTGGCCAGCTTCGGCGACCAGTTCAGTGGCAACACGGCTGCACCCGCGCAGCCGGGACTCGCTGATACCGTCAGCTTGCAAATCGCGGTAGAGTCCAAGGACAACTTGAGTGCCACCAGTTCTCAACTCAGCTTAGAAGGTAGCGCCAATCTCAACGTCACCGGTACGCTTGCCAATCCAGTCATCACCGGCAGGACCGATCTGACGACCGGAGAACTCTTCTATCGCAATGTGCGCTACCAGTTGCAACGCGGTGTGATCGCCTTTGATGATCCCAACCGAACCCACCCCATCCTGAATGTTTCCGTAGCCACTACGGTGGAGCAATACAACCTGACCTTGAATCTGCGCGGTCCCTTCGACAAACTCACCACTTCTTATACTTCGGATCCTCCCCTGGCCACGGCCGACATCATCAACCTGATTGCGCGCGGTAAGACGACTTCGGAGTCGGCTGCGTCCAGCCAGAGCACCGACGCGATGATCGCATCGCAGGCCGCCAGTCAAGTCAGCGGCAACCTCCAGAAGCTTGCTGGTATCTCAAACCTGACCATCGATCCGACTCTCGGCGGCAACAATTCGAATCCTTCCGCTCGCATCGCCCTCCAGCAACGCGTTACAAAGAATTTTCTGTTTACATTCTCCACCGACGTTTCCCAGCCCGGAAACGAGATCGTGCAAGGGAACTACCAGATTAACAAGCATTGGTCGGTCAGCGTCGCACACGATCAGTTGGGCGGAGTGTCAATCGACGGCCGGTTCCACACGAAATTTTGAGGCATATGGAGCTTTGCCTTCTGCCATTGTTTTCGGCCGATACATCGAAGTTTACGCGTGGGTCAATAAACGAGCGCAGGCTTGGGCAATCGCCCAGTCTTCCTGAGCGCGAATGATGAGTACCTTCACTGGCGAGTCGGCCATCGAGATTAGCTGATCTGGTGGAGAGGCGGCACTCTTGTTGGGATCGGGCCGAACTCCTAGGAAGCCCAACCCTTCACAAGCGGCCGCGCGAACGTCGGCGGAATGCTCACCGATCCCGCCGGTGAAGATAAGCGCGTCGATCCCCCGTAACGATGCTGCCATGGCTGCGATTCCTTGTCGCAAGCGGTGCACGAAAATATCAAAGGCAAGCTTTGCGCGCTGATTTCCCTGCCGAATTGCAATCATGATCTCGCGCATGTCGCTCGACACGCCAGAAATTCCCAACAACCCGGACTTCTTGTTCAGGGTGTCATCCAGTTCGTCTCCCGTAACCGGGCCCTGACGCATCAAGTAGGTCAGAATGCTCGGATCGACCGAGCCCGAGCGCGTACCCATCATCAGTCCATCGAGGGGCGTAAACCCCATGGTTGTGTCAATGCTGCGGCCCCGCTCGATCGCCGCCAGCGAACAGCCATTGCCCAGATGACAGCTCACCACTTTCAACGAGTGTGGCTCGCGCCCGAGTAGTTGCGCAGCCCGGGACGAGCAGTATTGATGGTTAATGCCGTGAAAGCCATATCTCCGTATCCCCTGTTCGAACCAGGAATAGGGACCCGGGTACACGGCAGCCGGTAGGGGCAAGGTGCGGTGAAATGCAGTATCGAATACCACCACTTGCCTGACTTTTCCAACCAGGCGCTCGACGATCTCGATTCCCTCAAGCTCCGCTCGGTTGTGGAGCGGCGCGAAGGCGGCAACACTGGCGATCACGCTTTTTACTTGCGGGGTCACCAGCGTGGATTCGTCGAGTTTATGCCCTCCGTGAACAATGCGATGACCCACCACATCGATGGCGCGCGCGTCCTGCACAATGGCATTTGGCCCACTCCACAGGGTTTGAAGCATCCGCTCAATGGCACTCTGACGGTCGGTTGCCGATACGCACTCTTCGCGTGCAGCCCCCCCAGAAGTCTTCACTCGAAGCTTCGCCGAACTTGCGCCCCACTCGATCTCCGCTTTCCATAGCGGCTCCGGCGGATCGGGTGGAAGAGTGTCGCCGATCTCATACAGCGCGCTTTTCTGGCTGCTAGAGCCAGAATTCAGGACCAGGACTTTCATCAATAGGTCCAAGTCCAGTCACGGATTTCCGGGCGGTCCTCACCGTACTGGCGCACGTATTGCTTGTGCTCCACCAGTTGATTGCGCAGGAACTGTTTGAAGTGACCACCGGTCCGCTGTAGCCGTGGGACGCGGTCCACCACGTCGCCCGCGAGACTGAAACGATCCAGATTGTTCAGTACGGTCATATCAAATGGGGTGGTCGTGGTCCCCTCTTCTTTATATCCACGGACGTGAAGGTTGTCGTGATTACGGCGCCGATAGGTTAACCGGTGAATGAGCCAGGGATAGCCGTGATAAGCGAAGATTACCGGCTTATCGATCGTAAACAGCGAATCGAAGTCCTTGTCCGCCAACCCATGGGGGTGCTCCGTATTGGGTTGGATCGTCATCAGATCCACCACATTCACGACGCGGATCTTGATGTCAGGGAAATTCTTTCGCAGGAGGTCGACCGCAGCCAGCGTCTCAAGTGTGGGAACATCGCCCGCGCAGGCCATCACCACATCCGGCTCCGAGCCCTGGTCGCTGCTGGCCCATCCCCATATCCCAATGCCGTTGGTGCAATGCTCGATGGCTGACTTCATGTCGAGATACTGCAGCGCGGGCTGCTTTCCGGCAACAATCACGTTTACGTAATGACGACTTCGCAGACAGTGGTCAGTGACTGACAGCAGGCAGTTGGCATCCGGGGGAAGATAGACACGCACCACGTCGGCCTTCTTGTTCATGACGTGATCGATGAATCCGGGATCCTGATGGCTGAACCCGTTGTGATCCTGACGCCAGACGTGCGACGTGAGCAAATAGTTCAGTGACGCAATCGGGCGCCGCCATTCAATCTCACGAGTTACCTTGAGCCATTTCGCATGCTGGTTAAACATCGAATCGACGATGTGGATGAAAGCCTCGTAGCAGGAGAACAGCCCGTGACGCCCCGTAAGCAGATATCCCTCAAGCCAGCCCTGGCACATATGCTCGCTTAGCATTTCCACGACTTGCCCTTCATGGCTGAGGTGCTCATCGACTGGCAGAATTTTCTCCATCCATTGCTTGTCGGTCGCCTGGTACAAGGCTTCGAGTCGATTCGAGGCTGTTTCGTCGGGACCAAAAACGCGGAAGTTCCTGGAAGCTAGATTCTGCTTCATCACGTCGCGCAGGAAGACACCCATCACTCGCGTGGCTTCCGCCAGCTCGGTTCCCGGCTTTTTCACTGCAACGGCGTATTCGCGAAAATCGGGCATAGCCAGATCTCGAAGCAAAAGCCCGCCGTTGGCATGAGGGTTCGCGCCCATGCGCCGGGTTCCTTTGGGAGCCAGGTCTGCCAGCTCTGGCATCAGCTTGCCTTGCTTGTCGAACAACTCTTCGGGACGGTAACTTCTCATCCATGCTTCCAGGACCTTGATGTGTTCCGGCTTCTGTTGCAGATCCGAGACCGGCACCTGGTGTGCCCGCCACGTTCCCTCAACTTGCTTTCCGTCGACCGTCTTCGGTCCGGTCCACCCCTTGGGGCTGCGCAGAACGATCATCGGCCATGCGGGCACCTCTCGCGTTCCGTCGCGACGTGCTTGCTCCCGGACTGCTCGTATGTCTTCCACCAGATGGTCCAGCGTTCCTGCCATGAGTTGATGCATTCGTGGAGGGTCGTCGCCCTCGACAAAGTAGGGCTTCCACCCCAGGCCGTGGAAAAATTCCGTGAGCTGTTCATCTTCCATTCGGCCAAGAACCGTTGGATTCGCGATCTTGTAACCGTTGAGATGGAGAATAGGAAGCACCACTCCGTCGCGGACCGGGTTCAGAAATTTGTTGATGTGCCAGCCAGTGGCCAGTGGCCCGGTTTCCGCTTCACCATCGCCCACTACGCAGCAGACCAGCAAATTGGGATTATCGAACGTGGCACCGCAGGCGTGCGAAAGGGAGTAGCCCAGTTCACCGCCTTCGTGAATTGAGCCCGGCGTCTCAGGCGCCGCATGACTGGGAATTCCGCCAGGGAACGAAAATTGCTTAAACAACCGTTCCATGCCCACTTCATTCTGCGCAATGCCCGGATACAGTTCGGAGTACGTCCCTTCCAGATACGTGTTCGCGACCATGCCTGGTCCGCCGTGCCCCGGACCGCATATGTAAATCGCATCCAAGTCATACTTGTTAATGATGCGGTTCATGTGGACATAAATGAAGTTCAGCCCAGGCGTCGTTCCCCAGTGACCGAGAAGTCTGGGCTTGATGTGATCCAGGGTGAGCGCCTCGCGCAGTAGGGGGTTCTTGTAAAGATAAATCTGTCCGACGGAGAGGTAATTCGCAGCGCGCCAGTACGCGTCGATCTTGCGCAATTCCTCGGTTGTCATTGGACCTTGAGAAGTTGACTCAACAGGAACAGGACGGGATTGCAGCATGCTCATGATGAACTCCAGGAAACTGGTTTGGGGCCTCAGAGGCCAACCAAGGAGGACGACTTCGTCTGTATAACAGATTGGCGAACGGCAGTCCGTTCGCAGGCAATGGCCAAATTTGCAGGAGTCTCCTGCAGAAGACTTAGCGTGTTGTGTGTTGTTCTAGTTCATGGGATGCATCAGAACATTGCCCTCGTTGGTCAGAACCAACCACCCCACAATTCTAAGGCCAGAGAGCACTCAGTGGGCTTGCTCAGCCAATATGTACCTGAATCCGTGTATGAATTCAGCAGCGCAAATGCTTGTGAACAACATGATATCTCCGTCCTGCACGTTTTGGTGTTCTCACACGATGCTGACCGGGAAGCCAACCAAAAATTCGAATCCTCGCCCAGATGAAATCACATCTAACGCAAGCGCCTCCACTCCCTACCCAACTCTTGTGGCTCGTGATTCTGGCCATCCCCGTCGCATCGATTGCGTGGACCGTGACCCACGAAGACGTCTTCAAGGAATCCCGTGAGTATTGTAAAGATAGAAGCGAATCCGCCCAGTGCTCTGGCAGCGAAAATTCTTCTATCTCTTTACCTGCGAACATTGTTTCAGCCATTACGTCACTGCAATTTTTTTGCTCATTACCCGTTTCAAGCTGCTGTATCCCGATTGGCGCGGATACCTGGTCTCCTTGTTCGCCATCGTCTGGATGGACAATTTGTATATGAGCGTGTTTGCTCATTTGCGACTTGATATCCACCACGAGCGAATCGACCTCAAGTCCAAGGATCTGGACCTTCAATCGAAGCAACGGGAACGACGCTCGGATCGGGCTGCGTGACCGGTGATCTGGACCGAGTCATCATTCTCCCTAGCCTCCGCGTCGAAAGGACACAACAGGTTTCATGTCACAGTTCATCAAATGGTCCGGAGGTAGCCATGGCGCGACGGAAAAGCATTTGGAAAGGCGTGGTAGCCGGCCTTGCAGGCGGGCTCGTGGCCTCATGGATGATGAATGAAGCTCAGGCGGGATTGTCAGCCGTTTTAAAGAAAGTCAAACAGGATAGCGAAGGCGAAGAACAGAAGTCCGACGATTCTGAAGATGCCATGATGAAGGTGGCAGAAAGAATTTCTGAAGCCCTTCTCAATCGTCCACTCAATGAGGAAGAGAAAAAACAAAGCGGTCGCCTCGTTCACTATGCATTCGGAGCAGCCGTCGGCGGATTGTATGGTGCCCTAGCGGAGATAAAACCGCACGTGAAGCGCGGGGCTGGTTTGCCTTTTGCAACGGCGCTGTTTGTTGCAGCAGATGAGATCGCCGTGCCGTCGCTCGGACTCTCGCAGCCCCCACTGAAGGCTAGTGCCCAGGATCATTTCTATACATTGGCTTCGCGTTTTGCGTATGGGACGACCACGGAACTCGTTCGCCGCAGCGTGAGAGCCTACTTCTAACGCCGGCTTGTAGTGTGGTTGGGTGCCACACTTAATTCGTGCAAGCGGAGCGGAACCACTAGCTACTGGAATGGCAGTATCCACTAGCGGATCCCCTTCCTCCAGCATCTTCGGTACTAAAACCCTTGACGAGCAGACGGGCATCTCAGTTGCGGTTCAAGGGAGCCCGCCATGTCATCGAAATCACTTCGCTCTGCAATTCTGGTTTCATCCTTGGGATTGGCCGCATTCGCGCAGCAATCTCTACCCGTCACCGCAAATCCCAGTTCCTCACAAGAAGTAACCCCGACAAGTCAAACTCCTGTTTACCGCGTTCAGGTAGTAGGACGCACTACGCGCGCATTGAACTACCGCAATCGCAGCACCACCGACATCAAGTTTCAGGGAACCTGCCTTGAGCCGATTCATGACCCGATTCAAATCTTTGCTGATGGTCTGATCGCTGCGTGCCAACTCGCGCAGCGTCCGCAGTCCATTTTCTCCGTGATAGACCGGTCGCAGCATGCCGGTACGTAACAAGTCGGTCAGCTTGCGCGCATCCACCTTGTCGCTCTTGCTGCCCTCTTTTAATAAGGCATTCCGCCGCGGATTGCAGACCAGGACTTCGTGCACTTCGCGCAACCGACCTATCGGGAAAGTTTGCGCGACATCGAGGCCTGTCTGCGTTCGATACAGGGCAAACTGTACCACCTGGGATTCCGC
>UEXW01000011.1_pt1 | contig 54481 bp, 49 predicted proteins | sample 4301151 | NCBI WGS metagenome assembly UEXW01 (sample SAMEA4773176, study PRJEB27434) | metagenome | biome: 2259; feature: agricultural soil; material: soil | place: USA | collected 2014-09 | depth 0.25 m | reverse complement strand
TTCTTTTAAAAGAAGCGATCGATTTTCTAGCCATCCGGCGCGGTGGGACGTATATCGACGCCACGGTGGGCCTGGGCGGACACAGTTACGAAATCGCAAAACGCCTCGGCGCACCGGGACATTTGATTGCGCTCGATAAGGATGAATCCGCGCTGGAAATCGCGCGCAGAGTCCTCAGTCCTCAGTCTTCAGTCGTCAGCGAAGCGACGGACTGGCCGGCGATTGAGTTCCGGCACGGATCGTTTGCAGACTTGGCCGGGGACCGACGACTGACGACCGACGACTTTCAGCGCGTCGACGGCATTCTTGCCGATCTGGGCGTCAGCAGCCTGCAGCTCGACAATGCCGCGCGCGGATTTAGTTTTCAGGCGGAAGGACCGTTGGACATGCGGATGAACCCGCTGTCCGGCGAGACCGCCGAACAAGTGGTAAATCAGGCGGACGAGGTCACACTCGCCAACCTGATTTACGAATTCGGTGAGGAAAGGAGGTCGCGGAGAATCGCCAGAGCCATTGTCCGGTCGCGGCCGATACGAACTACTGCGCAACTTGCGGATGTCGTCTCAGCCGCGGCCCGGCCAATGAATCAGGCGGAAAGAAGAATTCATCCCGCGACGCGCACTTTTCAAGCTCTCCGAATCTTCGTAAACCGCGAATTGGACGACCTGCGGGACCTGCTGAAAGCAGCCCCGCAGCTGCTGAAGCCGGCCGGGCGCCTGGTAGTGATCAGCTTCCACTCGTTGGAGGACCGCATCGTCAAAGATGCTCTCCGCGACGGAGTGAAGCAGGGACAATTCCGGTTGCTGACGAAGAAGCCGTTGACGGCCAGCGCAGAAGAGATCGATCGCAATCCGCGGTCGCGCAGCGCGAAGTTGCGGGCGGCGGAAAGAGTTTAAAGGGTTCGGCGTTTCGGACTGGAAGGGCGCGGCTTCAGCCGCGCCGTTAGGTGCCTTAGAAAAGAGGGCTTTAGCCCCCGAGGCAATCGCCAGCGAAAAGTTTTACCCCGGAGAACTTGCCGGGTCCCCAGCGTGACCGCTCTTGCGCTGGGGGGGAAATGTGGTGCAGTAGCCCGGCACGCTCAGGGAAGACGTGCCGGGGCAAGGTTTCAGGAACGGCAATCGCCTCAAAAGGGCGAAACAAAATTCCTACCGATCTCTCGCTGCCGTTCCGGAGAGAAATTCAGGTAGGAGGGGAGTCAAGGCCATGCACAAGGGAACGATCATCGCAGATCTCATCGCGGCTGTGGAGCGAGCCGAAGCGCACGCACGGGAAGCCGATCAGGACGCCGAACTCGAGCGCTGGTACGCTGCGCATCACCAGACCGGTCAGATCAACGCTGATCTTCTCGGGGTGGCGTAAATGGCTGCGGCTGCTGCAGTGCATGGGAACGTACCGTCCCGTCGCCCGTCATTCTGGGTGGGCACCCCTGAAATTTACTTCTCGAAGCAGATCGACAACTCGCGCCTGGTGAAAGTGGAAGATCCCCGCCGCGGCCGCGAAATGCGCCAGTTCGGTATCGCGCTCGCCTGCCTGTTCCTGCTGGTCATGACGTATGCGTGGCAGCACTTCAAAGCCATCGAGTACGGCTACAGGATCGAATCCATGAAGATCGAAGCTGACAGCATGGTCGAGATGAATCGGGCCCTGCGCCTCGAAGACGCTTCGCTGCGCGACCCCGAGCGCATCGACGTGATGGCGCGCAAGCTGGGCTTGCAGTCTCCGCAGGCGGGACAGGTTATGCGGCTGGATGGTTCGAGCGACGGTGGCGCCCCGGTGCTGGCGAGCATCTCGCCCATCTCGGTGATTTCGGCTCGGTAGTTCGGCGCGAACGGAATGCGCAGGCACGACTCAACGAGGAAGGAAGCAGTGACCTTCCAAAAAAGGAAGTTTGGCGGCTTCTCCGGAGACGGTGAGCCGCCATGTTTGTCTCTGGAGATCGGCAATGCGCGCATGCATATCCAGGCCGAGTAGGCGTTCCAAATGAATTCGGAAAGTAAGAAGAACTGTCATCTTGAGCGCAGTGAGGCGAATGCCGAACGGAGTCGAAGGACCTTGTGTTCGCTTGCGATATTGTGCCGGTTTTTCTCGGTCGCGGCGGGGACGTACTCATGGTTCGTCCTCATAGGGTTTGAGGTGTAGCAATCAAACGCCAGGTCCCTCGACTGCGTTCGGCTTTCGCCTCACTTCGCTCGGGATGACAGGATTGTGGTGTTACGACAAAGTTGTGGTGTAACGACAAAGAGGTTGGAGTTACGACACAGATGTAAGGCCGGTAAGGGACGACGCGAGCTGACAGGCGACGACGCCGATTGACCTCGCGCACGTCCGGTGAAATCGATCCAAAGCTCCCGATCTCAAAGGGAAGGAAGACGCTTGGCCGCTCCTCGCACCGCCGCGAACCATCGCCTCTATCTTCTCGGGGGCATGCTTCTGTTCTGGTTTGCCATTATTTGCCTGCGCCTGGTCTATCTCCAGATCTTCCGCTATGGCGACTTCCAGCAACGCGCCGAGCGGCAGCAACAACGGTCCATCAATGTCTCCGCGAAGCGCGGAATTATTTACGATCGCCAGGGGCGTGAACTGGCGATGTCGATCCAGGTGGACTCGGCATTCGCTGTTCCCACCGAAATTCCCGACCTCCCCAACACCATTGCCCTGATCAGCCGCATCACTGGGGAAGACGCGCGCATGGTGCTGGCCGACTGCCGCGCGCACAAGACGTTTTGCTGGGTCGCCCGCAAGGGCAATGCCGAGACCATCGACCGCATCCGCGCCCTTAACTTACAGGGCATTCACTTCCAGAAAGAATCGAAACGCTTTTATCCCAAGCGCGAGCTGGCGGCCCAGGTGCTCGGCTACGTGGGAACCGATGATGACGGCCTCAGCGGCATCGAGCGGGAATACAACGATCAACTGCAGGGCAAGCCGGGCAAGATGCTCATCTCGGTCGACGCCCGCAAGAAATGGTTTGGACGGATCGAGAAAGAGCCCGAGTCGGGAGATAACGTTGTCCTGACCATTGACGAGAAGATCCAATACATTGCGGAGCGCGAACTGGAGCAGGCCATCAAGGACACGCACGCGATTGCGGGAACGGTGATCGTCGAGAACCCGCACACCGGCGAAATTCTTGCATTGGCGAACCGGCCTACTTTCAATCCCAACGTCAAGAAGGAAATCCGCAACGAAGCACTGAAGAATCGAGCAGTCAGCGACATTTACGAGCCTGGATCTACTTTTAAATTGGTGACCATCTCTGCGGCCCTGCAGGAAAAGCTGACCCGGCCGGACGAATTGTTTGATTGCCAGATGGGCTCGATCGTCATCAATGGCATGCGCATTCGGGACGCCAAACCACATGGGGTGCTCACGGTCACCGATGTCCTGGCCGAATCGAGCGACGTTGGATCCGTCAAGATCGCGCTCCGCCTCGGGGAGGATCGTTTCTACAACTACATTCGTGCGTTCGGGTTTGGCCAGCAGACCGGCATCGAGCTTCCCGGCGAAACACGTGGTATGACCAAGCCGGTGAATCGCTGGTCGAAAGTCTCGATTGGGGCCATTTCAATCGGACAGGAAATCGGCGTGTCCGCAGTTCAGTTAGCCGCCTTGGTGTCGACGTTCGGCAATGACGGCGTGCGGGTCGCGCCGCGCATCGTGGCGACTACCACTGTGCCGCAGAGCGCTCCGCAGATGGTCACCTTCCATCCGCAGAATGAGCAGCGCGTGATCTCCCCTATGGTCGCCGCCCAGATGCGGCAGATGATGCAGCGCGTGCTCCTGTCCCCGCATGGCACGGGCCGCAGAGCGATTCTCGAGGGCTACACTTCAGCCGGCAAAACCGGTACGGGGCAGAAAGTTGATCCCACGACTGGCGCCTATTCTCGGACCAAGTACGTTGCGTCGTTCGCGGGCATTGCTCCGATCAACAATCCCGCCTTGACGGTTGCCGTGATTCTTGATTCACCGGTCGGCCTGCACCAGGGCGGACAGGTGGCGGCGCCTGTATTCCAGCGAATTGCCCAGCAAGTTCTCGAGTACCTGCACGTGCCGCATGACCTGGAACTGCCTGCCAATCACCAGGTCTGGCTGGCCAAGAACAAGGTGAAAGATTCGGATCTGGATGAGGCGTCGCCCGATCACCTGGGATCCGGTTTGGAAGTAGCCGATGCTAGCGCGGCGGAGGCAGTTGCACCGCCACCGCCCGCGGCGAAGCCCTCGCCAGTGCAAGGACCGGTGGTTCCGGCTGCACTGCGACAGAAAGAACCCCTTCCCATTGTGGCCCAATCGGCGTCCCCCTCCCCGGATCGATCCGTGAAAAGTCCGCCGACCGGAACCGTGGTGCTCGAAGTCGAGCAAGGGGGAATTGAAGTGCCGTCCTTCCTCGGCAAGAGCGTGCGCGGCGCGCTGGAGGCCGCCCAGGACAGCGGGCTGGAGTTGAATCCCGTGGGCAGCGGCATTGCACGGGAACAATTACCTGCGCCGGGAACGCACGTGAGTGCAGGGTCGACGGTCGTGGTGAAGTTCGGGCGCTAGGTCGGCCACATCGTAAAAAACTTTGCACAACCTGCATTCCGACCAGCATTGGGTCCTTGGAAAAGCAGGTTCCTCTTCCGCCGCGCTCGGGGTCGGAATACCAGGACTTTAAGAGTCGGCAGAATTGATCATCAAGACAAGAACATCCCAGGACCTTAGACCTTAGCCCGCACCTTAGACGACAGGGCAAGAAGCTCGCCGCCTGCAATACAATCATCCTAATGAACTTCCAACAACTCCTGCAGGGGGCGGAGGTGCTCGCCCAAAGCGGCAACCCCAGTGTCAGCGGCGTGGAGTACGACTCGCGCCGGGTGAAACCGGGTTTCGTTTTCGTCGCCATGCAGGGCGAGACCAGCGATGGCAATAAGTTCATCGACAAGGCCATCACGGCCGGAGCGTTGGCGGTGGTCACTGATTCCCCGACTGAGTTGCCGAGACAAGGGGTAGCGTGGGCACAAGTTCCGCACGGACGCCGGGCCCTGGGAAGACTCAGCGCAAATTTCTACAAGCGTCCGGCCGAGCGTCTCGCGGTCACCGGCGTCACCGGCACCAATGGCAAGAGCACGACGACCTTCCTGATGGAAGCAATCCTTGCCGCAGCTGGACGAAAGAGTGTGCTGGTCGGCACCATCGAATATCACGTGGCGGGAAAGTGTTTGCCTGCCCCGCACACCACGCCCGAATCTTTGGAACTGAATCAGATGTTGGCGGAAGGCCTCGGCAACGGCGCCACAGAAGCAATAATGGAAGTCTCTTCCCACGCTTTAGCCCAACAGCGCGTGTACGCCGTTCCCTTCGATGTCGCTGTCTTCACGAATCTGACGCGCGATCATCTGGACTATCACCACACGATGGACGAATATTTCGCGGCCAAGCAGATCCTGTTCGAAGGCTGCGGTACAGACCCGCCGCGCGCAGCCGTGCTCAACATCGACGACGAGTATGGGCGCAAGCTGGTACAAATCAGCAAGAAGCGTGGTTCCCAGGTGCTCACATACGGTCTGGCCAATGGCGATTTTCATGCGCAAGGCCTGGAGATTACTTCACGCGGCACGCGCTTCGACATCGCCACGCTCGGTGAGACCCTCTCCGTCTTCTCGCCCTTGATCGGCAAGGTGAACGTCTACAACATCCTGGCGGCCGCCGCGGCCGGGAGCGCTCGCGGATGTGGCCGAGAAGGAATCGTCCAGGGAATCGCGGGACTGGCGCGGGTGCCTGGCCGCTTCGAGCGGGTCGACTGCGGGCAACCGTTCACGGTGGTGGTGGACTATGCGCACACCGACGATGCACTGCGCAACCTGACCGCGCTGGCGCGAGAATTCGTAACGCAAGCCGCACTCAAGGGACGTGTCATCACTCTCTTCGGCTGCGGCGGCGATCGCGATCGCGCCAAGCGTCCTTTGATGGGCGAAGCTGCCGGAAGGGGCAGCGATTTCGTAATCTTGACCTCCGACAACCCCCGCAGCGAAGATCCTCTGGCCATCATGAACGACGCCAAGGTGGGCCTGCAGCGCGCCGGCGCGAAATACATCATGGAACCCGACCGCCACGCCGCCATCGCCCGGGCCGTCCTGGAAGCGACTCCGGGAGACATCGTGTTGCTGGCCGGCAAGGGACACGAGAAGGTGCAGGTCTCGCGCGAAGGATCGATCCCGTTCGACGACGTGAACGTTGCCCGGGAAGTCCTGGCCGAGGCTGGTTATGAATGCCAGCCCCCCAAAGCCAGCGCCACCAAGAACGCATGAAGCTCCCGCTCTCGAGGATCGAAGAGTTCCTGGCCGCCACCGGCGAATGCGAGCTCAAGGAAGTCGCCCAGGGATACTCCATCGATTCGCGCACGATTCAGCCCGGCGAGCTTTTCTTCGCTGTAAAGGGCGAGCGCTTTGACGGGCACGACTTCGTGCATCAAGCGCTTGAGCGTGGAGCAGTCTCAGCGGTGGTGCGCAAGGATCAGCTGGCTCGCTTTCCCGTAAAGACTTGCCTGCTTGCGGTGGACGACACGCTTACGGCGCTGCAAACGCTAGCCACGGTGGTCCGCCGCCTCTGGGGAAAACCGCTGATCGGCGTTACAGGTTCGGCGGGCAAGACCACCAGCAAGGAAGCCATCGCGCACGTATTGTCTACGCGGCACCGGGTGTTGAAGTCAGAAGGCAATTTCAACAATCACTTCGGCCTTCCCTTGATGTTGCTGAAGCTGCAGCCCGAGCAGGAAATGGCTGTCATCGAGATGGGCATGTCGCACGCCGGGGAGATCGCAGCGCTGGCGAAGATCGCCCAACCCGAGATCGGCGTGGTCACGGTAGTCGCACCGGTTCACCTGGAATATTTCGACTCACTTGCCGGGATCGCGCGCGCCAAGTACGAACTGATCGAATCTCTTCCCTACGGGGGAACCGCCATCCTGAACGCGGATGACGAATACGTTTCGCAGTTCGGCCGGGACTTCAAAGGCAAAGTTGTCCTGTACGGCACGCGCAAGCCCGCCGACGTGCGCGCCGAAAACATCGAATCGCTGGGCGCGGGGGGGTCGGCCTTTGACGTGGTGGTGGACGGCCTCCGCGAGCGTGCCACGCTGCCCTTAGTCGGTGCGCACAACATCTCGAACGTGCTCGCGGCGGTGGCGGTCGGACTTGACCGCGGAATCCAGCTCTCCGAGATTCTGCAGGCGGTGGCTACGCTTCGGCCTGCCGAGAAGCGCGGGCAGGTCGTCCAGTTGGGTAACATCAAAGTGATCAACGATTGCTACAATTCCAATCCAAAAGCCCTCGAAGCCATGGTCGATGCACTGGCTACCATGCCGGCTAAGCGGCGAATCGTGGTAGCCGGCGAAATGCTGGAACTCGGCCCGGCCGCTGAACAAATGCACCGTAGCGCGGGTCAATATATCGCCCGCAAGAAAATGGACGTGTTGATCGGAGTTCGCGGCCTGGCTCGGCCGATGGTGGAGGCCGCAAAAGACGCCGGAATGGAGGCCGAGTTCGTGGCCACTCCGCAAGAAGCAGGTGAATGGCTGGCTCGCGAGTCCCGCGAGGGCGACGTGGTCCTGCTGAAAGCCTCCCGGGGCGTGAAACTCGAGCAGGCGCTGGAACAGTGGAAATTATTAGTTGGCAGTCGTTGATTGGCGGTTGGTCGTTGGCTGATAGTCGCCAGCAAGGCACGGTCGAATCGGTTCTTAACTGTTGTAGCGGGCGACCACGGATTTTTGGTTGTTCTTACGTCTCCAAATATTGGCGAAACTCAGCCGCGCTGGCGAAACAGTGGTTTTAGCCAACGACTAACAGCCAAGGACCAACCACTGCCTTTGGAGGCTCATTGCTTTACTGGCTGCTGTTCGTCAAGCTGTTTCATTACTTCCCGCCGTTCCGCATCTTTCGCTATCTTACCTTTCGCACTGCGTTTGCCAGTCTTACCGCTCTCTTCACCGGTCTGATCGTTGGCCCGCTGGTCATCAACCGGCTTCGCGAATTCCAGATTGGACAATTCATCCGCGCAGAGGGACCCAAAGCCCATCAGAAAAAAGCCGGCACTCCCACCATGGGAGGTTTGCTCATTGCCATCGCCATCGTAGTTCCCACGTTGCTATGGGCCGACCTGACCAATCCCTTCGTGTGGATTGCCGTCATTTCCACCTGCGCCTTCGCGGCGATCGGATTCGCCGATGACTACATCAAGATTGTTCACCGCAGAAACCTTGGCCTGACCGCGCGCGCCAAGTTAGGCCTGCAATTTCTCACCAGCTTTGCAATCGCGATCACGCTGACCGCGATGCAAGGCAAAGGGATGTACTCGACCAAGCTGCTGGTGCCGTTCTTCAAGCAATTTCGTCCCGACCTGGTGGTCGAGCACTGGAGCCACACTCCCCACCTGTGGTGGCTGTCGTTTATCCCATTCTTAATTTTTGTGTGCGTGGTGATTGTGGGTTCGAGCAATGCGGTGAATCTTACCGACGGCCTGGACGGACTCGCCATCGGTTGCACCGTGATCGCTGCCGGCGCCCTGACCGTCTTGACTTATGTGAGCGGCCACGCGGCCTTCTCCTCATACCTGGGCCTGGAGCGCATGCCGCAGGTAGGAGAGTTGACGATCTTCTGTGGGGCCATGGTCGGTTCGGCGATCGGCTTTCTCTGGTACAACGCGCATCCCGCTGAGGTATTCATGGGGGACGTGGGTTCGCTGGCGCTTGGCGGCGCGATCGGGACCGTAGCGGTCATGATCAAGCAAGAACTGCTCCTTCCCTTTATCGGAGGAGTATTCGTGATCGAGGCGCTGTCGGTCATCCTGCAAGTAGCGTCATTCAAATTGCGGAAGAAGAGAATCTTCAAGATGGCGCCCATCCATCATCATTTCGAGTTGCTGGGCTGGTCGGAGTCGAAGGTGATTGTGCGCTTCTGGATCGCCTCGCTGGTGTTCGCTTTGTTTGCGCTTACGACGCTTAAGCTTCGGTAGAGGAAATTCGTTCACCACAGAGGCACCGAGACACAGAGGAAAATCCAAAAAGGTTTCTCTGTGTCTTTGTGACTCTGTGGTAAAGAACTAGAGGTGGCCAAGAACTGACGTGGACCTCAAAGACAAACGCGTGCTGGTGGTTGGATTGGGGAAGTCCGGCGTGGCCTCTGCGCTGTTCCTGAAAGGCCACGGCGCCCGCGTCACCGTCTCTGATACGAAGTCTCCCGACCAACTGCGCGATGAGATTCCGGTTCTGCTTGATCACGGGATCGCCGTCGAGACCGGCGGCCATGGGGAACGCACCTTCCGCGGACAGGATCTGATCGTAGTCAGTCCCGGAGTGCCGGTGGATGCTCCGCCCCTGGTCCAGGCCCGAGCCTCGGGCGAGCCCGTCATCGGCGAGATCGAACTCGCAGCGCAGCATTTACCCGGCCCGATCGTGGCCATCACCGGCTCCAACGGCAAGACGACAACGACTACTCTCGCCGGCGACATCATCACGGCGGGCGGCTTTCCGACGCTCGTTGGCGGCAACATCGGTACGCCCGCAATCTCACTGGTCGAACACGCCGCGCGCGAAACCGTGATCGTTCTCGAAATCTCCAGCTTTCAGCTGGAAACCATCCAGACCTTCCGCCCCAAGATCGCCGTCATTCTCAACATCACTCCGGATCATCTCGACCGCCACCGGACATTCCAGACTTACGTCGACGCTAAAGCTCGCATCTTCGAGAATCAACAGTCGTCCGACTTCGCAGTCCTCAACGAAGACGATCCCACCTGCCTGACCCTCGCCGGTCGCACTCGCGCCCAGGTCTTCTGGTTCAGCCGCAAGAAGGAGGTCAAGCAGGGCGCGTACGGGGACGAAGGCCGCATCTTCTTTCGGGACGCCGCGGGTCGGCGCGAAATCATGCTGGTCAGCGAGATCCGACTCAAGGGCGCGCACAACGTGGAGAACGTTCTAGCCGGTATCTGCGCGGGTGCACTGATGGGCGTTCCCGCGGACAAGATCCGCCAAGCGGTGCGCGACTTCAAGGCGGTCGAGCATCGGTTGGAATACGTCGCCACCATCAAAGGCGTCGAATACTATGACGATTCCAAGGCCACCAACGTTGACGCAACCATCAAGGCGCTGGAATCCTTCCCCGCAAATATTCACCTAATCCTCGGTGGCAAGGACAAAGGCAGCGACTACACCGTCCTGAACGATTTGTTGCGCCAGCGAGTGAAGCGCGTGTACACCATCGGCGCCGCCGCAGGGAAGATCGAGTCGCACATCAAGGGCGCCGCCGAGATCGTGCACGCCGAGACCCTGGACAATGCGATCCGCCGCGCCAATGCAGGAGCCCAGCCCGGCGATATTGTGCTGCTCGCCCCTGCCTGCGCCAGTTTCGACCAGTTCCAGAGCTACAACCACCGGGGGCGGGTGTTCAAGGAAGTCGTACACGCCTTGGCCGCCGGTGTCAGCTAGGCGCGAGCTCTACCAAGAAGACACGGAGCCACGGAGAAAAGCACAAGCGGGATCGAATCGATTCAAACGCGGATTTTAATCACTCCAATCCGCTGAACCTGAAGTGAGACGCCGAGCAAACGCTTAGCGGGCGTCCTCGCCCGGACCGCCGCCGAACTGACAGCACCGCGAACCAAACCAGTCATCCCCCACCCGATTTTCCACCACCAAATTCCTCCCTGCCGCTGTGTCTCCGTGGTGAAATGAGAAGCCATGGCCAAGCGGGTAAACGTCGATCGATGGCTTTTCACCGCCACCATGCTGCTGGTCTTCACCGGCCTGGTGATGGTCTTCAGTGCCTCTGCGGTCATGGCGAAGGAACGCTTCGGGTCTCCTTATGCATTCGTGACCAAGCAGACGATTTGGGCGTTGGCCGGAATTGTAACCATGGCCGCGACCATGAAAATCGACTACCGGCGCTACAAGCATCCCGGAGTTGTTTTCTCGTTGCTGGCTGTCACTACCATTCTTCTGCTTTCGGTCTTTCTGCTCGACCGCTCCCACAATACCCATCGTTGGATCCGTTGGGGCGGATTTTCGTTTGAGCCGAGCGAACTGGCCAAGCCTGCCCTCATCCTGTTCATGGGCTTCTTCCTGGAAACGCGCGCCAAATACATTGAAGACTGGAAGAACACACTGTTGCCAGCGGTTGCCCCCACCATGGTTTTCGTGTTGCTGATCGTCGCCCAGCCCGACTTGGGCACCGCGATCGCCTGTGCCGGAATCACCGCGTCGATTCTGTTCGTGGCGGGAATGCAACTGCGCTATTTCGCCTACGCGCTCGCTGGGTCGCTGCTGCCCCTCTACTTCCTGCTCTTTCACGTGGGCTTTCGCCGGGAACGCATGTTTGCCTTCCTCAACCCGTACTCTGATCCGCGCGGATCTGGTTTTCACATTATTCAATCGTTAATTGCAGTCAGTACCGGCGGCCTCACCGGCGTCGGCCTGATGGAAGGCAAGCAGAAGCTGTTCTATCTTCCTGAGCCGCACACCGACTTCATTTTCGCCGTCACGGCGGAAGAACTGGGACTCGTGGGTGCCTTGTTCGTGGCTGCATTGTTCGCCGTTTTCCTCTGGCGGGGAACGCGAGCGGCGCTTCGTACACAAGACCTGTTCGGACGCTTCCTGGCAGTTGGCATCACCAGCATGGTAATCCTGCAAGCCTTCATCAACATCAGCGTCGTGCTGGGGCTGATGCCAACCAAAGGAATCCCTCTGCCGTTTGTGTCCTATGGCGGGTCGTCATTATTCATTACTCTGGGTTGTGCGGGAGTGCTGCTGAATATCTCGAAGCAGGCGGAGTAGTGGGGATCACAACTTTCGGTAGCGTGCGGGGAGCGATTTCGCCGTTACGAGGCGGTTGGAAAATCCTGTCAAACCGTGCGAGGAAAGCACCCGACCTGATGGTAAGTGGGCCTGGTTCGGCTCCATGATCCTCAGAACCGGGCGGCCGTCGACATTCTGCAGCGGGAAGTAGACCAGGTGCGTGTCAGGATCCACGCAGACGGAGTGCGCGTGCGGCAGGGACAGAGTCCCTTCTTGAAGCAACGCCTTGCCGTTCTCTCGGAATACAGTCACGGTGCCGGACTCCGCCGAGACGTACAACCGCTTGAGTCCAGGGTCAAACGCAAGGACGTCAGGATCCTTTCCGACCGGATAGGTCGCCAGCACTTGCATGTTGGTGAGATCGACCACTGCAAGCTTGTGATTTTCCTCGCCGGCCACAAAGGCCAGTCGGCCGGCCACGTCGAGGGAAATCCCGTGGGGGCTCTCGACCCCCGGGACGGAATGCCGCCCAATGATCTTGGCGGTTGTGGGATCAATCGCGACCAACTCGTTCTTTTCGTGGACAGCCACCAGTATGTGCCCGGAGCCCGCGTCATAAACGGTGTTCCCCGCGCCGCCGCCAAGTGGGATGGTGGTGATAAGGGAATTCGTGGTCGCGTCGATGACCGCGTCGGCGTCCCCGTGCTCATCGGAGACAAAGACCCGCTTCGGTCCGGGAGCGTAGGCAATGCCGTCCGGATATTGGACCGGTCCAGTCTTCGCGATAATCTTCAGGGCTTGCATATCGACAACGGCGACTTTGTGCTCCCCGGTTGCGGATGCGTAGACTCTGCTCAACTCCGGAACCGCCCAAACGCCGTGAACACTGGGGAACCCGTCGAGGTTCGCCACCACCTTGCGCGTCTTGGTTTCGAAGACGACCAACTGATTGGCGTTCATGTGGGCGATGTAAAGGCGACCGTGCGCCGGGTCGATGCTCTGGTAGTCGAACCGGACTGCAGGGCCCGGCAGAGGCACGTCCGCGATCTTCGTCAGGGGGGCCGGCGCTGCGCTGTCAGAGGGAACCGCGGTGGTTGTGAAGCCGAATATCGAAAGTAGTAACGCTAATGTCCCAACATGACCAAACCCGCGCGATCGCCTCCGCATGAAAAACTCCTCAGGCCACTAGGGAGATTTAAGAGTTTCCTCAAGTAGATGCCAGTATATTGCTCCGGTGGCGTGCTGCCCGAATGCTCGCATCCGATCTCTGCAGATCCTCATACTTGTTTGTGTCCTCGGTCAGGCCTTGCTCGGGCAGCAGGCAGAGCCTCCTGCACCGACCGGTGCAGGGCTGACGCAACGCATTGCCCAAGCCGTTCGAGTCGAACGTGCGCCTCGAATGGACGGAACTCTCGACGATCCCATCTGGCTGCAGGCATCCCCTATCACTGATTTCCGCCAGCGAGAACCCTACGAAGGGCAGGCTGCGACGGAACGCACCGAAGTCAGGGTGTTGTATTCGCGAAATGAGGTTTACTTTGGCATCGCGTGTCACGATTCCCTCGCAAACGGCCCAGTCGCCACCCAACTTCGCCGGGATGTGACGCAGGAGTTGGACGATTATTTTGAAATCATCATCGACTCTCGTCATGACCGGCGCAACGCTTACGTCTTCCAGATCAATCCGCTAAGCACACAGCGGGACGCTCTCATCACGGATGAGCAGGCGGGCGAGACCCAGGACGGCGATCCCGGCTGGGACGGCGTCTGGACCTCCAATGCCCGGACTGCGACAGAGGGTTGGACCGCAACCGTTGCCATCCCCTTCTCAACGCTAAATTTCATGCGGTCGCGCGACGTGGTGTGGGGAATCAACTTCAAGCGGTTCATCCGTCGCAAGAACGAAGAAGACATCTGGAGCGGCTGGCGGAGAACTTTCGGTGCGAACAAGATCAGCCAGGCTGGAGAACTGCACGGCATCAACCAAATCGGCAGCGGCAGGTTATTCATTATCAAACCCTATGTTCTGGGTGGCTTCAGTCACCTCCCTCCCGACGCTACCGTCAGCGGTCTGACTCCCGGCACAAGCGCGTTGCATACGGGCGGTGTGGACATCAAAATAGGCCTTCGCTCCAATCTTGTCGCGAATCTCACCGGCAATACTGATTTTGCCGACAGCGACGTTGATGTTCAGCAGTTCAATCTCACCCCTTACAAATTGTTCTTTCCCGAGAAGAGACAGTTCTTTCTGGAAAATGCGGGCGTGTTCGCTTTTCCGATGACCCTGGCGAGCGGCAGTGACCAGCTTTTTTTCAGCCGGCAGATCGGGATCGATCCCATCACGGGACAACAGGTTTCGATCAACGGGGGGGCCAAGGTAACCGGCTCACTTGCGGGATTCGAACTGGGAGTCATGGACGTCGACACCCGATCTTCCGGACCGAATCCGTGGGCGAATTACGCGGTGCTGCGCCTGAAAAGGTCGCTTTGGGGGACAGGATCCTACCTTGGCGTTATGGGCATCGACAAACGATCAGGGGATGTGACCTCCCCGTTTCATCAAACCTCAGGCGTCGATGGCCGATTCGTTCTGCTCAGGAACCTCGTCGTCAACGGTTATGCTGCCCAAACGCGCACGCCCGGATATTCCAGCGGGCAATCGAATTTGGGCGCCGGAATGAACTTCCGCTCCAACTGGCTCGACTTTCAAGCAGAACACCGGAGGATTGGCCCGAACTTCAATCCCCAGGTCGGATTTCTGGAACGCACTGATTGCATCTGCGACTATGCGGATGCCACTTTCAAAACTCGCCCTTCCTTCTGGGGTGTCCGGGAGCTTCAGTTCGAGGGCTTCATCTTTCATGCTCCGGACACTCACCATGTTGTCCAAACGCAGGAATGGCAGAGCACCTTCCGGGCTGAGTTTCACAATGGCTCTTACACCGATGACGACGTCGTGGACGTCTTTGCCCAGCGGCTCACTACACCCTTCAATATCTATAAGAACGTCAGCATTCCGGTCGGCGTGTACAACTGGACGAGGCACCAACTCACCTATGGCACTCCGCAAGACCGCCGGTTAACCATGCAGTTCTTCGAGCGCTTCGGGAGCTATTACAACGGAAGATTGAACGAACTCAGGGGGCGGGCCAGCTACCGTGCGAATGAAAGGCTCTCGTTGAGCCTGGGGCCGCAGTGGAACCGCTTTCGGCTGCCGCTTCCCGATGGCCACTTCTCGGTTGTATTCGGGGCGCTCGAAACCGATTACGCGTTTTCCAGGTTTCTCTCTCTCTCGACCATCGTTCAGGTGGACACTGCCAACACACAAGCCGTGAGCGCCAATATCCGTTTGCGATGGAACTATCGACCAGACAGTGACCTGTACGTCATCTACACGGCGGGTCAGAAGTTCGCCAGCTTGGCTGCGATAAACCCGGCACAGTTTTATGAAAATCGATTCGTGGTCAAGTACACGTATTCCTTCCGCCCGTAATACGCGTGCCTGAGTCGTGGCAACTTTGTGTGATTCTTGGGCTGTTGGTTTGCGAGAATGAGAACTGCGAAGGAAAAAATAAGGGCGACCCCTACGGCCGCCCTGAGCCTTGCTAACGTCTGAGTTGCTTAGTAGCGCAACAGCAGTCCGGTTGAGATTCGCATGTTGTTGTTGTCGCTGGCTCCATTGGAATGCAGCGAGAGCCAGTCAAACTGGATGGCACGCACGGCGACACGGCGAGTGGCCTTTACGTCCACTCCGCCTCCGAACATCATGGCAAATCCGCTATCCGATCCAGACAGGCCACCGAATGCAGCAGAGGCGCGGAAGCCACCCGCCAGGAAGTGTGCGAACGGGGTGAAGGCCTCATTGTGGCGCAACGAGACGACCGGCCCGAAAGTGTAGGTGTAGTTATTGAAACTCGCACCATTTTGCGACTTGTACGCGCCGCTAAAATCTGCTGCTATGCCGAACCAATTGTTGAGATTTCCAGTCAGGGACGTATTCCAGCCATTTGCGTTCACGCCACCATCGAATCGGGTGTACTGATAGCCGCCGAAGATTTCCGCCTTGGGCGCAGTCCCCACTTCTTGCGCGAATGCCGCCAACGAAAATATGCAAGACAACAACGCCAATCCCATAAATTTGCGCATTTACTTTGCTCCTCCAAACTGATTTGCACTCCTCTCCGGGCGAGGGACCCAGCGGCCCGCAGAGGACCAGCCGAACTTAGGCGTCAGCCTGTGCTGAGGTCAAAGTGCTACGTATAGTGAAAATCACTACGGCAGGGCGGGCAAGTAACTGAAGACAGAGGACAATCGGCCTTTGGTAACATCCGGCGAAGTACCTGCCAGCCGGTACTGTTGCGGTTCCTCCGGCGGATGCCGGCGCAGCACCGGACCGTTGGTCGGGGCGTCATCCCCAGCCCGGTGTCGGCGCAGAATTGGCCGGTCCGCCCAGGTGAGCTTGGCTTTCACTTCCTCAAACTCGCTGGTGTCGATGAGGTAGTCACTTCGGTTGGGGAGGAGCGTGGAAATCGCGGTCTGCGCTTTCTGAATACGTTCTTCGGTAGGTGGATAACTTGCGAATGCACGAACAATCTGGTCACGCAAAGAGGTCTTGGTCGTCGTGGGCGGAGCTTTGGACTTGCTGTGCAATTTCTCCAATGCCTCCACAAAGGCCTCAGGATCGTAGCCCGCGGCATATTGATACTCGATGCCGAGCAGATCGGCTTCAATTTCGGCGTCGCGGCTGAACTTCTTTAACGTAAGTGGACCGATCTGTTTTGTTCCAATGGCTGCCGGGCCACTGAGGTAAGCGAGGGGAACGGTAAGCATGTTCCAAGCGTACCTTCGGGTGGCCAAGCGAGTGGCATGCCGTGCTGCCACGTGTGCAATCTCGTGGGCCATCAGACCAGCGAGTTCCGCTTCGCTATCCACTTCCATGATCAATCCCTTGTCGACATAGAGGAATCCGCCCGGTAAGGCAAAGACTCGGAGATTCGGAGAATCGATCACCTTGATGGTGAAGGGCACCTCAGCGTCGGAGTAGCGGGCAATTTTCTGGCCCAGCCGATTTATGTAGCGATTGATGTCCGGATCGGCGACGAATCTCGCGCCGCGATCAATCGCGGACGCCATCGACTCGCCCAGAGCGCGCTCTTTCTGCAGCGAGTAGAGATTCACTCCGCGGCCGATGCTCCGCTGCCCAATGCGGTCCACGTCGTACTTGCTCGATTTCTCGGTTTTCCCTTCGGTACCGGGCGCGGTCGGCGATGTCGAGGAGGCTGAACCGGATGCCGCCTCCGCAGCATTGGACTTTCGAGATCCTTCAACATCGGAAGACCACACGTGTTGCCCGCAGAGCAGCAAGCTGGTGATACAGAGCAAAAGCCGTGTGTAATAACCAACGGAGAAAGGCAGTGGTTTCACCCCTGACCCGTTCGAATGCGCTACCCTTGGCTGAATCCCGTGCGCTGTCGCCCTCCTGCAGACTGTGAAAGTCTTTTCACAACTGGGCAAAATTCCTGGTATGAACAACGGCGTAACCGGGGTTAGGGAAACAGGGAAGAGAATGCGGGGACCGACTATCGTCTCACCTCTTTGGAAACGCAGGAGATCGAAGCCGCCAAGAGCCACTGATTCACCCCAACGCCAGGCCCCATTTTTTCCTTGGAGGTTCCGACGCGTTGCAGTTCTGGGTCTCTCTAGAGCACGGATAAGTCCAAAGTGCGGGGGGACGACCAGCGGGGCCTTCGGATCAGCCAGACACGGCGCCGGTGCGGGGCGACCATGGCAGCGCAATATAAAAGCCGGCGTAGCTGGGAGACAAACCATGTTGGACTTCGCGCCGGCCCCGCAAGGCACAGCCCTCATCAACGTCGACATGCAGAATTGCTTCGTGCATGGCTCTCCAATCTCCGCCCCGGAAGGACTGGAGATTGAAGAACGGATTCGAAGGCAGGAATACTCGCCAGACTCCTAGGTTGCGTCCGTCCATATCCGGGTAGCGAACCGGCGCTCTCCGTCCTTACCGCGGGCCGCAACCACCAGCTTATGCGTTTGTCCAGACCGTGCTTCGCCGACCTGGGAAAAGGTCCTATGGAAGGAGACGACCGGCGTGTCTGCTAAGTCGTCGGATCCTATTTCGAATCCATCCAGCGAGCACGTGACCGCGAAGATCGCTTCATCGCCCTCGCTTTCAATCTGAAGGTCGATATCATTTCCCGTAAACGCCCGCTGATAGGCAATCGTGAACTTCATTTCTTCAATCCTCCAAGGTCGCCTTCCGTTCCTGCAGAAATCGCCGGACCGAGTCGTCGCGTTCGAGTCCGATCGCCATTGCATACGCCTCCCGCGCTTCACCGTGCGCACCGGTCCTCGCCAGCAACTCCGCGCGTGCCGCCCAGTACGGTTGATATTGAGCGAGCCGCGCATCGGAAGTTACTACTGGCATCGCCTCGAGACCGGCGCGAGCGCCTTGCGACTCCGCAATCGCTATGGCACGGTTGATGGCAACGACCGGGGACTTCGCCAGCGCAAACAGTGCGTCGTAGAGCTGCACGATCTCCGCCCAATTCGCTTCACCGGTGCGGCGGCGATACACATGAGCCGACTGCAACGCCGCTTCCAACTGGAAGCGGCCGACCACGCCCAGGGCGCCAGCACGACGAAGCAGCCCCTCGGCTTCGGTGATCATTGGCCAGTCCCACAACTCCAAATCCTGCCTGGTCAGTGGCATGTACCGGCCATCCGGGTTGCGACGCGCCCGTCGTCGGGCTTCGGCGTGCAGCATCAGTGCGAGCAGCCCAAGCGCTTCCGGCTCTTTCGGAAGAAGTTCGGTGACGAGTCGGGCCAGGAACATGGCTTCCTCAGTGAGATCGCGGCGCGCAACGTCCGTTCCGTCCGGATCGGTCCAGCCTTCAGCAAAGGCGGCGTAAATGGCGTCCAGCACGGTGTCGAGCCGGCCGGGAAGTTCCTCGCGTTCGGGAACGCGAAACGGAATGCCGGCCTGTCCGATCTTGTCCTTGGCCCGTACCAGCCTCTTACTCATCGCCGCCGGAGACATGAGGAACGCTGAAGCGATGGTCTTTGCATCCAGCCCCAGGACTAGCTGCAGCATGAGTGGTGCACGAATATTGGCATCGATCGCGGGATGGGCGCAGGCGAAGAGCAGCGCCAGCCGCTGGTCGGGAATGTCCGCAGCGCTGGCCGCCGCTTCCAGCCCTTCCGCCATCAACTGCAGCTGGTCGTTGGCCATCTCATGACGGCGCTGGCCCCGGAAACCGTCGATCATTCTTCGTCGCGCTACGGTCAGCAGCCATGCCTCCGGGTTTGCCGGGCAGCCATTGATCGGCCAATCCGACAGTGCTGCCAAGAATGCTTCCGAAAGCGCGTCCTCGGCGGCCGCCAGATCTTTTGTTCGTGCCGCGAGAAAGGCCACCAGTTTGCCGTAACTGCGGCGTGCCACCGCGTCTGCTGTACCGCGTGCCTGTTCTTCGCTTTCGCGCGCTGACGCATGTCCACCGAGCACATCAGGCTCGTTCATGCCGTACATCCGTGCGATCCCCCGAGATCACGCGACATGAGTGCAACCATCGCGGCTACCTTTCGCGCCATTTTCCATCCTTCGCGAGACACTCTCGCACCCGGAATTCGGTCATCTTGCGGATCCGAGCGAGAGGCAACGGTTCCGCCAATGGAAACTGGATCGACGCGCTGGCCGTGACATATCTCGCAAGATCCGGCGCAAAGGCTCTCACCGCGGACGGTGTCGGATAGAAACCAATGTGGTGTTTGAAGCCTGCGAAGGTGACCAGGACCCTCTGGTAAGAGAATGCGGGCATTCCCCACTTCAGGCTCTCCCTGGCCCCGGGTACAGCTTTGCGAATGCAAGCCCGCATTTCGCACAGCTTCTGTTGAGTCCCTTTGGGGGCGGCGGCAATGTACTCGGCAACGTTGGTCGGTCGCGCTTTCTTGGAATTCATAGTCTAGGTAATCGCAGGTCTTCGTTCCGCTGATCACAAATCGCAAAATCATGCGCGGCCATGGTTTATCCCTTATTACGCCGCCAGCTCGTAGCTCAACAAGACATTTCCATTGCCGAACGTGCGGGACTTCGCCAGTTTCAGGGGGAGCTTCTTGTCGACGCCCTCAAATAGCGTCTTTCCGTCGCCCAGAACAATGGGACAGACGACCATCTGGTATTCGTCGATCAGTCCTGCTTGCGCCAGCTGCGAAACGATGCTGCCACTGCCCAGGATCACCATGTCCTCGCCAGGTGATGCTTTCAGCGTGCGGACTTCCTGCGCCGGGTCCCCTTTCACCAGCTTCGTATTGTTCCACGAGGCTTTGTCCATGGTTCTGGAAAACACAACCTTCGGCACTTTGTTGATGCCTTCGGCCACCGTCGGACTATTCTTCATGGCAGCCGGGGTAGGCCAGTAACTGGCCATGAGATCGTAGGTGATTCTGCCGAACAAAAGTACGCCTCCGCCGCTCGCATTCTGCGCGACGAATGCATTCCACTCCGGATCCCGCTTGTGAGCCCAACTCATGTCCCCTTGTTTATCCGTGAAATAGCCATCCAACGTAACATGATTGAAAACGATCACTTTTCGCATCTTTATTCTCCTTAAGATAGCTTCGACCAGGTAGGTCCGACGAACAAGCAACTCGCTTCCGCGCGCGATCCGCTCATTCGGGCTTCACAAAATTTTGGATGTCCCGAGTCAGCATGGTGCCCTCCCAAAGGGGACGCACCTCAACCACGCCATGCAATGCCGTTGGCGACCTCGCCGCCCACGAGAGCGCCGCGTCGAGATCGTCGACCTCGATGATGTGAAAGCCGCCCAATTGCTCTTTCGAGTCCGCATAGGGACCGTCGAGCACTTGGGTCTTCTCGTTGGTCACCCGCACCGTCGTAGCGGTCGATGTGGGCCGCAGCCCGCCACTGCTCTTCAGGACGCCCGCCTTCGTCATGGCCTCCATGTAAGCTTTGTAGGCACCCAGCCAATGCATCTGCTCGTCCCTGGTCAGCATCGTCCAACCGGATTCCTTCACGTAGTCCAACAGGATGTATTGCATACGTTCTCTCCCTTGTGATTTTCAGGCGGCACCATTCTCTGCCACTACGATGACGTGCGAAAGAAGCCGATTTGGACAGCACGCCAGGAATTTTCTTGAAGGCGGCCGAGATTAGGGTTTGCCCGCTCACTCGCCGCTTCGGGACACGATTCATGATTTGGATTGCGGTGGGCGCATTGCACAGCATGGCCCTTCGGGGTACATTGGCGGTCGGTCAGGAAGTCGCCACAATATATCCCGGTCTAGTTGTGAGAAAACCGAACACGATTGCAAGCGTATTGTTCCTCGGGGCTTTGCTGGTCGGAGCCCTCGGGGTGAGCTTTTGGCTCTTCCGTCCCTTCCTTCAACCTTTCGCGTTTGCCGCCGTTATCGGCGTTGGATTCTACCCCCTCTACATTAGGATCAAACGGATCGTTCATGGTCCGAACAAGTCCGCGCTGGTCGCGACCTCTGCCGTGCTTCTAATCTTCATATTGCCGGCCCTGCTTATTGTCTCTACGGCGGGTGGCGAGCTGATCAAAGCGGCTCGATTCCTGGGAGATCGCAGCACTCAGGAGGGCGGAGCCGTGGCTTACCTGGCTCAGAAGCAGCAAAGTGCGCTGCGTTGGCTGGGAAAATATGTAGACGTGGAAGAGTTGCGCTTGGAGGACGCGATTGCCAACCTCCCCGGCCAGGTAAGCAAGGTATTGTTGACCGCCGGTACCCACTTGTTGGGGGGACTGGCTGGTTTCACTGGGAACGCAGTTCTGACGTTCCTGATCCTGTTCTTCGTGTTTCGCGACGGAAATACCACCGTCGAGAACGTGATTTCGATCCTACCCTTGAGCCGGGACCACGCGGTGCGCTTGTTGACCGGAATTCGCGATAGCGTGGTCGCCAACTTGTACGGAATTTTGGCCGTCGGCCTCGCTCAAGGCCTGCTCACCGGAGCCGCCTTTGCCGTCTTGGGGGTGCCGTCACCATTGTTGCTTGGTTTAACCACTGCGGTTTGTTCCCTCATTCCGATCGTGGGAACCACGTTGGTCTGGCTCCCGGCAGCTATTTACCTCATGGTGACCGGTCAGCTCTGGAAGGGGATTGTCCTAATCCTGTGGGGTTCCGTAGTGGTGGGCACGATTGACAACATCATTCGGCCCCTGGTGATCGGCAGCAAGGTTGAGCTGCATCCACTGCTTCTGCTGTTCGCCTTGCTGGGCGGGCTTCAAGTTTTTGGGTTTATCGGGATTTTTGTAGGGCCAGTGGTTCTTTCCGTGATTGCCGCGCTCACCGACATGCTGAGAGAGGAACTTTCCGCGTCCTCAAATCCCCTCCCCGCACAGCCTTCGTAGGATGAACAGGCTGCAATTGCGTCTTGGAGATAGCCGGAAACGAGTCGCAAGCCGAAGAACTTCGTGCGCTAGACTCTCTGAAAATTGTTTTCGATAATTCCTGGAAACGACTTCCTGGCGTCGTCTATCAAGGTCGCTGAGTTGGACGGTCCACCTTTTTGATTGCGGTCGCGTCGGCCTCGACGGTCACTTCGACCTCGGCTCCTGGCTTCAAGTGCACCGTCTCGCCTTTCTCATTCTGCAGAACATTGTCGATCCGAATTTCCCGGTAAAGATCCTCCGCGCCTTCCACGTTGATCTGGGCCTTCTCTGGCTTATCTGGATTCAAGGGACGGATAATTTTTTCCACCTTCCCCGGTAAGGTCACACCTGCCTTGTCGTCGGACTCTTGCTTGTGTGATTCCTTGATCATTGTTCCCCACCTTTTCCTGAAATTCCTCGAAGAGCGAACCATTAGGATGGCCGTGGCCGGACAACACACCTTGCAGCCAACAGACAATCGCCCTTTGCGTGTGCGGAAGGAAGTTGACCTTCAGGTGTGGGCCTACGCCAGGCAATCCAACCTTGGTTACCGTAGAATACACTAGTTGCCGGTAGGCGGCGCCTGGGGCTGGTCGACCGAAACCGAGAAGTTCGCGAGAGGGAGGCCGCGGGAACTGCTGAATTTGCAGCCGCCCTGGAACCGCTGTGATATAGTTCCGCCCCGCTCCATGGGAGGGACCGCTTGGGTTATTGCGGAGTCGTCGAAGTCCAGAGCCTTGAGGATGCGCTGGGCGCAACCTGTGGGTGTCGCGCCAAGTCCGCTTGTTCTGATTGCGGCGTGCCCGTTTGTTCAGCTCATGCGGAGCCCTGCACTTTGTGCCACGAAATCTTCTGTCCTTCATGCCTGTCATTCCATCGGGCGCAGCATGCCAAGTCCGCCACGCCAACTCGCGGCGAAGACCGTCGCGCTCGCACGGCCTGATTGGCGGACCCGAATCGGCCCGTCCCCTAAGCGGACAAGAGGAAGTAAACGAGAAAGTACAGTCCTGTCCCGACCAGGGCAAGGACGTAGAGAAGCGAGATCATCACTGAAATCGGTGGGAGCGAGGCTTGCCGGAACCCGGCATCAGCAACCGCGGGCTTGACGTACGGGGCTTGCATATTCGCCGGGACAAAACCGGAGGGGACGCCAACCATATCGGTGACAGGTTGGGGGGAGAGTTCAAACCCGGGGACAACCGAAACGTTCGGCACTGGCAACCTCGCAATCGAAGGGCAGAGTACTTTACGAGCGCGGGTTGGAAAATACAGTGAAGGATGTACCTGGCGCCTAAGGGTTACTTCCCTTGTCCGGCGCGGCGTTTGGCGGATTCTCCTCCGGCTTTCCGCTTCGCGATTGCCCGCGGTTCCTGCCGGAAACGCTTGTCCGAACCCTTGAAACAATCGACAATCGGCAATCCAAAATTGACAATGGCAGAATGCGTGCCGTTCTGGCGGGCGGTGGGACGGGTGGCCACGTTATCCCCGCACTCGCCATTGCCCAACAACTGAAGAGCGACTACGGCGCGGAGGTGCTGTTCATCGGAACGCCGCGCGGTATGGAGAACCGCCTGGTCCCATCTGCCGGGTTCGAACTGCGCCTGGTACAAGTGGGAGCCCTCAACCGCGTCAACATGGCTACGCGGTTGCGCACGGTCATTGATTTGCCCCGCGCGGTCTGGGACGCGGCACGACTGCTCTCCGACTTCCGCGCCCAGGTCGTGATCGGCGTGGGGGGCTACGCCTCCGGTCCAGCCATGGCGGCGGCTGTCCTGCGTCGCATCCCCACCATTGCGTTTGAACCCAATGTTGTGCCCGGTTTCGCCAATCGGCTGATCGCTTCCATGGTGTCAACCGCCGCGGTACAGTTTGCGCAAACGGGCCACTACTTTCGCAGGTTTGCAGTGACTGGTGTGCCGGTTCGCCCTGCCTTCTTTGAGATCGCAACGCGGAGCGATGGCAACAACCCGCCCTCGCTCCTGGTCTTCGGCGGAAGCCAGGGCGCGCACGCCATCAATCAGGCGGTGATGGACGCGCTTCCGGCCCTGTGTGAGAAGCTTCCGGCCCTTCGCATCATCCACCAGACCGGCGAGCGCGACTTTGGTGAAGCGCAAGCCGCGTACCAGCGTGCCGGCTTCCATGCGGAGGTTTCGGCTTTCATCCAGGACATGCCGGCCATTTTTGCCCGGGCGGATTTGCTGGTGTGTCGATCGGGAGCGAGCACGGTGGGAGAAGTTGCGGCCGCGGGCAAGCCCGCAATCTTCATCCCGTTTCCCCGCGCCGCCGACGATCATCAAAAGGTGAACGCGCAAGCCCTCGAACAGGCGGGAGCCGCGGTCTTGCTGGAAGAAGCAAACCTCACGGGTGCAAGTCTCGCCGCAACCGTGGCCAGTCTGTTTGCTGATCGCAAGCGCCTGGAGCAGATGGGACAAGCCGCTCGAACGCTGGCGCATCCCCATGCCGCGCGGGACATTGCCAGGATGGCGGCGGGATTGACCGGAGCAGTTGACGGAAGCAGGGCGGTTGGTCCAACCTGAAGTCCAAAGCACCGTCCAAAGGGAAAGCTAATTGAAGGGAGAGCTATTGGCCATACGCTAGCAGCTAGAAGCCAAACTATGTTCGCCAAAATCCAACGCATTCATTTCGTAGGCATGGGCGGCATCGGCATGAGCGGTATTGCCGAAGTCCTGCTGAACCTCGGATACAAAATCTCCGGCTCGGATCTCAAGAGCTCCGCAGTCACGCAGCGCCTCGCCTCGCTTGGAGCCACGACCTTTGAGGGACACGTCGCGGAAAACGTGCAGGGCGCGGATGTGGTTGTCACCAGCTCTGCGATTGCGACCGACAATCCCGAGGTTGCTGAGGCCCGCAAACTGCATATCCCGGTGATCCAGCGCGCCGAGATGCTTGCTGAATTGATGCGACTGAAATATGGCGTGGCGATCGCCGGCATGCACGGCAAGACCACCACGACCTCGATGGTCGCGGCCGTCCTTGCTTCCGGCGGACTTGATCCCACGGTGGTCGTGGGCGGACGCGTCGATGCGATGGGCTCCAACGCGCGTCTGGGAAAATCGCAATACCTTGTCGCCGAAGCCGACGAGAGCGATCGTTCCTTCCTGAAACTCTCGCCGATTCTCTCCGTCGTGACCAACATCGACCGCGAGCACATGGACTGCTACCGCAACATGCGCGACGTCAAGCAGACCTTCCTCGATTTCATGGATCGGGTTCCGTTCTACGGCATGATCGTGGCCTGCAACGATGATCCGATTCTTCGCAAACTCCTGCCCCAGGTGCAGAGGCGGGTCGTGACCTACGGTTCCCGCCGGGGTTCCGATTTTTTCATCAAGCCCGGTGCGATTGAGCCTCAGCCCGGCCAGCATCGCCCGCTCAGCCATTTTCGGGTGAGCTACCGGGGTCGCGATCTCGGCGACTTCATCCTGCACGTTCCCGGCCTGCACAACATCCTGAATGCGACCGCCGCCGTCGCGGTGGGAGTGGGTCTCGACCTCACCATTGAAAATATCCGCGCCGCTCTCGAAAATTTCCGCGGCGTCGATCGCCGCTTCCAGTTACGCGGCCGGGCAGCAGGTATCAGCGTAATCGACGACTACGGGCACCATCCCACCGAAATTAAAACCACGCTGGCGGCCGCAAGGCAATGCGGCTTTCGCAAGATTCACGTCATCTTTCAGCCTCACCGCTACACGCGCACGCAGGAATTGATGGACGAATTCACCGGCGCCTTCCATGACGCGGACACGCTCTGCGTACTCGACATTTACGCAGCCAGCGAGAAACCGATCGAGGGCATTACGGGTGAAGCTTTGGCCGATCGCATCCGAAAGGTGGGAGGCCAGGATGCCAGTTACGTCAGTTCCTTCAGCGAAGTGGTGGAAAAGGTCTCCGCCCGCGCCGAGGACGGCGACATGATCCTTACCTTGGGCGCTGGCAGCGTTTCACAGTTGGGTCCGCTGATCCTCGACAAAATTCTGACCCTCCAGACCGTCTCGCCTCGTGGGTGAATGACAGAGCAAGCGCGCGGCATCCATTCGTCCAGTTCGTAAATACAGGATCTAGCGTACCTTGTATGCGTGATTCAGGGTATGGACTCTGCTCATACAGCGAGGGATTCTTGCACCGGAGCGTAGGATGACACACGAAGCGCTAATGCGGGCGTCGGAAACTGCGGAACTAGAGCGGCTTCGGGATTTGGTAAGACACATCGCAGACGAAGACGAACCTTCCCAACTGGAAACGCTTTTCGCGCAGTTACGAACGCTGGTTGGAACCCAAGAGGAGCCCGATCTGACATCGGCGCCAGATTGGACGAGTTCGTCACTCACGCAACCGGCAGAGGAATAGAGACTACCTACTTCGAATCGGGGCCCGTCCGCAACACCTTCCGGAGCTTTTCTTCATCAAAGCGGGAAATCAACTGCTGCACCAATTCAACCATGCGCTCGGGATTTCTTTCCTGCTGGATGAGCAGTGCCAGTCCCCTCCAGTCTTCTTGCGTAGGTACGCCATCAGAGGCCGCTTTATTTTCTTGTTCTACCAGGGAAGAAGAGCTCGGGTAGGTATCCATATCATTCTTCTGCGCGGCCCCCTCCGACTCGCTCTGGTTACCACCAGTCGGTGTTTGTGAAGAAGCCATTCAGTTCCTCTCAAGCAAGCGGGATGCCGGACGCCACATCTTTCGGATCCGCGCTTCGGTCCTCACCCGCCGCTCGTTGGTCTCAAATGGCACGCGAGGTTGTGCCAGAATTTTCTTAACCGCCGCAACCGAAATCTGTTCGAAGTGTGTTTTCGAATTTTTCACGGCCGATCTCGCTTTCGACAAACAGAGTAGCAACCTGAAACTCATACGGGTCAACTCTTTTGGCTGGCGATTGGCCCAGCAATTTCTTCATTTAAGGCGTCGATCTCCCGAACGATAGGGCCGAGACGGTGTGGCAACCGTATGACGAGAGTCCGTTGGTTAACGAGCGAGATTTTATACTTGCAAAACCTTTTACGTTACGTTACGATACGATTATGTTACGTTTGTTTATCGACTGACGCCGTGAGCGAGGTTGCGATGAGCGCGCGTACGCCAAAGTCACCCATGAACTTCAAAACCATTGCCCAGTTGGACGTGCCCCAGGGACGCAACGGAAAGCACAAACAGATCGTTACCAGGATTCTTTCTGATCTCGATCAGGTGCCGGAAGGAGTCGCACTCAAGGTTCCCCTGGCCGAACTGGCGGAGAGCAAGGAAAAGGTGCGCTCGGCGCTCAACCGCGCCGTCCACAAGGGCGCCCGTGCCGTGGCCACCGCCAGCGATGCTGATTTCCTGTACGTCTGGAATGAAAGGAAGTAATCACCGGGCGTGCTTGTCTCTGGTGCGGGGATTGCTCTACGCTGCGAGGCTCTTCTGAATCGCCCGGCAGATGCCGGGCGCGTCGCCCACGAAGCAGCAGTCCACCGCGCCCGCGCCCAGCGCGGCGCTCCACCTGGCATCATCGGGCGCGTGGTGTGTGCACACAATTTCGATTCCCAGTTGCTGGCGCAAGCGCGCAATTTCCTGCAGATTCACCAGGTCCAGATCCAACACGCCGATTTCGATGGTCGTTCGGGAAGCAAGGTTGCGAAGTTCTGCGACTGACTTCACAGTGCGCACGTTGCCGGCGACCGATCGCATCCTGACGGCGAGTCGCTCTGCCCGCACTGGATCACGCTGCAGAATCACGATGACATTCGCCGTGGATCAACTCCCTTCACGGTTCCGTCACGTGGCCCGCATCTCACTCGAAATTCCACCAGCCGCCGGAACATAGCACTTCAACGTGTAATCCATCACCATGCGATCGGCATTGAACCGCCAACCCAAGGTGCGGATGGTGCGCTTCATGCGCTTGATCCATCCTCGCGGCAGGCCATCCTGGTCGCGCTGGTAATAAAGCGGAATCACTTCCTCGCGCAAGGTCCGGTGCAGGTCATCGCCGTCGCGGCGATCGTGCACGTCCATGTTGGAGTGCGTGCGTCCCGTGCCGATGGCGAATCCGTTCATCCCGTCGTACGCTTCAGCCCACCAGCCGTCGAGCACCGACAGGTTCAGTCCGCCATTCAGCACGACTTTCTGCCCGCTGGTTCCGGAAGCCTCCAGAGGCCGGCGAGGATTGTTCAGCCAAACATCGACACCCTGCACCAGGAAGCGGCCCACGTTGATGTCGTAGTCCTCGACGAAAACGAACTTATCGGCGAAGCGTGGATTTCTCATCAACTCCGCAATCTGCTGCAGCACGCGCTTGCCCGGTTCGTCGTGTGGATGCGCTTTGCCGGCAAACACGAACTGGACGGGCCGCTTGGGATCGTTCACCATCGACCCCAGATTCTCGATATCGGTCAGGATCAGGTTGGCCCGCTTGTAAGTCGCGAAGCGTCGCGCGAAGCCGATGGTGAGCGCATCAGGACTCAGCACCTTGCCCAGCCGCTGCAGATACTCGCGCGGCTCGCCCCGCCGCTCCGCCTGTTCCACCACGCGCCGCCGCACGAATTCCAACAGTCGTGATTTCAGGTTGAGATGGGTCTCCCAGAGTTCGCCATCGTCGACGTTCTCAATTCCTTCCCAGATCTTCGCCGCGCTGCTGTGCTCGTGCCAACCTGTTCCCAGATGCCGGTCGTAAAGTCGGAACATCTGCGGCGCCAGCCAGGAAGGAACGTGGACTCCGTTGGTAATGTGCCCGATCGGCACCTCATCTTCCGGCTTGCCCGGACACAGTCCGGTCCACATCGCGCGCGATACTTCGCCGTGCAGGGCGGAAACTGCGTTCGCGCGTCGCGAAAGTCGTAGTCCCAGCACGGTCATGCAGAATGATTCCTGCTGGTTGCTGGGATTTTCGCGTCCGGTACCCATCAGTGTGTCGCAAGAAATTCCCAGCCGGTCGCGCAGCGGCCCGAGGTGCTCCTCGATCAGATCCGCACCAAACCGGTCGTGTCCCGCCGGCACGGGCGTGTGTGTGGTGAAGACAACCTCGCGCGACACGCGCGGCGCCGCCTGATCGAAAGTAAGGCCTTCTTCCTCCATGCGGGTGCGGATCGCCTCCAGCACCGCAAATCCGCTGTGTCCTTCATTCAGGTGCAGAACTCCCGGCGTGATTCCCATCGCCTTCAGTGCCCGGAAGCCGCCTACGCCTAGCAACAACTCCTGCCGAATACGAGTGCGCCCGTCGCCGCCATACAAACGCGAAGTCAGTTCGCGATCTTCCGGAGCGTTGCCTTCGACGTCGGAGTCGAGCAGCAGCAGATCGCATCGGCCCACCTTCACGCGCCACACCTGCGCGTGAATGCTTCCGCCCCGAGTCTCAATTTGTACGACGACCGGTCGCCCGTTGGTTCCGATCGCCGGAGCCATGGGCAACTGGTTCACGTCAGTCTCGAGATATTCTTCCTGCTGCCATCCGTCCCGATCGAGGCGCTGCCGGAAATACCCCTGGCCGTAGAACAGTCCGATCCCGACCAGCGGGATATCCAGATCGGACGCGCTCTTGATGTGATCTCCCGCTAGCACTCCGAGCCCGCCGGAATACACCGGCAGGGATTCGTGCAGTCCGAACTCTGCCGAGAAGTAGGCGACTGGCCGCGGGCGAAGCACGCCGGCATGGCGCGCTCCCCAGGTGCGGGTCGCCTGCAGATACTCGCGCATGCGACGGTAGGCGTAATTGATGCGGCTGTGCAGCACCAGTTCGGCGGCTCGCCGCTCCAGCCTCTTGAGTGGAAATTCTGCCAGCAGCGAAACCGGGTTCTGATTCAACTGCCGCCATCGCACTGGGTCCAGGTCGAGAAACAAGCTGGTGGAGTCGTGATCCCAACTCGACCATAAATTCCGCGCCAACGTCCACAGCCGCTCCTGCACCGGAGCGATGAAGCGATCGAGCGTGCGCGCCTCGCTGACCACAGGTGCCACCTGGGCCGCAGCTTCGGTCAGCATCAGAACTTCGCGTTCGTGAAAAACCCGCGGCTCGACCGTCTGAACAACCAGAACTCCCTGCAGAACGCCACGGTCGATCAGAGGAACGCCCAGGAAGGATTGATACTCGTCTTCGCCCGCCTCGAGGAAATACTTGAAGCGGGGATGCTTTTTCACCTGCTCCACGGCAACCGGCCGAACCTGTTCCGCTACCAGTCCCGCCAGCCCTTCGTGAATTCCCATGCGCAGACTGCCGATACATTGGGGTCGAAGGCCGACCGTTGCCGCCAACACCAGGTTCGCGCGATCCGGTTCCAGCAGGTACGCGGAACAAACATCCGTTTGACATCGCCGCGCGATGAGCGCGACCACATTCATCAGAGTCTCGGCCGGTTTGCCGCCGTCGTGCGCCAGATTGCCGATCTCGTCGAGTGTGAGAACGTAGGTGTCGTCCGCAGCCGTTTGGCTCGTGTCCTGAAACTCCTCGTCGTTCTCGTCCACCCTGAGTCCCGAAACCGTCATGGACAAAACCGAACCCACGAGCCGGGTCCGCTCCCGCCCTCACTCTAGGTAGGGGTGGCGCTGAAGTCCAATCGAAATAATCTATCGCGAGGATTGGAATACGTTTTCGCGTGCGGAGAGTTGGAGCGACAAGCGCTGAGAAATTCCGCAGAGTGCGCAGGAATCCCGGGTCGCAAGAGCGTTTACCGCAAAGAACGCTACAAAGTAGCGAAGGACACTCAGGCAGAATGTCGCTGCCTTACCTGATGCGTCGAGAGATTGCTTGCCGTTGGAAGCAACGCTAGTCGCGCTACGCGACGATGTTCCGCCACCATGGCTTCTTCACCGAGGCTGGCGCTTTCTTCTGCGTGGCTGCGGAGTGCAATTGCGACGGACGGACACTGGTACGCGGTGCTACCGATGCTTGAGCCATGTTGCGCGGAGTGAAGCGCGCGATCAACAACCGGCCGGGGGTCGATGAGGGCAACACGATCACCGAAGGACGATCAGTGTGCAGGGCTGCATCCACCGGGCTGTTGTTCTGGATTTCTGCCGCGCCGCGCCGCAGTCGGCTGACTACGGCTTCAGCAGTATCGTCATCGAACGCGATCCAACGAACCATGGGGGGAACTCCCAGGATGAGCCGCGCGAGCCTTGGGCTCGTGGGTTTGTTATTGTACCTTGAGATGGCTTTTCGGGGCAGCAGTTTTCACAAGTTGACGGCTGCGGAGGGTTTCATTAGTCTGGTGCGCCCCTGCTTCCCACAGTCAGACTGGTGAAGCACTCGCTCGAAGCGTGCTCGTTCAATTCCGTTGAGCCGAGCGCAAGGCAAGGTCCGGGCCGTCGATTTTTCGAACCAATATTTCGCATGGGAAGCGACTTTGAGTGTGGCAGACCGGGTGCTCCTCACACTGACAATTCCACGAAACGTGAAACGCAATGAAACTGACCGCGGGGCACGAATCGCCATTAACCGCTTGTCGAACTGCAATTTATCGCGACAGTGCTGTTCGCGACGACCGGCCGACCAAAGGAGACCGATCTATGAAATTCCGTATGCTTCTCAGTTTTATAGTTCTTGCTGCCTCGACCCTGTCGGCCCAGACCTTCCGCGGAACCATTCTCGGTACAGTCACCGATCCGAGCGGGGCGGTCGTCTCCGGCGCCAGGGTCGCCGTTCGCAATACAAACACCGGCCTCGAACGCACCGCCCAGACCAGCGCGGACGGCAGCTACAGCATCCCAGAATTGCCCATTGGAACCTACTCAGTAACCGTCAACCAGAGCGGCTTCCAGACTTCGGTCACCACCGACGTCAAAGTTGACGTTGCCACCGAGCGCCGGGTGGATGTGGCGCTGAAGACGGGGGAAGTTTCCACACGGGTGGAGGTTTCCGGGGAATTACTGCCGCAGGTGGAGACGACCTCGGCGCAGATCGGCGGAACCCTCACTGCCGACACCATCACGAATATCCCGGTGAACGGCCGCGACTATACCAAACTCGTGTATTTGAATCCGGGGGTGGCGGGCTCGCCCGACCAGATCTCGGACTCGGCCGGATCATTTGGTACGTTCTCGATGAACGGTTCGCGCGGCCGCGCCAACAACTTCCTGCTCGATGGCACCGACATGAATGATGGGTATCGCAACGATCCGGCTATCAACGAGGCGGGCGTGTTTGGAGATCCAGCGACCATCCTGCCAATCGATGCCGTGGCCGAGTTGCGTGTCCTTTCCAACGGGGAAGCCGAATATGGCCGCAACAGCGGCGCCATCGTCAATATTGTGACGAAGAGCGGAACGAACACCTGGCACGGCTCCGCGCTCGAATATTGGCGCAGTGGACAGCTGGGTGCGCGCAATTATTTCAACTTCGAACCGAATCCGAAGAATTCGTTTCTCAACAATCAGTTTGGCGGGTCATTCGGCGGAGCTCTGATCAAGGACAAAACGTTCTTCTATCTGAACTACGAAGGACAGCGCGAGTCGGGTGCCCAGTCGGGAACCAGTTGCGTCCCCGACCCCCGCCAGATTGCTGCTAACGGTGGCGCAACCAATTCTGTGACAGCTGCACTGCTCGCGCGAAACCCATGGCCGACGCCGAATATTTCAGTGCCTTACGACCCGACTGATCCAAATTTGAATTACGACACGGGATGTCCAACCGGCGACAATCTTTCCACCGCGACTCCTTTCAAGAACCGTGTGGACAGCATGATTGCGAAAATCGATCACAACTTCAACGCCAGTAACTTATTAACTGGCCGCTACTACTTTGGTGACAGCGATCAGAGTTTCCCATTCGCTCAGCTCGCCGGCGGCATTCTTCCGGGCTTTAATACCGTAACTCCTACGCGCGTGCAATTGATCTCACTTTCTTACGTAAGAGTGATGAATTCATCTCAGGTGAACGAGGCGCGTCTCGGATGGAATCGGTTTGCTGAAGGCTTCTTCCCGGAAGACCAGAGTTTCAATCCCACAAGCATCGGGCTCAACACAGGTGTCGGAGCTTATGAGGGCGGACTCCCGGCCATCAATGTCGGGGATTTTTCCCAAATCGGTGCAACCAATGGGGTCCCACGCAATCGTGTGGACGCCAACTGGCACTTTATCGACAACTACTCGTGGAAATCAGGGCGTCATGACGTGAAGTTCGGCTATGAATTCCGCCGTACAACCATCATGCAAGTCTTGGAGAACACCTTTCGCGGCAAGCTGTCTTTCGATGATCTGACGACGTTCCTCGATGGTTCGCCTTCGGACGGCGGGCAGCGCGCGGGCTACACCCGCCGTCATACTTCCGAGAACAGCCACGGCTTCTATGTACAGGACAGTTTCCGCTGGACGCCTCGCCTGACCGTCAACCTGGGCCTGCGCTGGGACTACTTTGGCGTGGTGAACGAAAAAGATGGCCTGTTCTACAGGTTCGATACCACTGCCGGGGAAGAAGTGCCTGCCGGGCAGCTCTACAACAAGGACTACAACAACTTCGCGCCGCGTTTGTCGTTCGCGTATGACCTGACCGGAAAAGGCACTACGGTTGTTCGCGGCGGCTGGGGCGTGTTCTACGACGCGTTTGCGCAAGACATCTTTCTCGGCCATTTTCCATGGAATTGCTTCTTCTGTCCGGGACCAGCCTATGCCGGCATTGGACCCGCAGCCATTTCGGACTTGGGACTTACTGGCGGCACCCTCGACCCTAACACGCCGGTGTTCTCAGGTGCGTCCCCCTCCGCTGAGTTCTTTGGAGCTGACCCGAACCTGCGCACGCCGTACGTGCAGAACTTCAATTTGAATATCCAGCAGGCGATCGGCGGCAGGGCCGTGCTTCAGGTAGGATACGTCGGCACTAAGGGAACCAAGCTATTCCGCTTCCGCGATATCAACCAGCCCAGTCTGGCGACCATCACAGCCTGCGACCTGGGCCAGCTGCCGGACTGCCCAACTCCGGGGATCCCCAGCTACGGCGTGCCTCGTCAATTCCCCAACGCCCTCCCGTTCTACATCAATCAGGAAGAATCGAAAGCCAATTCGATTTATCACGCCTTGCAGACCAGCCTTCGCGTTAACGCCTGGCATGGCCTGAGCTCGCAATTGAATTTCGTCTGGTCCCATTCCATCGACGACGCCAGCGACAGTGAAGACTTCATTCCCAACCAAGCCCAGCCACAAAATAGCCTCAATCCCGGCGCGGAGAAGGGAAATTCAAGCTTCGACTTGCGTCGCCGCTTCACCTGGAACTTTGCCTACGAGTTCCCCAAAATGGGCGGGGGACTTGCAAAACTGAAGAACGGCTGGGGCTTTGACGGTGTCGTTAGCCTGCAGGACGGCCAACCGTTCCATCTCAACTATCTGTTTGAAGGAGACTACTCGGGCGCGGGGCAAGGCTTTGATCGTCCGGATGTCGTCGGACCGATCCACTATGGCAACCTGCCCAACAACTTCCTGGACATGACTGCGTTCGCTGCGCCGTGTACTTGGAGCACCTTGAACGATCCCGCAGATGCATCGGAGCAGAACTGCGTCCCCGGCACGCGTCACTTTGGCAACTTGGGCAGAAACTCGTTGCGAGGTCCGGCCTTCAAAGAATTCAATTTCTCACTCTTCAAGAACACGGCAATTACCGAGAAGGTAAATCTCGCGCTGCGTGCCGAGTTCTTCAACATTCTGAATCATCCGAATTTCTCAAGTCCGATCCTGCCCGCCTTCGCCGCGGACGCAGGCAATCCCGATTACCTCACAGGACAGCACACTGGCTTCTACTCGCTCAGCGCCACCGGCGACGTCGGGATTGGCAATCCGTTCCTGGGTGGCGGAGGCCCGCGCGGCATCCAGTTCTCCGCCCAGCTGAAGTTCTGAGCGGTTCGCATTTTGGAAGCTCCTCTCACCCGTGTGAGGGGAGCTTTCGTTCTCGCCCCAGCGTGGCTCCTTGCACCCCACGCGGGTCAAAAGCTCTTCGCTGAGTCCACAGCTCTCCGCACAAAAGTACAGGCATCCGCTTTCCCCTTGACACCATCCAAACCAAAAGTCACACTCGCTGCAATTGAGTTCCACGCTCCAGGGGATACCTCAGCAGTTCGAAACTTCGGCGCCTGCGTCCCACAGCGCCGGGGCGCACCTTTCTATTCCTCCGAAGAAGCGTCTTCGCGCGGCGCGCTACCTGGCGCTGACCTGCGCGGCCTTCGTGCTGCTGGTTTGGTCGGATGGCCTGCTGGTTCGCCTCCCGACTCTGGCCGGCACCCCCGCGCATGGCGAGAGAGTCGGCGTGATTCACGTTCATACCAATGCTTCTTGTGGAAGCGGCAGCCTGCCGCAGGTCATCGCCACCGCCAAGAAGGCCGACCTTTCCTTTGTCGCAATCACCGATCACAACCTAGCGTTATCCGACGCGGAGGTCGCCGCTGCCGATCCACCAGAGTTCGCTGTCATCGATGGCGAAGAAGTCAGCACGGCGAACGGGCACTTCCTCGCGTTAGGCGTGTCTGGCAATCGCTGGAACCGCGGCGCCGGTTACGACACACGCTCGCTGATGCATTCCAGCCGTGAAGCTGGCGCAGTGAACCTCATAGCGCATCCCTATGGCCTGCGTGATCGCTGGACGGACTGGGGCGCCACGGAATACGACGGCATCGAGATCTTCAACGACGACGCCGTATGGCGCAAAAACACAGTCTTTGATATTGCAGTGGCTGCCCTTCTTTATCCGGTGAATTCGCGGCTGGCCTTGCTCCGCCTGGCGCGCACGCCCAACGAAAACTTCGCCAAGTGGGACCAGTTACTCGAGCAGCGCCCCGTGGCCGGCATCTGCGGTTCTGACGCGCACGCGAATCTGATTGTCAACCGCATGAGTATCGCAAAATTTCCCAGCTATCTTTCCGTATTCAGCCTGGCGCGCCAGCACGTCCTATTGCCCGATCAACCCGGAGTCGATCCCGACCATGCCGGCGCAGACGCGATTCTTGCTGCCATCAAGTCCGGCAATTCGTTCTGTGCCGTGGATGCACTCTATCCCGCTGACGGCTTTACCCAGACCATCTCTTCATCGGCTCAGGTCGCCGGTCCCGGGAATTCAATCGCCTGGGCGGAAGGAGAAGTCCTGCACGTAAGAGTTCCCCAGGGTGCCGAGCACCCCATGATCCGAGTTCTCAAAGACGGTCACGAAATCGCAAACCAGGAAACGCACGCGCTTGATCTCGCAATCTCCGGCCCCGGCCACTACCGCACCGAAGCGTACCTCCGCCAGCCCGGCCTCACCGGTTGGCATCGCTGGACCCTGTGGTTGTTCGCGAATCCGATCACTGTCACGCGTTCAGTGAGCACGCCCGCAGCGAGCTAACGTCGCGGCGATGAGACAAAGTCGAGGAAGTCCACCCTCGCAAAATACGCGAAGGGTGGGGCACCCGGCGATTCCGCTGATTGTGATTTTAGCCTCGAGGTTCACTGAGAACTGAGAACCGCCCTCTGCTCGCCAGATATATAATGTCCTTCACTGAATCCCCGTTCCAATTCCCGTCATCTCTAGTTTCTGGAGGAAAAACAATGGCGCATGAACTACCCCCTTTGCCGTATGACTACGCGGCTCTTGAGCCCGTCATCGATGAGAAGACGATGCACCTGCACCACGACATGCATCACGCGGCCTACGTGAAAAACCTGAATGCCGCGCTCGAAAAGTATCCCAACCTGCAGTCCAAGAAACCGGAAGACCTCATTCGCGACTTGAACGCGATCCCGGAAGATATTCGCACCGCGGTCCGCAACAATGGCGGCGGTCACGTTAATCACACCATGTTCTGGCACATCATGAAGCCCAAGGGCGGCGGCGATCCCTCCGGCCCGATCGCCGAAGCTATCACGAAGACTTTTGGCAACTTCAAAGATTTCCAGACCAAGTTCAACGATGCGGGTGTGAAGCAATTCGGCAGCGGATGGGTCTGGCTCGCTGGCAACAGCAAGGGCGAAGTGCAGATCATCAGCACTCCAAATCAGGACAATCCCATCAGCCAGGGCCTTTATCCCATCTTCGGCAACGACGTGTGGGAGCACGCTTACTACCTCAAGTACAACAACCGACGTCCCGAATATCTGCAAGCGTGGTGGCAGGTGGTGAATTGGGACGAGATCAACAAACGCTACGCGGCCTTCAAGGGAGCGCATGAGCCAGCGATGGCGCACCGCTAGCAAGGTGTGGCGCGGACACTCTTGTCCGCGTGAACTCAGTTCGTGGGAAAAGCCTCAGCATGGTTGCCGAGGCTTTTTTCTTTGTAGCGGCCGTTTCCGCGGACAGAAGCGTCCACTCTACACTGCTACGGCGAGGTCTGGAGCGTAAACTCGCCCGAGATCTCCGTCCCCGCATCGTTCTGCAGGACATATCCCCGGCCCGCCGAAACCATGTACATGACCAGGTCAATATTCCCTGAGCTGCCCGGCAGCGTCGTCGTCGCCCGCCCATTGGCTGACATCATGTAGGTCGAAGACAGCACCGTATCGTTGATCGCCCCCGGCAGAGTGAAGAGCGAGTTGGCTTCCTCGTTGAGATCAAGGTTACCGTTACCATCCGGTATTAGGGTACCGATGCGTGTCAACAGAGTTCCGTCCTGGAACTCTCCGTGCATCACCAAACCGTATTGGCCTTTCAGATCGCTGCCGGCAAAATTGTTGATTTGCTGCATGTCGATCGTGCCTTCTTCGACTTTGTTCGCGTCGTTCACCAGGAAGAACGCCCGTGACGGACTCACCATCCAGAACACTTCCGAAATCTGAGTGATGCCGCCGGAAGTCGGTATGAAGGTGGCGTCCACTCGTCCATTCGAGGCTGCTGTGTAGGTACCGTTGAAGGGCTGGTCCACGATGGAATTAAAATCTTGCACCGAATCGTAGGCCCCATCGGTGATTGTTCCACTGCCTGCTGTGAATACACCGACCGTGCGCACGCCCCCTATGTTCGCGTTGGTGTCGCCGCTGCTGCCGAAGGCGTAGTTGCCGGCCAAGGTCAGCGATCCGCCTGATTGCTTCTCTGCGGTGCCCATGCCCAAGGTGTTGGCGTCGGTCTCCATGAACCAGAAAGTATTGGCGTCAATCACGTAGTACTGGAAATTCGTGCTCACGGCTTGGCTGTCGGTATAGGAAAGCGTTCCGCGGCCGCTGGTGTCGGGAGTCAAGAGATTTCCCGAAGAGAACGTGAGGGAGGAGAAAGTGTTGTTCCGTACGACGTCCAGATTCCCCGTGATGGCTCCATTCGTGGACGTCAATGCGCCGACCGTTCCCTCTGACACTGTCGTCGGGAATGTCTGGTGCACACGAAATACGAAGGTCCCACTAGGAGGCGCCGTGAATGCTCCAGTATTCTGCTTCGCTCCCTCCCCCACGGCGTTGGAGCTGAAGTTCACGAAGGCATCTCGCTCAGTGAGATAAAACTTGGACGAGTTCACCATAGTGAAGGCCAGGTTGATACTGCCTCCACCAATGTTGAATATCATGGTCCCATTCCCGTCTTTCGTCATCTGATAGCTGCCTGTGAACGGCGTACTGGCAAACCCACTTGGATTGTTGAAATCGTCGATTCCGCCAATGATGTGACCCGCGCCGTCAGCCGTGAAGGTCCCGGCTTCTGTAAAGGAATCCGCGGCACTGTTGCCGGCCAGAAGTTCAGTTCCTGTCAGCCGGTAGGCATACTGCCCGTTCAAACTCGCGTCACTGAAGCCGCCAGTAATGGGAAAATTCGAGGAACCGCTCGATCCTCCGCACGCCAGCGCAAAGACCAGCGATCCCAGCGCGAAACTCAGGAAAAACTTGTTAAGGAAAGTAGATGGTAAGAAACCGCAGGAAGACGCTTCTGACACTCCGTCAGGACTGGTCACGACGAGCCTCCGCTTCTGGGGAATTCAAGCACTACGAACACCGGACTCGGCCCAAAGTTTCGCCAAACCCCAAGACACAGATGCCCGGCAGTCAATTTTCATTGCCTATATAGAGGTATGACAAGCCTGAAAGGTTGCGCCCCTTGTGTGACGAAGGGAGTAGCACTCCGGTCGTGATGTGTATCGTGAGCAGCGCTGCCGCCCGGGTGCTCGTCCCAATCCTCCGCGCTAACGGCGAGACGCCATCTCGACCGCCGGCCAGACACCGGCGCTACCCTTATCAGGGAGGCAGTTGTTCCCGGAAAAACGCCTCGCGATGCTCGCGGTCACGAAAAGCTTCAGTACCACCGGGCATAGTAGTCGACAGCGCCCCGGCTCGATTCGCCCATGCAAGGCAGGTGGGCAAATCGGCGCCTCGCACATATTGCGATAGAAATCCAGCGTCGAAACTGTCGCCCGCCCCCACCGGATCGACGAATCGAACTTTCACCGCTGGACTGGTGAAGCGCTCCCGTCCACGGACCGCCAGCGCCCCTTCTTCCCCCATTTTCAGGACCAGCAACGGAACGATGTCGGCCAGGCGCGCCAGAGCTGCTTCCAACTCGTTCGTACCCGCAACGCGTTTCGCCTCGCGCTCATTTGGCATGAAAACATCGACGTAACGCAGCACATCGATGAGCCCGCCTTCCCACTTGTCATCCGGATCGTCATTCGTGTCGAGCGAAATCGTCAACCCCGCTGCTTTCAGCCGGCGGAACAACTCGCCCACGTGCTTGGTCAACCCACGCTGCAAATAGAACGAAGAAAGATGGAAGTGGCCTGCCGAGGCCAAATAATCGAAGTCCAGATCCTCGAGCGTGAGATCGAAGATCGTTCCTGGATAGGTCAGAATGTTGCGTAATTTCTCCCGCTGCAAAATCACCGTCAGCCCGGTCTTAGTCGTGCCCTGCAGCCGGCGAACCTTCGATACATCGACATTTCCCGCCGCCAGCCGCTCCACCGCAATCTGTCCGAGCGAGTCGTCTCCGATGCGCGAGATGAATCCGACCTTGCACCCCAGCGCGGCGAGATTATGGGCCACGATGGCCGAAGAACTCCCCAGCGTCAGCATCATGCGATCCGCCAGAAGCTCCCGTTCCGGCGGAAGATCCTCGGGCAGACCGTACAGAATGAGATCGAGGTTCAGCTCTCCGGCAATGGTCACGTCAAATTGCGGCATGTTCAGGTTTTCCGAAAGAATCCCAATCAGACCAGGGTCACGTCGATTCCGCTCTTCTTGAGCGCGCGCACATCCGATTTGGGCACTCCTCGATCGCTAATCACTTCCTGCAGTGCCGAGGGGGGCACGATCAGCGAGAGGCTTCTGCGTCCAAACTTGCTGGAGTCGCACACTGCCACGGTTCTGCGCGACACTTCCACCATCACGCGATTCACTTTCGCCTCGAGCAGGTTGGGAGTGCTGAGCCCGTAGTGCACGTCGAATCCGTCCACGCCCAGAAACAGTACGTCGGCGTTCAGCCGGTGCAGCGTTTCTTCGGCGATTGGACCGACCAGAGAAAAGGAATTCTTGCGCAGCGTTCCGCCCGTCAAAATGACTTCAACCGCGGTCCCCGAAAGCTCCGCTGCAATATTCACCGCATTGGTCACGATGGTGAGGTTGTGGAAGGTGCGCAGGGCGCGCGCGATCGCGGTCGTGGTGGTTCCGGAATCCAGAATCACCACCTGCCCTTCCTGCACCATGCGAGCCGCCTCCTCCGCGATCCGCAGCTTTTCTTTGCGGTGCAGTTTTTCCTTTTCGCGAAGGGTGGGATCTTCCAGCGCCCTCTCCCGCGCCGGCAAGGCTCCTCCATGCGTGCGGTGAATCAGGCCGTGGGCGTGCAGTTCCTCCAGATCCTTGCGAATCGTAACCTGGGAGGTTTCGAAGCGATGGGCCAGGTCCATCACCAATACCCGGCCTTCGCGATTCACAACATCGAGGATGGCCCGGCGGCGTTCTTCGTTCAGCACGCAAGCTCCTGGAAACGAGGGAGAGCAGGCTTTCCCTTGGGCTTTCTTTTTATATCGTTTACTTTCGTTTGTCTAGAAGGAAAATGGTGCGATGAGGTCACAGGTACCCCGATTGCTAGGCTGGTGCCGCCCAGGACGAGGGACCGATCTACGACGTTTCGCCGCGCAGCACTTCACGAACCTTGCGGGCGAGAACCTGGAGCGTGAAAGGTTTCTGCAGGAAAGCGGTTCCCGGTTCAAGCACACCGTGGTGGACGATGGCGTCTTCTGTGTACCCGGAAAGATAGAGCACCTTGATTTGCGGACGGCTTGCGCCTACGCGCTGGGCCAGCTCGCATCCGCCCATGCCCGGCATCACGACGTCGGTCACCAGCAGGTCGATCGTGCCCTCGTACGATTCGGCCAGCCGCAATCCGGCTTCGCCGTCGTCAGCCTCGATCACCTTGTAGCCTTTGCTCGCCAGCGTTTCGTGGACCAGTTCGCGGACAGATTCTTCATCCTCCACCAGCAGCACAGTTTCGGATCCGCCCAGCGCGACCTGGGTTTTGTGAGTGGGACTCGCATGTTCGAGGGGATCCTCAACTTGCGGTAAGTAGATTCGGAAGGTCGTGCCCTGTCCAAGTTCGCTGTTCGCGAAGATGTAGCCTCCGCTTTGCTTCACAATGCCGTAGACCGTTGAAAGTCCGAGCCCTGTTCCTTTGCCCTGTTCTTTGGTGGTGAAAAACGGCTCGAAGATGCGCGACTGGGTTTCCCGGTCCATGCCCAGGCCCGTGTCGGATACCGAGAGCACCACATAGGGTCCGGGCTGGATCAACGAGTGTTCCCGCCGTCCAGGATCCAAATTCTCCCAGCTTGTCTGGATCAGGATTTCCCCGCCCTGGGGCATTGCATCCTTCGCGTTCACCACCAAGTTCATGATGACCTGCTCCAGTTGGCCTGCGTCGGCGCGTGTGTGTCCTAAGTCAGGGGCCAACTGGGTGGTGAGTTCGATGGTTTCGCCGATCAGTGGGCGCAACAACCGCTCCATGTCGGCAACGATCGCGTTCACATCCACCACCTTCAATTCGAGCAACTGTTTCCGGCTGAAGGCCAGCAGTTGTCGGGTCAGAGTCGTGGCCCGGTCGGCGGCCTGCTGGATAGCCTCCGCCTTCGCTTGCAACGGATCCTCCGGCCGGAGGCTTTCCACCAAAACCTCGGTATAACCACTGATGACCATCAACAGATTGTTGAAGTCGTGCGCGACTCCGCCCGCCAATCGTCCGACCGCCTCCATTTTCTGGGCCTGACGGAACTGGTCTTCGAGAGCCCGCCGTTCGGTCACATCCTCAGCAATAATCTCGAGCACGCGATCAAACTCTTCCGCCGCGGTGGCCGTCCGGCCGCTGAGGCGCACGGTGATCGCCCTGCCATCCTTACGGCGCCACTTTACTTCTGCGCTTTCCAGCTTGCCCTTGCGCTGGAATTCCTGCATCAGGCGCGCATGTTCTCCGGGGTCGAGAAACACCTCGCGCTCCGGGTCGAGCCGCAGCACATCTTCGGCGGATTCATAACCCAGCATGGTGATGAGCGCGGGATTGACGTCCAGGAATCGCCCGTCCACACTCGATCGATAGATTCCGTACACCGCGCTCTGCACCAGCGAGCGGTAGCGTGCTTCCGAGCGCCGCAATGCTTCCTCATGCTGCTTGTGATCGACCGCGCTCGCCAGCTGCTGCGATACAAAGGTCAGGATTTCCTTGTCTCTTTCCCCGAAGCGGACGTCTTCGCTGTAGCTCTGTACGACCAGCACGCCGAACGTCTGATTGCCCGCGCGCAAAGGCACTCCCATCCAATCGACGGACGGCGCGCCGATCAATTCCACCTTTCCGCTCTCCACCAGGTCGGCGAAGACTTCGGGCGTGGCCAGCAAGGGCTCTCCCGTACGCAGCACATGTTCCGTCAGTCCACGTCCCAGGGGTCGCGGCGAGGGAGCCGAGTCACGCTCGTCGACGAAGTGAGGGAAACTCAGGAGCTGGGACGCGGGGTCATAGAGCGCGATGTAGAAATTCCGCGCGTTCATCAGCTCGCCCACAATGTTGTGAATCGATGCGTAAAACCCCTGCAAATCCTCGGCCGCGCTGGTTCTCTCCGCGATCCGGCACAGCGCGGAACTCACCGCCTGGGCGCGCTTGTGTTCCTGGATATTGCGATAGAGGGCATAGAAAGCGATCTGCTTGCCCTCCACCAACACGGGTGCGCATGATACCGAGACATCCACCAGGGTCCCGTCCTTGCGTTGACGGCGCGTCTCCAGGGTTACCTTTTGACCCTGCTGCATAACCTCGTTGATCCAGCGACTTTCCGCCCGCCGATCCGCCGGCACAATCAACTGCACCAGGCTTTGTCCGATTGTTTCTTCCGGCGGGAAGCCAAACATGTGGGTAAACGCAGAGTTGATCCGTGTAATCTGGTAGCGCGTGTCGAGTACGCTGATCGCCTCGGGCGTACACTCGACCAGTTGATCCAAGTACGCTTTCTGAATCACCGGATCGTTTTCGTCCCAGGCCGACGCTCCTTCCGGCAGGAATGATTCGTCCGACGCTACCAAGGCAGGTGGAGATCCGCGCCGCAGCGCCTCCTGCAGGTATTTCGCGCGTTCGATTTCCCCGGAATAAGCAGCAGGTTGGGTGATGTCATCACCCATTGCAGGGACCCCCCTCCAACGGATCAGCTTCGGTAATTCGAATGTTAGGACGGGAAACGATTACCAGAAAGTTACCGAGGTAATTCGAGTTGATTTCACAGGTGCCGTTACCCCGGCATTTTGGTCTTCGGTGGACAAACCGAACTATGAGGTGGTCGCTGCTGCCAGCATCTGGCATGCTCGCTCGAGCGCGGTGCGCTGATCCGCGGTTGGAGTCAGAAACTCGAATCCATAATGCAGTCCGATTCGGTAGCGCACGACCGCGCGCAGCTTCAGTGGAAATGGGTGCAAGGGAATCGGAAACTCCATCGACACTACTTCGCCTGGCTCCAGATCGCCCGTTAGAGTTCCCCCGATGCCATCCAGACCCAGTTCGTTCGAGCGTCCCCAGAAGTAGCTGGTATTTCCCGAGCGGAAGACCTGGACGTTCATGCGCGCATCCATCGGGTATCGGGGATAGCGCCGGGTGTAGGTTGTAGTCTTGTTGTGGCGGTGTGGTGTGCCGCTCATGTTCTCGTGATTCCTTCCCGGGACCACGCGGTACCGGGGCGCACAACTGAACTAGTTTCCGTGCAGGGGATATCCCGGTTCAAAGGGCAATTTGCCGGCGAGCTTAACCACGTCCACCGAACTGTTGATGGCGTACACGTCGACCAGTCCGATCGCCCCGGGGGTGGATGCCACCTTCCGCACCAACTCATCGTCCGAGCCGACAACCACAATCGCGGGGTGATTGGCGCGGCCGTGATTGGCATTGCTGATCATTTCAGTGACTTCACTGGCGGTGCTGGCGTAAATCTTCTCCAGGATTATCCTCATGTCAGGCGACGCCGGGTCGCGGACGAAGATCGTGACCGCTTTGCCGTCGGGCCAGCGGTTGGTTTGCGCTTTGCAAAGCTTCACGAGTTCCGGCATGGTCATAGCGGCGACCGTCCCCGTCCGGTTTGACACCAGTGCGATATCCTTGGCCAGCGCGAGCGTCGTTCCGCCTAGCAAAAAAAATGCGATAAGAAGTACACGTGGCAGAAACACGGCTTTCTCCGTCGGGAATTCCCCGCAATCCAGTTGATTCTCTTCGAACTTGCCCCTCTGCTCAACCGCAGAAAGGTCATGTACCTCTAGAGGTAATAAGGATTCGTGACAGGTGAACGATTCGGTTGGCGATCCCTCCTTCGCCGGTAACCTCTCCCAGAAGCAACTTTTCCCGGCCTTCGTCCGTACAATCGTTGGACGGCGAAATTGAACGGCGCTGGCCTGCCGTCGGAGGTGAGCTATGTTCTGCAATGGCTGCGGAACCGAACTCCAACCTGCATTCAATCTCTGTCCCAAGTGCGGCAGACCGGTGGCAGACGCAGCGAGGCCGATGCCGCCGAGCCGCCTGCAACATCACTTGCCAGTAGTAGGCATGCTATGGATTGTGGTGGGCGTTCTCTTCCTGCTTTCGGCGCTCCCGTTGTTCTTTCTGGGCAGCGTCTCGCACTTTGTCATCGACGATAACCCCATTGCCCAGACCTTGGGGCCCATAGTGATGTCGGCGATCGGCGGCAGCCTGCTGTTGATGGCGGTGGGTGGCATTCTCGTCGGTTGGGGACTGCGAAATTGGGAGCCTTGGGCTCGGTCTGTGGCGGTCGTGCTTGCCATCCTGGCTCTATTTCATCCGCCCTTCGGAACCGCCCTTGGAATTTACACGCTCTGGGTTCTGTTATCCGACAGTGGCGGCGCGGAATACCGCCGGCTGTCCACCGCAGCCTGCGGGCGATCTCGAACCAGGTCGGTGTTACAGTGACTAATTTCGCGCCCGCGCATGCCGAGCAACGATCCCGACGCCACGGTCGCGTTCGCTGCGCGACGTGGTCGGATTCTCAGTCCTTCAAGCCATACAGTTTTACGGCGTTCCCCCTCAGCACCATTCTTGCGATCTCCAGTGCACGCTCTCGCGTGATCTCGCCATCGTGGATCATGCCGGTCAAGGCGATCGCCAGCCCGCGACGCGCCGTGAGGTTCGTCCCATATCCCACCACGTCCCAATCCAATGGTTGCGGCCCAGGCGCCAGATCGGTTCCATACAACACCTTCTCTGGAAACCACTCCAGCCATTCGCGGATCACGGCGGCCAATGCCCGCGGCGGAATCAGCGCATCCTGTTCGGAGAAATCCGCGTACACATTGGGCTTCCCCAGCAGAAAGGAGGTTTCGTGCGTGTAAGGCCCGGACCCGCCGTGAATCAGAACGAAAGTCGTTTTGCGCAGTGACGCGTCATCCAGCACCGACTCCAACTGCGTCGGATTCGATCCCGCCAGATCGAAGTAGGTTCCGCATCCGGTGCCCGTGTGGATGTGCACCGCCAGCCCCAACCGCCCAGCCTCGCGTGCAATGACACGGAACAAGTAGTCCTGCACTTTGAGGACGTCCATCTTCGCCGGTGTGCCGCCCTTCGCATAGCGCTGGTAAATTCGTTTGGCTTCCTCCGCTTCAGGCGTGCCGAAATTGAGCGTACGCAGATAGGCCGCTTCGAACTTGATCGCTCGAGCGCCCGCTTTCTTCTGCTGCTCGAGCGTGGGTGTTAGCACCTTGGCGATATACTCATCCAGAGTGTCGGGCAGCGCTCGAATGTTTGCAGCTGCCATGTAGGTCTTCAGGATCGTCGCCTCGCGCGCGTAGAAGGCCTTGCGGTCGGGCGTGTCCGAGACCGAGGTTCCGTCGAGCGGCGACATCAGCGCATCATCGAAGGGAACCCACAGGAAGCGAGGTCCGTTCAGCCCACGCCCCATCGCCACTCGATTCGCAAACAAGTACTGCGTTCCCAACTGATCGAGCACCCAGCTGGGAAAATTGTCGCCCTGATCGCCCATCACTTTTTCGCGCGATGCGATCAATTCGCGCACGTGCGCGGGGTCCCGGTCGCTGTACTTGTAGCCGTACAGCTTCTGCCACGCCTCCAGGAATTGCGGGTTGTCCAAACGGGCCATGGTCGGGTCCGGACCGCCCTCCAGGATGTTGCAGGGCAGAGCGTCGAAGTCATCATCCACTTCTCCCGCTGCTAGCACCTTGCTCACATGCGTGTGATTGTCCACCGCCCGGATCTTGTTGATCTCCGACAGAAGATCGGGATCCGCAGCCGTTTGCGCAGGGGCCGGCATCGAGCCCATCGCAATCGCCACCAGCAACACGGAAGCGCGTTTCATTCGACCTCCTCCAAAAGAACCATTCCCGGATCGGGACGAATCTAATTGCTAGGCGCGATTTGCTCCAGCAGATTTCAGAAGAAGTGTGCCGCTTGGGCCCCTTGTGACGTCAGCTCCCCATCGTTTCGGAGGGACGAAGTATCGTTTTTCGCAGGCCGAGATCGGCCACCTCCACCGCGACGGAACTCTGGACATTCCCGATCCACTGCCCATCCGCAACCAGTTGACCGCGGACGGAATCGTCGAAAAGCACCATTTTCTGCCTGATTCGGGCTGGGTCACGTTTCACGTGAAGGAGACCAATGTCGAGCAAGCTCTGTGGCTTCTGCGCCTTTCTTACCTGCGCTATGCAGTCAGGAGGGCCAGCAAGGCCGGTGGCCTGCCAGCCCCGAATCCCAAAGCATTCTGAAGGAACTGGAACACGCGGCAGGCCCCAATCTCTCGGCAATCATGCTGCAGTTGCACGCCCGACCCAGAACGTAGACAGAGCCGAGAGCCCAAAGCCCAGAGCCCGTCACCCTCCCTCCGTCCGTCGTAAACCTTCCGTCACTTGGGCCAGTGTTCGACAGGGTGCTAGGCTTTGCGGCATCGGTGACAAAATCTTTGTTTTCTGAGAGAACCACCATGCGCCGCCCTGTTTCCTTCATGCTTGCGATTGGCCTCGCGTTGACCATCTCAGCCCGTGCGGGCGAAAAGTCTTCCACGGACAAACTGTCCAAACCAAAGGCCGCTCCCGGATCGATGCAGGTCACCGCGTCTTCGCCAAAAGCCCGCGAACTTTATAACAAGGGCATGGAGGACTACGAGAATCTCTACCTGGAGCGCTGCAACGAAGATTGGCGCGCGGCCGTCAAGGAAGATCCGGGCATCGCGGTTGCATGGGCGTGGATTGCCTTCAACAGCCGAAATCCGACCGAGGTAAACGCGGCCCGCAACCAGGCCAAGGCGCTGCTTTCCAAGGTGACGCCGGGCGAGCAGTTGATGATCCGCTGGATCGCAGACGTGCAGGCTGGGGACTACATCGCGGGAATTTCCGCCATGAACGATATGCTGGCGATGTTCCCCCGGGACAAGCACTTGCTTTATCTCGCGGGCAACTGGCTGATGCTGGAGAACGGCAACGAGCAGGCGCAAAAAATGTTTGAGCGGGCACTCAGGCTCGACAAAAATTTCCCCGCCGCGCTCAACGATCTGGCTTACGTTTATGCCCGCAACCGCGAGTACAGCAAGGCATTCGCAGCCATGGATCGCTATGTCGTGCTACTGCCGAAAGAGCCGAATCCCAATGATTCCTACGGCGAATTGCTGCGCATGGCGGGCAACTTTGACGGAGCGCTCGCGCACTACCGTGCGGCCCTGAAGATTGATCCGACATTTGCTTCCTCGCAGGTGGGGCTGGCCGATACCTATGCGCTCATGGGGAACCAGGAGCAGGCTCGCATCGAATATGACAAGGCAATCGCGCAAGCTCACAACGACGCCGACCGAATCGACTACATGATGCAGCGCGCCACGACCTGGGTGCGTGAGGCGAATCCGGCCGAAGCCGACAAGGCATTCGATGAGACCGCGCACAAGGCCCACGAACTCGGACAAGATCTGCAGGAAGCCTGGGCGCACCAGCGTATGGCGGCCTATCAAAGTGATGATGCGGTCGCGCTAAAGCATTTGGAAGCGGCTGAGGACGCGCTGGGACATCGTCAGGACATCTCACCGCTGGATCGCGATGAAGAGCTTTCCCGAATCCTGCGCTACCGCGCGGTGCGCGCCGCGCACGCCGGCAACCAGGAAGTGGCGCAGAAGGCCCTGCATGCCCTGGAAGCGATGGCGACTGGCAGCCGCAACCTGGTAATCCAAAGTTCCTATCACGGAGCCGCGGGTGCAGTGCTGGCCTCGCAGGAGAAGTGGAAAGATGCGATTGCACAGCTCGAGGAAGACCGCGACGATCCGTTCTCGATGCAGCTTCTCTCTCGCGCCTACTACGAAGCGGGAGCCAGCGACAAGATGCACGAAATCGAAGCACGCCTGCGCGGGACGAACGTTCCTACGATTGAGCAGGCAATTGTCGTTCCGGCAGCGCGGATGCAGAAGCCGTCAACGACCTAGCTACGTCAAGCGATCTGGCGCGGACACTCTCGTCCGCACCGTTACGTGGAACGCGGGCAAGAGTGCCGGCGCGCTGCAGTTCAAAAACCACAAGAGGGCTATCCTCCTCCAAACACATTCCTCTCCAGAAACTCATTCCGAAACTTCCCCTGCGGATCGTACTTCTTGCTTAATGCAACAAACTCCGGCAATCGCGCATACCTCGACTTCAATAGCGCCGCCGACATCGTAAACAGTTTTCCCCAATGCGGCCGCGCTTGGAACGGCGCTAGTTCTCGCTCAATGACGGGCAGCAGCCGGCTGACGGCGGGCCAGTCTTGCTTCCAGGTGAAATGGATCGCCACGCAGGGCTGCTGATAACAGGGGCTCATCCAGAAGCTGTCGGCGGCGATGGTGCGGATTTCAGAGATCAGCAGGTGCGGCGTGACCTGGTCGCGCAGTCGCTCGACTGCAAGAATCGCTTCGACGGCGTGCGGGCGGAGCACGAAGTATTCCGACTGCAGTTCTTTTCCTGCGCTGGGCGTGAAGCCCATGCGGAAGTGCGGCAAGCGTTCGTACCATGGGCCGGGTACGCCCATCTGCTCGGTACAGTTCTCGGCAGAGAGGTCGGCGATGGGATGGAGATTCTTGGTGGCCCGCTTCGCGCCGAAAAATTCCGGTTGCGCGTCAAAGGCCTGGCCCGGCTCCATGCGGCTCTTGAGCCACACTTCGCTGATCTTCTGTTTCTGCCAATCGGTGAACAGACTCACGCTGTACGCGCTCGCCTCGATCGCATCGAAGTGCTCTTTTAATTGGCTGAGCGGCAGATTTTCGTAGACGTATTGCCGCATCATGAAGGTCGGCTGCAGGTCGAGCGTCACCTTCGTGATGACTCCCAGCGAACCCAGTCCGACCACTGCGCCGCGGAAAGTTTCGCCGTCATTGCGCCGCGAGAGTTCGACCACGTCGCCCGCTGCGTTCACCAACTCAAGCGCTGCAACCGCCGTGGAGAGGTTGCCGTTCTTCTCGCCCGAGCCGTGGGTGGCGGTGCTGCACGCCCCGGCGATCGAAATGTGAGGCAGGGAAGCCAGATTGTGCAGCGCGAATCCTTTCTCGTGGAGATACGGACAAAGCTGTCCATAACTCATGCCGGCAGCAACCGTTACTGTGCGCGCCTTAGGATCGAGCGCAACCGCCTGGTCCATCGGCTTCAGCGAAAGGAAGGCGTGCTTGCTGTCGGCGATGTTGTTGAAGCAGTGTCGTGTGCCGAGAACTTTGAAGCTGGATTGCTTGCGGACGAAGTCTTGCACCTCGTCGAGCGAGTGGGCGGAGGTGAGGTTCTCCGTGCTGTAGTCGAGATTGCCAGCCCAGTTCTTCAGTTTGTCCCCCGCTGCCCAGGCTATCAGGGGAGCGATGATCGGCCCGGCCATCAGGGATGAGACGGATTTCAGGAAGGTGCGTTTGTTCATATACGGATCTGCTCGGTTGAGCGGTTGATTCGAAAAAGTGGCGGACATTGTACATCGATTGGGAGAGACGAGGTCGGATGGCGGAAGGGCGAACACGGTTCGAGCGTGGTGGCTTGCGACTCGCGGTCAGGTGAGACCGGTTCAGCCGGCGCGCATTGGGGTCACAAAATAGTGTGATTTGGATCACAGTCAAACGTGACGACCTCACGGCAGGCTAGGGGCTCATGTCTTCGCCCCGTACCTACATCGTTCGTCTAGTGATCCAACGCGTCGAGGAGGGCAGTCCGCCTCGCCCCATCTATCGGCTGGTGGCTTATCCTGCGCCACCAGGGATGTCTCTGAAGCCGGTGAAGTTCTCGTCACGCGAGAAACTGGTCGAGCACCTACGGGCTGCGCTGCCCGGATTTGACCACACCCGGCTGGGAACGGCCCTGAACACCCAGATCGTCTTTGCCGAGGATGTGGAGCTGAACAATGCGCAACTGGTGGGGTTAGGGCTGGCGCACTAGGCATTGGGTCGGCGTTCATGGAAGGCCTTTGAGGCACGTTTTCCCTTGCTTCATGCTGCGGCTCGTCCAAGGCAAATCCTGAGAAACTTTGGAGTGAGATGACTGGCGTGCGGAGATGACTTCCCAGAGATCGGTCACGTGATCTGGATCACCGACGTCGCTGAGCCTGCTTTTTACACTGAAATCGACATGTTGACCATCAAGACGCTTACCGACGGACGCACTGCCAGCCTCATTGTCAGCGGAGATTTGACTGCCAATGAGGTTCTGAAACTCGAACAATGCTGGCGCCACAACTGCTCCTGTGAATCCGTAGAGATCGACCTCTGCCACGTGGGAACGATCGACATGGCGGGGAAGGCTCTGCTCGGGCGGATGTTTACGGAAGGGGTTGCCCTGGTAGTGGGTGCGCACGCCTCGGCTTGAGTTGGCAGACGACTGCAGCCGAGGCCAAAGGAGTCTGTTATCACTCCTAGGGGAAGTATTAAGCCGCCTTTAGGAACGGTCGCCACAAACCGCTCTGCTGGCAACCGCGCGTGCGATGACGGCCAGCCCGATGCCCGGCGCCGCTTTGATATGCTACGCGCGTGCCGCGCCCTTTCTTGATCGATACCGACACTGCTTCCGATGATGCGGTCGCACTCATCATGGCCCTGCGCGCTCCCGACGTCCGCGTGGTGGCCATCACCACCGTTGCCGGCAACGTCGATGTGCAGCAGTCCACCCGGAACGCGCTGTATACGGCGGAACTTTGCGGATCGGATGTGCCCGTTTATGCCGGAGCTGACAAGCCTCTGGCGCGCGCCTATCAGAATGCGACCTGGTTTCACGGACGCGATGGCCTCGGTGACCATGGCTACCCGCCGCCGCGGCGGTCGCCAGGAAAATTACACGCGGCGGACGCGATCATCGAAGCCATCGAAGCGCACCCCGGAATTGTGCTGGTGACGCTCGCACCCCTCACCAACGTGGCGATGGCTCTGAGCAAGCGTCCGGAGATTGCAGGCAAAGTGGGACGCTGCGTGGTCATGGGCGGTGCGCCCTGCTGCGAGGGCAATGTGACGCCCGCGGCCGAATACAACATCTGGGTAGACCCGGAGGCAGCGCAGATTGTCTTGCGCAGCGGTCTTCCGGTGGAACTGGTGGGCTGGCAGACGTCGCGCGGGGACGCGGTTCTGAACGAGATCGACATCTCTCGCATCCTGGGTTTCAACAACGCAATCGCCCACTTCGCGGTCGAGTGCAACAGTCACGCGCGTCACGCCTATAAAGTGCAAACCGGCGAAGACGGGATTTCGCTGCCCGATCCGATTGCCATGAGTGTCGCTCTCGACCCAGGAATCGCTACGCAATGGAGCGATCACTACGTGGATGTGGAAACCCAGAGCGAGCTGACGCGGGGCATGACGGTGGTCGATCGTCTGAACGTTGTGGGGGATGCTCGAAACCAGCCAGTGTGGGCGCCGGTGCTAAAGCAGGGAAGAAAGACCAAGGTGTGTTGGACCATCGATAACCATCGGTGGAAACAGGCCCTGTTCAAGGCTCTTCAATAGCAATCAATGCTTGAGAGGCGAAGCTTGTGCGCGCGCCAGATCGCGGATCTGATTCAGATAGGGGACGTAGATTGGGATGGGAATGTCAGGCGAGTCTCCGTCATTGAGGAAATGCTCCAGCCGCAACTCCATGGGAATCGAACGGATTACCTCACCGAAGCGCGCCATCTGCAGATACTTTACCCGCCAAATCTCGAGCATCAGTGAGCGGAATTCTTCGCTAATGAAGCCAAGCCGGCGTTGCTCCAGGTAAATCGCATCGAAGTGGTGTTCCGCTAGAGTTTTACGAATGGGATCGTCGGCGGGACAGAGTGCGTACACCAGGTGGAAGAGGTCGGCGAGATCGCCCCACAGGACCTTCTCCTCGAACGCGCTGAAACGGAACGAGGCGTCCGTGCGCTGCTGAGTGGCCCGCGCGTGGTCCTTTTCGCTCAGCCCATGCTGCGCCAGTTGGTCGCGGAACCAGCGCAGTCGTTCGGGCGCGACGTTGTGCCGTACAAACTCCACCGCATAAGCATTGGGCAGATACAACTGCGGATCGGCATCCAGCCGCGCCAGCCACGGCTTCCAATCTTTCTGCTCCAGAACCGCAAGCAAGCCGTTCAGGTCGGTCACGGTCGTGTCGGGGTGGTACTTCACCGCTTGCCAGAAGTGTTCCGTCGAGTCATAAGTGGCGCCGTACAGCTGGATCCCTTCTTCGATCGGATACCAGTTTGAGAGCACCCGTCCAACAATCGATGGCGATGCGCTCCAGCAATTGATGGCGTGCTTCCACTTGTTCTGAACTTCTAGAAACACCTCCGCATAGCCATCGGGCACCGGTTCTTTCACTTCGGCAATGGCTTGCTGCAACTCCTCGCGGGTATGGGTGAGTAAGGCTTCCAGGGGGCGCTCGTCGATCATGGAGACCACGCGACTCTCGACCCCGCGCCGCAGCAAGTCGCCAGCCAACTGTCGGCGGGTTACATCGTCAAGACGATCGCCCCACCGGCCGGTTTGAGACTGGATATACGGGAACAGCTCGGCCAGCGACTTGAACTCGATGAAGCCGTGCACGGCAAAAGTCACAGGGTGGCCATCTTTCATGATGATGGTGGAAGGGGTGACCACAGTTCGCAGCGAAAGAACGTCTGCGGACGCGTGCGTGCTGAGTCCGAGCGCAATGAATGCTACCCAGATCGCGAGTTTGTGGGAAGCCGCTTGCATTGGGGAGATTGTGTTCATGTTTTGCCTGCGCCGGGCCGGTCGAACAAGTGACAGGTCATCGTAGAAGTTGAAAGACGGGGATCTTTCCGCGGACTCTTCCGGCACGCCAAGCCTCAGTGTTGCAGCACTGGCGTTGCATCGGTGGCCACGCACACCCACCTGCCGCCTTTATTCACCCAGGTGTCAACAAACTGTTCGCGGCGCACGTAGGGCTTTCCGCCTTCCACGCCCTTCACGCGCATCACGCCGCTGGCAATCGCGGTATTGCCGAAGACGCGCACGTTCATCGATTCTGGGGCGACTTGCTGTTCCTGGGCGTTCGTGGCTCGCAGGCTGGCGAGAAATTCTTTCTTGGTCTGCACGCTGCCGTCGTCATTCACAAGGACGATCGCGTTGTCGAGCAGCGCGTCGAGCGCCTTGGTGTCGGCGATCTTGTAAGCCTGGTTCCAGGCTTTTTCCAGGGCAATGATTTTTGATTGCACGGCAGCGTCGTTATCCTGCGCCCGAACGAAAAGGCTGGTTGTCGCCAGCAAAACCAGCAGGCACGCGTTAGATTTCATGGCGTGACTCCTTCTGACAGCCCACTGGCCAGCAGTATAGGGCAATCCTCGCTCGCTGCCACCCTTCAATCTCGTTGCACGGTAGACACTTCGGGAACATACCACTGCCAGGTTCGGCGACCGGCGCGCTTGGCACTGTAGACGGCTTCTGATTATCCGGTTGCTTAAGCAAACCGCAAGCTCTAGAGGTGCCGATTCAGTCTTTGCGCAACATCTGGTGCTTT
>UEXW01000031.1_pt1 | contig 55306 bp, 41 predicted proteins | sample 4301151 | NCBI WGS metagenome assembly UEXW01 (sample SAMEA4773176, study PRJEB27434) | metagenome | biome: 2259; feature: agricultural soil; material: soil | place: USA | collected 2014-09 | depth 0.25 m | reverse complement strand
CGCTTAATCCGCCGAACCGCCGGATGCGGACCCGCATGTCCTGGTGGTGTGGCAGGGTGGACGGGGTGACCCGTCCCCCCCCTATGCCGATCGTCGAGTAGACAACGGGTGCGGAGGCAATCGGACTCCAACGGAGCTGCTGAGTGACATTTGTGCTTTAATGCAAGGAAGTTTGCCGAACCGTGCCGTGAAATCCAACTGCGTCATCTGCCTCCTTCTGACCGGCAGCATGTGGGCTCAGGGTAGTGCTGCGAGCACCCAGGTTGGCGCGGCCCTGCCATCTGCACCGTCCCAAACCGCCACCACTGATATCGATGAGGCTCGCCGCCTGTCGCAGCAAGGCAAGAATGCTGAGGCTTTGGCGCGGCTGCAGGCGCTGGCCGCACAAAATCCAGGACTGCCGGGTCTTTCGCACGAACTGGGGATCGCCTACTACAAGAGCGGTGACTACGCCAAGGCCATTGATGCTCTGCGGAAGGCGACGGAACAGGACCCGAAGGACAGCGAAGCGATCCAATTGCTCGGTCTGTCGAACTACCTGGCGGGACGTCCGGCAGAAGCGATTCCTCTCCTCGAGAAGGTGCAAGGTTGGTATCCGCGCGCTAACGTCGATGCGTCTTACATACTAGGCATCTGTTATATCCAGGCGAAGGATTATCCCAAGGCACGGCAGTCTTTCGCGCGCATGTTTGAAGTGGCTCCTGATTCTGCGGCCGCCTATTTGTTCACGGCTCGCATGCTTCTGCGGCAGGAGTTTGATCCGATCGCCGAGGAGTACGCGAAGAAAGCCATTGAAGTCGATCCCAAGATGCCGCTGGCGCACCATTTTCTGGGGGAACTCTATCTGTACAAGTCGAGGATCCCGGAGGCTATCGACAGTTTTCGAAAAGAACTGGCAGTGAACCCCGGGAACGCCGCGACCTACTACAAACTGGCGGACGCATACTCGCGCATCCAGAGGTTTGATGAGGCGGAGCGATTGCTACAGCGTTCGATCTGGCTGGACGCTACTTCCACCGGTCCTTACATCCTGATGGGGAAGGTTTTGCAGAAAAAGGGGGAGCCTGAGTTGGCGGTCAGAGCGCTGCAGCATGCGTTGACGATGGATCCTAACAACTCGGTGACGCACCACCTGCTGGGGCAGGCTTATCAGGACATGGGCAAGACGGAGGATGCAGAGCGTGAGCGGAAACTGGCGCAGCAATTGCAGGACGTTGGGAATTCCAAACCTTGAAGTTTCGCGACCGGAGGCACCTCGCGACTAAAAGTCGCAAGGGATGCGGGGACTGATGCTACGGCTGAAAGCCGTCCCCCTTCAAAACAAGAACAAGCTGAAGATTCTTTGTGGGATTTGTGAGAGCGTCTCCAAACAACCTATTGCGCGGGCGTCAGCGGTGCCCTCTGCTCCTTTGCAAGGCGGCTGACCCCCTCTTCCGGAAGGGCGTGTAGCAGGGCCAGGAAAGTGCCGTTCGTCCAACCGAAACCAACAACATTCTGGTGGTAGCCGGCTTCGATGTGCGATTCGGACGAACGCGTCACCATGTTGTACTTTTCGCGGATGGTGCCGTCCCGGCGAAAATTTTCAGCGATGGTCGACAGAAATTTGTAGGAGATGCGGTTGGCATCATCCTGAAAGCCGTAGCTGCGTAGCCCTTCGATCGCGAGGAGTTGGGTCGGCGCCCAGCCATAGGGATAGTCCCACTGAACGCCATTGTCGCGATTGCTCATGGCCAGACCGCCGGCTCGTTCGAAGACCGAAAGCTTCTTTCTGAGGGCCTCCGCCTGTTCCGCCGTAGCTAGTCCGACCCAAAGTGGATAAAACGTCGTGACGTATTCGTAAGTGGAACGCGCGCCGGTATCCAGGTTGTAGTCGAAGAACATTCCCCGCTCGGGGTCCCAAAGGTACTTCTGAATGTTTTCCTTTCTCTGCTGGGCGCGCTGACTCCAGCGTTTGGCGTCGTCTTCGTGGCCGAGAATTTCGCTCATCCGTTGCAGGTCTTTCTCGTTTTTGTAGAGCAGGCTATTCAGACACACGGGCGCATAGTGATGAGTGGCGGCGCCATACGGGCCAAAGCGAAAGGAGATATCAAAGCCAGACTCGCGCATGGCGCGGTCTCCCTTGTAGTAGTCGGCGGTGAGGGAAATATTCCTGGGAGGTTCGCAGTCGGGCTTGGCAGTTGCTTTGGCTACATCGCACAAGCGCAATGAATACTGGGATCCATCGATGGGTTCGTCGGCCTTGCCCCGGCTCATGTCTGCTACATAGTTGCGGGTTTCGCCGTGCAGGAGAAAATAAGCAGCGACTTTGCGGTAGACGCTGGTCTCATCCTTCAAGCTTTCAGGTGCGGGACCATGGCCGAAGTCGTAGTAGCGCGACAGTTCGGTGTCTCCGGCGAGGTGGGGCGGGCGATTCCACATTTCATAGTCCCGGCTGGCGAGCTGGTAGCCCTTTTCCAGAAAGGCGCGATCCTCCTGCCCGGCCGCTTTCTGGGCTTCGTAGACCGCCATTACCATGGACGTCAGGAAGGGCGGCTGTGAGCGAGTCAGGAAATAAGTGCGATTGGCATTCAGTACAGTTCCGTAGTGTTCGATTTCGAAGAAGAAGTTGTCCACCATGCCGCGGGCCAGCGCGATTCGATGGTCTTCCAACAGTCCACGCACAATGAAGTAACTGTCCCAACCGTACATCTCGTTGAAGCGTCCGCCGGGCACGATGTAGCTGTTTTCGAGGTAGAGAAGTCCCGGAGGACTGATGTTGTCCGTGACTTGCCCGGGGCCGGTAATCAGGGCAGGTAGTTCTTTCATCTGGAAGTGGCAGCGCCTCTGGGTTTCCTTTACGGACGGGGGCGGCGCGAATTGTGCGGGAAGATAGAGGATGGAAGTCTCATGGAGTTTCGGATCGACGATGGTGTGGCAGTCATTCATCGAGCGCGTCAGCGTGTTCCATGCGGAAGAGATGTACTGCAGAATCGGAGACAAGCCCTGGGGGGACTGTGCGGCGGGTGCGGGTTTTGGGACCGGTTGCCAGGCGAAGGCTGACAGCGTCCACAGGAAAAACAGGACGGAAATGCAAGAACGGCGGAGGGAGACAGACCGCCTGGCCGGTGTCCAATAGCTCTTACTCGACATACTAACGAGTCAAGGATAGATCAGATGGTCGAGGAAGCGAAGGAAAAGTCGCGACAAAGGTGTTGAGAAGCAAGCTGTGAGGGCGCGGGATACCGACTGCTACGGGTTTGTGTTCCGACGAGAGTGGCATGTTGCGCCGGAATCGGGCGCGTGGAAGGTGCCAGGTCCAAATCGTGCGATGCGTATGACCTGGACTGGCAATCCGTCGAGGCTGCGGGAAGCGAAGGTTCCTTTCGGCGACGTTGACGAACACCAGCAGAGATGGTTTGCTCGGATCAGCTTTTTGCGAGCCGATGGCCATGCCAAGCACAGGGAGCTTGGCTAGGATTTCACTTTCATGCTGAAGCGGCCCGCCATGGCATGCTCGAGCCCTTCGCGCGCGAGGGGACGAGTGAAGTTTCGCATGTTTCGTCGATAGGACGGCCCTCACCTGCGGCAAGATGACAAAGCCGAAGTGCTTCGATAGGGAAAGATTCTGGAGCGAGTCACAAGGGGTCAATCCCCCGGTTCAAAGCGATATCCAACCCAAGGCTCGGTGATGATGTAGGACGGCCCGTGGTCACCGGTTTCGAGCTTCTTGCGCAAGTGTCCGACAAACACGCGCAGATATTCCGGTTGCTCGATGCTATTCGGACCCCAAACGGCAGCCAGCAGGGCGCGATGGGTGATGACTTTTCCGGGGTGGCGGGCGAGATACACCAGGAGGTCAAACTCCTTGGGGGTCAAGCGGACTTCGTGCTGCCTGACGCCGACCGTCCGGGCGGGAACGTCAATGCGGAAGTCCCCGATTTCGATCAGCTCGGATTCCGGTTGTTGCAGCGCGGAAGATCGCCGCAGCGCGGCTCGCACGCGTGCCAGAAGTTCATTGGTGCTGAACGGCTTGAGGATGTAGTCGTCGGCTCCGGCATCCAGGGCTTGCACCTTGATGGTTTCTTCCCCCTTGACCGAAAGCACAATAATGGGGAGACGCGATTCCATCCGAACCCGCCGGCACAGTTCCAGCCCGTCCATGTTCGGCATGCGCAGATCGGTGATGATCAGATCGGGTGTCCAGCCCTTCAGTTGCTGAAGGGCATCTTCTCCATCGATGGCAGTGCGGACACCGTAGCCCTGGCTGGACAGCGTAGTTTTAAGCACGCGAGTAATCTGCGGTTCATCATCTACGACAAGAATGTTGCCCTTGACGTCTGCCATGGTTCTTACTTAATTTCCTGAGTCACGATGTGAACGTCGACCGGAGGTGCATCCCGCAGGAATCTGTGGATGGCGGACAGGTACAAATACCGCTTCCAGCTTTTTTGGGCTGACCGTCCGAAGACCACTTGCGTGATATGGTTTTCTCGCACCAGCTTGGCCACCTCCTCGGCGACGTTCTTTCCCTGGGCGCGAACAATCTTGGCGCCGAAGTTTTCAGCGAAATGGAGGTTCTGAGCCAGGCTACGCTGGTCTTCGGGATTTTGGTCTGTGCCGATATCAACATAGACGACGAACAGCTCAGCCTCGATTCGCTGGGCCATGCGCGCCGCTCGCGCGATGAGGTATTGTGCCGCGGGACTGGAACTGACGCATACGGCGATACGTTCTCGCAAGGCCAGGTTCTTCTGCAAGCCTTCGCGTTCCAAATAAGACTCCAGACTGCGGTCCACGGCGCGAGTGACTTGCTGCAGCGCAAGTTCGCGAAGTGCAATCAGGTTGGTGGGCCGAAAAAAATGGCCCAGCGCCTTTTCAGCACGTTCCACGGGATAAATGTCTCCACGCCGCATGCGGGTCTGCAAGGCTTCCGGAGTCAGGTCGGCGAGCACGATCTCATTCACTCTCTGCATCACCCAATCAGGAACTGTTTCCCGGACATGAACGCCGGTGATGTTTAGGACCGTGGGCAGCAGACTTTCGATGTGCTGCACATTCATGGTAGAGAGGACGTCGATACCCGCATCCAGCAGGTCCATCACGTTTTCATAGCGTTTGGAATGTTTCGTCCCTTCAATGTTGGTATGGGCCAACTCATCTACCAACGCCACCTGAGGTTTTCGGGCAAGGACAGCTTCCAGATCCATTTCTTCGAAGGATGCGCCTTTGTACTGCATCTTTCGTCGGGGCACGGTTTCCAGCTTCGAGCTCAGATCCGTAATTCCCGCACGGCCATGGGTTTCAACCACTCCGATAACCACGTCCTCGCCTCGGCTGTGCCGTCGGATACCTTCGCTGAGCATGTTGAAGGTCTTCCCCACACCGGGCGCATAGCCCAGAAAGAGTTTGAAAACCGCTTCCTTTTTCGGCGGGGTGGTCTCTTCCAGCCACTGCTCCGGTGTCTTGGGCATGTCGGTGTATTATCCTCGGTCGTCTCTTTTCAGTCGAATGGACTGATCCTCGCGCGTGCACCGAGTCATGGACAATCCGATCGTACGCGTGGCCGGCACGGCTGCCATCGTATCAGCCATCGTCCTTTTATATACGCGATGGCTGCACGTCAATCCGACGACGGTTGGATTCAGCTTACTCCTGGCTATTTTGCTGATCTCGGCGGCCTGGGGCCTGCGCTATTCGCTGCTCGCGGCCATTGCGGGCGCGCTGGCTTACAACTATTTCTTTTTGCCGCCACTTTTTCGCCTCACGATTGCCGACCCTCAGAATTGGATTGCACTCACCGCTTTCCTGGTGACGGCGGTAGTGGCCAGCCAACTCTCGGAGCGCGCCCGCCGTGGCATGTTGTACGCAGACCAGCGCCGTCGTGAGGTCGAACGACTCTATTCTCTCAGCCAGCAGTTATGGCTGAGTGAGAATGTTTTCGAGCTTCTGAATATTATTCCGCACCACATCGTTGAATCTTTTGACCTCAGCGGCGCTGCGCTTTTTCTGGAAGGCAAGCAGCAAACATACTTCTTTGACGACTTGAGCCGGTCAAGGTTCCCGACGGATCAACTGAAAGCCATCAGCGACCGGGGAGAACCCGTGCTTGATCGTGAGCACCGCATCTGCTACCTGCCGTTGAGAATGGGCGTGAGAACTGTCGGGGCCCTGGGTTTATCCGGCTGTGATCTTTCGCGAGAGAGCCTGGAAGCGATTGGCAGCCTGGTTGCCATTTCGATCGAGCGCGCGAATACCGTCGACAAGCTTACCCGCAGTGAAGCGGCGCGCGAGAGCGACCGCTTGCGATCCGTGTTACTGGACTCGATAACGCATGAATTTCGCACGCCGTTGACCGCGATCAAGGCTTCGGCTGAAACGTTGATGTCCGAGGTGGAACTGGAGAACTCGCAACGAAAAGACCTGCTCGAAGTAATCAATGAAGAAGCCGATCGACTGAACCACCTGGTGGGCGAGGCGGCAGAGGTTTCGCAACTTGATTCCGGGCAGTTACAGCTCCACTTCGAGTCTTATCCGATTCAAGAGGCTATTGATACGGCTGTGAAGAATTCGCAACAGGCGCTGCGACGCCATCCACTGGAAGTCTCCATCGCTCCGAATCTTCCAGCGGTGCGAATGGATCTGGAGCGAATCACGGAGGTCATCGTCCATCTGCTCGACAACGCAAGCAAGTACTCTCCGGCAGAAAGCGCGATCCACGTTACCGCCGAGCTGCGCGATTCCGAAATCATCACCAGTATTGCGGATCATGGCCCGGGAATTGACGATATCGAACAGGAAATGATCTTCGAGAAGTTCTATCGCGGAAGAGATCAGCGAATGATGGTCCAAGGCACGGGGATGGGGTTGGCGATTGTCAAAGCAATCATCGAACTGCACGGCGGGAAGGTTGGAGTCACCAGCCAGTTGGGGCGAGGATCGGTCTTCTCCTTCTCCCTGCCCGTCAATCCTTGAGGGACTATGCCAGCGCGTGGTGATGGACCCGTTGCAGGCGGACATTGCGATCATTCGTGCACCGGCGCCTTACGAGAGCGAGCATCCGAACTTTTTCCTTGGATCAAGACAGCATGAGGGAAGGCTCACTTTCACGGAAAAGGATGTGGCGTATGCCGAACTCCTGCGCCTGGCTCCAAAGGTTCCGACGGCGTTCCTGACAACGCTGCAGCGGCCTTTAATCCTGACCAACGTCCGCTCGCACACAACTGCACTGCTGGGCGATGTCGGCATCTCGGACGAAGCGCTGCTGGCCCTGATTTTCGGGAAGCTCTCTCCCGTAGGGCATCTTCCCTTCGAGTTGCCGTCCTCAGTGGAAGCGGTGCGGCAGCAGAAAAGCGACCTACCGCACGACTCGCGCTCTCCGTTATTTCCCGTCGGGTTCGGGCTGCACTATTGAGGGCAAAAGTGAGACCGCCCGGCGATCTGGTTCGATCGTCGGGTGGCTGGAAAGGCTCACCAACCCTAGGCTACTGCCGTGGTCTCGGGCGCAACTTCTTCGATGTCCAGCTCCTCGCGCGTATGTGTGCGAGCGACCAGTACGTAGATTGACGGCACCACAAACAAGGTAAAGACGGTGCCGATGATCATGCCGCTGACCAGCATGATACCAATGCTGTTGCGCGCTCCCGCTCCCGGGCCGGTGGCAAGAACAAGCGGGAAGTGACCAAACACCGTAGCCGCGGTCGTCATTAGAATTGGCCGCAGGCGGGTGCCGGCGGCTTCGACGATCGCACTAAGTTTGTCCCTTCCCGTCTCCTGCAGATGGTTGGCGAATTCCACAATCAGAATTCCATTCTTGGCGATCAGGCCGACCAGTGTAATCAACCCGACCTGGCTGTAGATGTTGAGCGTCGTCAATCCGAGGAAAGAGAACGCCAGCGCGCCTGAAATGGCCAGGGGGACCGAACCCGCGAGAATGATGAACGGATCGCGGAAGCTTTCAAACTGCGCGGCCAGTACCAGGTAAATCAGTATGGCAGACAGCGCGAACGTACCGAGGAATTTGCTGCCTTCGACTCGCAGCTGACGCGACTCGCCGGCGTAGTCGATGGTGAAGCCTTGCGGCAGGATCGTCTTGGCCTCATCCTCCAGGAAGGTCAGCGCCTTGTCGAGTGGCACAGGCGGCGGGATTACGCCCTGAATGCGCACTGCGTTGAGCTGCTGAAATTTGTTAAGCGAACGCGGCTCGGTGGTAGTCTTCAGGGTTGCGAACGTTGAAAGAGGCACAAGCTTGTCGTTTGACCCCTTCACGTAAACCTGCGAAAGCTGATCGGGGGTCAAGCGCTCCGCACGCTTGATCTGTGGGATCACCTTGTAGCTGCGTCCCTGGATGCTAAAGCGATTGACGTAGTTTCCGCCGAGCAGGGCCGAGAGATCCTGGCCAGCCTGGGTTAAATCAACGCCTTGCGAACGCAGCTTGTCGCGGTCGAAAACAACTTCGGCCTGTGGCTGGTCAAACTTCATGTCCGTATCGGCGAAGATGAACAATCCACTGGTCATGGCTTTCTGCACCAGTTGTTTGCCAAACTCGGCCAGTTGCTCAGGCTCGGCGGAAGACGCGATCACGAAATCGACGGGGAAGTTTCCGCCGCCGGGCAGGGGTGGAGGCGTCAGAGGAATCACTCGAACGCCAGGAATCTTCGATAATGGTCCGGTGGATTCAACCAGTAGTTGCTGCGCGGTTTTCTTCCGCTGACTCCAGGGCTTGGTCACCATTCCACCGAAACCACCACTCGGGTTGGTGATCTGGAAAATGCTTTCGCTTTCCGGGAAAGACTTATAGACGTCGTAAACTTCCTGTGTAAACAGGTTAGTCTGATCGATGGTGGAGTTCGCAGACGACTGAATCACGCCAAAGACCACACCTTGATCTTCTGCCGGAGCCAGTTCGCGCTGCGAGAACATGTAGAACGGGATCATCAACACCGCTACAATCGCCCACACCGTGAGCACGACAGGGCGATATTGCAGCGTCCCGGCAAGCAGGCGAGTGTAGGTACTGCGCACGCGCTCAAACTGCCGATTGATGATGCCGGCGAAACCACGTTCGGTGTCTCCCCCACGAAGAAGCTTCGAGCCCATCATTGGCGACAATGTCAGAGCCACGATACCCGAAACGGTTACCGCGCCGGCCAAGGTGAAGGCAAATTCGCGGAAGAGGGACCCGGTTAAGCCTCCCTGAATTCCGATGGGAGCGTACACCGCAGCGAGCGTGATGGTCATTGCGATGATGGGACCGACGAGTTCGCGGGCAGCGTCCATGGCAGCCCGGTAGGGCGACTTGCCCAGGTGCAGGTGACGCTCAACGTTCTCCACCATGACGATCGCATCATCCACCACGAGGCCGACCGACAACACGATCGCCAGCAGCGTCAGGAGGTTGATGGTGAAGCCTGCGATGAGCATCAAGAAGACGGCGCCGATCAGCGAGATCGGGATGGCAATCACCGGGATCAGTACTGAACGGAACGAGCCGAGGAACAGAAAGATCACCACAACAACAATGAGCAACGTCTCGGTCAGCGTACTCAACACTTCATTAATGGCGTCCTGAATGTAGGCGGTCGAGTCGTACGGGATTCCAAGCTTCATCCCTGTGGGGAGCTGGGCCCTGATTCCGGGGATCGCCGCGCGCACGCCCTTGATAACTTCAAGCGAGTTTGCGGTGGGAAGCACCCAGACACCCATGAAGGTGGCGGTCTCTCCATTAAATCGGACATCTTGGTCGTAGTTCTCCGCACCCAGAACCACGTCGGCAACTTCGCCCAGACGAACGACGACTCCATTTTCCTGTTTCACAACCAGTTGGCGGAATTCCTCCGGCGTGCGCAGATCGGTGTTCGCAACCAGGTTCACCGAAACCATGGAGCCCTTGGTTTGCCCCACTGCGGAAAGGTAATTGTTGCGTCCGAGTGCGTCTCGCACAGCTGAAGGAGAAACCCCGCGCGCTGCCAACTGGTCGGGCTTGAGCCAGATGCGCATGGCGAAGGTGCGATTACCCAGAATATCGGCGCGCTGCACACCGCTGATGGCGCTGAGCTTGGGCTGCACGACGCGGGTCAGGTAATCGGTGATCTGATTCTGATCGAGATCGGTGGACGAGAAGCCAATGTACATGGCGGCAAACTGGGTATCGGCAGTTTGCAGATCGATCACCGGCGCTTCCGCTTCCGGGGGCAGGTCGTTGCGGACTTGCGCCACCTTCGCCTGGATCTGGGTCAGCGCGGCATTAGTGTCATAGTTAAGCTTCAGGTGCACGCTGATCGTGCTCAAACCCTGGGCGCTCGTCGACTCCATGTAGTCGATGCCGTCGGCGCTGGCGATCACGCGCTCCAAGGGCGTGGTAATAAAACCGCGAACCAGGTCGGCGTTGGCACCCACGTACACGGTCGAAACCTGCACCACGGCGATATCGCTGCGGGGATATTGGCGCACGCTCAACGAGCGGATGGCCTGGAGGCCTGCAATCAAAATGACCAAGTTCACAACGATCGCAAGGACCGGCCGCTTAACAAAGAGATCCGTAAACTTCATTAGCTATCCTCGGGCTTTGGACTCGGGTTGTTTTCGGGCTGTACCTTGTTATTGACCTGGACGGCGGCGCCGTTGCGCAACTTGAAGACGCCGGACGTGACGACTTCTTCTCCGGGGTTGAGTCCGGAAACGACCGCGACCTGATCGCCACGTGACCCTTCCACCTTCACAAACTGCTGGCGTACACCGCGGTAAGTCTTGCCGGCCTGGTCCTTGAGATCGGTGACTACGTACACAGAATCCCCGTACGGCGCGCTGTTGATGGCGGACGCAGGCACGGCGATCACGGGACGATTGGCGCCGGAGACCACAGACACTTCAACGAACATCCCCGGGCGCAACTTGCCTTCCGGATTCAAAAGCGTAGCCTGCACCTCGATATTACGAGTCGCTTCGTTGACGACGGAGTCTAGGGCTGTAACCCGTCCTGTGAACTTCAAGTTCGGCAGATCCTTGTTGGTCACGTGCAGAGTGCGACCAACTCCCACCTGGCCCACTGCCTGCTGTGGCACGCCGAAATTCACGTAGATAGGATTGAGCGACTGTAAAGACACGATCGCCTGGCCAGCGGACAAGTACTGTCCCAGATTGATCTGACGAAGGCCGAGAATGCCAGAAAACGGCGCGCGAATGGTCTTGCGAGCGATGGTGGCCCGGATCTCTCCCACGCGTGCTTCGGTCGATTTGTGCTCCGAAGTGGCCCGGTCATACTCCATGCGGGAGATGACGCCGGAATTCACCAATTCCTGCATCCGGCCGTAGTTGGCACCCGCCAAATCGCGCTCGGCTTCGACTGCCGCCAACTGGGCGCGCTCCTGCCGGGTATCTAGTTCAACCAGCACGTCTCCGGCGTGCACCGACTTGCCGGAGTCGAAAGCAATCTTATCCACGGTGCCGGGCAGATCGGCGCTCACGGTAACACCCTGGATTGCAACCATCGTCCCAATCACGTTAACGGTCGTCGGCCAAGTCTCTCGCTGTGCGACGATGGTGGTGACCGCCTCCGGGGGCGGCTGGAAGCTCGAAGCCTGCGCGATGGCTGCATGAATTTGCCGGAACTTCACAAATCCCAGGCCCGCGACCACTGCTACAGTCACGGCCAGCGTCAAGAACAACCTTTTCGCCATGAGGTCCCCTTGTTTTCTAAACAATTAATCGATGTAATTGTCACCCCTGCGCACCATATGTACCCGGTAGCAGTGGAGGAAGATGTCCATTGGATGCCGCTTCCCTTGTAGAGGCTCCAAAACATACGAACTAAGTAAAGAGGTCGAACTACAACCTTTCGCGGAGAATGGGGCCCATGCCCATCTAACTGCACAACTTTGCACTTTTGCCATGAAATCTTGGGTGCTTCGCCGTCTATCTCTATGTCGAATACGGGCAGGGCAGATCGACAGTTCCCGCGGAATAATTAAGAGTGGGAGAGCCTCGCCCCCTGTACTGACGAGGTTATCGGCGCAGCATGTTCCAAGCCTTGGGCAAATGGCGGCAGCCGGGACGCGATCGAACATCGGGGCTGACGGGCTAGACTCGCGGACTGCGTCAAGGGAGCACGAATGCTAAGCGTTTAGATTAGGGATGGCGCGGCGGGAAACCTTTCCGGAGCAAGGCCTGCAATCTGCCGGGGAAAGCGGAAGAGGGAATCCTTGACAAATTAGCGCAGGCGGGACTATAAGCTGGCAATGCCTATTACTAATCGTTTAGAAACGCTACCATACGCGAATTCAGGGGCCGTCCATGGCGGGCAATGAACGTTTTTTGTTTGCGTCGGCTCCCGACAGCTGGGGAGTTCTGGACTATCCGGGGCCCTCGTGGGAGCAGTCCTACGAAAAGATGCTGGATGAAATGGTTGCCGCCGGCTACGCGGGAACGGAACTCGGGCCGTATGGGTTTTTTCCCACCGACCCCGCAATTCTGCAGCCGCAACTTTCAAAACGCGGCCTAAGCCTGCTGGGGTCCTTTGTACCCGTAAAGTTAGGAGAACCGGGCGCGGAAGCTGCGGTGCTGGGGCGGATCAAGCAGGTGGGGTGGCTCTTGGCAGCCCTGAAAGCTCCATTCCTCGTGATGGCTGACGATCAATCAGCAGGCCGGAACAGTTTTTCGGGGCGCCCTTACGGCCAGGGCCGTCCGGAGTTGAGCGCAGAGCAGTGGCGCCACGTGGGGGCCCTGGTGGCCGAGGCCGAGAAAGTAGCGAACGACTTTGGATTGGACCTGGTCTTTCATCCGCACGTCGCCACCCACGTGGAGACACCGGAAGAGTGCGAGAAGTTCTTCGACAGTGCTGCGCGTACGAACGTCGGCCTCTGCCTAGACACAGGGCATTGCTTCTATGGACAAGGGGATCCAACTTCGGAAGCGGAGAAATACAGGAGCAAGTTGCGTTTCGTCCACATCAAGGATTGCAATCGAAAAGTGCTGGAGCAGGCCCGAAGCAAGAAATGGACCTTCGAGGAGGCCATTGAACATAAAGTCTTCACGGTAATTGGACAAGGCGACATTGACTTCCCGATGTTCTTCCGAACACTGGTGGAGATCGGGTACTCGGGCTGGTCGGTCGTAGAGCAAGATGTGAAGTTCGGTGATTCTACGATATGCCCTGCAGAGAGTGTTGCTGACAGTTTGAAATATTTGCAGAAGGTGGTCAGCAACCTGGATGCGGTTGCGCGCTAATGAGGCAAGGCGATTCCTGTCGACTTGGGTGACAAGTGCAATGCGAAAACTAGGCGTGGGGGTACTTGGAGTTGGCGAGATGGGATTGCGGCACGCCGAAAATCTTCGCCGGTTGGTGCCGCGAGCGCAGTTGGTGGCGGTGGCCGACGTCGCCGCCGAGCGCGCCCGCCGGGCGGCTGGCGAACTGGAGATCGAAAACTTCTACGGCAGCCTGGAAGCAATGCTGGAATGCAAGGGGCTCGACGCGGTGGTGATAGCGACGCCCGACAAGTTCCATGCAGCGGCTGTTCAGGTCGTGGCCGGTGCTGGCAAAGACATCTTTTGCGAGAAGCCAATGGGCTTGACCCTCGCCGAAGCGCATGAAATGTTGGATGCGGTTGAGAAAGGCGGCGTGCGCCTCCAAGTCGGCTTTATGCGACGTTACGACCCTGCCTATGCGGCTGCTATGAAGCGAATCGAGGCCGGGGAGATTGGGGTTCCAGTGATCTTCAAGTCGCTGGGGCGTGACAAAGATGGGCCCCCGATTTCGGCGTATCAAGCCAACCTCAACGGAATGTTGTTCTACACGAACACAATTCATGACTTTGACCTGGCGCGCTGGCTGACGCGCGATGAAGTCTCCGAGGTTCACGCTTACACCACCGTGGCGATTCGACCGGAAGTTGCGCAATTCGGAGATGTGGTTGCGAGCGTGGTGAATATTAAATTTCGGCAGGGCGCGATTGGGAACATTGAATCACACGCCCAGGCAGTCTACGGGTATGACGTGCGCACCGAGATTGTCGGCTCCAAGGGTTCGATACTGGTGGGAAGCTTTACGCGGACACCATCGACATTGCTGACCGTCAACAGCAGCACGCAAACTACCGCAGACCACTTCCTGACGACGTTCGGCGAGGCCTACTTGGCGGAGATGAAGGATTTCGTCGAGTGCATTCTGGAAGATCGCGAGCCGCGTGTCGGCGGAGAGGATGGACTGAAAGCCCTGGGAATTGCCGTTGCAGCGGAGAGCTCCCACTCGCAGGGAAAGCCAATCGAAGTGGCGGTGGGCACCGCGATCGCGGCTTCGTGAGCCACCAGTTCGGGTTTTTAGTGAACCGATTTCGGAGGAACGAGTGATTCAGGCGACATCTTCTTACAAGAGCCCTCTGCATGAAATGACGGCCTGCACTCCCACTTGCTTGTGGAATGACTCTGCTTCGGTGCGGGAACTCTCCTACTCGATCGGGCACGGAGCCGTGGGGGCGACCTGCAATCCGGTGATCGTGCTGGGCGTTCTGAAGAAGGAAATCGGCGCATGGAAGGGGCGGATTCAGTCGCTGATCGAAGAGCGCCCGACGGCCAGCGAACATGAACTCGCATGGCAGCTTGTTCGCGAAATTTCGGTACAGGCAGCTACTTTGCTGAAACCGATTTTCGACGAACAACGCGGCAGGAATGGCAGACTTTCGATTCAAACTGATCCGAGATTGTTTCGCGACAACAAAGCGCTGCTGGATCAAGCAATCGAGTTCAGCCGGTTGGCCCCCAACATGATCGTGAAGATCCCAGTCACTCGAGCCGGAATCGGAGCGATCGAAGAAGCCACGTATCAGGGGATCAGTATCAATGCGACCGTGTGCTTTACGCTTCCGCAGTGCATTGCGGTGGCCGAAGCGGTGGAGCGCGGCTTAAAGCGACGGGAATCGGAAGGCAAAGAAATCAAAGGCATGGGGCCGGTATGCACGATCATGGTCGGTCGACTCGATGACTGGCTCAGGGTCTTGATGGAGAAGAACCAAGTGGCGATTGATCCTGGTTATTTGGAATGGGCGGGCGTGGCGGTGTTCAAGAAAACGTACCAGATCTTCCGGGATCGTGGCTATCGGATCCGCCTTCTGTCGGCGGCCTTTCGGAATCCCATGCACTGGAGCGAACTCATAGGCGGCGATGTAGTGATCTCACCTCCTTATCCGTGGCAAGTTCGGTTCAACGCGAGCGATATAGAAGTGCGCTCCCGCATCGACGAACCAGTTTCCTCCCATGTGGTCGAAGAACTGTTGAGGAAGTTTCCTGACTTTGAGCGCTCGTACAACGAGAACGGTCTGACCCCCGGCGAGTTTGATTCATTCGGACCGACCCGGCGAACTCTTCGGCAATTCACGGCGGCCTGCCACGATCTCGATGGGCTGGTTAGAGATGTGCTGCTTCCAGACCCCGACGTGTGATTCTTTGGAAATAGCGGGACTAAACGTTTTGAAGTGTATGCGAGGTCCTGCTATCTTGATGTCGTAGACGTATGGCCCCTTCCAGGAAAACCGCTCCGAAATCGCCCAACAAGGCCGCAAGTATTTCCGACGTCGCCCGTGAATCAGGCGTATCGATCTTCACGGTCTCTGCGGTCGTCAACAACAAGAGCCACGTGCGGAAGAATCTTCGCGAGCGTGTCGAGAATGCGATCCGAAAACTGAATTACCGTCCGAACCTCATCGCCCGCAGCCTGATCAAGCAGAAGACGCAAACGATTGGCATGATCGTGCCCGATATCGCCAATCCCTTCTTTCCCATGGTGGTTCGCGGTGCAGAAGATGCCGCCCTTAAGCAGGGCTACAACCTGCTTTTGTGTAACAGCGATGACAGCCTGGCAAAGGAAGAGAGCGCAATCGAACTGCTGCTCTCCAAGCGAGTGGACGGGATCCTACTCACTAAAGCCGTCGGAGATTTCAGTCCGGCGCTACAGCAGATGATCAAAGACGTGAATATTCCCTTCGTCCTCGTGATGCGCACTTACCCACAGCTAACGAAGGACGCAGTGATCACAGATGATTATCAAGGGGCGTATGAGGCGGTGTGTCATCTGGCGCGTGCGGGGCGACGCCGCATCGGTCTGGTCAGCGGCCCGTTGAAGGTGAGCAACGCCAAAGAGCGCTGGCGAGGTTTTCGCGATGCGCTGGAGGTTAATCACCTGGCCTATGAGTCGGAACTGGTCGTTGAAGGGGATTACCGTATCGAATCTGGCTTTCGGGCGGGGCATGCTCTGCTCTCGCACCGGCCCGATGGTATCTATGTAGCAAATCATCTGATGACGATCGGGTTGCTGAAAGCAGTCGATGAGATGGGACTGAAATGTCCGGATGATTTCGGGCTCGTAAGTTTTGACGATTATCCGTGGCTGAGCGTGTTCCGACCTCGCCTAACCACCGTGGAATTGCCGAAGCATCTGCTGGGCAGCGAAGCCACGGAGTTGCTGATTCAGAGGATCAGCGGCGATCATGGGAAACCGGTTCTGAAGAAATTACTGCCGGAGCTACGCATTCGGGAGTCGTGTGGATTCGCACAGTTTGTCGGCAGCGGACAACAGCCGGAGCCAGCGGCGGCACACTCGATGCAGCAGAAATAGACAACGGTCGGGAAAAGAGCCAACCAATCTCTGCGGTCAACCTCCGCGACCAACGCCAGCGACCAACCCCAGCCACTAAAGTCGCTGCCACCGCGTGCACACGGCAGGCTGAACAGTTTGCTGAAAAAGTCCGGGACTCACCATTGTTTTGAAAGGGCCCGGCTTCAGCCGGGCCGCAAAAGTCTGGAATCCATCGCGACTTTAGTCGCCGAGGTTCACAGTTCGCAACGGAATGACTTTTTCGGCAGTCTGTCACCTGGGCTGCTTCAAGTAAAGGCGAGTTTCAGGTTTCGTTGAAGTTGAAGAGCTTTGGGCGCACGGTGAACATCCGCGTTCGGTAACTTGCGTAGATGACGCCTATGGCCAGCCAAGTCAGGCCGGCATATTTTGTCCAGGTCTGAAGACCTATCAGGAGAACAAAGCAGAACACGGAACCGAATGCGGGAAGAAAACCGTCGACGAGGAACTTTCTGCGGCCAATCACGTCAGGGGAAAACCAGAAATGCAATAACGCAACCAGGTTCACGGCGGTGAACGCTAACAGCGCGCCAAACGTGACGATCTCCGCGGCCAGTTGCCACGGCATTGTCAGCACTGCAACGTAGGCAACCACTCCGACGATCCACTCGTTGTAGACGGGGTTGCCTCGCTTCGGGTTCAGATGGCCGAACACTTTCTTTGGCAAGACATCATCGCGACCCATGCTGTACAACAGGCGCGCCGCGCCGACATGACCAGCGAGTCCACAGGCCAGGCTGGAAACCAAAAGCACAACTCCATAGGCTGTAAAAAGAGCCGGGCCGCCGGCGATGCGAGCCACGTCCATGAAGGCGGTTTCGGGATTGTGGAGGGTTGCAGGGTCAGGCCAGACGCGCTGCGCCAGATACACCTGCAGGCCGCTGAAGAGTCCCGTAAAGACACAAACCAGCACGGCCGCGAGCAACACATTCCGCTTCGGATTCTTTACTTCCTCGGCAAGAATCGAGACGCCGTCGAATCCGATAAAAACCAAGGCGGCGAAAGAAGTTCCTGCCGCCAGCGCCCGCAGATCGAAGGTCGCCGGATTGTAGATGGGGCGCAACGACAAGAGTCCACTGAACGACTGGTGAAGCACGATGTAACGAAACGCTTGAACCAGAAATACCGCCGTCACCAGCGTCATGAACCCCAACAGCACTTCGTTCGTACGCGCCGTGAACTTTATGCCTTGAATGGTCAGTAAGGTCATGAATCCAACAATCACTGCTGCGAGCAAGGCGAACGGGATGCGCGGCACCAGGCGCTGGATCGTCAACACTGCGTAAAGCGCGTTTTGAATGGGCTGGAAAAGATATTCCAGGAACATGGCCCATCCCAGAACAAACCCGACGTGGGGATTCAAACCTCGACTGATGTAGGAATACACAGAGCCTGACGACGGATACACGCTCGCCATGCGGCCGAAACTGACTGCGGTCACCGACATCGCCACCATGCCCAACAACAGCGTGCTCACCGTGTGGCCGTGGGAGAGGACCTGGGCTTCGCCGAAGAGCGGGACTGCGGCAATCGGCGAGGTCAGAATGATTCCGTAATAGACCAGATCCCAGAGATTGAGAACGCGCTTCAGATGAGGGGAACCTGGAACGTCCGGGTTGACCGCGGTGGTTGTCTGCACCTTGCCTCTTTCCGTCTACAGAAAGTAGCGTTCCTTCTTGCGTGCGGATTCATACTTCTGGCGCGCGGCTTTGACTGCTTCGTTTTCGGACACTTCTGCGATGGGAACGTCCCACCAGCTCTCGTATCCCGGCACTCTCTGATCGTAGGCCGCATCGATCACGACAACGGACGTTCGCGACTGCTTGCGTGCAGAAGCCAGTGCAATTTTAAGTTCCTCCGCGGTGCGCGCACGAATGGTCCAGGCTCCCAAGCTTGCAGCGTTGGCCTCATAGTCGACGACGATGACGTCGCCATCGTACTTTCCATTTCGACGATAACGGTACTCGGTACCCATTCCCTGGTTGCCGCAGCTTTGGCTGAGGCCGCCAATGCTGGAGAAGCCGTGATTGTCGAGCAGCACGATGTTGAGCTTGTAGCCTTCCTGCAGCGAAGTGACGATTTCTTGCGCCATCATCAAATAGGAACCATCGCCCACGAGCACGCACACTTCACGCTCGGGGTGAGCCATCTTCACGCCCAGCCCACCCGCGATTTCATAGCCCATGCAGGAGTAGCCGTACTCCATGTGATACCCGCCAGCATGACGTGTGCGCCACAGCTTGTGGAGATCGCCCGGCAGACTTCCGGCCGCGCACACCATGATGTCGCCAGGTTCGGTGAAGTCATTCACAATGGCAATGATCTCCGCCTGCGTAACAGGAGTAGCGCGGCGGATACTCTGGAGGCGACTTACCTCATGTTCCCAGTCGGAGCGCAGACGGGCAATCCTGGAGCGATAAGGTTCATCGGTCTTGTAGGCGCCGATTGCGCGATGCAGTTCTTCGACGGTGGTGCGCGCATCGCCTACCAGCGCAACGCCGGCGTGCTTGCAGGCGTCGAATTCAGCGACATTGATGTTGATGAAGCGGACGGAAGCGTCCTGAAAGGCGGTTTTGGAGGCGGTCGTGAAATCAGTGTAGCGGGTACCGACGGCAATGATCACGTCGGCTTCTCGCGCCAGGGTATTTGCCACTGACGTGCCGGTCACGCCGACGGCGCCGACATTCTGTGGATGGTCGTAGGGCAGCGCCCCCTTACCGGCTTGAGTCTCGGCAACAGGAATGGCAGTTGTATCGGCAAAGCGGGCCAGCGCGGCGGAGGCTTCTGAATAGAGAATGCCACCTCCCGCGATGATGAGGGGACGTTTGGCGGAGCGAGTCCAGTCGACAGCCCGCTTCAGGAGTTCCTGATCGCAGCGGCTGCGGGGAATATGCCATACACGTTTGCGAAGGAACTCCTCAGGAAAATCGAAAGCCTCGGCCTGGACATCTTGTGGCAGGCAGAGGGTGACCGCTCCGGTGTCGGCCGGTGAAGTCAGAACTCGCATCGCTTCCAGAAGTGAAGTCAAGAGCTGCTCGGGACGCTGAATCCTGTCCCAGTAGCGCGATACAGGCTTCAGGCAGTCATTTACGGAAATGTCGGGCGTGAAGGAAGATTCCAACTGCTGGAGTACGGGCGCGACATTGCGCCTTGCGAAGATGTCTCCGGGCAGCAGTAGAACCGGCAAACGATTGATGGTTGCCAGGGCGGCGCCCGTCACCATGTTGGTGGCACCGGGACCGATGGAACTGGTGCAGAGCATCGTCCTCATGCGGAAGGTCGCTTTGGCGAAGGCCGCCGCGGCGTGCACCATAGCCTGTTCATTGCGAAACAGGTAGTAGCGGAGGTCGGGGTCTTGCTCCAGAGCTTGCCCGATTCCTGCAACATTGCCGTGGCCGAAGATTCCGAAACAACCTTCGAAAAAATGAAACTCCTGGCCATCTCGTTCGACGTATTGATTCTTAAGGAAAGCGATCAGGCACTGCGCGACTGTCAGGCGTCGTGTCATAGACTAGGTCCGCACCAAAAGGGGCGTCTCCACTTCCTGGGTCCCCGCTTCCGGGACATTGCGACATGATAGCCGTGCTCGGTACTTCGGGCAGAATTACATGCGGGCCAAGCGCCATCCTCTCCTCGAAGACTTACTCCCGCACGAGCGGCAACCGAGGATCGGTCGAATTCCATGTGGACCGAATCCAGACGTGTTGCCGGTCATCGGTGACCGCCAGTGCGCGGGCAGAGCCAGCCAGGAAATTGAGGTAGTAAACGTCGTAGCCTGGGCCTGCGACCACTGTGTGATAACCACTGTGCACAAGCACGACATCGCCATCGTGCGCCTTCACAGTGCACTCCTCGGCATGCTGTCCTGCGTAGAGGTGTTGGAGCGCAAACCCAGCCGGTTGAGCGATTCGATAGTAGTAGATCTCATCCAAGTCCGATTCTGCCGGAGGGCTGTCCGTGTCATGTTTGTGAGGTGGGTAGCTCGACCAGTTGCCGCCGGGGGTATACACCTCGATGACAACCAGTTTGTCGGCCGGAAAGGATGGTGAAACCACGTCGACTATCTGACGGGAGGAATTTCCTCCGCCGCGAAGGCTGCTCACGACGTCCGCGGGCGTCACCAGCCTGGGCTCCAATCGAGCTTCCGAAGGCACGCGGCATTCCGCGATTTCACAGATGCTCTCGGCAACGAAGGAGGCCTGGCTGTGTGCGGGCAGGTACAGCGTGTACGGAAGCCCATCAAAGACACTATTCCGTCTGCCAATCAGTTTCTTCCCCAGGCCCCAGTCGCTGAGACAGGTGCCGCCTAATAGAACCAAGGCGGCTTCTTCGTTCTCGGTGCGAGCGTGGAACGAAGCCCCGGGCAGGAGGCGCCGGACGAAGAAGCTCATCCAATTCCAGTTAGCCTTCTGGCGGGGCAAGTGGAGGAGTTCCCCTGCTTGGTGGGGAGGCAGATTCGAAGAGTGGACAAGGACCGTACTTTCGCTCAAGGCGTCTCCAAGAAGAAGAAACAAGAAAATCAGTGCCGGTTTTCCACGCGCTGTCTAAGCGTTTTGACACTATGGCAAATGGAAACTGAGGTTGTCAACGAAAACCGCAGTTCGAGTCCGAGGGGAGCTGACGGGGACATCGATCCCTTGCGCGGCTAGCGGTTTTAACATCCCCTTAACAAGCGCATGATAGCTTCACAATCACGTCTCAGAGATAAATGACGGTCGAATCAGGGGCCGAATTCGCCAAAAATCCCTAGGAAGGTTGGGCGGGCGTTCGAGCATGAAAAAGTTTAACTTGACCATGGTCGGCAATCACTGATATAAAGCGCCGCATATAAGCGTTTAGAAAGTATGGGGCAGTAGCAAAACAGCATTGTTAAGAGCGCTGCGTCGGAGGGGAACATGCGATTGAACAGTCGGTACCAAAGCCTGAAAGCCGAAGAATCGAATTCTAGCATTGGACGAACCAGACATTTCTGGTTTCACTTGGTTGTCTTGTCGGCGATGTGCTGCCTGGCCGGGTCGGCACGAGGCAAGGTGGCCGCGGGCATTTCGGGCATCGTAACGGATCCGAGCGGCGCAGTCGTCTCCGGCGCGACGGTGTCCGCCACCGCCACGGACACCGGGATCGTGACAACACACCAGACGAACTCCGAGGGATTCTATGCGTTTGTCGACTTGGCGCCGGGACGCTACGACATCGAGGTGCGGCAAACCGGATTCAGCCTGTTTCGGCAGAAAGCTATCGTTCTGGATGTGGATTCTGCGAAGGTCATCAACATCAAGTTGAGTGTGGGGCAAATTAGCGAAAAGATAGAAGTCTCAAGTGATGCCGTGCAGTTGGACACGGCCAGCACTCAGATGGGCGAAGTCATCAACGCGCAGACCATCACCGCTGTGCCGCTGGTGACGCGCAGCTACACCGACCTGTTGGCTCTGCAACCAGGAGTCTCACCCACGTCCTCAGGCCTGGCCGGCGGACAGGGCGGGCAGTTCAGTGCCACAGGATTCACCTTTACGCCCGTGTCGGGCGATTTGAATGCCGGCAATTTGTCGGTAAACGGGCAGCGTGAATCGGCGAACGGATTCCTGCTGAATGGCACAACTGTTCAGGAATTCGCGTTCTCGGGGACGGCGATCATCCCGAATCTGGATTCAATCCAGGAATTTCGCATTGTGACTAACAATTTCGATGCGGAATACGGGAACTATTCGGGTGGTCAGATTAACGTCATTACGAAGCCGGGCACGAATCGATTTCACGGAAGCGCCTTTGAATTCCTGCGCAACTCGGCATTCGACGGGACCAACTATTTCTCTACCACCAAGGACGATCATAAGCAAAATCAGTTTGGGGGCACGATCGGCGGTCCGATCAAGCGAGACAAATTGTTCTTTTTCGCCGATTATCAAGGCAATCGGGTGATCCTTGGGCAGAGCGGTACGCTGGGAACGACGGTGGTGCCTTCTGCCGCGGAGCGAACCGGCGACTTCTCGGCGTTGGCGAGTTCGCTCACCGGTACGGTGCAGGGACCCGCATGGGCACAGGACTTGACGAATACTCTTGGGTACACCGTGACCCAGGGGGAGCCTTACTTTTTCGCGGGCTGCACGTCAGCAACATGTGTTTTTCCGGGGGCACAGATTCCAAGCACGGCATTTACTGAGCCATCCAAGAATCTACTGCAATTCGTCCCTCCGGCAAATGCTACCGATAACGATGGAAATCCCGTGTTCTCGCCGACGGCTGCTCCGACGCGGCTGAGAGATGACAAGACCAGCGGACGGGTCGACTACAACTCGCACCTGGGAATGCTCACCGGCTATTACTTCTTCGACCGATATAGAAACAGTGTGCCCAACGTATTTCTGCCCGGTTTTGGTAGTGACTACACCGGGCGATCGCAAGTAGTGAATCTTGGAGACACAAAGACGCTAGGGCCATGGTCGGTCAACGAGCTGCGCTTCGGGCTGACGCGCCTGAAGTTCCTGATTCACAGGCCCACGGGCGGTACCGGCGTGACACCGGCGTCGCTGGGTTTCGAGGAGGGACCGGACACGCTGGGCATCTCGCCATCTCTACCGCAGTACGCGCACGTTCCCAATATCCATTTCAACAGCTTTTCCTTTGGCGCGTCGGGCGGCGCGTTGGGTGTAACCGAGACCACATTTCAGGTCTCGGACAATTTCAGCCGAGTCATCGGAACCCACACGCTAACCGTTGGCGGACAGTTCCGGTACAACCAGCTCACGGAATACAACGGCGGATCGAATGGGGATTTCGTATTCAACGGAGCGGAGACCGGAGTGGACTTCGCGGATTTTCTGATCGGCGCACCCACGGTTTATTCACAAGGTCAGGGATTTCCCTCTTACGGGCGGTCGCGTTATTTCGGCTTGTTTGGGCAGGACAGCTGGCGCATGCGATCGAATCTGACGCTGAACTATGGACTGCGGTGGGATGTGAGCCGGCCGTGGTCGGAGTTGAATGGTCAGCTGGAGACGCTGGTGCCCGGTCTGCAATCGACAAGGTTCCCGGGTTCGCCCACGGGATGGGTCTTCCCCGGGGACCCTGGCATTCCGAGCACGCTGGCTCCCACTCGCTACAACAATTTTGCTCCTCGCATTGGACTGGCTTATTCACCCTCGGTCGAAAACGGCCTGCTGAACACGTTGACGGGAGGGCCCGGCAAGACCAGTATTCGCGTGGGATGGGGACTCTTTTACAGCACGTTTGAGGGAGCAACCAACTTCAATGAAATCGGAGATGCCCCGTTCGGGATCTTCTATGGCAGCCCAGTGCCCCCACAATTTGTAACGCCATTCGTGGATCGCGGTACGGGCAACATCGAGGGGCAGCGGTTCCCCGTGGCGCTGCCGACGACGGATACGCCGATTAACTGGGCGAACTACTTGCCCATCGGCACGTCTCCAGCTTTCTGGTACCGGAATGTGCTGCCTTACACCGAAGAGTATCAGCTATCGTTTGAGCGGCAGATCGGTTCGGGAACACTGCTCACGGCAAGCTACGTAGGTACGCAGGGTCATCACTTGTTGTCTTCTCTGGAGGCGAATCCCGGCAATCCTGCTGTTTGTCTGAGCGTCAGCCAAGCCAGCCAAGTCATGCCGAACACTCCGACCTGCGGGCCGAATGGAGAAAATGGAGTGTACTCGCCAATCGGAGGCGGCACGACAAACGGAACGCGTGCGCCTTTCGGAAATAGCTTCTCGAGCGACGGCTATTTTATCACGATCGGAAAGTCCAGCTACAATTCGCTGCAATTGAGCCTTCGCCAAAGGATCTCGCGCCTGGAATTCCTGGCGGGATATACGTATTCGAAATCTCTGGACAACGGCTCGGGATACGGCGAGCAAATCAACCCGTGGAACCACGAATTGCGGTCACTCTCTTCCTTCGACCTCCGGCACAATTTCGTGGTGAGCTACGACTACCAGTTGCCTTTCGACCGGCTGGGTGGACCGAGCCGGCTGGTGAAGGGCTGGCGGTTAAGCGGCATCAGCCGGTTCTCAACGGGCCTGCCGGTGACCCTGGTTGAAACCGACGACAACTCTCTGCTCGGGACCAGCAGCGCGGGCGCGATATCCCTGCCCGTGGATGTTCCGAACTACACTTCCGGGTCGTTGAGCATCAGCGATCCCCGCTCGGGACGCCCATATTTCAATACGGCCCTGTTCAGTCCGGAAGCCATCGGCACGTTGGGCAATGCGAGGCGGAGATTCTTTTCTGGTCCGGGGTTGAACAATTGGGATATGGCCCTGCTCAAGGACACCATGCTGAAGGAAGACCTCAATCTGGAGTTCCGGGCGGAGCTCTTTAATGCCTTCAATCATGCCCAGTTTGGACCGCCGGATGGCAATGTCAACAACCTGGGATCTTTTGGTACGATCCACACGGCGAATCCACCACGGATTATGCAAGTCTCGCTGAAGTTGCTTTTTTAGGCTTTGGGGGGAAGCTCGGCAGCGGTTTGCAATGGTTCGTCATTGTTCGACGGACCATTGCGCCCGGGCGGATGAGACGCAGTCAATTCAAGTCAATGACTTCAAGACGGACCTTCATCAAGCTGTCGGCGATGAGCATGGCGGTACCTGCGAAGGTTTCGGGGCGGGCGTTCGCTCGCGCAGGAATCGCAGGGCCCACAGAGGCACCGGGGCCGTCGACACAAGAAGTTGCGGTTTGGTTTACCAACGCGAAGCAACGTTTCACGCCAGGCCGAGCACTGGCATGGCGACCGGCTGCGAAAACGCCATCCACCGAGTCTGTTCGACTCGTCCCTGAAAATAAATTCCAGCACGTTCTCGGGTTCGGCGGCTGCTTCTCCGATGCGTCCTGCTATCTGATCAACCAGCTTCGCGAACCCGCACGCGAAGCGTTGCTGCACGAGTTGTTTCATCCGTCAGAAATGGGGTTGAACGTCAACCGCACATGCATCGGAGCCGCTGACTCCGCGGCAACCCTCTACAGCTATGACGAGGGCGATGCCGATCCCGAGCTCAAGCGGTTCTCGATTGATCACGATCGAGAATACATCCTGCCGGTGCTGCGCCGCGTGCAGGAAATTAATCCTTCGGTGTTCTACTTCTCCTCGCCGTGGAGCCCGCCTGGTTGGATGAAATGGAACAAGTCGATGCTGGGCGGCTCCATGAGCCGTCAGTATCTGTCGTCGTATGCGCAGTACTTCCTGAAATTCGTGCAGGCCTACGCGGCAGCGGGCGTGACGGTGCATGCCATTAGCACGCAAAACGAAGTCGATACTGACCAGCACGGCCAGATGCCTGCCTGCACTTGGTCTCAGGAGTGCGAGACGGAGTTCGTGATTGAGCATCTCGGTCCCCTGTTCGAGAAGACCAACACCCCCACCAAGATCTGGATTCTGGACCATAACTACGTGTATTGGGGGAGGGTGATCTCGCAGCTCGATGATGCTGACTTCCGGCGATATGCGACTTCCGTCGCCTTCCATGGCTACGTGGGCGAGCCAAGCATGATGAGCAAAGTGCATGCTGCTCATCCCGAAGCGGACCTGCATTTCACCGAGGGCAGTACCGACTACAACGATCCGCACTATCAGGACGACTGGACGAAATGGGCGTCCACCTATAGCGCCGTACTGAATAATTGGTGCAGTTCGGCCACCGCATGGAACGTGGCGACTGATGAACAGGGGAAACCCAACATCGGACCGTATCCTTGTGGAGGGATTCTGATTATCAACCCGCGCACGCAGGAGATTATTCGCAGTGGGCAGTACTGGGCACTGGCGCACTTCTCGCGTGCGCTGCGAAGAGGCGCCCGGCGGATTGAATCCCAGAGCCAGGCGGCGAACATGACGCATATCGCATTTGAGAATCCTGGCGGCGAAAAAGCTCTCGTACTTACCAATTCTGGCCCGGCGCGAACGATGGAAATCAATCAGGGACTGAACTCCGCCTCCATTCCGCTGGAAGAAAATTCCGTTGCAACCCTGGTGTGGAAGTGAAGTGCTCATTGAGTGCAGCCAGGGACCAGGAGTCTTCAGAAAACGGAGCGAGAATGAAAGTTGCAACCGCCGAGGTGTGCGGCACCGGGAAAGGTCTGGTCGCTGTTTCCTATGTGATGAGGGCTGCGATCGGGCTGATCCTCGCCCTGGTCTGCTTGCAATCGACCGTTGGCCAAAACCCACCGGCTCTCGATCCCAATAAAGAGGTAGGCGATAAGCTGCAGTCGTTGACGCGCCTGCCGCTCTCTGGGTGCCGGTGGCACTCGGACGTCGCGCATCCGGAGGACCCGGCGCTGGATGATTCCACGTGGAAACCGATTGAGTTGGGCGCGAACTTTGAGAGCGGAGTGCAAGTCGTTCGGTGCAGATTCACTGTTCCACGAGACGTGAAGGGATACGACATCCGCGGCGCAGAACTGAAGATTGCGTTTGATTTTCAGGGCGACGGTATGACGATGCTGTCGGTGTACTCCAACCGCTACAGCGTATATCGTGGCAACACCGATACGCTGGAACCAATTTCGCTGACTTCAAACGCGCAGCCGGGCGAGCGCTTTCTCGTCGCCGTGCGACTGGAGGTTGGCGATCAGCCGAGGAAGCTGGTCCGAAACGAGATCTTGATTCGACCACCGGCCCGCCGGCCTGATCCCGAATGGCTGCGGCTGCAGATTCTCTCTCTCCAACCGATTCTCAACGCCTATCCCGACCCACAGCGACAGGCCCAATTGAACTCGGCTATGCAAGCGATCGAGTTTCGAAAGTTGGAGGCCGGGGACCAGGACGGTTTCGATGCCTCTCTAAAAACGGCGCAAGCGAAGCTTCGTGAACTAGGACCATGGGTGAAGCAGTTTCGGATACGAGCTGTGGGGAACTCACACATTGACATGGCGTGGCTCTGGCCGTGGACCGAAACTGTGGAACTGGTGCACGACACCTTTCGCAGTTCCTTGAATTTTATGCACGAGTATCCCGACTTTGCCTTCAGCGCATCGTCGGCGCGTGCGTACGAGTGGATGGAGGAGAAGTATCCTCAGCTCTTCGAGGAAATTCGGCAGCGCGTCAAAGAAGGCCGATGGGAAATTGTCGGCGGCATGTGGGTCGAGCCCGATCTGAATATGCCGGGTGGCGAGTCGCTGACACGGCAGATTCTGATCGGCAAGCAGTACTTCAAGAAAAAATTCGGCGTGGACGTGAAGATTGGCTGGAACCCGGATTCGTTTGGGTATAACTGGCAACTCCCGCAAATCTACAAGAAATCCGGCATCGATTATTTCGTCACTCAGAAGCTGCTGTGGGCGCACGAATTCACTACGTTCCCTTACAAGCTGTTCTGGTGGGAAGCCCCGGATGGCAGTCGCTTGCTGACCTACTTTCCCCACGACTATGGAAGCCTGATGGAACCCATCCCGATGGCCGAGGATGTGGCAACCTGGATGCCCTCGATGTACCACGAAAATGCGAAGGACCCCGTGATGATGTATCTCTACGGAGTGGGCGACCACGGCGGAGGCCCGACGCGCACGATGCTGGACCAAGCGACGCGTTTGATGGCGCCGGACGCGGTGTTCCCAAAGGTGGTGTTCAGCACCGCCGCCAGCTTTTTTTCTGATCTCGACAAGCGGCAGGATTTGGACATTCCCGTCTGGAAGAACGAATTGTATTTCCAATACCACCGCGGCGTCTTCACAACGCAAGCGGAGACGAAAAAGCTGGTTCGGCACACCGAGGAGACTCTGCTGGATGCGGAGAAATATGCATCACTGGCGCATCTTTATCAGCGTGCTTACCCGCGGGAGGAGTTCACGAGCGGGTGGAAGGGACTTCTGTTTGATCAGTTCCACGACATCATGCCGGGCTCGGGCATCGCAGTGAACTATCTGGATGCCAAGCGGGACCTGGGCGTCGTGGAGCGTGCGGGCCAGGACATCTTGAGGCAATCGCTGGGGGAGATCTCCGCACGGATCGACACTCGCGGTACTGGCACACCGATTGTCGTCTACAACTCTCTTTCCTGGCCCCGGAAGGAAGTCATTGAAGTGGAGGCCCAGTTGCCCGAGGCGGCTTCCAACATCGAGGTAGCCGACTCTGCGGGGAATATCATTCCGTCGCAAGTGCTCAGCAATGATCGCGAGACGCATCGTTTGCGCTTCCTGCTACAAGCCAGAGTGCCTGCGATGGGGTATGCGACTTTCTTTGTGCGGCCTGCTCAAAAATCCACCACGCTGACCTCTGTGCTCCACGCTACTCCGGAGAGTTTGGAGAACGAATTCATTCGGTTGAAAGTGGACTCACGCACCGGATGCATTACGAGCCTCTACGATAAGCGCAGCCGGCGGGAGACGCTGATGCCCGCGGAGACGGATACCGGTGGGCCCAAAGAGCTGGCCTGCGGGAATCTTCTGCAGACGTTCGTAGACAAGCCAAAGGAATATGACGCGTGGAATATCGACGCTGACTTCGAGAAGCAGTATTGGAGTTTGGACCAGGCCGACGAGGTCAAGCTAATGGAGTTGGGGCCGCTGCGTGCGGTCATCCGCGTCAAACATCATTTTCAGAATTCGTCATTTGTTCAGGAAATCACGCTGCTCGCGGGTGTTGCGCGGGTTGATGTAAACATGACGGCCGAGTGGAACGAGAAACACATCTTGTTGAAGGTGGCTTTTCCAATAAGCGTGCACAGCAGGAGGGCTACGTTCGAGATTCCATTCGGCACGATTGAGCGTCCTACTACGCGTTCGACCCCCGAGGAACAAGCGCAGTTCGAAGTTCCGGCGGAATATTGGGCGGACTTGTCGGATGATCAGCACGGACTAAGTTTATTGAACGACAGCAAGTACGGATACGATGCAAAAGGCAATGTGCTTCGCCTGTCGCTGCTGCGATCGCCTTCTTGGCCCGATCCGCACGCCGATGAAGGACATCACGAATTCACCTATTCGCTGTATCCGCACGCCGGGACCTGGCGCGACGCGGAGACGGTGTGGCGCGGATACGAACTCAACTACAAACTGAGGCCGGTACAAGTCGAGAACCACAATGGAGCGCTTCCGATGATGCTTTCCTTTGTCGAGGTAAGCTCTCCGAATGTGGTGCTGACTGCCATGAAGTCTGCCGAGGATGACGATGCGATGGTCCTTAGATTCTATGAGTGGGCGGGAAAAGAGTCGGACGTAACCATACAGGTGCCACGCGCCGTCCAGAGGGCTTCCGAGACCAACCTGATCGAACAGTCGATCGGGAGTCTCTCCGTCACAAACGCAAGCATCACAGTCCACACCAAGCCTTATGAGATCAAGACCGTGGCCGTCAGGTTCGCGTCGCAACCTTAGCCGACAGGAGCGCACGGTGAAAGGGCTCGAGAAACGCATGCGGTGGTTGTGTGCCTTCGTCCTGGTGGCATGTGCCGCTCCAGTGCTTCTAGGGGCGACGGCGTGGAAAGACCGACTGGTCGTGGTTATCAGCCTGGACGGGTTTCCCGCGTACGCGTTGGATGACCCTCGCCTACCCATTCCAACTGTTCGCAAGCTGGCTCGGGAAGGAGTTGTGGCAGCATCCATGCAGCCCGTCAATCCGACAGTGACCTGGCCCAACCACACGGCGATCGTGACCGGGGTCGACGCCTCTGAACACCAGGTGCTATTCAACGGTTTGCTGACGCGTCCAGCGGATGGTGCCCAGCCTTCAGTGGATCCTTGGCGGGACAAGGCACTGATGGTGCATGCGCCCACGATTTATGACGTAGCGTTCCAGGCCGGACTCACTACGGCGCAGGTGGATTGGGTCGCGATTTACGGTGCGAAGACCATTACCTGGCAATTCCCCGAATTGCCGGATCCGAATGGTGCAGTCGAGAGGGAATTGATTGCCGCCGGCGGGGTTACCGCGGAACAGTTGCGGACCTTCGAGAATAGCAGTCAAGCCTGGCAAGACGAAATCTGGACAGACGCCGCGGTCAAGATTCTGGAAAAACACAAGCCAAACCTCTTGCTCTTTCATCTTCTGACGCTGGACGACACCAATCATGAATATGGCCCGATGAGCGGGGCCAGCTTCACGGCTATGGCTTTGCTCGACAGCCAGGTAAAACAAATCGTGGACACGCTGCAGCGAACCGGCCTTGCGGAGAAGGCGACGGTGATCATTGTCTCCGATCACGGTTTTCGGACTATCAAGCACAAGATTCACCCCAATGTGCTTTTGCGCCGGAAGGGGTTGCTGAACGAGAAGCAGGGTCATGTGACCGGAGACGCGTGGGTACTCTCCACAGGAGGTACTGCCATGGTGTATGTCACGCACTCCGACCAGAAGCGTGAATTGGCTGCCGGGCTTCACGACACCTTTGCGGGCGCCGAGGGCATCGATCGAGTGTACGGTGTGCAGGACTTGCCCAGGCTTGGATTACCCATACCGGCCGCGAGCAATCAGGCGCCCGATCTTGTTCTCGTGGCGATCCCTGATTATGTGTTCAGCAATGAGTCGCAAGGGGAGTATGTGACAGACGCCGCTGGGGGGACGCATGGCTACTTGAATAGCGACCCCAAGATGCAGGCGATCTTTATTGCGTGGGGCAGGGGGATTCCGAGCGGCGTCCGCCTGAACAGCATTTCGAATCTGGATGTCGCGCCCACCATCGCTGCGTTGCTGGGGCTCAAGCTGCCTAACGCGAAAGGGCACGCCATCGAACCGATTACTAAGAGTGAGCCTTGACTGCGAAGAGGTTCCTCTGTGGTGAGGCGGAACAGCAGAAGAAGGCCACGAGGTTCATCGTAACTCTTCAAGACCTCAAGCGTCGGGATGGAGAAGCATCCAGACTCCCAGGGCGAAGATGATCACGGAGACAATCACGCGATAGGTTTTCTCCGGAATTCTCTGGAGAAGCGGCTTGCCCACAAGTGTTCCAATGACAACGCCGATCGTGGCGAGCAGCATCGATGGCCAATGTGAGCTCATGGCCCGATACTGGGTGACCGCATAGACCGGCATGCGAAAAATATCAACCAGGAGCGCGATGGCGGTGGCAGTCGCAACGAACGACTCCTTAGAGACTTCAAAACCAAGCAGCGCGGCCGAACGGATGCCTCCTTGATTGCCCACCAATCCACCGAAGAGCCCCGATGTCGCACCGGCGATCGAGGCCATGGTACGACCAAAACGCATCTTTGAGGCTACGCCTGACGCACCAGTGATGCCCGCGGAAATGAGGAGTGCACCGAGAACGTAGCCCAAGATTGCACTGCGTAGCCAAACGTGAAGCAACGCACCCGCCAGACCTCCGACCGCACTGGCGATACCGAAGGTGACGAGCACGCGCCGATCGAGGTGTTCACGGATCAGCGCAAATCGCAGGGCGGTTCCGATGAAATGCGGCACAGAGACCAGGGCGACGGCCAGCTTGGTCCCCACAAAAAGTGAAAGCAGCGGAGTGAGAATGCTACCGATGCCGAAGCCGGACACGGATGCGATCGCACCTGCAACGACGCCTGCCAACACGATGAGGACGCCGTGACTCATTCGAACCTGACCTGACTCGAGTCATAGTATTTGAAAGCCTTCCTGATGCCGAGGACAGTCAAACTGCTTGTCGGCTAGCGCGGAATGGGGGGCTTAGGGGCGGGACACGTTTCTCAACTCCGGCGCTATGGCATACGCCTTTTCGAATTCTGCCTGCGACTCAGCTTCTTTTCCGTCCAGATGAAGTGCCAGGGCCAGGTTGTAGTGCGCTTCGGCGTAGCTCGGTTTGATGTGCAAAGCGTTCTGAAACTCGGTCTGAGCCGTGCGGAGATCGCCCGCCTGCATCAGAACCAACCCGAGATTATTGCGAGCCTCCGCGAAGTTCGGGTCGCGTCGCACAAGTTCACGGAAGACATTGGCCGCCGCTGCGGTATCGTTCTTTTGCCTGAGGACCAGGCCTAATTGGATTCGAGCGTCCGTGTACGACGGATCGAGGCTGAGAGCTTCGTTGAGTTCGCGGATAGCTTCGTCGGGACGGTCGAGTTGCGAAAGGGCAAGACCGAGGTTGTAGTGAGCATCCGCCAGATCGGGGTCTGACATCACCGCCTGTTGGAACTCCTCGAGGGCGCGGCTACGTTCATTCTGACTCCAGTAGAGCTGGCCAAGGCTCGAGTGCACCTGCGCATAATCCGGTTTCAACTCAAGCGCCTTTTCGAACGCGCCCAGTGCGCGTGCAGTGTCGTGTTGGCGGGCATATGTGACGCCCAGGTAGTAGTGGCCGGTCGGTAATTCCGGACTTTTTTCGATCGACTTCTGAAAAAGCGCCAGAGCATCGTCAAGTCTCTGTTGCTTCAGGGCATCCACCCCCTGCAGGATAAACAGCTTCGATTGTGCCAGACGGTCACGAAACTCCTGCAGTGCCTTCAGTTCGCCCAGTTCCTTCTCTGCCGCTCCGACTTGGCCTTGTGCTCGCAAAGCGACACCTAGGTTGTAGCGCGCCTTCTCAAAGTCAGGCTTGAGTTCAAGGGCGCGGCGAAAACAGGCGACGGCGCCGGACAGATCGCCTCCAGACTTGAGCTCCATCCCGAGATTGAGTTGCGCCTCGGGATCCTTAGGATCCAGTTCGACTGCTTTGTGAAACTGTGCCAGCGCGCCGGTGTGATTCCCCAAGCGGCGCATGGTCACGCCCAGCATTAAGTGTGCCGGTTCAGACTTGGGGTTGAGTTGGAGGGCCCGGCGAAATTCGGCAGCGGCCCCCGTCAGCTTGCCGAGCTGCCCTTGGACCAAGCCCAATTCGAAATGCATCTCGGAGGAGGGCTTCAACTGGAGTGCACGCCGCAACTCGCGTTCGGCACTCAAAGGATTGTTTTGCTCTACGTAAACCCGCGCCAGGAAGCGATGCGCGCCGACGTTCGCCGCATCAAGCTCAATTGCAGAACGCAGCTCCTGTAGTGCAGTGACATAATCCTGCAGATCGTACGAGGTAGCTCCCAGGCCGTAGTGCGCCTCAGCCCATTTCGGTTTGAGCCGGATGGCGGCTTGGAACTCCTCCACGGCTTGTCTTAAGTCGCCCTTGCTCTTAAGCGCGAGGGCCAGATTGTAGTGAGTGACTGGGTCCTCAGGATCGAGATCAAGAGCCCGGTGATAACTGGCGATCGCCTGCTCCCACGCTCCCTTGCGGGAGAATTCGACCGCCTGTTGGCGATAACTTTCGGCGGTCTGGGCAAAGGACGATGCTGAGACCAGGAGGGTCAGAACCATCAGCAACATCATTGCCAGTAGCGTAGCAGAGTCGTCGTTTAGGACCCCAGATCCTTTGCCGTGGCCCGCCAGGCAGGACAGTCGTCGCCCGTCCCGCCTGACGCCAGGTAACTTACCAGTAAAACTTCGCGCTCAGCTGCCCGATGCGCGGGTCGCGTGCGGAGGACACTCTTCCGAATGTATCGTTGCGATGGTCGCCGTCCGGATTGATGAACTGGGCGTGATTGAAAACATTGAAAAACTCAGCCCTTATTTCGAACCCCATGGACTCGGTAATGGCAGTCCGCTTCTCCAGACCGATATCGAAGTTGTTAATGCCCGGTCCGTGGAAGAACTGGCGGCTGGAATTTCCAAAACTTCCCAGCGCTGGAGTGGCAAACGCATCCGGTAGGAAGAATGTGTTTGAACCATTGGGTCCCGGTTTGCGGGGGTCTTGAATCACAACTTTGCCCACGACATCTGGCAGATCGGTATTGGGGCTTCCCGTCAGGGAGTAGTCGCCACCCTGGCTGAGCGTCACCGGCAAACCACCGACGAGGTGAACAATCCCATTGAAATTCCAACCCTGTGTCAATCGCTTGGGCAGGCTTCCAAAAGCACGATCGAAGGGAATCGCCCAGGTGTAGCTGAAGACAAAATTGTGAGTCGTGTCGAAAGAGGAAAGCGAGCGACTCAAGCGGGGATTGGAAAAATTCACCCATTGGCCGAAGCCTGAAGAATTGTCGATCGCCTTGGAGTAGGTGTAGGCCGCCAGGAAGGTCATGTCGCTGGCCGTACGTTGCAGCGTAATCTGACCCGAGTTGTAGTTGGAATTGGCGATATTGACCGTGAAGCTATTGTTTTGGCTGAAGTTTGGTCCAAGCTTATCGCGCGTCCCGATGACCTGAGCGCCACCCGGTCGTGTGTAGGTATCGTTCTCCCCATTTCGGCCGCAGGTAGGTGTAGCGCCCTCCTGGATGAGCTGAAGGCAAAGAGCCGCGTTGCCTGGATTGGCGTCGTACTGGGAGATCAATCGGTGACCTTGGGTGCCAACGTAGGCCAGGGTCAACACTGTTGATCTCGACAACTCGCGCTGAATGGAGAGATCGTAGTGTTCGGCGTAAGGAAGTCGATTGTGGATGTCATAACCCGGCGAATACGAGATGGGAAGATAGATGGAGTAGTCGAGTGTCTGGTTTGCAGGGCTTCCCGGAATGGGGAACGAAAACGGGAAGCGCTGTGTTTGGGAGACTCCATTGGCACGGGTCAGGAATGGCTCATCAAACATGGTGGGGTTCGGCGCTTGCCAATAGAGACCAAAAGGCGCGTCTCCCACCTCGTAAAACAAATTCAGGTCCTCGATCGAAGTGTAGTAAATGCCATAGGCGGCGCGGATGCTGGTCTTGCCCGGTCCTCCGAAAATCTTGCCCGCCACCCCATCGCTGAAGCCCGGCGAATACGCAATTCCGACGCGGGGAGCGAAGTTGTTATACCGCGTCGGGGCCAGCGTGCTGGGAATTCCCGGATCTCCCGGGACCACCCAGCCCTTGGGAGCCGTGGGGAACTGGGTAGACTGCAAGCCGGGCACGATGGTTTCGATCTTGCCCTGTGTGTCATACCAGGGCATGCTCACTTCCCAGCGCAAGCCTAGATTCAAAGTGACGTTCGGTCTCACCTTGTAGGTGTCCTGGATGTAGGCACCGCCATATCGGGTTCTCGAATCCAGGAATTGCTGGCTGCATTGGTTGTAGCCCACGGGGGCACCAATCAGAAAATCGGCGAAGTCAGTGCCTGTTTCGCTGCCATCGAACGTGAAGTCTCCATTCGGAGCGCAGGTATTGCGCTCATTGATCTGCAGGTAGCGGAACTCGCCGCCCATCTTGAGCGTGTGCGCATGCAGCGTCTTGGAAAATCCGTCCGAAATGTGCCATGTGTTGTTGGGTTGAAAAGTCGTGAGAGTGTGCACGCCGATAGAAAAACTGTTGAAGTAGATCGGTGGCACCGTCTGCGGGAATCCGGGAGGACCCGAGGGATTGATGCCTAATGTGCCAACTCCGGTTTTAAAACCAAGGTCGGAGAGGTTGGCGAAGCTGCTCGTGGGCTTATCGGTTACAGTCGCGGTGCGGAAGAAACTTGCTCGCACCTGATTCACGGCAGTAGGTCCCAGAGTCTTCGTATTACTGATCACGAACTGCTGCGCACGCGACGGAGTGACGCTGGAAAATCCGGGAACGCTGGCATTGAGCGCGTTGTTAACGGTGGAGTCGTCGTAGTGGTAATAAAACGACCAGTTACCCGTCTTCTGGTTGATGAAGTCGATGCGTTGGCCCATTTTGTCATCGCGCACTCTGTTCTTTTGCCTGGCATCGGCGAAAGTCACAGGATCGATGTTTGGCACAGGGATGTAGGGCAGAATGTTCACGGCCGGAGTCGCTAACCCTGTTGCTGGGATGACTCCACCCGGGAAGACGCATTGTGCCGTGCTGGTGCAGTCCTGTATGCTTCCGCCTGATTGGATGGCTGCATAAGGCTCGCCATCGCTCACTGGATAGCCGAGTCGATCAGACAGTGTCTGCGCCCAGAACGGTCCTTTCACGGTCATAGGGTCGCCGGTGCCCGAGTCCACAAACGCGTCCATTCCGAAGATTCCGTTTCTCTGATCCAGGGAAGGTACTTGCACAAGCCCTGTGCTGGCGCCTGTCACTTGACGTGTTCCCTGATAGTCGGTGAACCAGAAAATCCGATCTTTCCACAGCGGCCCGCCCACTGCGTAGCCGAACTGGTGTCGCCGCAATTCCGCCTTGTTGGGGTCGAAGTAATTACGCGCGTCAAGTTTGTCATTGCGCCAAAACTCGAAGACATCACCGTGAATCCGATTGGTCCCAGACTTGGTGATGGCGTTCATCACCGAGCCGCTGAACTTCCCGTACTCGGCGTCAAAGCTGTTGGTGATTAGACGGAACTCCTCGATCGAGTCGAGATTGGGAATCAGGCCCGCACCGAGATTGCGACCCTCGCTGACGTCGCCGCCATTTACCAGAAACGCGTTCGAGGTCTCGCGCTGGCCGTTCACCGAGAGATTCCCCGGGTTCAAGGTGCCCGATACCGGCCGGTCCTGCTGCATCGAGCCGGACGTGACCGGAACAACCCCTGCCTGTAGTCCGAGAAGGTCGATATAGCTGCGGCCATTCAGCGGTAGTGACAGTATTTTCTTGGATTCGATCACGTCGCCCAGTTGTGTACTTTCACTTTCCACCTGGACTGTGTCGGCAGCGACACTCACTTCCTGCTTAACGCTGCCGACCTGCAGGGTGATATCGAAGTGCAACTGGTCGTTCACTTTCACCACGATCTCGGTCGTAGTGTAGGTACTGAACCCCGTAGCCGTGACGGTAAGCGTGTAGGTCCCGGCTGGCAGGGCAAGGATTCGGTAGGAGCCATCCGTTCCCGAAACAGTGACTTGACTGAAATTTGTCTGCGTATTCGTAGCCATGATGCGAGCGCCGGTCACGACCGCCTGGGAACGATCGCGAACCACGCCCAGAATGGATCCGGTTACGTCGGCGCGCAGAAGTGTCGGGACAATAAGCGTTACCAAAACCAGCAAAAGCGTTAACGCTAGGTGGCGATGGCGATCTTCCATTGGATCCTCCGGTGCGCATCCAAATTAAAGAAAAGCCGCTGCTCTGCCCCGAACTTCAGTGATTTGGGGCCTTCACCCACTGCAAGAAACGAAGAATAACTTTTGAGTTGAACAGAACAGAAGATGGGCCTTCTTTTACCTTCGATGATCCGTGGGAGTCAAGCTAAAACAACAGAAAACAACAAAAAGCAACAGAACATAACTCGCTCGCCTCCGGTTAGAGCTTGCGCAGAACTCGCAGTTTCGGCTCGAAGAAGCCCGAGATGCGGCGCAGCGGGCCTGAGCCAACGGAACCACGTTTGCCTGTTACGGCTTCAGGCCTTTCTGCATTTTTTGATAGCGTTCCAGGCCGATATTGTCGAGGAACTGCATCGCTGCCTGGCTACTTCTTCGGCGTGCTCTCGCGGAACTACTACGACGCCGTCGCCGTCTGCCATGACCACGTCTCCGGGGCGAACCAGAACGCCGCCCAGATTCACCGGTCGATTTACGGACTCGATTTCGTTGCGGCCCGGGCGGAATCCACGGCCTTTCCTCTTGTGATACGCCGGCACCTTGTGACTGATGATCTCGTCGCTATCCGCCAGTCCCCCGCTGGTGATGACTCCCAGCATGCCCAGCTTTTGCCAGTCGAGAATGTTGGTCGAGCCGATGCTGCGTGTATCACCATCGCCCTCCGCGTCGATCACCAGAATGCATCCTGGAAACAGGGCGACCATGAACGGTTCGCCTGTGATGTTGTCGTACCAGTACTCAACCTCATCTGGAGGGATCTTGGCGGGACGCTTGTTGGTGGGCACGTAGCGTGCCGTGACGGCAATGCCAACGATGCGATGGGTGAAGTTTTGCGTATCGCGCCACAGCGGTTGAATTGCTTCGTCCACAATGCCAATGTCCTGCAAACCGATTACATCCATCCCGTCGGAGACGTCTGAGACCCGCAGCGGCTCGTAGAGCTTTAAGATGCGTAGGTTATCTTCGCGAGAATATTGCTTGTAGGGGATGAAAAGCTGCACCTGGTCTGGCACGGTTTTTGGTGCCTGTTGCGCTGGTGGGGTGGATGGCTGCGCGGCTGTTTGCGAATTCTGGGCGATGGTTGGTATCGCGAGGCCGACCAAAATACCGATGGAAATTTTCGTGCGCAAGGTGCTCATCTAAACCTCCGAACTCCGGTCAATGTGGAAGCGCGAAGCTGAAAACGTTACTTCCCGCCGACACTGCCACGTACTGCGCCCCATCGACCGCGTAGCTCATCGGGGAAGCATGAAATGTCTGGCCGGTATTGAAGTGCCAGAGAGCGCGGCCGGTCGTTGCATCAACCGCCTCCAGGGAACCGGCATCATCCCCAAAGAACACTAAGCCGCTGGCGGTGGTCAACGTACCACCCCAGGAATTCGCAGGGCCGACCTGAGGGTAGCGCCAAACGATCTTCCCATCCGGCAAGGAGAGTGCCAGGAGGATCTTCTGAGCGTGTTCGTCGGGCGGAAGCTTCGTACCCGTGGCGTAGAAAGTTTCGCCCGGCTTAAACGGTTCCGGGTTTGCGAAGAATAGATTGCAACTCTCCAGAGCCATCACGTAGAAGAGACCGGTGTCAGGATTGTAAGAAGGTGAAGGCCAATTCGTAGCTCCATTGATGCCGGGACAGATGTAGGTGCCTTGCTTGGTTGGAACCAGTCCCGAGGGTATAGGGCGACCGGACGAGTCTATGGCCTTGGCCCAATTCAGCTTTTCCACGAAAGGTGTGGCGTGCAGGAACCTGCCGTTGGTCCGATCGAGAACGTAGAAGAAGCCGTTGCGGTTGGCCTGCACTAGCAAGCGACGAACGATGCCATTCTCCTTAGTATCGACCAACATGGGAGTTTCATTCGCGTCATAGTCGTACAGGTCGTGGGGAGTGAACTGGAAATACCACTTCAATTTGCCCGTATTGGGGTCGATGGCCAGCACGCAAGCTGTGTACAGATCGTCGCCGGGGCGGGAGTCTCCTACAAAGTCGGGCGCCGCATTGCTGGTCGTCCAATAGAGAGTGTCAAGTTCTGGATCGTAGGTGCCGGGCATCCAGGTTGTGGCTCCCCCATGCAGGTAAGAATCGCCGGGCCAACTGGAGGAGCCGAACTCTCCCGGCCCCGGAATGGTCCAGAGATGCCACTTCAATTTCCCGGTTACTGCATCGTAGGCGGCCAGAAATCCGCGAACGCCCGAGTCACCACCGGAGGTGCCAACGATTACTGCGCCATTCACCAACAGGGGGGCGCTAGTTGCTCCGTAATGCTTGGCCTTATCGGCGTAGGTAACGTCCCAGCGCAAGCCCCCCGAGCGAGCGTCGAGGCAAAGCAAGTGGGCATCATCGGTTTCCATGTAGACAAAGTTCTGCCAGACCGCAACGCCGCGATTCTTGTGGACGGCGGCATCGTCGAGCAACCCTGAACTGATGGGCCGTTGGTGATGCCACAGAACTCGTCCCGTTCGCGCATCGAGTGCGAAGGCGTCGTTGGCGGAAGTAACGTACATGACGCCGCGGACGACCACAGGAGTGGCTTCCAGCATCTGGGAGTTGCCGGGGTGGAAAACCCACGACGCGCGCAGTTCGTGGACATTCGCGGCACTAATTTCATGCAGACTGCTGTAGCGCCTTCCGGTGGAGTCGCCGTTGTAGGAGACCCAGTTTGCGCCCGGCGGCTGCATTAGCAGCTCATCTTCACTCACATTGGTGACCGCGGTCGCAGGGGATTGCGCCTTCTGCCCGACAGTTTGCAATCCGGCCAGAGCGCAGTAAGCGGCCCCCAGAAGGACCCGAAGAAGTACTTTGCCGCCAGATTTCATCTCAGCGACTCTCGCCCATCCCAACTTGAACTTCCTGGAGCGCACCCCGGTCCACTCCCTTGACGTCTTCCAGGTGAAGGGAGAGGCGCGTGGGTTTTCCGTGGGGATCGATGTCCGCCTCGAGCGAGTCCGGTTCGACTGGATTCACATCCGCTACGGGCATCGTTCCCAAGCTTGCGCCCTGCTCGTTGTAGAAACGCGCGACCAGACGTCCGGGGAAGAACACTCCAAAGGAACCTGAGAGTCTGATTTTCCCATTCTCCAGACGAGTCGCGCGAAGCGGACGAATCACGGTACCCGCGTCCGTAACGCCGTGAAATTCACTTCCGGCCCGCGTGGGGAACCATTCCGTCTCCATGTCACACGTCTCACCCGGACGCAGGCGGCAGAGAGGAGAATTGATCTCGGCCTCGAGGTAATAAGGGGGCTGCCCCTCTTCTCCCCCACTCAGAACTGCCGTTCCGTCGCTATTGAGTTTTACTTCAGGGCCATTGGTCCAAAAAATAACGGACGCTTTGCCGGGATAGGGCTTGTTTTCTTCGTATCGGAAGCGCTCGACCATGGCGTACCGGCTGCTGCCATCGACAACGGCCAGCCAGCCTTCGGTTGAATCCAGCCACAGTTCAGCCGCCATGTGCACGTAGTGCAAGGTAAAAAGGCCATCGTCCCTTACCGAGGCAGCGGGGTTTTCGGCGGGACCGAAGCGGACGTGATACCGGTTGAGATAACTGCTGGATGGGTTGGCTGGGGTGAACGTCCAGAAATCGTGGTTGATCTGCGAGGGAACGCTCGAGTCAGCGGTATCGTATTGCGAGACGGACTGCATCGACCACTCGATGACATGCCCGGTCACGTTCTTCATGGAAACGTGGAACCGTATTCGCGGGGAATCGGCATCGAGGCGAATGGTGCGCACAAACTGAACGCCACTTTGGGGATCGGCGGGCCCCGTAAGCTCTATCTGGCACTGTTGTCCTTCCGAAAGTTTTCGAAAGGAGAACGGTCCATCGTCAATCAAGTCTGACCCTCCCGCCCAATGCTGTTCGTCGTTGTTGCCCTCAGGCAATAGCCAGATCTTGTCTCCTCCGTAGTTGAACCACTGGCCCGAGGTCGGCGGTAGGTATTTGCCGGCAAATTTCGGGTTGACGAACAGGTACGCGTGCCCAGCAAAACTCACTTGCATCAATCGGCCGCCATTCTGCGGCACCACAATCAACTGTACCCATTGATTGGCGAGTTGTTGCGCGTGCCAACCTTTGTAATCCACGGCTTCGATATGGCAGTCTGAATTTGCCAGTGGGTTCGGTTGATTGTTGATCTGCGCCTGGACCAGTCCCAGCCCTAGCGAGCCAAGCAGGAAGACCACCGCAAGGCATCGCCCCGGCCTGACCCTCAGTAACCGCAGTTCCATGGTTGTGCCTCTTCCGCAAACGGCCCTCGAGGGTAGCATGCTGGCGGAAATCTTCAAACTTGCCGAACTCCTCACAACAGAAACGAAACAAAACTCAATAAAACGAAAGCTTTTGATTGGCGGCAGACATCTTCCGTGGTATACCAGCTTCGCTGATGGCGAGGCCGTGTGAACGCCCTGCACGAGGACCGAGTTGAAGACTTTGCTGTTATCAGTGTTGATTGCATCTGAGCTCCTGGCTCAAGAGCGGAAAGTCGATGCCACGTGGTTGCATCGTTACCTTCCGCGTCTGGGCGAGGCGGGAGGTGATTTGGCATCGGGGACCTGCCACTATAAACCGGTCTTTGGCGAGGGTGACCCGGAAACTCGAATCCTGCGAAGTGTGACGCGGTTTGCGGAAGTTACGCTTGATGCCCACGGTGATTGCCAGACCGTGCACTACGATCGCGAAGAAGAGATCTATTTCGTTCTGGCAGGCAAAGGTGTTCTGCGCTACGGGGATCAGACGGATGCGATGCGAACGAATGATTTCACTTACCTGCCTCCTGGCATGAAGCATTCGATTTCGAACGGTTCGGAGCAGGCCTTGCGAGTGCTGGTGATGGGATTCAAAATCCCGTCGACGACTTCGCTCACTCCGCCATCGCCGCATCTCAAGATTGTCAATCTTGATGATGTCAGAGAGGAGACCGTCGACGGCCATCCCACATCGGTACTGTACAAGCTTTTGATCGGTCTACGCACCGGGAAACGAGATGCCATCGATGAGGCGTACGTCGCGACCAGCTTTTTCTGGATGAACTTTGCACCTGGAGGCACGAACTTTCCACATCATCACGAGACCGCGGAAGAGATCTACCTCATCCTCGACGGAGATGGGGAAATGGTGGCAGGGAGCGGAATGGACGGAGTCGAAGGCCGCTATCCGGCCAAAACGGGGGACGCCTATTACTTCCGCCCCAATTGCACGGTAGGCTTCTACAACCAGAACAAGCCGGGAGCCAAGGCCTACATTCTCGCCGTGCGCTCACGGATCCCGCTGCCTGCGGACACGGATTAACGTTTCACATGTCTGACAAGGCTTGCATGTCACTCGCGGTCTGCGCTTGCAGTCTCAGAACAGGTTTGGCTAAGACGCCCGATTGAGGGAGGTGTTGCTATGCACATGCGAAATTCCAGCCGGCGATCATTCATGAAACTCTTGGCGGCTGCTCCTCTGTTGAGCCAGATCGCTGCGCGCGACCTGTACGCACAAGCAGCCACGGCGGTCGGCAAGGATCCTCGGCAGAACGTTTACACTCGCCTCGGGGTAAAGACAGTCATCAATTGCCGTGGTACCTGGACCTATCTGAGCGGATCTCTAGAATTTCCGGAAGTTCGTCAAGCGCAAGCGGAAGCGGCCCAGCATTTCGTCAACATGCTGGACCTGCAGCGTGGGGTAGGCCGGCGCTTGTCGGAGCTGACGGGTGCCGAGTCGGGCATTATCACGTCCGGGGCAGCCGGCGCGATGGCCGCTGCAACTGCGGGATGCATGGCGGGTACCGATGACAAATACATCTGGCAGCTTCCCGATACCACCGGTCTGAGACATGAAGTGATCATGGTGGGAGGCCGTAGCGCCTTTGATAGTGCGATTCGTTTGACCGGCGCAAAGTTGGTGCTCGTGTACTCGCCGGAAGAACTCACGAACGCCATCAACGAAAACACGGCCATGATCTACACCACCAATCTCGGTGAAAAACTGCAACGGGAATTGGCAATCGCGAAAGACCACAAGATCCCCCTACTGCTGGACGATGCCGCAGGTATACCGCCCGCCGACAATGCGAAGCTTTACGCCCGAATGGGTATTGATCTCTACGCATTTTCGGGCGGAAAAGGACTTCGTGGACCCCAGTGCAGCGGCTTGCTTCTGGGCCGACGAGATCTTATCGAAGCTGCCCTCCTGAACTGCAGCCCACGCGAGGGAGCCGTGTGCCGCCCCATGAAAGTCGGAAAAGAAGAAGTCATCGGTTGCCTGACAGCGCTCGAGACATGGCTGAAGCTGGATGAGAAGAAACTGTATGCCGAATGGAACGGCCGTGTGGATCGCATTCGCAAGCTAGTAGAGACGGTGCACGGCGTGAAGACCGACACCTTCATTCCCGAAGATGGGAACCGCTATCCAACGCTGCGAGTCTACTGGGATCAGCAAGCCTGGGGATTCAGTACCTCCGATTGCGTGCGCGAACTCCGCACGGGTGATCCCGTCATCGAAGTTCTCGGCGCGGACAATCCAAGCTTGGTCAAGGCAGTTCGCGAAGGCAATCCCAATCACAAAGAACGTAAAGAGCCCGACCACATCGAACTAGTTTCCATGACCATAAAGCCGGGAGAGGAAGTAGTTGTAGGACAAAGATTGCGGGCAATCCTTGGAGCCGCCCAGAAGAAAAAATCCGCAGCTTAGTAGAGCTGCGCGCACGTACTTGATTGTCAGGAAGACTCGAGAGCGTGACTCGAATGCGCCCATTGGTGATCGGACTGTTGCTTTCGTCAGTCGCGGGAGCGCAGACTCAGGTACGTGCCGTGGTTCCCGCGCAGATGGCAGTAAGGGAACATCCCATCTATTCGCCTGGCGTTGATGCCGGAGACTATGTTTACGTTTCAGGGCAGGGGCCTCGTCGCCCTGACGGAAGTCTGCCGGCCACCTTTGCAGACCAGTGCCGCCAGGCGCTCGACAACGTCAAGTCGGTCATCGAGTCCGCAGGCTTAAGTACCGAACACATCATCTACACCCAGGTATATCTGGAAGACATCAGCAAGTACGAAGAAACGAATCGAGTTTTCGGCGAGTACTTTGGCAAAACTCCACCGGCTCGTGCGGTGCTGGGAGTGGCTCGTGTTCCCGCAGCGCCCATACAGATTAGTGCGGTTGCCGTACGCGATCTGGCTGAACACCGGATCGTCTATCCGGCAAACTACAATGCGGCCGAGTCGGCTGCTCCTGGAATACTCACCCGCGACCGGCTCTTCATATCCGGCATGCCCGGCATTGATCCCGTGAGTGGCAAGCTTCCCGATGATGCGGCGGCGCAAGTCGACCTGGCGCTCGACCGCTTTCAAGCCGTGGTCAAAGCAGCCGGCCTCGAACTCAGCAATGTAGTGTTCGTGAATCCTTACCTGACCGTTGAAGTCCCGATGCGAGTCATGAATGAGCGCTACGGTCGGCGGTTTGAGTTCGGCAACACCCCAGCCCGGGCAACGATTGAGGTATCGAGTCTCCCCGGTGGGGCTCACATCGAGTACACAGGCGTGGCTGTGCGCGATCTTCGAGAACGGAGGGCTGTGCGTCCCAAGAACATGCCGCCCAGCCCCACGGCCAGTCCTTGTGTTTTTGCCGGCGACACTTTGTATTGCTCCGCAAAGAGCGGTTTTATTCCAGGGGCGCATGGCGGCGTCTATGCGTCGACCACCCAACATCAACTCCGGCAGACCATGCGTAATCTGCTCGACAACCTTGAAGAAGCTGACATGAGTTTCGACCAAGTAGTTGCCACGAATGTTTACCTGGACGATTTGTCGGACCTGCAGGCATTCGACGAAGTGTATGCCCAATACCTTGGGCCTGTGCTGCCGGCACGAACAACGATCCAGCAAATTGGACCCCGGGAGCGCAAGCCGGACAAGGAGGACCACTACCCTGACCTGGAACAGGTATCACTTATCGCTGTCCGAAGGAAGCCCAGGCAGTGATGAAGAGTCCGCACTAACGAGCCAGGATGTGAACAGTCCGCAATCAAACAGGAGTTGCTGGTATGGCGCCTGAACCCTCCAAGCCGACCGAAAGAAGCCAAACGTAGGCACAGTGGCTACGACACCCAATGTCTCGAGGAATTAGCGGGAGGCCTTCACCATTAAACCGGCGAAGTGCGCCATACCGGCGTCACAATCGAGGGTCGCGATTTTGTATACGTTTGAATAGAAGAAAGTATGTGGCAGCCGGACCTGTAAGCCGAATTCGCCGGGTCACGTTGCAACCACGCAAGTTTTTGAATCGGAACCCACGCGAACCGTCAATGATGTCAACTTTGTCAGTGATGGCAGGTTTTGCGTCACACCGGCGTCACAATGGGCGGTCCGAGGCGATTCATGAAAAGTGGACGCACATCAGCGCAATCGGAATGTTAGAACAATCATGATCGTGTTTGCGGGCTCCACTCGATTGGATTCTCCCCGTTTAATTCTTGTAAACAGTGTCGGAGTTGGCAGAAATTAAAGAGCAAAGCTTGCGTCGCTCGACCGTTTCATAAAATGGGATCTGCTTCACTCAAGGAATACGATAGCGTATGGCGAAGAAAATCAAAGCGAATCAGCAAATGCAAGAATGGATCGATGCGCGAAAGCGCCGCCATTTGTCTCACAGCCAGATACAAATGGCCCGAGAGCTTGGGTTGAACCCGGTGAAACTGGGCAAGATCGATAACCACAAGCAGGAGCCGTGGAAACGGCCACTGCCCCGGTTCATCGGGCAACTCTATTTCGAGCGTTTCGGCAAAACTACTCCCGACGACGTCGTATCTATCGAGGAGCGATGTCGGTGCGAAGGGGCGCAAAGAAAAGCGAGACGTGCCTCTTGGCGGCAGCGTGCAATGGACAGCACATGAAGCATGATGCGCGGCGTCCGCGATACTGCGGCGCCGCGGTCCGAGGTGCTGACAGTGCAACTACAAGGCGTGGTGACGTGAGGCGAAGTTGTCGTACTGACATCCGGTGGATGGAACAGGGACTGCTGCCGCGACCAGTGGCGCCTGAGTCAGAGTGGTCTGTGCGGCGGGGCCAAGCCTCTTTCCAATTGAAAGAGCGCGTTACAACCCTTCAGGCAGGTTTCAATTTCTCCTCGACATAGAGTGAGAGCTCAATCATTCGCTCCGTCACTTGTTCGGCTGGCAGTCCCGCAAAGTTTTTGAGCACCAACTCCTTGACATAGAGCCGCACAAGATACCGCAACTGGAGGGCTCGGCTGCGCGTGGCGAAGACAAAATCGCGATGCCCGTTATTCACGACGATCAAGTTCCGCTCGGCATCAAATCGCGAGCGCCACAGTTCCCCAGCGGCTCGTTCAAACGTGTAGCCTGGTAAGCCGCGAGCATTGACGACAGAAGGGCTCACAGCCGCATCAAGGCTATCGGTGACCGTGATCAGTGCCTCCGCACTGCAGCGCACATCGCGCTGTGAGACGGTGACGGATAAACGCACGAGACCGGGCGACGACGGCGCCTGGAAGCTCACCTCTTGATCGGAGGCGGACGAGAGCATGCCACTTCCTTCGCCGATCTCCCAGCTAAATAGCAAGTCCTGCTCGACTCGCCGGCGCGAGCGATCCCGGGGCAGTGCGCGAAAGCGCCGACTTTGGTTCACGGTCAACGTGCTCGCTGCTGGCGAAATCACGACAGTGCTCAAAGGCCCAGCGTAGTCGAAGAATTGACGCTGGGCGGAGTCGCTTCCGCTCGGTTCCGGAACACCGGGCACGGGCCCCTCTTTCTCCCCAGATGCCCCCACGTGTCGCTCCGGCGGCTCGCCACCACCGACCGCTTGCTGCGAGCGTGACTGGATGTCAAACCAATCGTATTCCTCGGGCGGCAAGACCAGCATGGCCTCGCGAAACGCACGCTGGATGGCACGCAGGGACTCCCGGTTCGCCTGTTCTTCCTCAGCGCGCTGCTGCGCGGCGATGAGGCCATTGAGGTGTGCTTCGAGTGGTGCGACAGCTTCCGCAAATGCCCCGTAGCGTTCATCGTGGACGACCCCGGAACGGGTGCTGGGTGTGAGATTCAGGTAGGGCACGTCGATCAGGCCCTGCAAGTAACGAGAGCTCCAGGGCGCGCGCTCCAGACCGGGCAGCGTACCGATATCCTCGATCACCCGCGTGCCACCTCGGGTAAGGGAGACCCGGCAGTTCTCGGCCGGCTCCGTGAGATACAGTTCGGCATATGCCTCGCCGAATGGGGATCGAACTGCCGGCAGTTGATGGAGCAAGCGCCCTTCGAACTGCCGCGGCTCGACCTGGTACTGCTTGCGCGCAAGCTTGTCGACCACCGTTACACGAACCTGGGTAGCACGGATCCGGTCGCGCAGCTCCGAGGCCAGATACCACTGGATCTTCTCGCCACTCAGGCTACGGATGCCGTCGAGCAAAGGGCTGATCTTGAGCTCGGTGCCAGGCTCGGCAAAGAGCACGCGTCGCGGGTTCACGTTGTAGCGCGGATCCCCTTTGTTCATAACCATCTGGTAGACGCGCTGATCGGCACCGCCAGAAGTCATCGTGAGCCTCTCGCCCACGGTCCAAAAGCTCAACAGTCCGATGCCAAATTCCCCTTGCAAGCCCCCTCCAGAGCCGTCTGCTTTCAAGCGGCGCTTGATCGAGTCGCAGATATGTGTCGCGACATACTTGAAGTCAGGCAGCCCGTGCGGATCGCGGGGGACGCCGTCGCCATCGTCTTTCACCATCAGATAGTGCTCCCCGTGCTCGCGGCCGCGCGTGATGGCAATGGAATTGGCGTGGGCATCGATGCTGTTCTCGACGAACTCCGCGATGGCCTTGAGCGGATTGGTTTGCGAAAGAGCTATGATACGGATAGCGTTCCAATCATCACCGATCCGCAATTTACCGCTCTCTAAATCCTTCGACTTAGTTGCTTTTATCTTTGTCACGATAACAAGGAATTCGACGCCTTGAGTACAACAGAGGAACGATCGGACTCAGCTCCATCAGTCACTCACTATACCGACGTCCCTAATGCCGAGCAAGGCGCAGCGGTCACCCCCCGCTACACGCAGGATGCTTCCGACGAGCACAAGAGGCGAGCTTGGCAAAAACTCGTTTGCCAACCTCAGCGTGCATCGGAGCAGTGGAGACAGTAAGTCTTGACCTCCTCCCCTCTGCACCGCCGCGCACTAGACCAAGACTAGCCTTCAGCAGTTCTACGCGGATTCTCTGAATGGCGCTACGAAGCACAGACAAGCGGGCGCGTGCCCGGACGCACTGAGACCAGGGTTTCTGCGTCCTCAAGAGCACACACTGGAGACCAGCAACCATCACTCAATGTTGGTCCCCAAAAACGTGCAGTTTTCAGACGGAGGTACGGCGACCGATGATACTGATTTTCCTGCCGACTGATGAAAATTGCGTCACACCGGCGTCACAATCGCAATCCTAGGCTCTGCAAGCAGCTGGAAATAAAAACTCGTGGCAGCCGATCTATAAGCCGAATTCGCCGGACTGCATTGCAAACAGGCAACATCCTTGAAATCAGTCGCCGTGTCGCCGAAGAGAAGTTCGGCTCCTCCAAACTACAGGAGAGAAGTTCGCCTGCGCGAAGGGTCAGTTCCTGGGCTGGGGCGGACAGGTGAATCGCCAGGAGCACTACTCCTGCTATCAGGGTTTTCATGGGGCCTCCTTCAGCACCAACGGGCTCGTTTCTTTTCTTGCGTTGCGCCGCCAGAGACGGTAAAAAGCTCCGTTCGGAGCTTTGTGCACGATCTCTCTTCTTAGTTACAAAAAGAATACTCGTGGAATGAATAGTATCAAGCGAAAAACCCAAGGCCGACCGCGGCGTTCCGGTACCGGGGTGAACCTCCGCGCGATCGGCCAACGCATCAAGGAGTTGCGCGCCCGCAGGACCCAGGAAGAGTTTGCTCGGTTAATGGGCGTGAGTCAGGCCCAGCTTTCAAAGTACGAACTGGGGCAGAGCGCCCCGCCGTTGGGTTTCCTGACTGGTCTGGCGAAGGACGCCGGAAAGAGCGTGGATTGGATACTGACAGGGAAGGAGTAAGGAAGCGGAGTCTGTGCGCCGATGTCGTGAATTCTTCAGGAGATACGGTCTTGGAAATTGCCAGATGCCGGGCAATGGTCCGGGCGAGGTAGGGTGGGGAGAGCGACGTGGCCAGCCTGACACCGTTCCGCTTCGGCTGGGCCTAGGACAAAGGCAAACGGTGAAAACTCTGTGCCGTGCTCACCCCCCACGATTGGGAGCATAGTCCCGTATTGCGTCGCGGTGCAATGGCTGAAGGAGGTCTGCGCTATGTCAAATCCACCCTATCGCGCACTTCGGGTTGTGCTGGGTTTCCTTTCGCTCTTCATGGCCGTTGGGGGCGTGGTACTCATCGTTGCGAGCAAGCCCCTTATCCTCAGCCTATTCCTCCATCCACCCGAGGCGGAAGTCTCGACTCTGTTTCTTTTCACGATGAAAGAGATGGGTGGGTTTGCGCTCATGCTGGCCGTCATGGTCTTCTTTGCCGCCCGCGACCCGGTTCGCAATGTGGCGATCATCGATGGGCTCGCGGTAGGACTATGCATCCTCGCCTTCACGCCTCTCGTGTCTCGTTGGATGCTCGACATCCAGCGCATCTACCCCGGACATCTCATCTGGGCGCGGTCGGTGATACGGCTGGCGCTGGCGGCTTTGCTGTATTACTTGCGACCGCGAGAGACGCATTGGGACCCTGTGGGCGATTTTTGAAGGTACGCATTTTGCGGGACAGGACCCGGATTTTTTAGGAGGGTGTAGCTCATGCCAAGAGAAGCGAAGCTCTCTTCCTCAAGCTCTGGTTCAGTTGTGCGCGGCTTCTCGAAATTCCAGGCGAATATCCCGCCCCGGTGGATGCGAAATGCGCGACACTCGCGTAAGCGCATGGAGCCTGCCATTGCTGACTCTCTCGCGGCGTTGAAACGTTTAAACGTGCGCGTGGCTTCGGGGTCTGGAAGAGCCCGGGGTGCCGGGGTGCATGTGCAAAACTACCTTATTTAAGTTCATCCTCCACACTAACGGAGGTTCCATGAAGAGCTAATGAAGATGGCGCAATTCTTGGTAGCTCCGTTTGTCGATGATACACCCCTTGCAGAGGGAAGAACTCAAAGTAGTCTTTTTCGTCGAACCAGCTGCACTTGAAGGCTTTCAGCGGCAGGCTGGTCCTGCGAGCGATGGCGAGTGCGTAGATGGTGAGTTGCACATGCGCGTGTGTTTTTTTGCGGGCCTCCGGTTTGTAGTCGAGGATGTGAATGTGTCCGTTGCGAATCTGCAGGAAGTCGATGTGACCGGTGATAACTTCGCTCTCAAAGTCAAGGTTGAAGCCGCACATGCGATAGTAGTTCACATCCTCGCGCGTGAGAAATACCGGTATCTCCACCGCGACCGTCACGGAATCGTTGATGAGCATGAACCGTTGTAGGGTCTCGTGACGCTTCTTGTTGTTGGGTGCCGTGGGCAGCGCAACAGCCGCCAGGCGTGTCGCATAATTTTCCTTCCTCGTCACTGGTGGCCGGATCTCCGCGGGAAAATTTAGACGAGCGATGTTCGGTCTCTTGAAAAAGCTGGTGTGGGAAGTGGGCTTCGATGCTCGCGAGATATTTTTTTAGGCATGTGAAATCGATGCTGGAACCTGTGGATGGGTGCGTATGTGGCTGCGTGAGGAGGTCGAGCTTCGAGCAGTGGATCTGAAAGCGGTAGACCTGCTGGTGATGAAATGTATGGGAGCGTATGACGGTATCGGGACTAAAGAGTTTTCTGCCCGCACTGCGCAGGCGGGCGTAAGTGGTGAGTGGTCGGTGGACGGTGAGCCGGGAGCTGATGGTGCGCACCGGAATGTCGCGGTGCAAGCGTTGGCGCAGGAGCCGTTGCGTTTCCGTGAGCGAGTAGCCGAGGTTGAACGTTGAGATGCTCTCGAGGATGATCTTGAGGGGATAGGTCTTGTTCTTTCCTGGCTCCCCTGTGAAGCGGTGCAGGCATTCGGCGCATTGAAAGACCTGCAGTGTTTGCAGGCGGTTTCTTCGCTTGCCCTTTCTGGTGGTGTGCTTGCAGCCGCACTCGGGGCAGGCGGGGTTCTGTTGTGTGATGGTGGTTGGCATACCAGGGAGGACTGAAGAAGTGGGGAGCGATCGGTCAGGGTGGTTGATGGGGTAGAGAGCCGAGCACTGCTGTTTTCAGTTAACAAGACGCGGGGAATTGTGTCAAACGTGGGTTGCGAATTTTGCGTCCTTGGGTCGCGAGTATCTCGTGAGATCTGGGTCGCGGATTTTGCGATGCGCTGTTGGAGAAAGCGCGTATTGGATGCGGACTTTTGCGCGCCGGTGACTTGTATTTGGTGTGGAGGTTTGAGGGTTGGTGGTGCGGACGTTGGCTGTGGATTTTGACTTTGTTTTCGGTGGTTATGACCGCGGATGAGGTGGGTGGTGAATATTGAAAAGATCTCTGCCGTGACACTTAAGGTGGCTAGTATGCGGAACTCCGTGCGGTTCTACCGAGATGTGCTCGGGATGGAGATCATCTACGGCGGGGAAGATGATTGTTTTTCGTCATTCCGCACGAAGGAGGGAAAGGGGCCCATCCTCAATTTGGAACTGGGTCCTCCGGCGGTCAGCTGGGGGCGGATGGTCTTCTACGTTGCGGACGTGGATTCGATCTGGGCATACCTGCAGGAAAAAGGTTTTCATACGGAGAGTCCGCAGGACGCTTCATGGGGCGAACGATATTTCCATATGCTCGATCCGGATGGGCATGAGTTGTCGTTTGCGCGTCCGTTACGACACGAGGCATGAATGTCGTGAAGAGCGCCCGGAATCTTGCGCCGGGCTGACTGATTTGTGGGCCAGGTTTTCTTAGAATCTAGAGGCGGCGCGAGCCTTCTTTTCCGTTATCTCCTCTTTCGCGCGGAGCCAATTGTCTAGCTCGTGGCCGTCTTGTCTGCCGCCTTCTTCGTAGAGTTCATAGGCGCGTTGGCGGATCTGGTGTTCGACCTCTTGCGGGTCGCCCGCCGCCGTCGTCAGCAGCTTCTTCGTAGCGTTGGTCATTGGCGTGACCCTCCCTTTGGCGGAAAAGTACGCCTGAACAGGTGCTGGGTCAATCACCCAAGATTGGTGCAGAGGTGCGAGTCGCGGATTTTGCGCGGTTGGGTCACGTATTGTTCATGAGGAGTGGGTCGCGGATTTTGCGTGGTTGGGTCGCGATCTCGTGAGATCTGGGCTCGAATTCTGCGTGTCCCGGTTGTTCCAAGCCCGATGGAGTCGGGCTTTTTTGCGTTGGTGGTTTTTTGAGGGAAAGGCTCGATCAAAGTGCCACTTGTTGCATGCGCCTCAGCCGGCGTTGGGAAGCGAGGCCGCCATCATAGCCCTCCCCCAAAAGCCCGTGACAGCGGCCTCGATGTTAAGAGACAGTGGCGCTCAAAGTCGTCTCTGTTCTTAACGAATCTTTTGCGGTGCGGATGATACCCCTAAAACCCTCGCCAGACAAGGCATTCGGCAGAGAAAGGCCCGCGCAGGAGCCAGTCTCGTTCTGGGGGAGTGCTCTACAACGCGGGCCATGGCAGCCGTCTTTCCGGCGGCTCCACACTTGGGAATGAGATGTCGGGATTCGAGGTCATTTTACCGCGGGCAAGAGTGGGAGCGACCAAAAAAGTCAAGAAAATCAGCATGTTCCACAATTTGAACAACGGCATCGCGGGTCGCCCGGTCGAGCGAGTGGCAGGAATCTGTCGGGTTGTCGAGGGTCTTTGGATTTTGCGTGGGTTTGGATGGGGAAAAGGCGCGCAGGTGCGCGCCTTTTTGGTTCTGGGACTTGTGCGCCCTACGCGGCTTTGCCTGCGGTGATTCTATGGGCGGTGGAGCTATCCACGTTGAAGGTGCGGATCACGGGACGGCCCTCAAGTAGCTCCGAGAGCATCTCGCTGATCTTTGGGTACTGCTCCCGGTGGTACCGTTCGGCATCTTCTTTGCTGTTCCAGAAGCTCAATGCCAGAATGCGATTGGGTTCAGCATCCGATACCAAAACGGTTTCGTCCACGAATCCGGCCTGTTTCTTGAGAATGGGCAGGACTTTGTCATTGATGGTGTTCGCGAGTTCTTTCGCTTTTCCCGACTTGGTGGTTAGTTCTACGACTCTGGTGTACATGGGATGCACTCCTTTCGGTTGCAGACGTGAAAGGACATCGCGCCAGTTGCGCGACCTGTATATTTTGTGGAATGGGAACAACCTACGCCGGTTCTCTTTCCGGGTCAACTGGTCGTGGCAGTTGGTAGAGCCTACCCACGTCATGTCCCCTATCGATGTTGAAGTGGGCTTCCACGACTCTGCGTTCAGGAAATTTGTGGCCAATTGACCATACCCAAAGCGAATCAGCTCGCAAGTGCGATCGTCATTTCTACAACCGCGATTGGCAAGGACAAAACGATCGTCAGTAACAAGGCTGCGCATGAATGGGAGCGCGTCAGTTGATTCAGTTCCCGATAGGCGCCCCACCCGATGAGTCCCCACACTAAAGTCGGGAGGGTCACTACTGCGAACACCGCGCACGCGACGAGGATCCCTCTCAATACTCTTGGCTCTGCGCCTGATACTTCACGCAGGTTTGAAGTTGCAACGAACCTAACAAAGAGCGCATAAGACTCAGGGTAAAACACGCGAAGAATGCCGATGGAGCACAAGACCGCGAGCGCCAACCCTATCGCCACTATCCCCGCATAATATGAAGATGTAACCAGAATTCTCTGGTAATCAGCCTTGCCACCAACAATTCTCCAGGACAATCGAACGATGGCCGAAAAAGCGATCACAAAGAGTAAGTACAAGAGTCCGTGGCCCCCTGTGTCGCTCAGGAACTCCTTACCTGAAACCACAAGAGGCGCCTGCAGAGCAAAGAAAATAGCCATCGAGATGCCCAGAAAAGTGAAGGCCTTCATCGCATCTCCTTCTTGGCCCCGATTACGCTCGGCAACAAAGCGCTTTGGACCTGAAACAAGTTGAGTCAAATCGGGAATGTAGACAGGTAAGTACGCGAGTATCTTTTCCAGTACGTCCTTCATGACAAACCGCGTTAGATCTCGAGAACTTGGATCGTCGCCCGCAGCAGCAATGCCACTTTACGACGCTTCGCCATCACCGCAGTCTTCCATAAGGCCGGTGCAAATAACGAGTAGGCGACCTTTCAAACGGATCTCCCCCTCTGGGTCGAAGCGCATATGCGCCCGCTTGCTGGTGTGGTCACGCGCTTTTCTTTGCGGTGATGGCATGGAAGGCGGCCCAGCGTTCCTCGACCTTGTCGGTGCTGCAGTGGGGGACAAAGGACTTCGCCCTCCTCGTATTCGCGAGGCGTTAGGTTCTTGGAAAACACTCGGCTGCAGGCATGGCAGAAGAGGTCGTAGTGGGGCATACGCACCTCCCTCAGTCTTTGAAGGGTAGCGAGAGAAATTCTAGGCCCCCTCAGGCGGCAGATTCAACACGGGTCAGGTCTCGGACTTTGCGTGACTGGGTCACGGATTTTTCATGAGATGTGGGTCTCGGATTTTGCGTGGCGCCGCGATTAAAAAGCCGCACAGTGTGCGGCTTTTTCAATACGGTCATGGTTATGCGGCCTTGGTGGAAGCGGCAAGCTCATAGCGGCCTTCCCAGGTGCACTGCGCATCTGTGGGGGAGGTCATTCGGCTCTTATACGTGCCTTGGGCTTTGATGCCCGCAAACATCCCTGTACCATCAGAGGCTTGCCACGTCCCTTCGATGGTCGTCTCGCCCCGGTTAGTCACAACTTTGGCTTCGAACGTACCCCAGTCACGGCTGCCGTCCGCACGTTCGTTTAGATAGTAGCCCCGCTGTGTTCCATTACCTGCCACCGTGTCAGAGA
>UEXW01000263.1_pt1 | contig 55814 bp, 45 predicted proteins | sample 4301151 | NCBI WGS metagenome assembly UEXW01 (sample SAMEA4773176, study PRJEB27434) | metagenome | biome: 2259; feature: agricultural soil; material: soil | place: USA | collected 2014-09 | depth 0.25 m | reverse complement strand
TGAGCACGGTGACGCCTCGACCGAGTTTTAGCGGGGTTGACTTGAGGTTCCACCGAACGCACTCCACCCCTGGCGGGATGGTGAATTTGTGCGGCACCAGGTCGGCGTCAGAATCCGGAACTGGAGAAGTATCGATGGCCTCGGAGAGGTCCTGGTCTCGCTGGCCTCCGGCTGGGCGCGGCATCACGATGTGTGAGCGTTGGCGCGATAGCTTCGAAGCATTCCTTGCCGACATGGGACGCAGACCACCTGGTACCTCACTAGACCGTTGGCCTGACAACAACGGCAACTACGAACCCGGCAACTGCCGCTGGGCGACTCCGAAGGAGCAAACCGCTAATCGCCGGCCGCAGCGAAAGTGAACCGAGGCCGTCAGTGCAAAGCTAAGATGAGTTGGTTAAGCAAGCTATTCAGGCCCACTGATGCCGAAGTCTCGACAGAGCCCCTGGAGCCCTGCCTCGCTGGACTACGACAGGTTGCTAAGACAACCGCAAGAGGCGACGCCGCTAAGTTCCTCCGTGATGCACTGTGGGGCGGCTCAGTGCCAGCCGAGGAGCTACTCCACCGGGCGAGAGAGTTTGGCCATGCTGGGAGGACGGTCAGGAGAGCCAAGGCGGATCTCGGCATTCGGGCTTACCGCGTCGGCCAAGGGAGCGAGCAGCGGTGGTATTGGATATTTCACGAGATGGCCAACACGCACGCTGCCGAGACAGCCAACGGCAATGCTGACATGGCCACGCTTGCGCCATTGGCCATCTCAGCCGAAGAGGAGGAAGCGCCAACGAAATGGACGAAGATGCCAGCTGGTTAAGGGTTTTCGGGGAAATCCGTTGCATACTTCCGCGCTGCACTGGACCCTTTGCCGAGCTGAGAGGACGCCATGAAATGCTGGGTTCTGGCCGCCTCGCTATTCGTAACGCCTGCATTTGCTGCCACCATGAACACCTATGCGTCGCAACTGGGCGGAACGAATTTGGTGCAGCTGATCCCGGGCGAATTGCCGATGCTGACTACCACGTACGCGGGCACGGCGCAGCAAAATGTATTTCCGCGTGCAGTGACTTTTGAGACGAACGTAGCGCCCCTCGGGATATTCACGCTCGCGTACACGCTCAGCATCGGGGGGCAGAGTTTCAGCATTCCGACGTCGACCTACTCCTGTACCACCCCTACGGGATGTTTTTTTTGCCAGGGATTTTACGCTGCCCGTATTTTCCCGCCCGACGGCCGGCACGCTGACGGTGACTTAAGTGACTCCGCGACCATGTTTGGTTTCATGTTCCACAGTCCTGTGCCGGAACCGGCAAGCCTAGTACTACTTGGCACGGGATTGGATTGCGGTGGCGTAGCGGAAACACCGGGGCGGCGCGAGAATCTCGAAGATCTCCTGAGAGTACCGGCGGGTCAGAATACCGGATCGACGCCTCGCAAGTGATCCTGACCGCTATTCGTGCCGCAACGCCTCGATTGGATCCAACCGAGAGGCGCGGAACGCCGGGACCATGCCGCTGACCAATCCCACGACTCCCAGAATCAGCGTGGCCGCGATCAAGGTTCCCGGCGCAATCAAGAGACGGATGTCGCCCGCCTCTCCATTCTTGGCGAAGGCGCTATATAACGTAAGTCGTCCCACGGAGAGTGCGACAAGATACGCCAGAAAAATTCCGAATATCCCGCCGATGAAGGTAATGGTCAGAGCCTCGGCCAGGAACTGCAGCAGGATGTAACGGCGCGGCGCGCCCAGCGCCTTCTGGACGCCGATTTCACGAGTACGCTGCGTGACTGAAACCAGCATGATGTTCATCAGGCCGACTCCGCCAATGCCAAGTGTGAGCGTTCCGATGAAGCCCATCAGGACCTTCAACCCGAGCGTGATGATCTCAAACTGGTGAACCTGCGTCATGAGGTTGAACACCTCTACTGCCTGGTGGTCCGCCTGGTTGAATTTGTGCAGTATCGACATAACGGACCGGACCGACTGTTCCAGACGCTCATACTCGGGAACCTGGTAGGTAAACCAGATAGAGTCCAGATAGTGTGTATCTTTAAGGTCGCTCATGGTGGTGAAGGGGACATAGATCACGCTGTTGATGTTGGAATTGCCCTCCTGCATCTTGGGGCTCAACACCCCGACGACTTCGAAGCTGAGGCCGTCCACGCGAATGCGCTCCCCCACCGCATTGCGGCCGGAAAACAGTTTCTCTTTCGCTTCCGAACCGATTAGTGCTACGCGTGCGTGCTGCATCTCATCTTCTGCGTTGTAAAAGCGGCCTTGGTCGAGTTTCAGGACGCGGATAGGAGATACGTTCGGATAGTTGCCCGTAACCCAGAAGTCGAAGACTCTCGTTTCGAACTGGATATGCGCATTCTTGCTGACTTCGGGGGTGATGTACGTGATCTGGGGAAGGTTGATGGCAAGGGTATCAACATCATCCAGAGTAAAACGGATGGGAACGCCCGCCTTCCGCCCGCCCGCCTGCATGGCAGTCTTTCCGGGGACCACGATGACCAAGTGAGTGCCGAAGTTGGCAAAGATATTGGCGCAAGCCTGTCCGAAGCCATCGCCATAGGCAAGCAACATGACCACGGTCGCGATGCCCCAACCCATCCCCAACATGGTGAGCGCGGTACGGCGGCGATTGTGAAGCATGGCGCCGTAGGCTTCCTGGAGAAGATCGCGAAGCATCCTTCACTCCTGTCGGAGCGCGTCCACCGGCTGCAGAGTGGCCGCTTTGCACGCAGGATATAGACCGGCAACGACTCCTGCGAGGGTAAGGCTGCCAATCGCGAGCAACGCAGACATGGGCACCAGTTTAGGAGGATCAAATCCTTGTGGTCCGCGCACTCCGCCCAGCATTGCCATGAGGGCAGTCGCCAGACCCATGCCGACGAGCCCGCTCCCCAAGGTGAGCAGTAGTCCCTCCAGAAAGAAATGAAAGAGGATGCTGCGGTTCGTGGCCCCGAGGGCTTTGCGCAAGCCGATCTCATGAGTGCGTTCGCTGACCGACACCAGCATGATATTGATGACGCCAATCGCTCCCAGAGCCAGCGTGATCATGCCTACCGCTCCCAGAAACACGTTCATGACGTCAAAAATCGTTCCCACCATTTTTGATTCCTGGATGGAATCCCATTCGTCAAAGGCGTATTCATAGCTCGGATCGAAACCGTGATTGCGGGCGACGATCTTGTGAACCTCATCTTTCGCCAGAAGGTGCGCAGCGGTGACACGCGGCTGATACTCGACAAAGGAGATGGAGTTTTGATGGTTTTCCCCCTTGAGCGGGAAGTTCGTAGCCATCACCTGGAAAGGGATGTAGCCACGCATATTGAGCCAGTTGTTGTCGCCGCGACCCAGGTGGGGCAAGCTGCCCACCACCTCAAACCGGATTCCGTTCAAGAGGACGATTGCGCCAACCGAGGGGCGGCCCGGAAACAGGTTCTTCAAGAGTTCATTCCCGAGGACAATCACATTACGTCTCTGCAATCCGTCCAGTTCATTCAACCAGCGCCCCTCCTTGAGAGGGAGATAACTGATCTCGTTCAGGTGAGGTTCGACACCCAGGATTTCACCACTAGCGTTGGCGAATTCGCTGACCTCGTGAAGGTCGCCGCGGGAAATCGCCGGGCAGGCATTGCCAACGTGCGGGGCGCGGTGACGGATGTCGAGATAGTCCTGATAGGTGAGCAGGTAGCGGCGCGCGGAGCGCATGCTCCCCGAGACGGCGGGCGCCTGTGCGGGGAAGAGAAACATGATGTCCCTGCCGAACTCGGCCAGTTCGCGTTTGTTGCCTGAACGGAAGCCTTCCCCCACACCTACAAGCAGCAGCAGAGATCCTACGCCCCAGGCAATTCCGAACATGGTGAGGAACGAGCGTAGCTTGTGCGCCCAAAGGTTGCGCAAGATCTGCGTGAAGATGTCGGAAAGCGTCCGCACGACTAAGGCATTGTACCTTTTCAAGTACGACATGATTGACCTAGCGAGACTAATGTCATGGCGTTTGCCGCGGCAGATCCAAAGCACAAGAACTGCCGCTTAAACGCTACCCGCCTCCGCTCGCCTTCGCTCAGTTGACGCACTTTCCGACAAGTTCTACCATCGGCAGCCGAGCGTGAATCCAACCATCGCACTCAATCCATAGTGGAGAGTGTTCTTATGAAACTCGCAGGCCTCTTTCTTGCTGTTGTTCTTTTAGTCGGCGCCGCCTCGGCTCAGGGCCCAGTTCCGAAGCCCGCTCCTGATGTCCAGAAGATCGGCTACTTCGTCGGAACCTGGACATCGGAGGGCGACCTGAAAGCTGGTCCGATGAGCCCCGGGGGCAAAGTCACGATTCAAGAAGAGGGAAAGTGGATGGATGGCGGTTTCTTTGTGGTCTTCAACTCCAGCTTCAAAGGCACCATAGGGAACGGCACAGGTATCGCCGTCATGGGCTACGATCCCCAGGACAATGTTTATACGTACGACGAGTTCAACAGCGTGGGAGAAGCCAACCACTTCAAGGGAACGGTTGAGGGTGACACTTGGACCTGGATCAGCGAGATGAAAATGGGTCCGCAGACGGTCAAGGGGCGCTTTACACAGAAGATTCAATCGCCGACCGCCTACGCCTTCAAATTCGAAATGTCGCCGGACGGTACCAATTGGAATACTGTCATGGACGGCAAGTGCTCGAAGAACAAGTAGCTGTCGGTTGAAGACGAGGACCAAGATGCACATGGCGATCGTGCTCGTGTCGGTTAGTCTGGCTTTTCCCGCGGGCGCGGAGCAAGAACACGAACATCAAAGCCCTGAACACCATCGCCAGATGATGCAGCAGGGCGAAATGGCGATGGGTTTCAGCCAGATCCAAACTACCCATCATTTTCGGCTCACCAAGTCCGGTGGCGTTGTCGAGGTCCAGGTGAACGATCCCTCGGACACGTCAACGCGTGAACACATTCGCCAGCACATGCAATCGACATCGCAAGCGTTTGCGCGAGGGGATTTTTCTTCTCCGATGATTACGCACGGAGAAGTCCCACCTGGGGTTCCCGACATGCAACGTCTGAAGAGCGCCATTTCTTACAAGTATGTGGAAACGGATCGTGGCGGCAAGGTCGTCATTCGCACTGGCAACGCAGATGCGCTCCAGGCCGTGCACAAGTTCTTGCGCTTTCAGATCCAGGAGCATCGCACGGGCGACTCGGAGGACGTTGCGAAATAGGTTCCGCGTAGTGGTGTGCGCACGTTTGGTCTTGTCAAAAGATTTTTACATTACCTCATCTATTTGTCGGTGTTCGGTCTTTCCAACGATCGACTAAGGTAGCCGCACCACGAAAGACTCCCCCCTTGCCAGGGCAAAATTGGTCTCTGGCGGAACAGCCTAATGTTTTGAAGCTGCAAAACGGAAACCCCCGATTTCCGTGCGTGTTGGAGTCAGGACAGATTCCAGGCCCCGAGATCCTGCGCTCCGATGGGTTGGACTACCGCTCAGAATTGGAGCAATAGGTCCATTATTGCTTGGGCATTCGCGGTAGATGGTGAGGTCGGGCCGTCGCCAGGAATGCGTGCAGTCGCGCTCGTCCGGAATGCTCCCCCCTGGTAGCCCCGAGGTGCGCCGAAAAACCTAAAGAGCGGTTTTTGACGATCAAGCGACTCCGTTTGATCCAAGGGAGAGGACTGTCTATGGTCACACGAGCCTTGCCCACCGAGTGTCCCTTGGAGGGAGAGAGTGCAAAGCGCATGCCGCGCCGCGCTGCCTTGCGGTTTTTGTTGGGCACTGTGGTTGGATCGGTGGCGTCGTTGTTTTATCCGATCGTGCGTTACCTGATTCCGCCGGCAGAAGCCAGCTTGAGCGCCAGCGAAGCGCTCGCAGCCACGATCAATGAGTTGAAACCGAATAGCGGGAAAACCTTCCGCTTTGGCAATCGCCCCGCGCTGTTGGTGAGACTGGCTACCGGCGAATACAAGGCTCTTTCGGCAGTGTGCACCCACCTGGGATGCACCGTGCAGTATCGGCCGGACGCGAGCCAGATCTGGTGCGCCTGCCATAACGGCGGTTACGACCTGAATGGGCGAAACGTATCCGGACCGCCGCCGCGCGCGCTCGATCCCTACGACGTTCATGTGCGCGGGGAAGAGATCTACGTCAGCCGGAAGCAGGTTGCCTAGCGATGGATGCGGCAGCCAGAGTTCAGACCTGGATCGACGAGCGCCTGAACATCGGGGAATTGCTGGCGCCTTTGCGCGAGAAGACCGTTCCGGTCCACCGCTACAGCCCGTGGTATCTCCTGGGCGGGCTCACCCTCTTCCTGTTCATCGTTCAACTGTGCAGCGGAGTTCTGCTGCTGCTTTATTACCGGCCCAGCGCGAACGAAGCGTACGAGAGCGTTCAGAACATCACCAACCACGTGCAGTTTGGATGGCTGGTTCGGTCCGTTCATTCCTGGTCGGCGAACCTCATGGTCTTCTGCGCCTTTGCGCACATGTTCAGCGTGGCCTTCGCGCGTGCCTACCGCAAGCCGCGCGAGCTGACGTGGATGACAGGAATGTTTCTCCTGTTCCTGGTGTTGGGATTCGGTTTCAGCGGATACCTGCTGCCTTGGAACATGCGCGCTTATTTCGCGACCAAGGTGGGGACCGAGGTTGCCGGGCAAGTTCCGGTGGTCGGGCACGCCATGATGGTGATTTTGCGCGGCGGCGAAGATGTTTCGGACGCGACGCTGACGCGCTTCTTCGCATTGCACGTTGCGGTGCTGCCGGCACTCGCTATCGGAATGGTGATGCTCCATCTCTTGCTAGTGCAGAAGTTTGGCACGAGCGTTCCTGAGTCCGTGGAGAACGAATGGCAGCAGAAGCCTGAACGTCGCCGAGAAATGAAGTTTTTTCCAAATTTCTTCCTGCGCGAGTTGATCGGGTGGTACATCGCATTGGGGTTCCTGATAGCTCTCGCTGCTTTCTTCCCATGGGAATTGGGGACGAAGGCGGATCCCTTTTCTCCTGCGCCGCCCGGTATCAAGCCGGAATGGTATTTCCTGGCGCAATTCCAGACTTTGAAACTCATCCCCGCGAAGGTCTTCCACATTGACGGTGAGGTGCTGGGCATTCTGGGCTTCGGGTTGGGTGGCGCGCTCTGGCTGGGGCTTCCGTTCATCGAGGCGGCACTCGGAGCGCGCGGGGCGCGGTATGTCCGAGTGGGCGCGGTGTTCGTTCTAACGTACCTCGCTGGCATGAGCGTGGTCGGATACATGGCGAGGTAACGGAGCGGGCATGGGAATTCTCAAAGCCACGATTTGCTCGGTACCGCCGGTCAGTGTCCTGTTGTTTGTCTCCGCCCTTGCGTCTGCACAAACGAAGAACGTGTGCGTGGACTGCCATTCCAGGCTCGAGGGCTCGTTGAGAGTTACTGCGGAGCAGGCAGACGTTCACGGCCACAAGGGCATGAGTTGCGAGACGTGCCATGGGGGAAACGCCCAGGACGAAACGCGCGCCAAGGCTGCGGGCTCTGGATTTCGCGGCCACATCGCGCGTGAACAGATTCCCGAGTTGTGCGGATCTTGCCACGCGGATGTGAATTACATGAAACGGTTCAACCCTTCGTTGCGCACCGACCAGTTGGCGCAATACCACACCAGCGTACACGGTGTGCAATTCGCGAAGGGGGATGCGCATGTGGCCATCTGCACCGACTGCCACGGTGTTCACGACATTCGACCCGCTTCCGATCCCCGCTCGCCGGTGCATCCCCTGAACGTGGCAAAGACGTGCCAGCGGTGCCATTCCGACGCCGCGCTCATGAAGACCTATCGCATCGCTGCCACGCAATTTGCGGACTACACCGACAGCGTGCACCACGCGGCGATGGTGGAACGCGGCGACCTGAGCGCTCCCACTTGCTCAACTTGTCACGGCAGTCATGGCGCGGTGCCTCCGGGGGCGGGATCGGTCGCGAACGTTTGTTCGACCTGCCACGTGCTCCAGGCGCAGTTCTTTGAGGAGAGTCCTCACAAGGCGGTTTTTGCGGAAGGCTGTGCCACCTGCCACACCAGTCACAAAATCAAACATCCGGACGACAACTTCGTGGGTCTGGCGGCCGGGTCGGCGTGCGGTGAGTGCCACACCGCGGACGATGAGAGTGGGAAGGTCGCCGCAGCCATTCACGATCGTCTTCAGAAGTTTGAAGTGCAAGTGGCCGACGCACGTATGTTGCTGGCGCGCGCGGAAGGCTCCGGCATGGATGTAGCCGATGCGCAAGTGGTGCTGGCACAAGCCAACGACGCCCTCACGAAAGGGCGTGTTCGCGTTCATACGGCGCGCCTGGAAAAGGTGAACGCCGAGTTGGATGCCGGCTCGAAGCCGGCGGTGGCTGCCCTATCGGCCGGAGAGGCAGCGATGAAGGAGCGCAGCTTCCGCAGAAGGGTAGTCCTGATACCCGGGCTTGCCATCCTTGCCGTTGTGTTCGCACTGGGCTTCTACATTCGTGAACTGGAGCGATCGGAAGTGGAGAATCGGAAGTCGGGCGAGCCGACGGACCGGAAGTTGGCGGCGTGATTCAGGCCGCACGCAGGTAGATGTCTGTCCGCGGATCGGCGGGAAGCGTAGCAGGTGTTGAGTCACTGGGGTCGAAACTGATGCGTCTGTTGTTAGCGGGGTTGTTGGGAGTGTTGCTGGCGGCGTCCGCGGTGGCGCAGCAACACCCGGTTCCTTTGGAGAGCAATGTCACTGCCGCCAAGTGCATTGAGTGTCACGAAAACAAGGCGAAGGGCAAAGCGGTGCATACAGCGACGGAGAAGGGATGTCTGAGCTGCCACGAAGTGCGTGTGGCAAAGGACGTCACGCGCGTGAAGCTCATCACGGCGACTCCGCTCAAGCTCTGCCTGACGTGTCACAGCAAGATGGACGCGTCCCAAGTCAAAGGCCACATGCACAGTCCGGCGATTCGGGACTGCTTGAAGTGCCACGATCCGCACACTTCCGACAATAAGTTCGAACTGCTGAAGTCAACCTCGGGTGCAGAGAAGATCGACAACCTATGCTTAACCTGTCACAACACCGGCTTGAATCCACCGAAGGACGGAAGCCGTCACGCTGCGCTGGATCTGGGTTGCGACACCTGCCACGTGACCCATAAGACCGGTGACAAGTCTAACGCGGAGTTCGGCTATCACCTCACGAAGTCGTCACCAGGGTTGTGTCTGGATTGCCACGATGCGAGCGATGCTGGACTGATCAAGGCGCACGAAGGACAACCATTCGCGAAATCGGATTGCGTGACGTGTCATGACCCCCACCAATCGTCGCGTCCCAAACTGATGCAGGCGTTTGTGCATCCGCCGTTCAGCGAGAAGCTTTGCGACGTCTGCCACGAGCCGGCGAAGAACGGGAAGGTGGTCCTGACACAGGCCAGCGTCAAAGAGCTGTGTGTAGGCTGCCATTCGGACCAGGCTGACAAGATCGACAAATCCAAGTTCCAGCACCCGGGCGCCCAAGGGGACTGCACCGATTGTCATAACCCCCATGCCGGGAAAGCTCCGGGATTCCCCAAGCCCGATTCTGTGACCGTGTGTCTCAACTGTCACGTTGACCAGGCGGAGTTGCAGGTCAAGAAAGTTTTGCACCAGCCGGTGTTCGAGCAAGGCTGCACCACTTGCCACGATCCGCACGGCGGCGAACGTCCCAAGTTGCTGCGAGCTGATGGAAACGGCGTGTGCACCGAGTGCCACAGCACAACCGCTACTCACAGCAAAGTGGACAACGCGCACCTGATGACCATCTTCGATGGCAAGGTTCGTTTGCCGGAGGATTACTTCGCGGAGAAGCACGTGGTGCGCTTCGATTTCGCGAACGGGACGGGACATCCAGTGGGCAGGCACCCGGTGAGCGATGTCCATGATCCTGATGATCCTAGCAAGATCAAGTGGCCGCTGAACTGTCTGAGCTGTCACCAGCCGCACGCTGGAGGGGCACGCGCAATGCTGGTCAAGGATCAAACCGCAGGTTTGCAGTTTTGTCGTAACTGTCACGATCAAAATTTCGGAGCAGAGTGAACATGCGTGATTTCGTCTTCAAAGCGACTTCAAGGTACCGGAGAACATGGCTCTGCCTGGTGATCGCCATCCTGGCTCTGTCACTGGCACCTGCCGTCCACGCCGGCAAGAAGAAAAAGAAGGTCACTACTACGGAAGCGACTAAGCCAGCCGAGTTGCCCGAAGTAGATACCAGCAACCTGGTGTGGCCGGATCCGCCGGATATCGCCCGCATTCGCTGGCTTGAGCAATATCGCGGGGAGCCGAAGCCTACACAGGCGGCGGTGGAGGAAAAGAAAAAAAAGAAAAGATCCAAAGAAGCCTGGATGCTGCGGTTGGCGGGCGTGCAGCCGCTGGAAGCGCCAAAGTCTGACCAGAAATTCAAGCTGGTCCGCCCCTACGGAGTTGCGGTCGATTCCAAGGGCCAAATCTACGCTGCTGATACGTACGTAGGCGCGGTATTCATCTTCAATCCGGAGACCAAGGCGGTCGAGTTCATCCGCAATGGACGAGATGCGCGCTTCAAGGCGCTGATCGGTTTGGCAATTGACGATGCGGACCGTCTGTTCGTGACTGACTCGGGCCTGAGCCGGGTGTTCGTCTTCGACGCTAGTCACAAGTTTCAGGCGACCTTCGGCTCCGATCGCATGCAACGGCCCAGCGGGGTCGCGGTCGACAACAAGAATCGACTGCTTTACGTCACGGACGTGCTGAAAAACAACGTCGTGGTCTATGACCTCGACAGTTTCAAGTATGTGCGCACGGTGGGTGGTCCTCCCCAAAAAATGGGTGATGACTCGCCCGGAACCTTCGCGCGTCCGACGAACGTCGCGGTGGGGCCGAATGGAGACGTGTATATCAGCGACACCCTGAACGGCCGGATTCAGATCTTCGACGCGGACGGCACCTTCATCAGCACGTTCGGCAAACCCGGTGACGGTCCAGCAGATTTTGCGCGACCCAAAGGGATCGCGCTGGACAGTGACGGTCATATCTGGGTCGCCGACGCAGACCAGAATCGCGTGAAGGTCTTCGATCGCGAAGGGCGGCTCTGTGCCTACTTCGGCGAGTACGGATATTTTCCGGGCCAATTTGCCCTGCCTTCGGGAGTGACGCTCGACAAGAACAACCGCGTCATCGTCGCCGAGCAGGTGCTGAATGGCCGTTTACAGGTTTTTCGTTACACCACCGACGCCGAGGCGGCAGTGGAGCAGGCAAAGCGTGATCATCCGGGCGGAACGTCCACCGTGCAAGCGGCGCCGCCGGCGGGGGATCACGTGAACCGGTAGTAGCGAACAAGTTTGTCTTCCGGCGGGAAGCGACGGCGGCGGACAAGGGTGGAAGTTCTCGAGGCTTCCGCAGCAGTGCAGACCACTTAACAGGAGGTCTACGACAGGATGAAGAAACTGAACATCATTCTTCTGGTCATCGTGGTGACGGCCTTCGCCGGCACTACGATGGCTCAGTTCACGCTCGACCAGGATGTTCTGGGCGCGCACAACGTCAACGGCCGCGGGTGCGTTTCCTGCCACCTACCGCACAGCGGCTCTGCTGGTGCCGGCGGTACAGATACAAGTACCGGCACCATAGTTCTCTGGGGTGTTTCCTTCATTGGCAAGACTTATACCAATCAAGGCGGCACCACTTTTACGACTTACCCCACGGTTGCCAGTTTCGTGAATGGCACCAAGGACCCACTGTATCGCACGGCAGTCTGCCTGACTTGCCATGACGGATCAGCCAGTATCTCGGGCATGCATGGAACGACCGTTGAAACGGTTGACGGCGGCTCCGCACATGCTCCGACCTGGCTGGCCAACGATACCGAGGGCTTGACGAACGATCACCCGGTCCACATCCCCTACGTCCCGGCCGCGGCTCCAGGTGGCAAGCATTGGGCGGGTACGGTGGACGCAACCGGCAAGGTGTGGTGGACGAACGATCCGGCCCAGGCAGCATTCGTCGCTGCTTATGGTCACGCAGGCAGCCTGTATGGAGCTGCGGCGGGCGGTACCACGGTTGGAAACGGTACGCCCTCAACGGCCGCCGGTGCATATGTTGAATGCACCAGCTGCCACGACCACCACTCTATGACGAAGCGCCGCCAGTCCATCGGGCAAGTGTGGACCCCCACCGCAAATTGCACGCCTGGCGGGGCAACCGATCCCTACTGTGGTGCTTACGCGGGTGGTACTCCAGCCATATACCCCACGCGTATGTTCGTGAAGGGCTGGTATGACTCGACTAATCCAGCCAGCAACTCGTCATCGCAGTTTTGCCGTAGCTGCCATGCCGATAGATCGAACGAGGCATACGGGATCAACAGCATCACGTTCTAACTCAAGGATGGGGGGAGGTCCCCGCTCGCCCCTTCTTCTTCAAAGGTGTTGGTTGTGAATGAAATCATGGGACGTTCTTATTTCTTGCTTGTCATGCTGATCGGAATCGTGCCGGCGATGGGGCAGGTGGACTCGTCGCTGCTCACGCCGATTGCGAAGGCCCCCTTCAAAGCCTCGTCGATCATCGCCACGGGAAAGCCCGTGGCTCGCGTGAATGGAGCGGTGCTGACCGATCACGACCTCTTGCGCGAGATGCTCTCAATCTTTCCCTATGCGCGCCAACACGGGGGGAAGTTCCCGGATGCCATGGAAGCGGATATCCGCCGCGGCGCCCTGAGCACGATCGAGTTCGAGGAACTCGTGTTCCAGGAAGCGGAGCGCCAGGGCATGAAGGTTTCGTCCTCTCGGCTTGACCGTGCCTTGAAGGCGTTCCGCGATCAGTTTGGTTCAGAAAATGAATTCCGCGCTTACCTGAAAGAGGAGTGCGCCAGCTCCACGCAGAAGCTGCGCGCGAAAGTGCGGCGCTCGATCATGATCGATGACTTGCTTCTCGCTGAAGTGGCGCAAAAAGCCGTGGTGACCGAGGCGCAAGTGCATGCTTATTATCAGAAAAATCAAGCGCGCTTTTCCTCGCCAGAAACGGTTTCCATTCAGAGCATCTCGATTGCCATCCCCGACAAACCGACGACGCAGCAAGAAGCCGCCACTCGCAAACGCGCTGAAGGTGTACTCCTGCAGGCGAAAGCGGCGAAGAACTATGAACAGTTTGGCATGCTCGCCGAGAAAGTTTCTGAGGACGACTGGCGCGTGATGATGGGCGACCACAAAGAAATCAGTCGCGACCAGATGCCTCCGGAAGCGGCCAGGGTGGCGTTCGCGATGAAGCCGGGACAGGTGAGCGACCTCATCCGAACGGAAAATTCCTGGTGTATTTTGCGGGTCAACAGCCGGCAGGATCCTCACCAGTCCAGTTACGAACAAGTCAAAGACTCCCTCAAAAAAGAACTGCAGGCGACCAAGATCGAGACGCTTCGCCAAGCCCTCCACCAGCAACTGAGAAAGACCGCAAAGATCGACGAACTCTAAGGAGCGGCCATGCGATTGGCGGCGCGACGAATTGGGATAGCGCTGGCGGGAGCACTGCTGTCGACATGCGTGGCGCAGGGACAGGTGACCGTCGGCGACGAGCTGAATATGAACCTCGATGGCAGCGTCTCGGTGGGCTACTTCGGCTCGAACGGAAACATCCTGCAGTCCAACCACAGCCTGAGCGTTGGAGGCGAGGCCGATCTGCGCGGGAACTACATCGATCCGCGGGTCATGAATTTCGTGGTGAGTCCCTACTACAACCTGTCGCGGGCGAACTCCAGCATTCAATCCATCTTCGACGCCAGCGGGATCAACGCCACTACCCAGCTTCTTAGCGGAAGCCGTTACCCCGGCTCGATCAGTTTCGGAAAGGACTGGAATCACGAGGGGGAATATGGAATTCCGGGCGCCGCGCCTTACAAGACGCGGGGGGAGGACCAGTACTTCAATGTGAACTGGAGCATGTACCAGCCCGACTGGCCTTCGCTTTCGGTGAGTTACGGAATCGGTAGCAGTGACTATGAAGTGCTGGGAGCGGCCACGCGTGGAAGCAGCGATTCTAAAGTTTTCAGCCTCCACAGCGGATATCAGCTGCTCGGCTTCAACCTGGTGGGCGGCTACTCGAATTTCAAATTGACGCAGAAGTTACCGGAAATCACCAACGCCTCGAACTCCCTGGTTGGAAGTACCGATCAAGATCAGCTGCAGCTCGGCATTTCGCGCCGATTTGAGCAGAGAACGAGTCTGGTTGCAAACCTGAGCCGAAACCATTTTACGGTGGACTTTTCCGGCTTTCCGGCAAAGCAAACTTATGACAATGCCGCCGCCAGCCTCAGCACGAATTTGGCGCCCGGACTCATGGTGGTGGTGGGCGCAGCTTATACCGACAACCTGGCGGGTTCGCTATTGCAGCCGATCGCGACCGGAGGGGGTGGGGTGGAGCAGACGCTGGTGGGCCAGGGATCTCATTCGCTCGACCTCTCGGGAACCGCGACCTATACGCCGTCGCACAATCTCAGTCTTCAAGGAACGGTGGATCACCGCAATCAGACCTACGCAGGATTTGGCGTCTCGGCGGATGCGTATTCCGCCGGCGTTTCCTATTCCCACAGCTTGCTCGGCGGCACAATAGCGACCTATGGCAGTGTTACCCGCTATACCGCGAACGTCTACGATCAGGCGACGACCGGAGGAACAGGCAGCATCAGCTATTCCCGTCGTATGGGCGTGTGGAGTGGAAGCAGCTCTTTCCGCTATTCGCGCAACGCGCAAACGGCACTGGTTACCTACACCCAGTCCGGCTACGGGTACGGCTTAAATATCGGACGAAAACTGGGATCATCCTGGATCTGGACGGTCACTGCGAACGGCAGTGAAAACCGCATTGATTCCGTGAGTAATTCCAGCTCGTTCAACCAGGGCTACAGCACGGCGTTGTCGGCGGGAAAAATCTCGTTCAACGGAAACTACAGCCGGTCGAGCGGAAACTCGATTCAAAGCGGCGCAGGGCTAATCCCGACGCCGATCCCGAGTCCGGTCGTCTCCCCGACGTTGTTGATCCTGTATGGGGGAAGCTCTTACGGCGGGGCAGTGGGATATACGCCAATTCGCGGACTGGTGTTGACAGCGGATTACTCGCATGCACGCTATCACACCCACAACCAGTTGGATCTCTCGGAAAATCTGCTGCAGCAGATGGACGCCAAGGCGGATTGGTACTTCCGGCAATTGCACTTCATGGGTGGCTACAGTCGTCTGCTGCAGGGGTTCGGCGCGCAGAACGGCATCCCGGCTCGCGTGAATTCGTTCTATGCCGGCGTGTTCCGGTCGATTCATTTCTTCTGATGACAAGGTGACTTTGCGAAATACGTTCCAACACGCGCTCATGACAGTTGCGGTCGCAGTGGCGGTGGTAGTGAATGCTGCCGCGTACAAGGGGTCCAAGGCCAAGGCGGAAGTGATTCCTGGCCCGCCCGAACTGCGGCTCTCCGGCGGCCGGCGACTCGTCTACGAGCGAAGCTTCTCCTCGCAGCGCGAGGTGAAGCTGAGGAAAGGATTCTTTACTCGGCTGCTGGACATCGTGGCCGGTGCTCCGGAGTACCACGACCTGGTGCGCCCTTACAGCGTGGCGGCGGATTCGCGGGGAAGGCTGATTATTACCGACCCCGGCATCCCCGGAGTTCATGTGTTCGACTTTGCCCGGCAGAAGTACAAGTTCATCGAGCGCGAAGGAAAAGAAGCGTTCCGCGCGCCTCAGTGCGTTGCTGTGGATGATCAGGACAACTTCTATGTCACCGATTCGGAAGCGGGCAAGATTTTTGTATTTGATGCCGAGACCAAGTTTCGGCGCGTGATTGGCAGCTTGAAAGGGGGCGAAGGATACTTCAAGCGACCGACGGGAATCGCTGTGGATTCTGCCGCCGGACGACTCTATGTGTCCGACACCCTGCGCCACAAGATCTTTGTCCTCGACATAGAAGGGAACATCGTCCAAACCATCGGTCAGAATGGCGCCGGGGATGGTGAATTTAACTTCCCCACCGAACTGCGCCTGGCGGGCGACGAACTCATCGTGGTTGACGCCATGAATTTCCGCGTCCAGGTGCTCGATCACAACGGCGTCTTCCGATACGCCATCGGCAATCCCGGCGACAGCAATGGCACCTTGTTTCGTCCGAAGGGAATCGGGTTGGACAGCGAGCACAACCTGTATGTGGTCGATGGCTTGTGGAGCGTGGTACAGGTGTTCGATCACGAAGGGCAACTTCTCTATTACTTCGGCCAGAGTGGCGATGCCCCCGGTGACTTCAACCTGCCCTCCGGACTCTTTATTGATCGCAGCAACCTCATCTACGTGGTCGACTCCCTCAACCGGCGTGTTGAGGTGTTTCATTATTTCGGCGCCATGGCTCAGACCCCAGGTGGTATCCAGTGAACCGGAAGTTCTTCTTTATTATTCTGCTGGTGATCGCGTCATGCGGCAGAGGCTGGGCGCAGTTCAATGATGTGCTGGGCGTGCACGACATGACGCCCATGGGCAAGTCACCCATCAAGGGTCGGGTGGCGGGTTCATGTCTCTACTGTCATGCGCCGCACTCGGCTATGGCGGGTCCGATGACTCCGCTGTGGAACCAGCAACTTTCGGTGCAGACATACTCGACTTATACGAGCACCACCTATCACCAGACGGGACTGCAACCGCCGCTGGGAAGTCCCACCAAGCTGTGCCTGAGCTGTCATGATGGGACCGTCGCTCCCGGACAGACCATTGCGTACGGCAAGGTGAACATGACGGGGTCGATGAAAACGACTTCCAAGTTCGGCGGCGATCTGCGCAGTTCGCATCCGGTCAGCCTGAAAACGCCGCTGACGGATTCCCCAGTGCTCAATGCGATGCTTTCGTCGTCCCCCCCGAACACGTCGGATCCGCAAGTCAAACTCGTGAAGGGCACGGTCGAGTGCAACAGCTGCCATGATCCGCACGTGCAAAGCAAGGACGCGATTGTTCAGGATTTTCTGGTCCGCGACAATTCCGGCGGCGCGCTCTGCCTGGCCTGTCATGATCCGAACCGAGTGGTGAATGGCAGCTTGAGCTATCTAGGCGGATGGGCCGCGAGCGCACATGCCAAGGCCACCAATACAACCTCCAATCAGCCCTATGTGGGCGGTTATGGCACGGTGGCCGCGAATGCATGCACCAGTTGTCACACACTGCACAACGCTAATGGTCCGGCGCGACTGCTTCGCGGCAGCGATGAGCAAGCTTGCCTAGCCTGTCACAACGGCGGTTCCAATGTATCTCCGGTAGCTCCCAACGTCTTTGTTGAGTTTGCGAAAACCGGGCATCCATTCGCGACTGGGACCAACGTCCATGACCGGTCGGAAAGCGCAGTGCTCAACAACAATCGGCATGCCACCTGCGTGGATTGCCACAACCCGCATGGCTCGATGCCCGTGACCTCATTTGCGGCGCCACCCGCCATTCGCCCGTCGCAAACGTCGGTGGTGGGAATCAGCGTTTCGGATGGGCAGACTGTGCTGACTCCGGCGGTGAACCAATATGAAAATTGCCTGCGCTGCCACGGAACGAGTGCAGGGAAAGCGGCGGATACGAAATTTGGATATCTGCCGGTTTGGGTCGCGTCCGCGGGCGACCCTTTGAACATCATTCCACAGTTCAGCGCAACAGCCACTTCCAGCCATCCCGTGACCCACGACCGAAGCAGCGCTTTACCGCAGCCAAGTCTGCGCGCACAGATGCTAAATCTGGACGGAACCACGCCCGGCCGCAGCATGGGGGACCGCATCCTTTGCACCGATTGCCATAACAGTGACGACAACCGCGAATTTGGCGGCAGGGGCGCCAACGGCCCGCATGGATCGAAATACCTGCACCTGCTAGAGCGTCATTATGAATTCAGCCAGGCGCCCGCACCCGGGCAGCTGATTTCGAACTTGTTCCCCAGCCCGGATCTGACAGCGGACGGCCCATACGCGTTGTGCGCCAAGTGCCATGATATGAATCAGATTCTTGCGAACACGAGTTTCAGCGAGCACGCGCGCCACATTAACGATGGGTTCTCGTGTTCTACGTGTCACACCGCGCACGGGATGGGCGGACAGAGCGGAGCGATTTCCGGTGAGCGACTGGTCAACTTCGACGCCAACGTCGTAGCCTCGAACGCAGGCGCGCCGATCTCCTACAACCGCGCCACGAACTCATGCAGCTTGACGTGCCACAATCATCCCCATGACTTAGCGCTGAACCCGGCCAACTCGGCGCTGCGGCGCGCAGGAGGGAAGTAAATGCTAGGTTTTCAGATCAACGCGTCGGCAATGCGCGGATGGATTGCGCGGTCGGAATCAAGTTCGGCTCCGGGTTCGCTGGTAGACGTGTGCCAGGAGGAGACCAACCCCCCTGCACAACCATTTCACAGGAGAAAGCAAGCGATGAAGAAACTGTTTCTGGCAATGTTGTTAGTGACCCCGGCCCTGACGGCGATGTGTTTTGCCGATGATCTGGTGGACGACCCGACCTTCAAGGCGAAGTGCGTGATGTGTCACGGCGCCAACGCCGAAGGCCGGGAGAAGATGAAGACTCCGCCAATGAAGGAGAAGGCCAAGAAGACCGACACCGAGTTAACCAAGGCCATTGAGGACGGCAACGACAAGCAAACACCGAAAATGCCCCCGTTCAAGGACAAATTGACGGCCGAGCAGATCAAGGCGCTGGTGGCCGAGATCAAGGCCTTGAAGTAAGCGGATCGGACTCTGTTAGACAAGATCCCTCCCCCGCTTCCCCCGATTGTAGAATTCGGCGCCATTCACAACAGTGGATTTTTCCTGGGTACGTTCGGCGTCGGAATGACGGCAAGCCCCCAGCTTAGAACCCGTACTTCGCGATCACACTCTTCTGTTGCCTTCCGATCAGTGCGAGCGCGGCGTGCTGTCCGCGAAGTTGCAGGGTCAGGCGCGCACCGGTGAGCTTGTCCCGGAGATCGATCTTCGTGTCATCCGGCCTTTCCGATGACAAGACGTAGAGAACCGAGTCCTGCAAGTTCGTCGGGAAGATCATGATGCCCCCTGGGAGAGGCGCTAGCGCGTCAAACATCGGCGCGACGACCACGCGACCCGCAACATAGCTGTATAAGGCGGCTGCGGCGTCGGTGCCTTCTGCGAGTTCTACGGGGTACGCCACCCAGAAGATGCGTCCTCGGCCGTAGGAAAGCTCCTTGAGTGACGAGCCGTCTTTAAAGCGGAGCGAATCCACCAGGTTCTGTTTCTGCTGATCAAACGACAGTGGAATCATGCGCCCGGCCAGCGAAAGAGTCGCATCGTGAAACATCAGCGGCTCGATTTCCGCCTGAATCTTTAACTGCGAGGCTCTGGGAACCACCTGCCAATGCTCGTTGCGCTCGACCGGCCCAGTCACCAGCAAGTTCCCGCCCTCGTTCGCATACTTCAACAGCGACTGCCACGCTACATCCGTGAGCGCCTGCGGGGACGGCAAAATCACTAGCTTGGGCGATCCCAGCTTGGCTAGTTGATTTTCGGCGACGGCATACAGGGTCAGGTGGTCGTTATATGCGAGCGCTCTGACCGCCTTGCGCTGCGCCTCCAACTGGAGGTCTCCGAGAACGGAGAATTGCGCCGCCTGCGACGTCACCAGGGCAATCGCTGGTCGCTCTGGTTCGCGCAGGTGTTCCCCGAAGGACTTCGCCACCCCTGCGAATGCCCGCATGACGTCCGCTTCCGGCTTCTCGGTACCGTCAGGGCGAATGAGTCCGATGGGAGTTTCATTGCTTTCCGTCATGTAGGAGTTCGTGTTCCAGAGCCATTCGATGGCGCCCGCACCCTGCACGAACGCCGTCGTCACTTTGCGGTCCAGCAGGGAAGCCTCGTTGTCAGGGTCGCGACGAGCGATCTCGTCGAGATTCAGTTCACGCTGCAGTCCCGTCTCCTGAATGAGCATGGCCTGGCCCGGTTGTTTGCCAGCAACGAATCCCACAAAATGTAATCGTTCTGCCACCAGGAATGATTGGTGGTGAAGTCAACATTCGCGCCCCAGTAGGCAGGCGAAAGACGATCCTGAATTCCGCCTTCATCCTGTCCGACCGTGACCAGTTGCTGGGAACCCGTGGCGCGTACCGCGTCCCGCATGGTGCGCACCCAGTTCGCAAACACCTCCTGTGCGAAAAGGAAGAAGTCATACACCTTGAGGGAATTGCGGCCAACGTAGGCGCCTCGCAGGGTGAACTCGATATCCTCGGGAAGCGGCACACTTCCTTGCACGGCGTTGACGGGCAGATTCCATGCGGCTCCGAGCGCCGCCCGGTCGGGATAGCGCTTCGCCAACCAGTCATTCCAACTGGCCAGCTCAATGGGATCGCCGTCGGGGCGCATGGTCCACAGATGTTGCGAGATGCTGGGCTCGTTGATGAAGTCCCACGCCAGGAACGGCACGTCAGGGAAACGTGCGACAACCGAGGAAATCAGCGTCCGCTGCCGGCGCACGGCGTGCGGATCAAGATAGGGATTCACGCCTCCCAGCACCTCGGGTAAGAATGCAAAGAAGTTGAACTGCACAGGCAGTCCAAACTTTCGTGCGGTCATCAGATACGCTTCCAGGGTGCGCAGCGTTCGGTCGTAGGGCTCTCCGTTTTCGTTGCAAAACTTGTCCCAACCGGTCCACCAGCCGGTGCGGATCATATTCAGTCCGGCTGCATGAATCTGGCCAAGTTCCTGGTTCCAGACGTACACATTGGGATATTCGAAGTACAAACGCTGCGCCTCGCCCGACATGTAGGTTGTGCCAACGACGGCGAGGGGGTGACCGTCAAGCTCGAAATAGTCCTTGTTGACCGTGAGCCGCGGGCCGGAGCGCAAGTAGGATTCGTCGCGAATCCAGAAGCCGGAGTGATAGATGGCGCGAACCTTGTCTCCCTCCAGAAGCTGTGCCTCGAGCAGGAAGAGTCCCTTGCCGGTGGGCGCAGGGAGCACGATCGGCTCTGAACTCGGCAGAACAACGGTGTTTTCCGAACGGCGTGAGACATCCGCTTCCGGAAATACTGCGATCTTCACGCTGGCCGACGCCACGGATGGGGTCGCCGAGTGCGAAGTAATGTTGAGTTGGACCGGTTCTCCGGGCAAATAGAGTGGCAGTACCGGACGAACGGCAAACTCCTCACTGCCGCGCAGGGCCCGCTCTGTCAAGGCGCGGATTATCTGATCGGCTTCCGGCCGACTGTAGAAATCTGCGGACAATTCAGCGTTGATGAAAATCCATCGACCGTCGTCAAAACCATTTCGCAGATGGTCGATCTGGATCGCCGGGGCCGCCAGCTTACGGCCGCCTTTGATGCCCCAGGCAATCGCGTCGACGCGCGCATCGATCGACCCAGTCGCTCCGCCCCGATGGTACAGGTCGACCGCGCTCAATCGAATGACAGGACTGGAGGCCTGCCTCCAGGGAAAACGAGGAATCGACATCTGCAAGTCAGGATTGGCCTGGAACTCCAGACTCTCAGAACCGGGAGTGCTCTGATATTGGTCGATCATCAGGGGCCGAGTGAAACGCACGCTGTAGTCGCGAAGATGCCAGCCCGAACTATCGTGGTGGGCCGATCGGGTGAAGGGGCGACCGCCCAAGACCAGAAGGTTCCCGCCGCGCTCTAGATATTGCCGGATGCCAGGCCATGCGTCCTCAGGGAATGCAGAGCCGTAAGGCAATACCAGAAGTCGGCTGGACGTTGACGCGAGCTGACTCGGCAATTCCTGGGCGGAGGCCAGGTGGGCTCCCGAAAACAGCTGTTCCAGTTGCGCAGGGGAAGGGTTAATCGAATCGGCGGCAGGGAAGCCCTCCTCGCGAAACACGACCACAGCCGACATGTTCTGAGCACAGACGTTCGGCGTCAGCGCCGACAGGAGGCACAATCCGAACGCGGCTATCGCTGCCTTGCTCATGGCATACCTTTATAAGGTGTCAGGATGGCGAATTGCAGTGGCAAACGGGCAAGATGCGGTCGCGGACTATCACCACTTTCGGGAATCGCACGGGCGCAGTCTGCCGGAGCTTTCTACGCCTTGTCAAGATCAAAGTAATCGCTACTCCTTGTAAGATAATCGATTATCTCAAGCATCGGAACCGATGGTATCATGTCGCTGCCAAATTTCGACCTTGCTTATCCCCAGGCTTTGGATATGGGGAGCGGGCCCTGAGTCCCATGCCAATCAACGACGCTGTCACGGAGGCAACTGCCGCCCCCACTTTACTCGCCGATTCGACGCTAGCCGCCGTGACCTCGATTCAGTTGTTCCGCATTCTGCAATCCATCTCGCAAGGAATTGGATCTCTTGTCTTCGGATAGAAACGCGCCTACAAGCAACATCATTGCAGTGGTGGGCATGGCTGATGCTTCGGGCAAAGACGGATTGGTGATTGGTGTCGATGTTGGTGGTTCCAAGGTAGCCGCGGGCGTTGTCGATCGTGATGGTCGAATCCTGTCCCAGGTGCGCACCCTCATGGCAGCGACTGGAGACACGGGAGATGGATTGAGGCAATTGCATCCGTGATTGATGAGCTCCTGAAAGGCGGTTGCAAGCACTCGGCGCGATCCATGGTATCGGGATCTGTGCACCCGGGCCGCTCGATCCAAAAATGGGCGTCGTAATCAATCCGCCTAACTTGCCCTGCCGGCGGAATTATCCCTTGGCCAGCGAGGCAGCCCGCATCTATCAACTTCCAGTGAACGTCGACAACGATGGCAATGCAGCGGCGCTCGCGGAAGCGATCTGGCGCGCGGGTCGAGGATACCGGAACGTGTTCTACGCCACCATTCGCACCGGGATCGGGACCGGCATTGTATTCGATGGACAGCTCTACCATAGCCGCAGCGGCGCCGCCGGGAAGGCGGGCACATGAGTATCGACTACCGAGGCCCGGCTTGCGGCTGTGGGAAACGAGGGTGTATGGAGATCCTGGCTTCCGGTCCTGCCATTGCCCGCCGGGCAAAAAGACCATGCTGGCGCAGGACCGCGCACGTGCATCTAATATCTCGGACCTCGCAGCCGGCAATCTGCAAACGATCACAAGCGAGATGGTAGGTCAAGCCAGTGCCATGGGCGCTCCCGCGGCGCGCGCCATTCTTGGGGAGACGATTGAACTTCTATCCACGTGGTTGGGTAACGTGATCGATCTGCTGGAACCGGATGTAGTGGTGATCGGCGGGGGAGTGGCCTCCGCGTTGAAACCCTTCTTCCCTCAAATGCAGGCCGGCCTGCCCGGTTTCTGCGTGAATTCTCGAGGCTGCGAAATTCCGGTGTTGCCCGCTCGTTATGGGGAGGATGCTGGCATAGCCGGGGGAGGTGCGCTCGGTTCGCGGGTTCCAGCGGGAATGCAGGTTTCCTGAGAGGTCTTCGCCTGGCAAGTAGATGACTTGGACGTCGGGCGGAACCTGTTTGCGTGAGAAACGGTTGAAGCCGTGCGGTACACGGAAGTCGAGTCGGTGCTAGGGGCGTGCTGCGGCTTTCGGTGTTAAGGGACGAATTTCCTCAAAGGGCACAACGCCCTTTCCCTCGAGGATCGAATAGTATTTGTCTGCAGCCAAGTCTTTGAGGACTTCCTTGTTGCCGGAAGGCCAGAGGATTTCAACGCTATCAATTTTCGTCGCCGAGCCAAGCCCGAAGTGTACCCGCAGATCGTTTTGTGAAAGATAGCTGCCCCCAGTGTGGATTTCGTCAGTCTGCGTCATGCCTCCCGCGACGATCTTGAGCCTGGCGCCGATCGCCAACCGATTGCTCTTTACGCCTGCGAGTTCGAAGCTCACCCAGTGACGGTTTGCGATGCCGGAATTTTTCAAAATCATGGGAGCGCCCACCAGGTCTTCGACCACAACGTCCATTAGTCCATTGTTGAACAGGTCGCCGACAGCGAGTCCGCGTGACACCCGTTTCTCCAGAATCGCCGCACCCGATTGGTCGCTGGCATCGCAGAAGGTCCCATCTTTCTGGTTGTAGTGCACGAGCTTGGGCTGACGGTATCCGCCCGCGGAGGGGAGGGAATCGACTTGTGGATATACGTGTCCATTCACGGTGATGAGGTCAAGCCAGCCATCGTTGTCGAAATCCACGAAGGCATCTCCCCATTTGACGTAGGGAACTGAAGGCAGGCCGACGCCTGATTGATACGCTACATCTTGAAAGTTCCACTTGCCGTCATTGCGATAGAGCGGGGTGTAGTCGAGTGAGAAGTCCGATACAAAGAGCGACGGTCGGCCCGTATGCAGGTAGTCGCCGATCGCGACGCCCATAGATGCCTGCTCGTGACCGTCCTCGCTGAGAGCCGTTCCTGACTCGAGACCAATCTCGGTGAATTTTCCGTTGCCTTCGTTGCGATAGAGAAAATTCGCCATCGAATCGTTAGCTACATAAATGTCGGGACGGCCGATATTGTTGAAGTCCGCCCAGAGCACGGTCAGGCCGTAATATCCGCTGGCGTCGTCAACTCCTGCCTTCTTTGAAACCTCGGTGAAGGTGCCGTCGCCATTGTTATGAAACAGAGAATCTCCGGCGCCTTTCAATCCGCGAGGACCGCATTGCACATCGACGCCCATGAATTTGCAGGTGAAGCCGCTCCCGAACACGGGCGGACGAGCGATATCGAATTCCGTGTAGTTCGCTACCATCAGGTCCAGCAAGCCGTCCCCGTCATAATCGGCAAACGCGGCTCCGGTCGACCAGCGTCCGTCCGCCACCCCGGCCTTGGCCGTCACATCGGTAAATGTGCCGTCCCCGTTGTTGCGATACAGAACATTTCCGTGGAGGCAGGTGACGTAGATATCGGGCCAGCCGTCATTGTTATAGTCGCCAACCGCACCGCCCATGGCGAAACCCGGAGTTGCGACTCCGGCTTTGTCGGTGACATCCGTGAAGGTTCCGTCATGATTGTTGTGGTAAAGCGCGCTTCGGCTCTTCTCTCCCTTGTTGGCCATTTCGATCGTCGGCGCGTTGGTGAAGTAGATGTCAACCCATCCGTCGCGGTCGTAATCGAGAAGCAACACTCCTCCACTCATGGATTCGGCGATGTAGTGATTTCCGGGAGCGGAGGTGTGGCTGAAACGAATACCAGCCTTTTCGGTGATGTCTTCGAGTTGCGGGATCGTGCGCCCCTGACACTTGGTGGCTTTGGCGCCGGGCGGAGGGGCGGAGCCTTGCGCGATACCCTGCGCGGAAGCTCGTCGCAGGGGCGCAATGAAAAGCAGCGACATGACTGCCACCGCAACAGAGCCAGCAACCCGCTGAGCCAAAAACCGAGCCGAACATTGCGGCGTGAATCCCACGGGTCGCAAATGATCCAGTCCAGGAAGAAGCCTATGAAAGCGCAGACTGGTCATTAACGCACACCCACTACGTGAGCGTCCTGTAATGCTCGCTTCTCTGTCTCTTCCGCGTTAGTGTGAAGTTCGGTCACGCGCCGCAAGGCCTGCTTCGCCTCGTCAGTCCGGCCGGTGGCTTTCAAAGCAGAGGCCAGCCAGTAATAAATGGATGGTTCGTCAGGATTGATCTCGGCAGCCTGCTGCAGAAGCCCTGCCGCACTCTGCGGATCATTCATCTTCAGCTTGGCCTTGCCGAGGTACATCGCTGCCGCCCAGGAATCGGGTGTCGATGTTGAAGAACTTCTTGGAAGCCACTCTCGGTCGCGGCAGAGTCACCCGTTTGCAGCGCTCGGGAAGCGTGCTCAAAGATCGCTTGTGTCTGGGCGTTGCCGGTCGCTGCATGTAGGAACGTGCTTACGGCCCAGAATACAATCGCGAAGCACTTCATAGAAAATTCCGCCAATCAGTTTAGCATCCAAAAACACAGGCTGTACTCTGTGGGAAGCACGGCCTGCACAGGCGAGATGCAGTGTCCAATCAGAAGTACAACTTGATGCCCAACTGTATTTGGCGAGGATCACGAGTGGAGTTCAGATAACCACCGAACCGGCGCGTCAGTTTCGCCTGCAAAGCATTGTAGGTAGGGTACAGCGGCGTTCCACGTGCTGCTGCACGTCGCCTGATTGTTAGGATCCAACGTAAATCCCACAGGCAACTGGTTCAAGTCCGCCACATGCTGCAGGTGTCGACCTCGGTTGCCGACGTACGCAACCTCCAGCCCGAGCTTCCACGACAGCTCGCGTTGTACGCCGAGGCTCCAGGAGTAGGTAACCGGTATCTGTCCCGCTTTGTCCGGGGTCTTTACCGAAACCGGGGATAGATCACCGTTGAGTGTCTCAAGAGAAACAATCAACGATTACCTAACCCTAGGTAAGCGATAACCTTAGGGAGTTCAGGATAATCGCTTATCTGCCTGCAATTCCCCACATTTCCTATGGTATGCTCTGCGCCATGCCCGTTACGATGCAAGACATCGCGAAGGGTTTGAATGTTTCGGTGGTCACCGTTTCCAAGGTGCTGCGCAATCAAGGCAACATCAGCGCCGCCACCCGGAAGCGGGTTCTGCAGCGCGCCAAAGAACTCAACTACCAGACCAATTGGATTGCTCGCAGCCTGGTCACCCGCAAAACATTTACGATCGGCGTCCTGCTTCCGGATTTCACTCATCCATTCTTCGCCGAAATGGCCAAGGCCATCGCCGAAACCGTGCGCCTCCAGGGCTACCACGTCATCATTTCCTACTTCGAAGAAGACCCGGAACTGGAGAGAAATGAAGCCGACGCGCTGATGGCGCGGCAAGTCGATGGGCTGATTGCCGCCTCGGCGCAATCCCATCCAGATCTGTTCGAGGGAATTCGAAAACGAAAGGTCCCACTGGTTCTAATCGACCGGCCCATTGCCGGTGTCCAAGCAAGCTTTGTCGGAGTCGATAACGAGGCCATCGGAAAACTTGCCACGAATCATTTAATTGCGCAGGGCTGTCGCCACATCGCGCATCTGCGCGGGCCCAGTATCGGAATTGCTGCCGCCCGACTAGCGGGCTATCGCCATGCCCTGAAGAAACATGGCCTCACCGCGCCTGCAAACTATGTGGTAGGCGCACGCTACGCGGACTCGAGCGGATACTCGGCGATGCGCAAGCTACTTCAGTTGAACCCGATCCCAGACGGCGTCTTCTGCTACAACGACCCGATGGCGATCGGCGCCATGAAAGCGATCACCGAAGCCGGCTTGGATGTTCCACGGGATATTGCAGTCGTGGGTGCCGGCAATGTCCATTATTCGGATGTATTGGCGGTGCCCTTGACCACCATCGACCAGGGCGCCACGCAGATCGGCAAACAGGCAGCCCAATTGCTGATGGAGCAAATTGGAGCGAAAGGCAAGTCACGGCTGAAAAGAATTGTGATGGCGCCCAAGCTGGTCGTTCGACAATCCACGCATCGCTTGGAGTCCCAACAGCCGGCCTCGGCTTTGGATGAGGTTGAGCAGAAGGTGCGGCCTGTTGCGCGGACCTAGTCCCTCCGCTTTTTCGGAACGAACCTTTTAAGACAGCCGCCAAGGACACAATGTGGCACGAAGAAGATCAGGATCCCTTCGTGTTCCTTCGTGTCCTTGGTGGTCTAAGCTTTTGCTGCTCTCGAGAGATAAAACTTAAGGCTTCAACTGGAAACTGACAAACGCCAATTGCGTGCTGTCGGGCGACCAGGAGGGAACGTTGATCGTCCCCTGCCCGCCGAACAGCTTGGCGAGCACCGTGACCTTCTTGTCGCTGAGAGACATTAGCCGCAGCATGACGTCTTTGTTCTCCGGATGGCCGGTGACGCTCTTGTCGTAAGTAAGGAATACCATCCGTTGGCCATCGGGCGAGATGTGCGGGAACCAGTTATTGAAGTCATCTGACGTGATCTGCTCCTGTCCACTCCCATCCGGCTTCATACGCCAAATCTGCATGCCTCCCGTGCGTACGGAGTTGAAGTAGATATAGCTGCCGTCGGGAGAATATTCCGGCCCATCATCGAGACCCTTCGCGGTGGTCAAGCGAGTCTCTTCACCACCAGCAGCCGGAATCGTGTAGATATCGAATTCGTCGTCGCGTTCCCCTGCGAAGGCCAGGGTCTTTCCATCGGGCGACCACCCGTGCCAGTACGATGGAGACTTCTGTGTAATGCGTCGGGGTGCGCCGCCGCCGATCGGCACGATGTAGACGTTAGAACGATCGTCTTCTTGGGACTGGTCACTGATCGCGAGCCACTTCGCGTCGGGCGAAATTCCGTGGTCGTTGTTGCAGTGGATCGCAAACCCGGTGTCGATGATTTCCGGCTTGCCGCCTTCCACAGGAATGCGTTCGATACGTCCATTTCGATTGAAAATGAGAGCCGTGCCGTCGGGCGTCCAGTTCGGCGCCTCGAACCGCTCGGGTGCGACATAGATCACGTGACGATCGGTCGAGGAGATAGCCACCGTCTCCAGCGTACTGTAGAGCTTCGCTTCATCCGATGATTTTTGCGGCGCAGTCGTGATCGCGACGTTAGAGAAGACAGCCTTCTCAACCACATCCTTGTCGTGGGAGCAGACGCCAATTCCGACGTAGAACGATCCGTCCATGGGGACGCGAGTCGATCCGCCGGCCATGTGTAGTTCCTCGCCTTCGCCCGCAAGTTCCATAAAGACGTACTCGCCACGTTTCTCGAGTCGCAGCCTCTTCGGAGCTGAAATGTTCGCCTGGATCTCGTGCGTGGCGGCGCCCTTGCCGTCTCGATATTGCAGCGAGGTTAACCCGCTCCCGTGCAAGGCCAGGTCGGCATAGGCCGAGTCGGCATCGAGACTCTGTCGGACCATGAGAACAGCCTTGCGGTGGGGATTCACACCTGCGCCGATGAACGAAATATCGGCGGTAAGGGTGACATCTCCCGAAACTTTTTTCCAGACGAACTGGAAGGCGTCTGTACTGAGCCACATGTTTTCGCCGCTGCCGGCGAGCGTATAGCTCTTGTTGGCGTCATCGTAGGTGGCGACGCCGGGATGCAGAACCGTACCGATATCGCCGTGATTTTCGAATATGCCGACTGGCTGGGAAGGACCTTTCGCCAAACAAAAAGCTGAGAATGTCACAAGGGGAACCGCCAGGAACAGGCAAAGTATGCTCTTACGATTCACGAATAGGCCTCCGAGAAATGCTAGCGTCCAACCTTCTTGTCAAAGAAATCGGCCATCAACTGCAATGCTTCTTTGGTCTCCGGCAATTGAAAGTGATACCAGAAAGCATGAGGCAACGCCTCAAACACCACCAACTGGGCATCGTTCCCCGCCCGCACTAGCGCAAGATGAAACAGTGCGGTGTCGCTCAGCAGCAGGTCGCGTGTGCTGGTCACCAGTAGGGATGGCGGCATGCCATGCAGGTCCGCAAAAATGGGTGACAGCACCGGATCCTTGGGATCGGTGTGCCCTGCATACTGACTGTGTGGCGTGCCGGTTGGGTCGGGTACCTCCAGGCGGCCGGGAAACCCGTCCAGCGTGTATAGGGCACGAGAGTCGCTGAAGCGCATGAAATCGGCGTGTGCCGAGAAGATTCCGAGGGCGGCCGGCAGAGGCACTCCCATCTGCTTCAGCCGGACGGCGACCTCGCCCGTCAGGATCGCCCCCGCCGAGGTGCCGAAGATTCCGATACTCCCTGGTTTATAGTCCTTGAGAAGCTCCCGATAGACCGCGACCGCATCCTCCACGGCTGCGGGAAACGGATTCTCGGGAGCGAGTCGGTAGTAGACCGAAACAACTTTGGTTTTCGTCAGGTTCGCGATCGGTATGCCCTCGATCAGGGAACCGGAGTCGGAAATGAATCCTCCACCGTGCAGATTGATCAGCACTCTGCTTTGATTGGATGCAGGCATGTCGAGCGGCGTGATGATGTCGGTGCGCACGCCCGCGAGGCTGGTCTCTTGCACGTTGACCGGATAAAGGCTGCGGGCTTCCGCAGAATCCTTCTTCCGCCATTCGTCGCTGGCTGCGCGAACGGCCGCCAATGAATCTGGTCCGGGCTTTTTATCCGTAAGGGACTGCAGCCATTTCTGCGCCTCCGGACTCACAGTGGTGGGCATGGGAATGACGCGTTGGACGTGCGCGGTTCCATTGGCATCAAAAGTCGCAGAGTTTTGCTGCATCCGCGAACAGGACAGCGCCGGCAGGGTGATCAGAACCAGAGCACCCGTATGGATTGCTTGCCGCATCATCTCGCTCCCGCGCCTGCGAGTTTGCGCAGCCGCTCCGAAACGTTCAAGAAGGCCCGCCCGTCGTGATATGCCGCCTTCCAGATGCGGCCTTTATTCGGATCCACGGCCTTGCCTTCGGGACCAACAATTTCATACACTCCGCGAAATTCAGAGTCGATCTCATAATTCTTGATGAACTGCCATTGCCGATGGAAGGCCTTGAAATATACATCGGTCTGACCGCCGTATTTCTCGTGCATCAGAAGCAGTGAGTTTAGTCCTTCCATCTGCACCCACCATTCCTTCAGGCGGGATTCGGGTTTTCCGAACGTGGTGCCGTCCTGATAGAAGCCGCCGTAGGTTTCGTCCCAGCCGTTGGCGAGAGCATGATCGACCAGTTGCTTTGCCATGTGCTCAGTCTTTGGGTCGTGACCGTGACCCAGCACATCTTCAGCTTCGAGCATCAGGTACGCGGTTTCGATGTCATGTCCGTAGGAGTCATGGTCGGGGAAGGGCCGCCAGTCGTTCGTGAAATAGAGGCTCATCACCCCGGGCTGCGTGCAAACCTTGTCGCGATTGACTGCCAACAACTCCTCCAGTCGCTGCCGCAGCGTGTCGTCTTTCCAGAATTCGTACAGCTGGGTGAACGACTCCAGCAGGTGGATGTGGGTGTTCATCGACTTGTAGCCGACGGGAAAGAGCGACACAGGAACGCCTTGCAGCGTAACTGCGTCTGGATTGCCTTCGACCACCTTGCCGTCGCGCGTCAGCCATTCGAAGTAGCCGCCATTCTTGGCGTCGTGGGCGTGTTCGTCGATCCAGTGAAAGGTTTTCTGGGCGAGCTCGAGCGCCTTTGGATCTTTCGTGGCGCCGTAGGCGGCGGCTGCGCCATAAAGGCCAAAACTGTTTCCGTAAAGATGTTTGCCGTCGGTGTAGAAGGATGAGATCCGCCCTTTGTCATCGAGGCCCCAATAGAAGCCACCGTATTGCTTGTCCCAGAGCGTGTTGTTCAGATACTCCACGCCATGTTGTGCGATAGGTAAGTAGCGATCTTTCATTTCGGGTCGACGCATCGCGACCTGCGCTGCAATCCAAGTCATACGTCCCTGAAACACCGAGAATTTTCCTTCACTGCCTGCGCCAGGTTTCCAGTCACGCCCGAAGTCCGAATGGAATCCGCCGTTCTGGTTGTCAACGGTCCTGGGAAACCACACGTCGAGGACGTCGCGCCGCAAAGCGCCTTCCACCTCGTCAGCGAATTTCAAGTAGGTGCTCTTGGTTGGTTCGAGATAGGTGATGGGCTTGGGTTTTTCCGTCTGGGGCTTGGGCGTTTCCTGGGCGATGGTCATGGAACCAAGCAGGTAGGCCACGGTGATAAGGCTCGACAAATGAAGAAGCTGCCTACTCGTCATTGCAGTTGTTCCTCTTCGAGACGACAAAACCGCGGAGCGCGGACTTCACTGCACGCAGCGGACCGCAGCGGCTAAAGCCGCCTGACGACTGAGTGGCCTACGGCGCGGCTGAAGCCGCCGCCCCTTCAAAACTCGCCCCAAAGCCCGCGTCTCTTCAAAGCGAGGCCAAGAACCGGGAGAAACGCGAAGTCGTCGGCCTGCGCCGAAACCGGAAGCCGTCACTCATTTCGCGCTCAGCACCTGATCCGCTGCCGGCACCAGGAACATGTAATTGGACGAGCCGCCCAGCACATACTCGCCTTGCTGCCACAAGTAAGGAAAATCTTTGATTCTGGAAAGTCTGGTCGGATTAACGCTGTCCCCGACGCGACGCTTCCGGGGATGTACGACCAATCGGCGTGCGGATGCACCGATTAGATTCGTGTTGAGATGACCGGCGGCATAGAGCAGGGCAGCGTTCCTCACAAATGATCGGCGATTCATGATGGCGCTCCCGCGACGATCGGCTTGAAGCACGTGGTCTATTTGGCGAATCGGTTCCTGAGTATAGTCCACGGGTAAACGATGAACCAAGTTAGAAAATCGTTCATGTGGCGTATTGTGTCCACCCTTTCCCGAAGCGGAAGTATAAAGCGGCGCACTCTTCCGTGAAAGCGTTTACCATACCCACCGCAAACATGTCTGTGTTTTGCGATCGCGTCACGCAATTGCGTTGACGCGTTTCGGCGGTTTCCAAATCTGACGAGGAGGACCACGATGATGCAGCGGAGAGAATTCGTGCAGAAGGGCCTTGCAGGAGCAGGAGCGTTGTTGTTCAGCCGATGGCCCGCATTTGCCGGGGAGTCCGGCAGAGCGGAGGCGCGCATCGAAATCCTGCCCGAGGAGCAACTGGGTACGATTTCTCCCAACATCTATGGCCACTTCGCCGAGAACTTGAGCGGCGTCATTTATGACGGCATGTGGGTCGGAGAGAATTCGAAGATTCCCAACCTCCACGGAATTCGCAAGGAGTTGGTCGATGAAATGCGCAAAATCAAGCCGGCGGTGGTGCGCTTCCCGGGAGGATGCTTCGCCGACAGCTACGACTGGAAAGATGGAGTTGGACCCGCCGACAAGCGCCCCAAGCGCACGAACTTCTGGGCCGAGGGCGAGAAACCGGACGCACCCGTCAGTCACAAGTACGATCCCAATCGATTCGGAACCAATGAGTTTGCCCAATTCTGCAAGTTAGTCGGCGCCGAGCCATACCTGGCGGCAAATGTTCGCAGCCTTCCGGCGGAGGATTTCTATCGTTGGGTCGAGTACTGCAACTCTCCGACAGGAAGCACCACCTTGGCCGAGATGCGAGCGGGCACCGGATCGACCGAGCCCTTCAACGTGCGCTACTGGGGAATTGGGAACGAGTCTTGGGGGTGCGGTGGAAATTTCACAGCTCAGGAATACGCGGTCGAGTTCCGTCGATACGCCACCTGGGTTCCTGAGTACGGGCAGAAACTATCGTTCATCGCCTCCGGTCCAAACGACGACAACTGGAATTGGACCCGTGGCTTCTTCGAAGAGATCCTGCGCAAAGGAAAGGAACAGCTCCGCTCTATCTACGGCATCGCCCTTCACTACTACACTTGGAATCTCAGTCGCGGGGCAACCAAGGATTGGGTGAAGGGCAAGGGAGACGCACTCCAGTTCGACGCAGTGGATTGGTACGAACTGATGCGCGAAGGCGATGTGATGGAGTCTCTGATCAAGGGACACTGGCAGGTGATGGCCGAGGCCGACCCCGAACACTCAGTGAAACTGGTGGTCGACGAGTGGGGCCCATGGTACCGGCCCGGCAGTGAAGCGACACCCGGCGACCAACTCGAGCAGATCCCGACGCTGCGCGACGCCGTCCTGAGCGGACTGACCCTCGACACGTTCAATCGCCATCCTGACAAAGTTGCCATGGCAAACTGCGCCCAACTGATCAACTGCCTGAACAGTCTGTATCTGGCCCACGAAGACAAGTTCTGCGTCACTCCGGTGGGGCACGTGTTCGCAGTGTATGCCGCCCATCAGGGTGGACAAGGGTTGCGCACAATATTTTCCGTGCCCAACATCAATTATGACCGCGACGGCAAATCGGCGACGTTTTGGGGACTGAACGGAGCCGCATCCTTGCAGGGCAAGCAATTGGTCCTCACCGTCGTGAATCCGGATATCAAGAACAGCCGTGAGACCGAGATCACGATTCGCGGAGCGAGTATCCAATCAGGATCCGCCACCACGCTGACGCATTCCGACATTCATGCCCACAATACGTTTGAGCAGCGCAATGTAGTAACTCCGCAAACCAAGCCGTTGGAAATCAAGGGGCGAGTGTTGACCTACACCTTCCCACCGGCTTCCGTAGCTAAGCTCACTTTGGCGCTGGCGTAGGGATCGCCGGATTGGGGGAAACCGCGTCACCTCGCGGAGGGGCCGCGAAACCGGTTGACAAAGGCGGTTGGGTGCTCTACTTTTTCGGGGCCCAGTAAACGCTTACAATGGCTAAACTCGGGCATCCGCGGAACCAAGATCGACCCCACCTATGCTGCTGCCAAGCTTGCGCGAACAGGTACTGGAAGCCAATCTCGAGTTAGTTCGACGCGGCCTGGTGCTCTACACGTTCGGCAACGTCAGTGGCATCTCCCGCGAACAAGGCCTGGTGGTCATCAAGCCCAGCGGAGTGCCCTACGAGGAGATGAAGCCCGAGCATCTGGTCGTGACGGATCTCACCGGAAAGATTGTCGAAGGCACGCTGCGCCCCTCATCCGACCTGCCGACACATATTGTCCTTTACCAGGCCTTCCCGACCGTCGGTGGCGTAGCTCACACTCATTCGGAATACGCGACCTCGTGGGCGCAGGCCCGTTGCCCGATTCCGTGCTTCGGGACGACGCATGCCGACTACTTCCACGGTCCGGTTCCAGTCACCGAGGTGATGCCGGATCGTGAGGTCCAATCTGAATATGAGCGCAACACCGGTCATGCTATAGTGCGAGCGTTTCAAAAAATCGATTCTGCCGCGATACCGGCGGTGTTGGTAGCCAATCATGGGCCATTCTGCTGGGGTTCGGATGCGGGCACGGCAGCGCACAATGCGGTGATCCTCGAGTCGATCGCGCGCATGGCGTACTTTACGCGCGGGATTAACCCCGACGCGGAGGCGGCAGGCCGTACCTTGCACGACAAGCACTATTTGAGAAAGCACGGAACGAACGCATATTACGGGCAGGCAAAGGATAAGAAATGATTCCAGCTTTGGCCTTGTTTGGGATGGACCGCATGGTCCACTTGTCCGCGGTAGACATAGCCATTGTAGTGATCTACTTCGCGCTGGTCATTGCAATCGGTTTTTATCTGAAACGCTTCGCAAAAACGGGTGAAGACTTCTTCTTGGCCGGCCGTGAGATGACCGCCTGGGTTGCCGGACTTGCCTTCGTCTCCGCCAACCTCGGCTCACTGGAACTGTTGGGGTGGGCAGGGAACGCCTACCAGTACGGCATCATGGCCGCGCACTGGTACTGGATCGGCGCGATTCCGGCCATGGTGTTTCTGGGCCTCGTGATGATGCCCTTCTACTACATTTCCAAAACCCACTCTGTACCCGGCTATTTGCAGTTGCGTTACGGACCCGAAGCCAGTGCGCTCAGCGCAGTGACCTTTGCCTTCATGACCATACTGATGTCCGGTGTGAACATGTACGCCATGGCGGTCGTGATGCAAGTGGTGCTGGGCTGGAACCTGCATTTCAGCCTGATCACGTCTTCGTTGACGGTGGGTATTTACGTTGCTGCGGGCGGACTGTTTTCCGCGATCTTCAATGAAGTGCTGCAGTTTTTCCTGATCTGGTTTGGCGCGTTGCTGATTCCCATCCTCGGTTTGATCGAAACCGGCGGCTGGAGCGGCATGGTAGCACGCATTCACCAGAATTTCCCGGGCCAGGATTTCACTCACATGTGGGCGCCGATGCGGTCGTTCTCGGCGAATCCCATGGGAATTCATTGGACTGGCATCGTGTTCGGCCTCGGCGCCGTGCAGGCGATGGGTTACTGGACGACGGACTTTCTGGTTGTGCAGCGCGTGCTTTCGGCCAAGGACGTGCGTTCTGCGAAACTGGCGCCCATCATCGGTGCCTTCTTCAAGATGGCGGTACCCTTGATCGTAATTCTTCCAGGCCTGCTCGGACGCGCCGTCCTTCCGATGCACCTGGTTCCGGGCAGCGAAGCGACCGCCGGGCAATTCAAATACGACGACGTTCTGCCGCTGATGCTGGCGCGGTATTGTGGTCCTGGCCTGCTGGGGCTCGGCATCACCGCGCTTGTGGCGGGTTTCATGGCTGGCATGGCGGGCAACGTGAGCGCATTTGCCACGGTGTGGACCTACGATCTGTATCGACCTTTTCTGCGGAAGGACGCGCCCGATAGCCACTATGTTTCCATGGGTCGGTGGTGCACAATCATCGGACTCGTCATCAGCATCGGCACCGCTTATCTGGTCATGCACTTTGCCAGCATGATGGACTATGTGCAGGCGCTCTTCGGCTTCTTCATCGCCCCTCTCTTCGGCACAGTATTGCTGGGAATGCTGTGGAAGCGCGTTACCCGCGCTGCGGGTTTTTGCGGACTGCTGGCTGGAGTGGTTTCTTCGGTCACAATGTTCACGCTGATGAAACTGGATCCCTATTGGGTGGGGGTGTTTGCCCTGTCCCCGCTTGCCAAGGGACTCGCGCAGGCCATGTACCAGGCTCTGTGGTCGTGCGTGACGTGCGTGGTGGTCACGGTCCTCGTCACGTTAGTGACGAAGCCACGGCCCGATGCGGAATTGAGAGGTTTGGTGTACTCGCTAACGGACGTTCCGCGCGAGGACTACACCAGTTTGCTTCACCGGCCGACTTTCTGGGGAGCTGTGGCGTTGGTAATTTTTGCGATTCTGCAAATCATTTTCTGGTGATCATTGATGAGCGAAAAACATCACATCATTCCGGTTTGGTTCTTCGTGGGTGTGCTTTTCCTGATCTATGGAGTGCTGATTTTCGCCAGTGGTCTGGCGGAATGGTCGCACCCACCAGCCACGGTTCAAGCCGAGTTGCACGCTCCGGTGTGGTGGGGCGCTCTCTTGATCGCAATGGGGAGCCTATATTGCTTCTTGTTTCGGCCGGGAAGGACCAACCAAGTCTGAGCTCTATCAGGGCACGACTTCAGGCGTGCCGCGGGGGCGCCCGCAGGCGCCGCAAGCGCCCGCGCATCGTAGAAGGGAAGTCCGTAAATCGCAATGCCATCCGCAGGCAAATTAACGATGGGACTGATCGTCGGGAATCGCGGTTTCTTCCCCGATCATCTGGCTAAGAGTGGACGCGAAGAGATGCTTCGGGTGCTGGAAGCGGCCGGCATGGACGTAGTCGCGCTCACTCCGGAAGAAAGCAAGTACGGCGCGGTCGAAACGCGGGAAGAAAGCCGCCGATGCGCCGACCTGTTCAAGCGCAACCGGGATCGCATCAATGGGGTGATCGTCACCCTTCCGAACTTTGGGGAAGAGCGCGCCATCGCCGACACGCTTCGCCTGGCTGATCTGCGCGTCCCCGTGCTGATACAGGCGACGCCCGACGATCCCAAGAAAATGACCATCGCCTTCCGCAGGGACAGCTTCTGCGGAAAGATGTCAGCCTGCAATAACCTGCGCCAGTACGGCATTCCGTACTCGATCACGACTCTCCACACGGAAACGCCTGATTCTGCGGAGTTCGCCAAGGACCTGCAGTGGTTTGCCGGCGTGTGCCGCGTGGTGAACGGATTCCGGAACCTGCGCGTGGGAGCCATCGGCGCCCGCCCCACCGCGTTCAACACCGTGCGTTATAGCGAGAAGATTCTCGAATCGCAGGGAATTTCGATAGAGACCCTTGACCTGTCCGAAGTCTTGGGCCGGATTGAGAGAATGAAAGACAATGATGACGCGGCTCAGGGCAAACTGGCGTCAATCAAGCAGTACGTTGATTCAAGCGCGGTGCCTGCCCCCGCCTTGGTGAAGATGGCCAAGCTTGGCGCCGTGGTCGATCAATGGATGGCCGACACCGAAGTGGCCATCAGCGCTGTGCAGTGCTGGACTTCCATTGAAGAGAACCTCGGTGTCGTCCCCTGTACCGTCATGAGCATGATGAGCGATAGCCTGCTCTCGAGCGCGTGCGAAGTGGATATCTGCGGCGTGCTTGGGATGCACGCCTTGCGCTTGGCTTCAGGCACGCCCTCCGCTCTGCTGGACTGGAACAATAACTACGGAACCGATCCGAACAAGGCAGTGTGCTTCCATTGTTCGAACCTGCCGAAACACTTCTTTCGCTCGGTCAAGATGGACTTTCAGGAAATCATCGCCGGCACCGTTGGGAAGGAGAACACCTTCGGCACCTGCGTCGGACTGATCAGGCCGGAGAAGATGAGCTTCGCGCGCTTCTCAACCGACGACACCGCCGGCAAGATGCGCGGCTACGTGGGCGAAGGGAAATTTACCGACGACCCGCTGAACACCTTCGGAGGCGCAGGCGTGGTTGAGATCCCGCAGATGCAGAAGTTGCTGCACTTCATCTGCGAACGTGGCTTCGAGCATCACGTCGCAGCCAATCTGTCCAGCGTGGCCGGCTCCATCCACGAGGCAACCACACGCTATCTCGGCTGGGACATGTACTGGCATGAAGGACCCAACCAGGCTTGTTGAACTGGAACCGCTATCTTCGAGTTTGTGCTGCTCTAAGCTTGCTCAGCTTGACCGCCATACGCGCACATGCATTCGGAGAAGCGCCTGCAGCGGATGACCAGTCCTTGCTTGCTGCCACGCCGCCCATGGGATGGAATAGCTGGGACTCCTACGGCACGACTATCAATGAAGCGCAATTCAAAGCCAATGCGCAATGGCTGGCCGAGCACTTGAAGTCGGCGGGTTGGCAATACGTGACCGTCGATATGGAGTGGTTCGTCACCAATCCCCGTCCGGAAGGGAACTCCAAGGACTCGCAGTTCAGCCTCGACGAACATGGCCGCTATGTGCCCGCCGCCAACCGCTTTCCGTCCGCCGCGAATGGCGCTGGTTTTAAGCCGCTGGCCGACTACGTGCATTCTCTCGGGCTTAAGTTCGGCATCCATATTCTGCGCGGTATTCCGAAGCAGGCAGTCGAAAAGAACTTGACGATTGAAGGTTCGTCCTATCACGCGGTGTATGCCGCGGACCGCTCTGATTTGTGTCCCTGGAATCCGGACAACTATGGTACCGATCCGTCGCAACCTGCCGCGCAGGCTTACTATGACTCGATCGCGCGGCTCTATGCGAGTTGGGGCGTCGACTTGATCAAGGCCGATTGCATCAGCAGCCGCCCCTATCGGGGCGATGACATCCGCATGCTCGGTCAGGCGTTGCGAAAAACGGGTCGCCCGATTGTTCTGAGCCTCTCCCCGGGCGCAGCCCCCATAGAAAAGACTGATGAAATGCGCAGCTACGCACAGATGTGGCGTATCTCCGACGACGTCTGGGATCTCTGGCACAGCACGGTGGATTACCCGCAAGGACTGGGCGATCAGTTTCCGCGCATTGCCAAGTGGGCTTCGCTGTCTGAGCCCGGGCACTGGCCCGACGCCGACATGCTGCCGCTGGGCTATCTGGGCCCCGCCCCGGGATGGGGAAAGGCACGCCAGACACGGCTTTCACATGATGAGCAGCGCACCTTCTTCACGCTCTGGTCGATGTTCCGGTCTCCTCTTATGATGGGAGGCGACCTGCCCTCATCCGATGCCTGGACTACCGCGCTTCTGACAAACTCCGAGGTGATCGCCATCGACCAGCATTCCATCGGCGGACATCCCGTAATCACGACCGATAAAGTTGTCGCCTGGGTCGCCCGCGCAGGCACCGGCGATGGTCAGTTCCTGGCGATCTTCAACCTCGCTGACACGAATCAGCGGTTGCGGTATTCGTGGAAGGAACTGGGTTTCTCCGCGCAGAAATATAAGACACGTGATCTTTGGGAGCACAAGGACCTCGGCACCACCGATGCGGTACAGGTAACGATCCCAACCCATGGCGTGGTTCTCTATGGTATTTCTCCGGCGCTTGGCGCCGGCAGCGGAGTGGAATGAACGAATTGGTAGCGATGGCCGCCGAATCACTGTGGCTATACTCAGGGAGGCAATTGTGAAATCTCGCGCAATCGTGACCGGACTGATCGTAGCTTGCATGCTTGTGATTAGCAGTTTGGGAGGCGCCGAAGCGAAGAAGACCATGAAGAAAGAGCCATTCGGGAAAACCGAAGATGGGCAGCCGGTCGATCTCTACACTCTGTCGAACAAGAACGGGGTAGAAGCCGCCATCACCAACTTTGGCGGAATCGTTGTTTCCCTGAAAGTCCCCGACCGAGGCGGCAAGCTGGATGACGTGGTCCTGGGCTACGAGAAACTCGATGGCTACCTGACCAACAAGGCTTACTTCGGGGCCATCATCGGCCGTTACGCCAATCGCATCGCTCACGGAAAGTTCGTGTTGAATGGTATCACCCACAACATCCCGAAGAATGATGGCGACAATGCATTGCACGGCGGCCTGAAGGGCTTCAACAAGCGCCTGTGGACGGCAAAAGATGTATCAGGTAGCCATGGACAAGCGCTCGAGCTGACCTACCTCAGTAAAGATGGCGAGGAAGGATTTCCCGGCAATCTGTCCGCGAAAGTGGTCTACACCCTGACCGATCAAAACGAACTGCGCATCGACTATTCAGCCACCACCGACAAAGATACGGTCATCAATCTCACCAACCACTCATACTTCAACCTTGCCGGCCAGGGCAACGGCGACATTCTTGGACATGAGTTGACCATCCGCGCCGACCGCTTCACGCCCGTGGACGCGACCCTGATTCCCATCGGTGAACTGAAGCCCGTGAAAGGAACGCCTTTCGATTTCACGAAGGCCACAACGATCGGTGCGCGCATTGACCAAGACGATGAACAGCTCAAAGTCGGGAAAGGGTATGACCACAACTGGGTATTGAACAGCAAGGGGAAAAGCACCGTTTCACTGGCGGCGGAAGCCTACGAGCCTAAGAGTGGTCGCGTTCTGCAAGTCCTGACTGATCAGCTCGGAGTTCAGTTTTACAGTGGGAATTTCCTGGATGGAAGCATCACCGGCAAGGGTGGGAAGGTTTACAACCGGCGCAATGGATTCTGTCTGGAGACGCAACACTTCCCGGACTCTCCCAATCACCCAACCTTCCCTTCAACGGTGCTCAAACCAGGACAGCAATACAAAACGAGCACAGTGTTCAAGTTCTCCAGCAGGTAGAGGGGTGACGATGTAAGAGCAATCACGCGGGACACGCGAAGTCGTCCCGATTGCGCCGGCGTGACACTCCCGGCCCCATCCCCACCGCCGTTCCATCCATCACGCGTTTAAACGCGGCCTGGAATCGCTCCATCTCTGACATCGTTCCTACCGTGATGCGCACCCAGGTGGGCATCACCGGCCATACTCGACCAATGATCACTCCCTGCTGCTCCATCGCGTCCATCATCTCTTTGCCAGCGCGCTTCGTGTCCAGTAGGAAGCAATTAGATTGCGATGGGATGTAGGAGTACCGATTGCGATCGAGCCAGTCAAACACTTCGGAACGAATCGCGGCATTGATCCGTCGCCGCTCGGGGACGAGCTTCACATCCATGAGGCTGACCGACGCTGCGGCTACCGCCGGCGTTGGCATGAAGTTCCACCCGCCCGTGTTGTGTACTTTTTCAAGCAGGTCGGGACGTCCGATGGCAAATCCGCAGCGCAGGCCTGCCATCCCGTAAATCTTCGAGAAAGTGCGCAGCACGATGATTTCTTTGTCAGCTTTCACCAAGTCGAGCACGGAGGGCGAATCACAAAAATGCAAGTATGCCTCATCCACCAAAACGATCGATCCCTTCGGTTTGTTCTCGACCAGATATTCAATATCGGAATGAGGCGTAAGTGTCCCGGTCGGATTGTTGGGACTGCACACATAAAACAGACCGGCATCAGGCGCAGCGGCCAGCATCGCTTTCGCGTCGTGCGCATAGCTCTTGGTCAGCGGCACCTTGACCACGCGTGCGCCTGACCTTTCCGAAGTGAACATGCCCGCCTCATATCCGGGATCGGCAGTGACGTAGCTGCGCGTCGGTGAGGTGAAGGTCATCACAGCATAGTGCAGAGGATCGCTCGACCCGGGATACACTTGGACATAGTCCGGCTTGAGACCCTCGGTTTTGGCGAAAGTGGCTACCAGATCTTCGCTGAGTTCCCACTGATATCGTCCGCCGTCCTGGACCATTGCAATCGCGGCCGCCCGCGCCGCGTCCGACGGCCCAAGTGGATTTTCGTTCTGGTTGATGATGACCGCATCCTTCGGAACAGCTTTCCGCCCGGCCCAGGCCAGCATCGGCTCGGTGACTCTCCCCAAACCGACGGCCGCTGATATTGCGGTGGACAACTGCAGGAACGACCTTCTGGAAAACGGCGACTGACGCTCGTCGTGCTGCATCGTCGACCTCCGGTTGAGGGAATTTATCTTACCGCCTTTCCTGTTTTTCTGGAGGCAGGCGCCGATTTTTCTGAATCCGAGAGCCGTGCAGTCTGTCCGTGACTTCAGTGGCAACACCCGGTTACCGACGTGCTCGGTGCTCGACTTTCGTGAGCATGCAAGACCCTTCCCGTCCAGTCGACCTTTAGCACCTCGCACAAACGCACGTAGCCGCACGGATTCCGCCTAGTGTCGCGGGAAATTGAACTCCGCCGAAAAGCTTGCCGATGGCTTGGATAAGAGCGCGGCCCGATCGGAAGGAACGGCCGCTCGAACATGGTGGAGCCCGGAGAGTTGGCGTCGGTAAGGGAGGAATCCAACGGAAAACCGAAGCTGCAAGGCCATGATGGAAATGCATACTCTGTTGCTCTGCCGCGACGCCCAGTATCTGGGTACCATCAGTCGCGTCGTCAAGCCCCTCGGCGTCACCCATACCGTTCTTGAAGACTGTGCGGCACGCCATGTCCCACATCGCCGCGCAAAAGTTCGAAACGATCGTGGTCGACTGGTGGGAGATTGATGACCTGGCCGAATTTCTGTGTTCGGTGCGGTGGTCGAATCTGAACCGGGATTGCATCCTGGTGGCGATCGTTCGCGATCTGCTGGATCTGCGGCAGGCCTTTGCCGCGGGCGTTTACTTTCTAATTCACAAACCGGCTTCGATCGTCCAGATCGAGCGTTGCCTGCCCGCAGCTATTGCGTCTCGGTCTCTCGACGCCTCCGACATCACCGCGAGCCTCAAGATCTCCGCTTCGGTCAGTAGCCGAAGCCTGGTACTGGCGCAGGCGGTCATCCTGAACCTTGGGGAAGGCGGCGTTGGCTTAAGGATGAATGCGCATCCCGGTCTTGTTGGTGAGTGCCTAAGCGTAGGAAATCAGGTAACGCTGAACTACGCCCTGCCCGAAACCACTGACTTGGTGCACGGTACTGGCCTCGTCGTCTGGGCGAACGCGGTAGGCGACGGTGGGGTGGAGTTTAACCTTATTCCCGACGCGGAAGGGCTGCACTTGGAGCAATGGCTCACCAATTGCCTTGAGCGAGATGGGACCGAACTGCGCGATCGCATGTCTGCTGTCTGTGCGTAGAACGTGCTGCGGACAACCGCAGGCCGGAACCTCTAGGCCCAACAACAGGGAAGGCAGTTGCACCGTAAGATCCAGTTTTGCTGTCACAAACTCCCCAAAACCGGGCCTTCACGGCGTGCTACTCTAAGTCACTTTAGAGAACGGCATGGCCTCCATCAATCCCTCCAATCTGGTCATCAGGAAGTCCGGCATTCACGGTTCCGGTTGTTATACGACCGCCGCGATCCCGGAAGGCACTCACATCATTGAGTACACCGGCACGCGCCTCTCCAAGGAAGAAGCCGACGAATTGTACTCTGAGCGTCCGGATACGTATCTGTTCTGCATTGGGGAAGGGGATTACGTGGTCGACGGAGATAACGTGGCGGCCTTCATCAATCATTGTTGCGACCCCAATTGCGAGACCGACGAGTTCGACGAACATATCTGGATCATCGCATTGCGCGACATAGCTGCGGGAGAGGAACTCACTTACGACTACAACCTTTACGACGGCGACGAGGACGACGAGGCCATCTGCCATTGCGGCGCGAAGGGCTGTCGCGGGAGCATGTACGGCGAGGAAGAGATCGAGAGGCGTGCCAAGGCCGTGAAAGCATCCGTTGGAAGCAAGAAATGAGCCTGCGATGCTTTTGGTTCGCGAACGCCCTCCGCTTAGCTTGTTTCTTGAGTTGCCTCGCCGCCGTTGGCAGCCTGGTGAATTGTGGTGGCAGTTCTTCCAGTCCTTCCGGGAACAATGGCGGTGGAACGCCACCACCCGCCTCTAACAGCCCTTTCTGGGCGCAGTGGGGACTTTCAGCACAACACTCCGGCATGGTGAACCTCGCGGCGCAAGCTCTAGGTCATCAACTTGCCGACATCGTATACGACCCGTTCGTCTCCAAGGAGCAGGCCGAGCAGGCTGGGGATCTGGTCGCCCACTCTCAAGCTACGCTGCTCGACGGCAACGACTTCTACATGGAGAGCAAGAGCGGCACCTATCCTTCGTGCACGCCGACGGGAGATTGGGTTGACGGAGCCAACTGCGGCCCGAATGCCTGGAACCAACTTACCTGGAACGTGACTCGTTACACCTGGGAGCAAGGCCAGCCGGTTTTGATCTGGACATTCCAATCAGACTGGAAGCCTGAGCCCAACGGACAAGGTCTGGGAGGCTGGGAGCCCGTGTTCCATCCTGTACTCGCAAACGGTTTCCTCTATGCGCCAGGCGCGGGCGGGACCCTTTGGAAGGTCGACAAGAATACGGGGAAGTCGGCCTCGCACATCGATCCGTTCGCTGGCGTGAATATCGTTCCGGCGAATACCTACGTCGCTGGACCCCTCACTGCCGACGTTAGTGGCAACCTCTACTACAACGCTCTCTGGTTAAGCGATCCCGCCACCGCCGATCCATGGACCGCGTCTGATGTTCTCGGTGCCTGGCTCGTGAAGATCACACCGCAGGACAATCCTTCCACGGCCGCCTACAGCACTCTAGTTCCCGGCGCTCCCGCAGCGAACAGCAACTCTTGTCCTGGCCGCTTTACTGATGCGACTACTCTGCCCTGGCCGCCGAGTCCCACCGCGGTGCCGCCAACGCGTATCTGTGGATCGCAACGCCCCGGAGTGAATATCGCTCCCGCGATTGCCTTGGATGGAACGATCTACACCGTAAGCCGCGCCCACTTCGTGTCGCGCACAGCGTATGTGGTGGCGGTCAATCCCGACCTTACTCCGAAATGGCAGGCCTCTCTGCAGCGCCGACTGAATGATGGGTGCGGCGTGATCGTTCCCATCGCTCCGCTTAGTAACCCGAACCAACCGAACTCCTGTCGCACCGGCACAATGCCGGGAGTTGATCCAGTAACCAACGACCTGGGTTCAGGACTAGTCATTGACCAGAGTTCGTCCTCGCCCACCGTTCTTCCGGATGGCAGCATCCTGTTCGGCGCGAATACCAACTACAACGGAGCCCGCGGCCATCTCTTCAAGTTTGACGCGAACGGAAATTTTCTGGGCGCCTACGATTTCGGTTGGGATACCACGCCGGCGGTCTACACGCACGGTGGAACGTACTCAATCGTCATTAAGGACAATCACTATCCCGCTGGACTCTACTGTTCCGCAAACAATCCCATCTGCCAGCCGCTGCCGGAGGGGCCTTACTACATCACCCAGCTCAGCCCAAATCTACAGGTGGAATGGAGTTTCCAGAGCACCAACACCGACAGCTGCCAGCGCAACCCCGATGGTTCCATTTCGTGCACCCCCAACACCAACCCGAACGGCTTCGAATGGTGCGTCAACGCGCCGGTGATCGATGAGAATGGAGTGGTCTACGCCAACAGCGAAGACGGCAATCTGTACGCGATCCCACAGGGCAACACAGGGGTGTTTACGTCGCCGCTGCAGAACCTGTTCACCAACCTCGCCATCGGTGCCGCGTATACACCGCTATCCATCGGTCCGGATGGAAGGCTCTACGTGCAGAATGACGGACACCTGTTCGTGATTGGGAACTGACCAGCGCTAAGTCCGCGCCAGCACATGCTGCAGGCTCTTCACCGCGCGCATGTACTGTGCCCGCTCGAAAGCTCCCGGATCGGGGCAGCGCAACTGGCTCATACTGCCGTGCATCTGTTCGACCGACTCGTAGTCGTGTTGCTCCATCCACTGGTGGATGCCCTGTTCCACAACGCGCAAATGGTTGATGCCATTTCGCAACAGTGCGGAGCAGAGCATCGTGACACTTGCCCCCACCATCAGTAACTTAATCGCGTCCTGCGACTGATGTACGCCGCTGCTGGCGGCAAGGTTGGCTTGTACTCGCCCGAACAGGATTCCGATCCATGTCAACGCCAGCCGCAGTGCCTGCGGAGTACTCAGCAAAACGTTCGGACGAATTTCCAGTTCGTCGAGATCAATGTCGGGCTGGTAGAAGCGATTGAAGAGCACTAGCCCATTGGCTCCCGCCTGCTCGAGCCGTTTGGCCATGTTTGCCAGATTGCTGAAGAACGGGCTGATCTTTACTGCGACAGGAATCGATACGGCGCCCTTGACCGCCTTCACGATGTCAAGATAAGTCTGTTCCACATCCGCCGAACTTCGGTCGGGCTCAGTGGGGATCGAATAGATGTTGCATTCCAGGGCGTCGGCCCCGGCTTGTTGAATCTCCTTTGCGTATTCCGCCCAGCCACCCGCGGTAGCTCCGTTCAAGCTGGCAATAACGGGGATGCTCACGGCCTGCTTGGCCTTGCGAATGTGCTCGAGATATCCTTCCGGCCCCAGGCGATATTCGCTGGCCTGCGGGAAGTACGTCAGCGATTCGGCAAAGCTCTCTGTGCCCGCGCTGAGATGATGATCGAGCTCAAGCGTCTCCTGCCGCAGTTGTTCCTCGAACAACGAGTACAGCACGACCGCGGCCGCACCCGCGTCTTCCAGGCGGCGAATGCTGCTTACTTCCTGCGATAGCGGCGAGGCGGAAGGCACCAGCGGAGTCCGCAGCTTCAATCCGAGATAGTGGGTGCTGAGATCGATCATTTGCTTCTCCTGGTGTGGACGCTTGCGCGTCCGATACTGATTGATTGAGAAGCGGCGCACTGCGCCTGCAGCTGCTAGTCGGCCGCCTTTACCGGCTCCGGTCCAACTTTCCGTTGTGACAGGTACTCATACAGGCGGTACCGCGCTTCCACATCCTGCTGCGCCCGTTGCCATAGCTCTTCGGCGTCTTCCGGCTTGCTCTTAGTCAGCATTTTGAAGCGCGTTTCCATCTGCAGGAAGTCCTGCACTTTCTTGGTTGGAGTGCGCGAATCCAGGATCAGCGGACTCTCGCCTGCCTCGGCGCGCTCCGGGCTGTAGCGGTAGAGCAGCCATTGCCCACTCTCGACCGCCATCTTCTGATCGGCCATGCCGGTCGTCATGTTGATGCCGTGCGCGATGCAGTGCGAGTAGGCGATGATCAGGCTTGGCCCGTCGTAGGCTTCAGCTTCAAGGAACGCTTTAAGGGTGTGCTCGTCCTTGGCGCCCATGGCCACGCTAGCCACGTAGACTGACCCGTAACTCATCGCGATCAGCCCAAGGTCTTTCTTGGGACCGGGCTTGCCGCCAGCAGCGAACTTCGCCACCGCAGCCCGCGGAGTCGATTTCGACGCCTGACCACCGGTGTTGGAGTAAACCTCGGTATCGAGCACCAGCAGGTTGACGTTCTTTCCGCTGGCGATCACATGGTCAAGACCGCCGTAGCCGATGTCATAAGCCCAACCATCGCCGCCCACGATCCAGACGCTCTTCTTCACCAGCAAGTCGGCGAGGGAAAGCAGCTGCCGGGCCTCCGGAGAGTTCAATCCCTGCAACTTTTCTTTGAGCAGGCTGACCCGCTGGCGCTGCTCGTAGATGTCGGCCTCATCTTTCTGTTTCGCAGAAAGGATTGCTTCGGTTAGCTCGTCACCGAGCGAGCCGCCCAGTTTCCGGACCAACTCGCGCGCGAACTCCGTCTGCTTGTCAATGGACAGGCGGAAGCCCAGGCCGAATTCGGCGTTGTCTTCGAACAGCGAATTCGACCACGCCGGCCCACGGCCATCGGCGTTCTTCGCCCATGGCGTGGTGGGCAGATTGCCACCGTAGATGGAGGAGCAGCCAGTGGCGTTCGCGATCAATGCCCGGTCGCCGAACAGCTGCGAGAGCAGCTTCAGATACGGCGTCTCTCCACAACCCGAGCACGCGCCTGAAAATTCGAACAATGGCTCCTGCACCTGCTGCTGGCGGATGGTGTTGGACTTAATCTTCCGGCGATCGAGTTCGGGAATTTCAAGGAAGAAATTCCAATTCTCGCGCTCGCGAACGCGTAACGGCGGTTGCGGTTCCATGTTGAGCGCCTTCAGCCGCGTTTCCGTCTTGTTCTTCGCCGGGCAAATTTCCACACAGATCCCGCAACCGGTGCAATCTTCCGGGGCCACCTGGATGCTGTATTTCATCCCCGCCCACTCCTTATCGCGCACTCCCGTGGACTTGAAGGTTGCGGGTGCAGCCGTCAGTTCCTTCGAGTCGTAGACCTTGATACGAATGACGGCGTGCGGGCAAACCATGGCGCACTTGCCGCACTGGATGCAGGTTTTCGTGTCCCACACCGGAATCTCGAGTGCCAGATTGCGCTTCTCCCACTTCGCAGTGCCGGTTGGGAAGGTACCATCGCACGGGAAGGCGCTTACCGGAAGTTCGTCGCCGCGGCCTTCGTAGATTACGCCCAGGACGTCGCGTTCAAACTTAGGCGCATCCGTCGAAAAGGGCGGCGGCATCTCGATCGTGCTGGTAGTCCTTTCCGGAACTTTCACTTCGTGCAGGTGGGCAAGGGTTTCGTCCACTGCCTTCATGTTCTTCTGGACGATCTCCTCGCCCTTCCGGCCGTAGGTGTCGCGAATCGACTGGCGAATGGCTTCGATAGCCTCCTCGCGCGGAAGCACTTTCGAAATCGCGAAGAAGCACACCTGCAGGATGGTATTCATCCGGCTGCCCATCCCGGTGTCGCGCGCCACTTGATAGGCGTCAATGACGAACAGCTTGGCCTTCTTGGCGACCAGTTGCTCTTGCACAACGCGCGGCAGGTGATCCCAGACTTCGTCGGCTCCGAAGGGACTGTTCAAAAGGAACGTCCCGCCTGGAACCAACGCGCTCAACATGTCATAGCGCTCCAAGAAGATCCACTGATGGCAGGCGACGAAGTTGGACTTCGAAACGAGATATGTCGAGCGAATCGGCTTCGGTCCGAAGCGGAGATGCGAGACCGTCATCGCACCCGACTTTTTCGAGTCGTAGACGAAATAGCCCTGCGCGTAGTTGTCGGTATTCTCGCCTATGATCTTTATGGAATTCTTGTTGGCTCCGACGGTTCCATCGGCCCCCAGCCCGTAGAACATGGCACGCACCACGCTGTCAGGTTCGGTGGAGAAGTAAACGTCGTAGTCCAGGCTGGTGTGGTTTAAGTCGTCATGGATGCCGACGGTGAAGTGCTCTTTTGGTTTCGCCTGAGCCAGGTTGTCGTAAACCGCCTTCACCATGGCAGGCGTGAACTCTTTGGACGACAGTCCGTAGCGTCCGCCGATCACAATGGGAACCGCCTTGAGCTTGCCGTAGCCATGCCGCACGCCTTCTTGCAGCGCAGTGACGACATCCACGTAGAGCGGTTCTCCAGCTGCCCCGGATTCCTTGGTTCGATCCAACACTGAAATTTTGCGAGCGGACGCGGGCAGCGCCTCACAAAAATGCTTGATCGAGAACGGACGATACAACCGCACTTTGACCAGTCCAACTTTCTCGCCGCGTGCATTCAAGGCCTCGACCGCTTCATCCGCGGCTTCTGCTCCGGAACCCATCATCACGATCACTCGCTCGGCATCGGGCGCGCCCACATAGTCGAACAGGTGGTACGAGCGTCCGACCACTTCCGCGAACTTGTTCATGACTTCCTGCACCTTTGCCGGGCAGGCATCGTAATAGGCATTGGCGGTTTCGCGAATCTGGAAGAACACATCGGGATTCTGGGCCGTCCCCCGCAGCAGCGGATGATCTGGCGAGAGCGCCCGCTTGCGGTGCTCAAACAACCGATCCATATTGACCAGCGCGCGCATGTCGTCTTCGGTCAGCATCTCGATCTTGTTGACTTCGTGGGACGTTCGGAAGCCGTCAAAGAAGTGCAGAAAGGGAATTCGCGACTCGAGCGACGACGCCTGCGCAATGAGCGCTAGGTCCATGGCCTCCTGCACGGAATTCGAACACAGCATCGCCCAGCCCGTAGCGCGGCAAAACATCACGTCGCTGTGATCGCCGAAAATTGAGAGGGCATGAGTGGCCAGGGTGCGCGCCGTCACATGAAAGGCCGCCGGCGTCAGTTCGCCCGCGATCTTGTTCATGTTCGGGATCATCAGCAGCAGTCCCTGCGACGCTGTAAACGTAGTGGCCAGGGCTCCGGTCTGCAAGGCTCCGTGCACGGCACCTGCGGCGCCGCTTTCGCTCTGCATTTCAGCCACGTGCGGAATCGTGCCCCAGATATTGGGTACAGCTTCCGACGCCCACTGGTCCGCCCACTCGCCCATCGGCGACGAAGGGGTAATGGGATAAATAGCGATGACCTCGTTCAGGCGATACGCAACATGGGCAACCGCTTCATTGGCGTCCATGGTCTTGAATTTGCGCTTCATGATTATCCCTTTGCAGCGTCTTGCCGGGCCCGTCTGTATGAGAAGCCAACCCCGGTGCAGCCAGCCAAAGCCAGCCGTTACATACAGAATGAGGGACGGGGACGGCGGCGTCCCGTACCTGGGTCACGGAGGGGTGTGATCTCCATCACAAGGGTTTTTAGGGGCAAGCTTCAGAGGAAGATTGGCTCGGCTTCGAATGGACGAACCCCTGGGAAGACTAAAATGAATTGGATTTAATATGGCCAAGAAACTTCCACTGATGTCGTCAGGAATTCGCGCAAAACTGGAAACAGCGCGGGTCGCACGATTGGCCACGCTGGACGCCGAGCACCGGCCACATGCGGTTCCTATCTGCTTTGCCTGTGACGGCTCGGTTTTCTATTCCGCAATTGATCGCAAGCCGAAGCGGGTGGCTCCGAGCCGGTTGGCGCGGCTGAAAAACATTAAAGAAACGCCGCAGGTGGCATTGCTCGTGGATCAATACGACGAAGACTGGACACGTCTCTGGTACGTGCTGGTGCGGGGAGAAGCAGAACTGGTTTCTGCCTCAGTAGAACACAGGCGCGCGATTCAGCGATTGAGAGCGAAGTATCCCCAATATGACGCGGACATGCTCGCCGACGATGCGCCTGTCCTGCGCATTACTCCTGTGCGCATCACCGCGTGGGGCAAGATCTAGACCAGCAGTCTGCCAGTCGAGACTAGCTTACCGTCATCATCCCCTGCAGTTGTTCGAGCAGAGACAGCCAGCGATCGAGCGACTGGCCTCCGGGAGCAAATGCAGGATCAAAGAAGACTTCGTCGGCCCCGATTTTGGCGCAGCCCCTGACATCTTCGCTGATCTGTTCCATCGATCCGGAGAAAATAGCTCTGTCCTTGCCTAGCGGCTTGTCCGTAATCTCCAGGACCGCATGAACGATCATGGATAGGGCTGATGGATCACGTCCCGCATCTTTTGCCATTTGCTTGATGCTGCCAAACATCTCTGCCATGCCGGGTACCGGGATGAAAACCGGATTCCATCCGTCCGCCAGCTTTGCCAGGCGTTTGAGCGCCGCGGGGACAAATGCTCCCAGGTAAATCGGAGGATGCGGCTTCTGCATAGGCTTCAGGTTGATATAAGACTTGGGCACGTTGAAAAACTTTCGATGAAATTCGACCGGATTCGTGGTCCAAATCGCTTTGAGCAACGGCAGGAATTCATCGGCCAGGGCGCCGCGCTTCGTCATGTCGACGCCAGTCGCGTCCATTTCGTCTTTGTTCCAGCCAAGACCCAAACCGACGCAAAGCCGGCCATTGGAAAGGACGTCAAGGGTAGTCAGCCGGCGAGCCAGCACGACGGGGTTGTGGTAGGGCATATCGAGCACGCTCGTCCCCAACCTGATCTTTTTCGTTTGGGGTGCCACGTAAGTGAGCGCGTCTACTGGATCGAGCACTTGCTTGTAAATTTCAGGCAAGTGCCCGTCTGGCGTGCCGGGATAGGGTCTCTGCAGCTTCAGTGGATACAGCAGGCGTTCGATCGTCCACAAGCTGCTGTATCCGAGAGCCTCGGCGCGTTGCGCGACTTTCGTGATAGCTTCTGCGGTGCCGATGGGCCCGATGTTAGGCAGGGAAAAACCGATCTTCATCGCGAACCCCCGAACGAAAGATGGCGGGTATTTAACCACAAACACAGCACCGTCTCAAAAGGGGAGACGTAGGGCGAGGTCCTAGCAGGAGCCGACACTCTTCAAATATTTGGGCGGCGTTCTAGTAATGCTTTCCAGTCACACCGCCCTATTGGTCTGAATGTTGATTTATTGTGGACGCTGCCGGGAAGTCACGCGAATCTGTCCTTGGCCGTACCAACCGTCCGGATCTCGACCTGCAATCGCAAAATGTACAGCAGGTTTGTTGGTTCTGGGATCGAGCATGGCCACCCGGAAGTCGTAGGTGCCTTCCGGCAGGGTGTCTGGGACGAAAAGGCTTCCATCGAAGACGGCGTCGCCAGGAAGCCACTTTCTTACGTCCACCGGAACGATGACTACGGCGCTGTCGTTTGCCGAGCGCAACTGCACAGCCAGTGCATAATTGGTATAAGCAGGAGCCACGCCGGCATTCAGCCACCACATGTGGATCGGCATCATAGAGCCAGCCGCAACGGTCTTGGGATATTCCAGCCGCCGCAACAAAAATCGGTATCCCATCTTCTTCTGGAAGGCTTCGAAATCAGCCTTCCACTCGGCAGGAATCGGGGACGATTTCAAATTTACCGACGTAACGTGCCAGCGCAGCGCCTGTTCCAAAATGTAGTTCACATCAAAGTGATCTCTCTTCCATTCCGAAACCGTGCCGCACACTTCCAATGACACCGGTCGCTTCTGCCAGACGTCCTGAATGCCCGACCGCACCACCTGCTGAGGATAGACATCCAGCATCTCTGGTTCGAAGTAGGGATTGGCGGATTTCACCCGGAGATCGCCCAGACAATCCAGACGCCAGCCCGCGCCCCGACTGGTCCCGTAGGTAAGCGCCTGAGGTTCGTCAAAGTTCATTAGCAGCGCGGTCGTAGGAAAGGCCTTGAACCAAATGTCGATTAATGCCTGCTGGTAAGGGAAGCCGGGCATGTAGGGACTCCACCCCTCTCCCCAATACCCGACGGAAGATATATCCACGCTGTCGAGATAAGGATTTCCGTCATAGCGTTTTCCGGCCTCGGCCACCAATTCGCCCCAATACTTGAGATAGAGAGGATCAGAAAAATCAGGCTGCCAGACAGCGCCATCTTTGTCGTCAGGCTTGTTGGCTCGCCGCGCCCCGGAAGTTTGATACCACGTCGGGAGTGGATCCTTGTTGGAATAGGGCATAAGCCGGATTGCCAGCGTCTGGCCATGCGCCCGCGCCTCTTCAAGCGCGAGGTCGATGATCTCCCAGCGGAATTTCCCGGGCTCCGGTTCGAGTGCGTTCCAATACCAACGGAGATAGGCAATCGTAGTGTCGGGAAAATCGGGTTTGGTAGCGGCTTGCGGGAGTTTGTCGACCGGCCCGACCTCCGACCATTCCATCGGAGGATTGGTGGCTTGTCCATTGAATCTGTTGAAGGTGGTAATTCCCATGTGCGGATTTTGCAGGATGTCGTTAATGGGCACCGGGCGCACGATTACGGTCTCGCGCTGAGCGTAAGCGAAGCAACTCAACAAAGCGATCACGGGCAACCACAAAGTTTTTTTCATTGGATTCCGTTAGCGGGTCAGCAACTTACCTTCGGCAGACGAGATAGCAAAGCAAACCGTGAACAGTGGAGCGGCGTGGAAGCTCACCACCCCTGCTTAACAGCCTTCGCGAACCTCTCAGCTGGCAGCGTATTGAGCACGTCATCTTTCGTGAGCCACGCGCGGCGCGCCTGCAGCACCCCGTAGCGGATTTTGTTGAGATGCGACGTGTGGTGCGAATCGGTGTTGATCACAACCTTCACGCCGTGCTCCTTCGCCTGCCGCAGGTGGACATCGTTCAGGTCCAGACGATCCGGATAGGAGTTCAGTTCCATCGCCACTCTATGTTTCGCTGCCGACTTCAGGATCGCGTCCATGTCGAAGGGGTAGGCATCGCGGCGCAGGAGCTGGCGACCGGTGGGATGTCCCAAAATCGACGTGTTCGGATTCTCAATCGCCTTCGACAGGCGTTCCGTCATCTTGGCGGCGTCCTGATTGAAATGGGAGTGGACGCTGGCGATGACCACGTCCATCTGGCTGAGAACGTCATCGGAGAGATCGAGAGTGCCGTCTGCGAGAATGTCGACCTCGATCCCGGCGAAAACTTTGATACCATCCATGCGTCCGCCAGCCTCGCGGATTCTCTGAATGTGTTCAATCGCGCGCTTGTCGTCGAGCCCGTTCGCGAACGCCAGGTTCTTGGAGTGATCGGTGATCGCGATGTACTTGTACCCCCGCGCCTTCGCCGCTTCCGCCATTTCCTCGATGGTGTTCCGGCCGTCGGTTTCGACGGTGTGCATGTGCACGTCGCCCTGCAGATCTTTCTCGGTGATGAGCTGGGGAAGCTTATGTTCGGCGGCCAGATCGATTTCGCCGAGATTCTCGCGCATCTCCGGCGGAACGTAATCCAGCTTCAGCTTGGCGTAAATTTCCTCTTCGGTCTTGCCGGCGACGGGTTTGTCCGTTTCGAGCAAAGCCAGGCTGTACTCGCTCAGGGTGTAGCCCAGTTTTAGAGCGCGTTGGCGCAGTGCAACGTTGTGGGCCTTCGATCCTGTGAAGTACTGCATGGCCGCGCCAAATGAATCAGGCGAGAGCAGGCGGACGTCAATCTGCATGCCGTTACGCACGCGGAAACTGATCTTGTTGTCTCCGCGGGCAATCACGTCCATGAGCGGCGGATATTTGGCGATGTGATCAATGCAGCTCGCTCGTGCGCTGTCGTCCACGCACGTCGTGCCCGTCACCAGGATGTCGAGATCGCCCACAGTTTCGCGCCCGCGCCGCAGGGAGCCAGCCGGAGTGATCTTGTCGATCCCCGGCACAGTCGCCAGATACGCGGTGAGTTTCTCGCACTCCATCTCGGCTGTGTCGATCAAGTAGCGCCCGCCAATGCGCCGGTAATCTTCGATGGCTTTGATCAGCTTCAGCTCATGCTTCTCGCCCATGCGCGGCAGTTCACGAATTTTTCCCGCGCGCGCCAACTTCTCCACTCCATCCACGTCGCAGACCTGGTACGCACTCCAGATCAGGGCAATGGTCTTCGGACCGAGACCCTGAATTTTCAACAATTGCAGCATCGAGGGGTGATACTTCGCGATCAGCTCGGCGTGCACCTTGAGATGTCCGTCTTTAAAGATCTCCTGCAGGTTGGTCAACATGCCCTTGCCAATGCCGGGAATCTCCAGAATCTTCTTCGGTTCCGATATCAAATCAGAAATGCGCTGCGGCAAGTTCTCGATGGCTTGCGCGGCATTGCGATAGGAGCGAATGCGGAACGAATCCTGCCCGTCGATTTCGAGCAGGTCAGCAGTTTCGTACAGGAGGTTGGCGATGGCCTTGTTTTCCATGGAGGAAATCAGATTAGCGACGAGAACAGATTAAACAAGTTGCGGCAGGAGAGAAAGTCGGAGCCAAAGACAGAATTCCCCAAGGACGCGAGACGGGATCTGGAAGCGGCCGGAACAGGGACCGGGCGTCTTCAGGCCAGATCGGGAGAGATCAAGCTATAGTCAAGCACTACTTCAAGAAGGTTTGGTAACGTTCGAGGCCTGCGGGCCTTTCTGGCCTTGGGTGATCTCGAATTCAACCACGTCTCCTTCCTGCAGGCTTTTGTAGCCCTCCGATGTGATTGCACTGTAGTGCACGAAAACATCGGGGCCACCATCCCGCCCGATGAAGCCGTATCCTTTCGCGTTGTTAAACCATTTCACCGTACCTTTCAAACGTTCCACGTGCGCCCCCTCCGGCAGGCATCGTTCACAGACAGAGCCTCTTGGGGGGAGTCAAGGAGC
>UEXW01000074.1_pt1 | contig 56397 bp, 48 predicted proteins | sample 4301151 | NCBI WGS metagenome assembly UEXW01 (sample SAMEA4773176, study PRJEB27434) | metagenome | biome: 2259; feature: agricultural soil; material: soil | place: USA | collected 2014-09 | depth 0.25 m | reverse complement strand
GTTACCCGCATAGAATGTCTTGATGATCTGACGCCAGAATTGGCCACCAAATTTCAAGTTGTGCCGTCCGTGGGTCCAGCTCAGCGCATCTTCGAACTGCCAGACGTGGTCGTCGAAGCTCGTGGTGCTCTCCTGGGTACCCAGCTGCGAGAGGGCGGAGTTGGAAAATTTGAGACGCAGCAGTCCGTCGAGACCTGTAGGGTTACCGTTGCCGATTCCAAGGGTATTCCCAAAATCCCCAACGCTCTTATCCCAGCTAGTACCGCTGCCAAACGTAATGTGGCTCCAGCCAATGCGCAAATCATTCACAAGATTATTACTGAACGTTCGGGTCCAGTCGCCAACTGTGTTGTAGATCGGAGTCGAGGAGTAGGAGTTCCCCAATAGCACCTGCGAGTTGGTCCCTGGATTATTCTGGTAAGCCCTGGTAAAGCGATAGTAAATGCTGTCCTTGTCCGTGGCCCTGTAGTCTATCTTAAGATCCCCTTGGTCCACCTTAAGGGCCTGTGCTGTAGTCTTAACAGCGTTTTGTTGCAGGTTATTGTTGACAGTGGCCGGATACAGGTTCGAAGCGAACAGGTTGGCCGCCACCGGGCTGATCATCACAGCGGGAATTACGTTGAACGGGAATGGACTGCGATTTGTCGCGGCCGGGGAAGAAGGAGTGCACGGGGCGGTAAAGGATACGCACGGGTTATATAGCTGACCCTTCCCGGTGCAGATTCCGGCAGAGTCAAAGCCCGACGCGCAGATAGCGCCAAAGTCACCGTTACGCTCAGCGGCGGTGAAGACGGTATTTGCAGTCGATGAGCTTGGGTGATTGAAGCGCTGGCCTTGGTAATCAGCAAAAAAGAAAAGTTTGTTTTTGATAATAGGTCCGCCGAAGGTAGCGCCAAACATATTCCAGCGGAGCTTGTCCTTGGGAAGCCCGCTAAAATTATTCGCCCAGCTGTTCGCATTTAAAACGTCGTTGCGGAAAAACTCCCAAACATCGCCGTGGTACTGGTTGGTTCCGGACTTGATTGTCGTGTTGACAATCCCGCCCTGAAAGTTTCCGAATTCCGCCGGTGCGTTGCTGGTAATCAGGTTGAACTCCTGGATGGCGTCGGGGGCCGGCGTGTAACCCAACAGGTTATCCGATACCTGGTTGTTATCCATGCCGTCGAGCATGAAATTGTTCGCTTGCTCACGGTTGCCATTTATCAACGGACGGCCGCTATAAAAATCGGTATTGTTACCGCTGGTGAAGCTGGCCGGATTGGTCGATACAGACCCCGGCGAAAGTAGAGTTAATTGGACGTAATTGCGTGATGCGAGAGGAAGATTGTCGTTTGTTGCGGAATTGATGATGGTATCGACCTGCGTGACGTCTGTTTCCAAGACGGGTGCGGCGCCGGTCACTTCCACCGTTTCAGTAGTCTGTCCAATTTTCATCCCAACGTCGATACGCGCGACTTGATTCAACGTAAGAACAAATGGCGGGTGCGAGAGCGTAGCGAACCCCGACTTTTCGACTTTGAGGCTATACGTGCCAACAGGGAGTTGCCCGATACGATAGAGACCGGAATCATTCGTCACCGCGGTGTAGGTGAGACCGCGCTCCTGTGACGTTGCTGTAATCGTGGCCCCTACGACAGCCGCACCGCTTGGGTCCGTGACTGTGCCGGTGATCGAAGCGGTGACTTCCTGGCTCCAGGCGGGTATCGTGTGCCCGATGAGCGCGGCCAAAACTCCCAGAACTAAACCGATGTGCACTGCTCGTTTCATCGCAGAACCTCCCAGGCGCATTAGGTGCAAGGCAACCCCACAGACCAGTTGACTAACAATGGGCATATGCTATATAGCAGTCGAGCATGCATGGTCAAGCAAAAAATTTTGATGACCGGCACAGGACTCGCAGATTGCACTTCGTGGGTTGAGTCGGCACTCGATTGCTGGAATGAGGGAGCAACTTTGCTCACCGGCGTGTCTATGAAAAAGTGAAGTGCGCGGTGGCACATCCTCCAGTTTATAGTATTAAATGCATTTTTTGGGATGGTATTTCCGAGTTTTCTGGACCTGCAGCGAGGACGGGGTCGGGGCCTAAATGGGCCAGAATCAGTTCGATACGTGCAACCGCTATATAGCCTTGCACTTGTCTTCCGGATTTTGCTTTACCATCTCGCGGTAAGTTGTGCTTTACTTCTAGCGCGAGCTGCGCTATATAGCAGATGAAGACATCTGCAATAACGATTTTGCAATTGCCCGAGCGGGAAACCTCGCAGTCGGCTCGAAACAAGGGATAACGATGCGAAACGGCAGGAACGGCAACACGCCTGCGTATAAGAAGATCCAGAACGTGATCCGCAAGCGCATCGAGGGCGGACACCTGAAAATCGGAGACGCGGTGGATTCGGAGCGTGAACTCGCCCGGATTCACAACGTCAGCCTGATGACGGCGCGACACGCGCTGGCCGGCCTGGAGCGCGAGGGAGTAGTCGAGAGACGCCGTGGTTCGGGCACGTTCGTCGCTCCCCCCAAAATCCATTTCAACAAGCTCATGAGCTACACCGAGCACATGTCCAGCCGCGGTCTGGCACCCCGCTCTCGTGTGCTCTCCTCGAAAGTGATTGAACATCAGCCCGAGATTGCCGCACGGTTGGGATTGCCCGCTACGAACTCCCTGGTGAAGATCGACCGGTTGCGCCTGACCGGCGAAGATCCGTTCGCGCTGGAGACTGTTTATTTGCCGGCGCCGGAATTCGCGGGACTCGCGTTGGCGCCCCTGGGCAAGAATTCGCTGTTCGCCACACTTCAGCATGATTATGGGGTCGAGTTGGCTTATGCCGACGAAGAAGTCGACGCCACCCCTGCGGACGTGCATAATGCCGAACTGCTGGCCGTGCCGCGGGGCGCGCCTCTGCTGAGAATTCGGCAGGTGATTTATTCGACCACGGGAAAAGCAGTGATTTACGTGGTGGGCTTTTACCGTTCCGAGCGTCACACGTTGTTCATTCGTAGGTTTCGGTAGGGCGGCGCCCGAGAGCGTGCGGAAAAGGTCCCTGTTCCGTTGTGCTCGTCCAACGAACTGCGGCGGCTAAAGCCGTACCAGTTCGATGGACCTACGGCACGCCTGAAGGCGTGCCCTGACACGAACCGAGACTTCTGCTGCGAGCTAAGGTGCGCCTTGATGATGCTACGGCTTTCTGCAAATGTCCGTGTGATTTGAGCTCTGCATTCGTAAATCTCTGTGCAAGACGGAGATCTATGCCTCTCACTGCGACCGACTGGATCGTCATTGTTGGCTACTTGCTCGCCAATCTTTTGATCGGCGTCTACTACCGTCAGCGGGCGAGCGGAAACACCGAGGACTTCTTTATCTCCGGCCGCAATGTTTCCTGGTGGCTGGCCGGGACCTCGATGGTCGCGACTACGTTTGCTGCGGATACTCCATTGCTGGTGTGCGGACTGGTTGCACGCCAGGGCATCGCGGGCAACTGGATCTGGTGGGGTTCGTGCGTGGGTGGCATGCTTACCGTGTTCTTTTTCGCCCGCTACTGGCGACGCGCGGAAATTCTCACCGACGTACAACTGGTAGAGATCCGTTATGGCGGCAAGCCGGCGGCGTTCCTGCGCGGTTTCAAAGCGATCTACCTGGGCCTGTTTATGAACTGCTTCATCCTGGGGTGGGTGACGCAGGCGATGGTGAACATCATCACCGTCCTGCTGGGTCCGGCCATTGCGGAAGGCCGGGTCGTGCAGCTGAGTCTGGGCAGTCAGGTATTCGCCTATACCTTAGGGGACCCGCGCTACACGGCCCTGCTGATCTGTGTACTCATTCTGATTCCCTTTACCGGGCTCTATACATTCATCGGCGGTCTGTGGGGCGTGCTGGTCACGGACCTATTCCAGTTCGCGCTGAAGATGACCATGATCGTGGTGCTTGCCTGGGTGGCGGTCGCCAAGATCGGCGGGATGCAGGCGTTGCAGGTTCATTTACAGATGATCGAGAACAACGCCCGCCAGAGTGGGCTGCAGGTATCCGACCCGACCGCCTTCCTTCCTGATTTTCACCTCGGTCTCACGACCGATGCGTTGTGGACACTCCCTGTTCTCACATTCATCGTCTACCTCGGAATGCAGTGGTGGCTGGCGTGGTATCCGGGCGCGGAACCTGGCGGCGGTGGATACGTCGCGCAACGCATGTTCAGCGCGAAGGATGAGAAAAACTCTCTGGGCGCCACGCTATGGTTCAACATTGCGCATTATGCACTGCGGCCGTGGCCCTGGGTTTTGACGGGATTGGTCGCGATCGTGGTGTACTCGCCTTACGGAGGTCTGCACCCGAGTGCGGCCTTCGCCCAGAATCCCGAGCAGGGATATGTCATGGTGCTGCGCGACTACCTGCCGCCAGCGCTGCGCGGATTGATGGTCGCGGCATTTCTGGCGGCTTTCATGTCGACCATCGGCACTCAACTCAACTGGGGAAGTTCGTACCTGGTGAATGACCTGTACAAGCGTTTCTTCGTGCGCCAGGCCACGGAAAAACACTATGTTCTGATCAGCAAGCTCTTCACAGTTCTGCTGGTGTTGGGCAGTGGATACACCGCGACCAAGTTGGCATCGATCAACCAGGGGTGGCAACTGGTGCTGAACATCGGTTTCGGAACGGGGGCGGTGTACATCCTGCGCTGGTACTGGTCTCGCATCAATGCCTGGAGCGAAATCGTCGCCATGGCAGTGGCCGCCGCCATGACGATTGCGCTCAGCAGAGTTTCCTTTAGCGGGAATGATGCGCTGGTGTACGCCAAAACCGCGCTGATCACGGGTCTGGTGACGACCATCGCGTGGATCGTCGCAACCTTCGTCACCGCGCCGGAGTCGGATGAAACACTGATCGCTTTCTACCGGCGGGTACACCCGACGGTCCACGGATGGCGTCGCATCGCCGCGCTTGTTCCCGAACTACCCGAAGTCCGTGACATCGCCAGCAATGCCTTCAACTGGGCGATGGGTGTCATTCTCGTGTACGGATGCCTGTTTGGAATCGGCAAGCTGGTGTTCGGCGAATGGCTGTGGGGATTTCTGCTACTCGCGGTGGCGGGGATTGCCGGCTATCTCATTTTCTGGGATCTCTCGCGGCGCGGATGGTCCACCCTGTCAGGAACAGAGGTTCCGACGACCGTCGTCCGCGCCGCCGAAAGCGATTAAAAACTCTCTCCAGTGCTTTCTGCCCGCATCGGGACAAACCCTCGCCACTCACTTGCGCGATGAGACTATAATGCTCGGTCGCTAACAAGTCTGCTCTCAAAACCCAGGTAAGCTGAGGTGAACATCGTGCGTTCCGCCTTCATCCTTTTGATTGCTCTCGCGACTCTTCCTGCATCCGCACAGTCGGGCGGGTGGAAGCAACTCTTCAACGGAAAAGACCTGACGGGCTGGAAACATGTCGGGCCAGGCAACATGACGGTGGAGGATGGCCTCATCCAAACTCACGGTGGCATGGGATTGCTGTACTGGACTGGAGGCAAGGTCGAGAACTGCCAGATCCGGGTGGTGTTCAAAATGCGAGATCACAATTCGAACTCCGGTGTATTTATCCGCATCCCTGTTGAACCTCGCGAGGAATGGATGCCCGTGCACTATGGATACGAAGTGCAGATCGACAATGAACCCGAAAAGTCCAACGAAGACGATTACCACGTGACCGGAACGCTCTATTCGCTGACCAAACCCCTGGCACGTCCGGGCAAGCCAGGTCCCGAGTGGAACACGATGGAGATCACGCTGGACGGGCCGCACACCATGGTGGTTCTGAACGGAGTCAAGGTTACGGACTATACCGAGGGGCAGCCAGTGCCGGAACGGAAATTTGACTTCGAGCCGCAGCGTGGACGCCGTCCCAATGAAGGCTGGATGGGATTACAAAACCACAGCGACAACGATATTGTTTTCTTTAAAGAAGTCGCGATGAAACCGCTATCCAAATGAACCGATTGTGTTCGAAAGAACTTTTCATCTCTCGGAGGATTTATGGCGAAGCATTTCTCCCGTCGTGAATTTCTGCAGACAACTGGAACCGCTGCCGGCGCGCTAGTCGTCGCCCGCAATGTCCTGCTCGAACCAGAACCTGTAGCGGCCTCGCCCAGACCGGTTCCTGCCAGCGACCGGGTTCGCTTCGGAATCATTGGTATCGGCATGCAGGGCAGCGGACTGCTGGGCACGGCGATCACCTTGCCGGGCGTCGAATGCGTGGCTGCGTGCGATCTGTATGACGGGCGGCAAACCCTTGCCAAGGAAATCGTCAACAAGGCCGACCTGCCTACCACGCGCCGCTACCAGGAACTGCTCGACAACAAAGAGATCGATTGCATCATCGCGGCCGTGCCCGATCACTGGCACCGGCAGGTGGTCATCGACACGGTTAGCGCGGGAAAAGATATTTACTGTGAGAAGCCGATGTCGCACAACGCCGCCGAAGGCTTCGACATGGCTGCAGCTCAGCAGAAGACCGGACGCATCGTGCAGATCGGTTCCCAGCGTGTAAGTTCGGTGATTTACGGCAAAGCGAGGGACATGATTGCCAAGGGCGCGATCGGCGACGTTAACCTAGTGGAAGGAACCCTCGGCCGAAACGATCCGACCGGGTGTTGGGAATATCCTCCGCCCACGGATCTGTCTCCGCAAACGCTCGACTGGGACACGTGGCAGGGCACCGTACCGAAACGCGCCTTCGACCCTCTGATCTACGCGCGCTGGCGTTGCTGGAAGGAATATGGCACCGGGGTCGCGGGCGACCTGTTGGTTCACCTGGTGAGCGGCATCATTTACGGCCTCGGCCTGAATGAGCCGCCGAAGCGGGCGATGGCCATGGGCGGGATCCTGCGCTGGAAAGATGGTCGCAATATGCCCGACGTACACGCGTCATTGTTCGAATACGGCAACCTCCCGGTGTACACGCGCCTCAATCTGGGCGCCGAAAGCCCGGAGATCGTGCGCTTCCAGGGATCGAAGGGCATTATCGAGGTTGGAGAGACCACACTCACTTATTCGCCGCAAACCGGAGTGGACACCGCGCCGAGTTATTACGCATTTGGCTTCCCGAGAGCAATGCGTGAGGAATATTTCAAGCAGTGGCACGCGGAGCATGATCCGAAGCCCGGACAGGAACCGCTGGCGGAAGCTACGACATTTCGCGGAGTATCGTACGACGATGTGAAGCCGCACCTGTCACGATTCTTCGAAGCTGTGCGCTCGCGGAAGCCGGTGACCGAGGACGCCGTCTTCGGAAATCATGCCGCTCTGGCGTGTCACATGGCGAACGAGTCGTACTTCAGGAAGACAGCGGTGACTCTGGACCCGGCGTCGAAGAGCATCAAGTCATCGTAACGGCCGGGTTGCGCTCTGAGGCCACAGGCGTCTGGGCCTAGTGGCCTACTTCGGTTCCTTGGGTGGATAGTCGGTGCCGGGCGCATCGTAGTCGCGCCCGTATTTGTTCTTGTGCGTCAGGGGCAAATTATCCTCCACAATCTTGAAGACCCCCAGGGATTGTTCGCTCTCTGAAATAGTCACTTCCCGGCTGAGAGCTCTCAAAGTTTCGACGCTTGCACCCTCCGCCCACACCTGCACGGAATATCGTCCCTGGGGAACATTCGCAATGGTGATCTTTCCTGACGGATCGGAGACAGCATAGTAGGGAGTCTTCAGAGCAATGACGACTGCGCTCATCTCCGGGTGAATGTTGCAGAAGATGTAGCTAACGCCGGCGCGGTCGAAATGCACCAGGCGCGAAGTTCCCGCTTCGTAGAGCCCGAGATCAAAACGCTTTCCCTCAAAGAGGGAAAAAACGTTGTGAAAAAAAGGGTCGAGATTCGGAAACTCCACGGCGGTGCCCATCGGAATCACCAGAATGTGGGGATCGAATTTCTTATCCTTTTGGGTGAGGCGAGGGCGCGCAGGATTGGCCGACGACGACGCGGGTCGCAGGGTGGGCGCCTTGTCGAGCGAAGTGAGCCACAGGACCGCATTCGATTTGTTCTTCTGGCTGCGGGCAGCGCCTTCCCGCACCACCTGAACTTGCGCCGTCACGTTTGCATCCTGGGCCAGCGCCGCGCCGCCATGCAGAACCCGCATCGAAAGACAGGCTAACAAAATGACGAGTCCCTTCCGGTCGAAGGTCGCAACGCCGCGGCTCAAAACAAAATCCCCATTACGAGATTCACATGGTCCGCCGAGTAGCGCGTGTTATCCACTTCATGGGTGGAAATGTGCCGGTACTCTGCCGAGAGCAACAGATCCGAGCGCGGGCGATAAATCACGTTGAACAATTCGCTTTGATTCCGCACCAGCGGAGATCCTTGCGCCCCCAGACCATAGGCGGAAAATGGAAAGGCGCGCAGCTCACTTGCAAAAGGATTGTCCTGACCCGCGGCGGTATTGAACTCAATCTTCGAAGATGCGCGTACCTTCAACTGGGTCCAGCCTCCCATGGAATCCAGGCCGCGCACCTGCGTACCCGGTGCGCCGGGAATGCCGGTAAATACTGCGCTCTGGTAAAGTCCGCCCCCCAGGCCTCCCACGGCTTGCCCACGATAAAACTCTCCGCTTAGGTTCACCCACTTTCCCAACGGCGCCGTCCAGTCCAGCGTGCTGGCCCACGCATTGACGCTGCCGCCCGGACCCCAGTTCTGGCGACTGGAGTAGGCGCCTGCGCCAATCGTGAGCGGCTGTCCGTAAAATTGATGCGACCAGGCGATCCGCCCGGCATATGCCGGCTGCCGCGAGTACTCTCCCGCCTGGGGAGTTCGACTGTAGGAATAGACGGGCGGCTCTCCGGTCAGTCCGTCCAGAATTCCGCCTTGAAAAATCATGGTCGAGTTTTCAGTCAGGGTCACTCGATGTTCTACCCGTACCTGCGGAGTCCAGGTCCACAGATTACCGGCATATGCGAAGGCCGGCTCGGCGACGGTTGCGAAGGAGGTCGGCGAGAGCGCGGAAAAGAATGGGCTGTCCTGTCCGGCGACGATCGACGTGTGCGCCCAGTCCAGGCGTACGGTGCCGGTTCGCAAGCGCAGCAAACCCGCTGTAATTCCATTGGCCGTGCGCGGAAAGCCTCCGGCGAAATCGACCTGCAGGTCGCCACGGGTCCGGGCGCCAGCGATTTCAGGACCGAATACCTCCAGTCCGATCTGCGACTGGCGCAATGAAAGTCCGGTGCTGTTGGCGCGGCCCAGACCGTCCGGTGCGTCCACCCAGTCGGCCAGATCGGCGGTGACTACAGCACCGCGGTTTGTGAACATATTCAGCAACACCAAACCGGAAAGCCGCAAGCGGTACTTGGAACCGCTCTCCACTTTGGTCTGGTACTGATCGTCGACTTTGCCGGTCAGCAAATCATAGGCGTCTTCTAGTTTGGCGAGGCGTCCGGCATCGCTTGTGGCCGGAACGGCGGCGGCTTGCTCGTCCTGGTGGACGGAGGATTCGGTCATGGCGGTGGCCTCTACCGCATGCGCGGCCTTCGGCAGCTGGGCCATCGCTGACCGGAGTTCCTCGCGGAGGGCCAGGGTTTCCGAACGATAATGATCCGATTCGGTGCGCAGGTCCGAGACGACGGAGCGCAGCTCTTTCAGTTGCTCCTGCAACTGTTTCACCGACTCAGCCAGCGAAGTGTCGGATGAGGCGTTGCCGGCCGCATCCTGAGCCGCGCAGGCAAGGGTTGTCGCGGCCAGGAACAAGGTCGCGAAGGAGCGCAACAGCAAGCGATCAGGTCGCATACATCCCCCCAAGAACCTAAAATTTCAGTTGGCTACATACTGCAAGGGGAACCACCGAAACGCCGGGCCAGCAGCTCTTAATCGGCTGTTTCTACCCTGGCTTCGGTTCGCACTACTCCATTCCCGTCCGAGGAAGCCATCGGAGTTCCGCGGGTTCCGGGAAGCACAACCAGAAAAACCGTGCCTTGCGGCGAGGTACTCTCAACCGCGACGTCTCCGCCGTGATCCTGAACAATTTTCTGCACCACGGTCAGGCCAAGGCCAGTGCCATTCTCCTTGCCATGACTTACAAACGGCTCGAACAAACGATCGCGCACGAGATCAGGGATGCCGCGGCCATTGTCCGCGACGCGAATCTCAACGCTGTTGCCGTTGGCATGCAAGGTGACGCGAATATCACCTGATTCGGGCGAAACCGCCTCGCAGGCGTTGACCAGCAGGTTCTGAAACACGCGCTCCAGTTTGCGGGAATCAAACCATCCGTCGGTCGGCCCGTCAGTTTGCGTGGTAATGCGCACGCGGTGAAATTCCGGATGCGCATGAATGCTCTGAATCGAATGCTCGATCACATCCTCGAGATCGCCATAGGTGGGCCGTAGCGACTCACGGGTGCGGGAGAATTCCAGCAGCGAGTCGATCAAGTCCGTCATCTGGTTCACGGCCACCAGGACCTCGTGGTAGAGTTCGTCGCGTTCCGTTTTGCTGCGATTACTCTCGCTCAGGAACTCGGCATTGGCCATCACCGTGGCCAGGCTATGCCGCAAGTCATGCGAGATGGAACTGGCCATCTGCCCAATCGTGGCCAAGCGCTCAGATTCCAAAAGGCGGCGCTGGGTTTCCTGCAGATTCGATCGCATGCGCAGGAAGGACGCGGTTACCTCCGCCACTTCATCCTTGCCGCGCACCGTGATGGGATACTCATAGTCGCCCTTGCCCAGAGCGCGAACGCCATTCACCAGCGTCCCCAGCGGCCTGGTCAACGTGTGGGAGAAAAGGAATACCATCCCGCTGCCCAGGGTCACGGCCACCAGTCCGAGTGTGAGCAGCAATCGATTGAGATTTCCCAGAAACGCGGTTGCCTGATCCAGCGATTTCAGAACACTCAACTGCACCGGGGAATTTACGCCCGACCCCAAATCCACGCGCGTGGCTAGGAATCGTTCCTGGCCAAGTTGAATTTCTTTGGGCTGCAGGCGACTGTCTGCCAGCGAAGGCGCGTGCTGGATGAGATCGGTTTCCTGTAAGGGTGAGAGTGTGCTGCGAACCAGCGTGTCGCCATATAAGAAGGCCACCTGGCTGGCGGCGACCTGGCTCAGTTCGCGGGCTACGCCGTCGTCGATTTCGTAACCTACGACCAGGTAGCCGAGAATTTGATTGTCCGAGTGCGGCCCGACGAAGATCGGCTGAATCGAAACCTGGAACAAGTGCTTGTTCCCGAACCACCAGCGCCCAGCCCTCTCCTGTCCCAACGAATTAGTGAGCGCCTCCTGCGCCGCCTCGCGCCGAAAATCCGGAGCCTTGGAGTGCAATGCGACGACCTTGCCGCTTCGATCGGCAAGCACGAACACATCGCCGCCGGCATTGTTCCAGAGCGCCTGCGATCCATCCTGGATGGTGGCGGCGTGGTCGGTGGTCATCAGCGCCTTGAGAATAGGCAGATCGGCCATCAGGGCGGCAAAGTGAGTGAGCGATTGTTCGCGTTCGCGCTGGACGTTCTCGAAGGTATAAACCGAATTGCGGAGATCCTGAAAGATCTGCAGGCGAACTTGTTTCTCGGCAGTCTGTCGCGCCACAAAAAGGGTGCCTGCCGTCAGGCCGACGCCGACCAGCAAAAGCGAAAACAGAAACTTGGTCCGCAGTCGAAACTTGCCCATGCTGCCAGCGCTCCTCCACAAACCTTGCTCGGCACGCGCGTCGCAGGCTGCGGAAAAAACTCTACTTCAAACCGGCGTCTAGAGGCATACCGGCAGTGAGAACTACACGGCATGCCTCGAAGGCGTCCCCGGATTCAAACCCCTAGTCTTTCTCCGGCCTGCTAGGGCACAAATTTGTAGCCTACTCCATGCACGGTTCGAAAGTGGATGGGATTCGCCGGGTCCGTTTCCAGTTTCTGCCTGAGCTTGAGAATATGATTGTCCACGGTGCGGGTGGTGGGATAGTTCTGATAACCCCAGACGTTATTCAGCAACTCCTCCCGGGAAACGACTCTGGCCGGGTTCTGGGCCATGAACTTTACGATCTTGAATTCCTGGGGAGTAAGTAGAACCTCCTGGCCGTCACGGACGACCTGCATTTGCAGGAAATCGACGACCACACCATCGAAGGTGAAAGTTTCACTCATCGCCGGCCGGCTCGAGCGGCGCACAGCAGCGCGCACCCTCGCCAGCAGTTCCTTCGGACTGAACGGCTTGGTGACGTAGTCGTCGGCTCCCAGCTCCAGCAGCAGCACCTTATCCATGACGTCTGAGGCCGCGCTCAGCACGATGACCGGAACTGCGGGGGCAGTGGTTTTGATTTCACGGCAGACGTCCCGCCCTGGCATTCCCGGGAGACGCAGATCGAGCACGACTGCCGATGGCTGGGCGGCGCGAAAGGTTTCTAAGCCGGACTGCCCGTCGAATGCGGTGTCGACGGCATAGCCCTCCGGCTCAAACAGCCGTCGCAGGGCGCGATGCACCGCCCGATCGTCCTCGACAACCAGAATTCTTTCCATCCCGCTCTATCCCCAGAACTTCTTCGCAACGTAAATAATGGTCTGATGTAGCTTGCTTGTCAAAAGAGTATTGAAGGGGGTGTTGGGGACTTGTCAACGAATTGTCATGAGATTGCAATTTTCTCGCTAACAAACTCAAAGGACGATGGATAGCGACGGGTCGTTAAGGACGAAATCACGGTCTTGCCGTCCTCAAGAAAAACTACCTTTCTACTAGCTTGGCTACTCCCTACTGAAAAAACTTTAGGGATACTGCCCGCGCAGGGTCTCGCGGGCAGTATCCCTTCACCGCAAATCGATCGAGCGGTGCGATTACCTTTCCATCACGATCACCGCCAACATTGGAGCACGTCGGCTGCGTTTCACACTCAGTGTGGATGGTGTACCCGGTAGCTCCAAGCCAAAGCGAAGTTCGCCGCGAAGGCTATGACCGCCCACTGCCAGCAGAGGCAGCAGGGGCAGGTTAAACGTCGCCGAACCGTTAACCAGCGGCACAGTAACGCCGGTGCTGTTGGCCCGTACGCAGTGATCGGGACGGCGCTTGCCAAATTACCGCCAGCAGCGCGTCGATCGTGTTCGGATCGGCTGTGCCGGCTATCACGGCGGGGCCTCGCCCGCATAGAGGTTCAGACGGGTAACGCCCCAAGCATGGTCGTGGTAGAACATCAGCCGAGCGCTCTGCTGGTTGGTGTAGAAGAACGTCTGTGCCCCGGGCCCCGGATCGGGCATGTCGGGGACGTTAACAACGCTAACGCCTTCGTTTTTCCGCGGACCCAGGGTAGCGTCCGGATACGGCGTGGTCTCGTCAGCGGGAGTAATCCAGTGATGAGGAGTGCCGTCGCTGATCCACGGGGTAATGCCGCCATGCAGGTGCAAGGTGGCACGGTTCTCCGTGAAACAACCAGCGGGTTTCGGATTCATGGCGCACATTGGGTTCCGCACTGCATCGGAGACAGAGCCCAGATCCGTAGGCGTCATCCCGCCCATGTCCGGTCCCAGTGCCCGAACCCATAACAGTTGTGTCAACTGGGAGGAAAAGGTTCCCGCCCTGTCCGGTTGGCAGTTGATTACGAAACAGAATGCGCACCGGCCGGTCCTTCTGCGACAGGATTGTCGGCCCCAGGTGGTGCGGATTCGGGTCGGGAGCTACTGTATTGTTGGCTGTGGTGCAGTTCGGCAAACAACTTTGGTCCGTGCCGTAATTCAGCTGGATGTATCCCCGCAACTTGGTCGCCGGAAGATCGGAATGCAGCTTCTGCGTATATTCGACCAAGGCGATCTCGTAGGAGTCCGATCCCGGGTACTTAGTAATGTCGGGAGTGGCCACCGGGATGTAGTGCCCAAGGTTATTTGCATTGGCAGGTCCCAGGCCCGGCAGGGTATCCACAAATTTCCTTATGCCGCCTGAGGTGATCGGGACGCTGCAGGTCGCTACTACAGTGGGATTAGCAGGATCAATGAAGCCGGCGCACTCCATGTCTCCATAGCAGGATGTACCCGCCGGCGCAGGGAGTGAGCAACTGCGCTTCGGAAGCGGTCTGCTAGCATAGTTGCCGCATGCAAAACAATCCGGGGCGCTTCCCGGTCCAATCATTTGGGGCACGCCATTCACAACAGGTGGCAAACATTGACCGAAGGCTAGAGTCCCCAGGAGGAACAACAAGGCAAAACCAAGTATCTTTTTCACTTCTTCACCTCCGCCAGCTTTCTCTTCGCCGCTGCTTCACGAATTGCCTTCACGCGCCTCTCAGCTGCGGCCTTGCTCTGAGCGTAGGTAATGCGGCTACCCCGAACATGAACCCGGCCCGCTGCATCAGTTATGGTCGTTGACCGGTTATCATGGTTTGTCCCCCGATTCGTATGGGGCCGGCTTGCCCTTCGGTTGTCACAGACGGTTGCACTGGTGTTTGACTCTGCACCGCGGGCTTCTTGTGTTGCGGAGACTTTGACTGGGCGACGCCCTGGTTCATGCCCCAGGAGACGACCCCCACCACTAGTAACAGACGTAAAAGTCCAAGATATTTCTTTGGTTTCATGGATTCTCCCTCTCGTAACTTCGCCGACCCTGGGGAAAATAAGAGCACTACGCGCTCATGCTTCAGTGCCAGATTGTGGGGGCGGGCTTACCTGCTCAAAGCTAAGCGCAACCATGCGGTGGGATGGTGCCGCTTGCTCCAGGATCTTCGCTGAGGTGAGGCTTACGCTCCGAGTGCGAGCGAGCGCAAGATCATCTGAGATGGGCTGCGACTCACCTTTGGGGGAAAGGCGTTCGCCGCATGAGAACCTGGATAGTCTTATCTGCCTTGCCGCCGCCATCTTTACCACGTGGCCTTAGTACCCGCGCCGTATCCCAACAACTTAAACCACTCGTCCGTGCTCGGGGTCACGCATGCAGCGTGTCAACCGTCACATACCGACGTGATCAGCAGAGCGGGGGGGGTTGCAGCCGACCTGATTTTTCCGGCATGCAGAACGCGTAGAAGTAACGCAGCCGCGCGATTCGAGGGTGCAGCGCCACCTGATGAGAAACGCAATGCCTCCTGCGAAGAGTTAGAGCAGAGACTTGCTGATCTTTTTGCCCTCGATATGTTTTCCGGAAATTGTTAGTTGGCAATTGAATGTGATCCTGTGATTTATGTGGAAGCCCTAAGTGAGTCTCTAACATCGCATAAATCGACGACCCACACTAACGGTAGGATTTCAAACTGACCGATGGAACCAATCTCCTACCCATGCATGTACTTCCGGACATCTTGACGCACAGGCTGCTTCGGTCCTAAAGTGCCTCGCAATCTCGCAATTGCTTTGAAGGGTCAGTCCCAGCTTTTGGGGTAGGCGCCACGCCTGCGGACGGGGCTTGCGGCCAGGTACGGCTGCAGGCTTTCAATCGCGTAAAGCGGGGCCAACAACTTTGGGAAGACTCCCGCGCTAAGCCTCCCATAAATCAACGGGTATGTTGCAAGGCGGACGTGTGTCCGGGTCCGCTCACGGAGGGCTCCAAGTGAACGAAAGAAAGTTAGTTTCTGCCGTAGTGTGTCTCGGCTTGTTCATGACGATCAGCGCCGGGAGAGTTCAAGCACAACAGGATCCAGGGCCACGCGGAGGCCAGTCGGCGGCCGGGAGTTTCTATCCAACACTCGGTACCAACGAACAGTCCAGCTTTGCGGAAGCTCTGAAAACATTTATGGAGGTGGACTCGGTATCAGGAACCATGAAAGGAGAAGACGGATCCGGCCTGGGACCGACCTTTAACGGCAACGGCTGTGCGCAATGTCATGCTCAGCCCGCCATCGGGGGCAGCAGCCCCGGTTTGAAGAGCCCGCAGAAGCCGATTCCGAATCCTCAGGTTGGGCTCGCGACTCTGGACGGCGCCACTAACTCGGTTCCTTCGTTTATCACGCCCGATGGCCCGGTCCGCGAAGCGCGCTTTGTCTACACCATTACCCAGAGGGGAGCGGTTCCCGACGGCGGGGTTCACGGCCTGTACACGATCACCGGCCGGACGGATTCTAACGGTTGCTCTCTGGCACAACCGGACTTTGCAAGAGAGTTGGGCCGTCACAACGTCATTTTCCGGATTCCCACTCCCGTTTTTGGCCTGGGCCTGGTGGAAGCAACGCCGGACGCGACTCTGCAGGCGAATCTGGCGGCTACACAAGCACAGCGCGAACGGTTGGGGATTCGCGGTCGCTTCAACACAAATGGGAATGATGGGACCATCACACGGTTCGGCTGGAAGGCGCAGAACAAATCGCTGCTGATTTTTTCGGGTGAAGCCTACAACGTCGAGCAAGGTGTTTCCAACGAAGTGTTTACCAATGAACGCTCAGCCACTGGACTGTGTGCCGTCAACGGAACCCCGGAGGACTTGGGCGGTGCAAACGAGGCCGATGCAGGCGAGGGAATGGGCGACGTCATGCAATTCGCAATGTTTGCACGGCTCTCTGCTCCTCCCGCTCCTGCCGAAGCGACGGACTCCACTCTGAGCGGCGCCAAGCTGTTCGATAGTGTAGGGTGCAGCCTGTGTCATTCCGCGTCGCTGACCACCGGAAAAGCACGCTATACGGGCATGTCAAATGTCACCTATCATCCTTACTCCGATTTCGCCTTGCACCATATGGGCTGGGGTTTGGCAGACCGTGTGACGCAAGGCGCGGCCGGCCCCGATGAATTTCGCACCGCCCCACTGTGGGGCCTCGGGCAGCGGTTGTTCTTCCTGCACGATGGCCGCACTTCGGATCTGTTGCAGGCAATCCGCGCCCATCAAGGTAATGGCTCTGAAGCGAATGGCGTCATCAGCAGGTTCAGAGCTCTGCCCCCAAACCAGGTTCAGGACTTGCTGAACTTCCTGCGCTCGTTGTAAGGAAAACCGGAGTTGCTTGCTGTTGTGTTGTGGAGCGGACCGAGTCCGCTCCACGTTGATTTGAAATAAAGCTCAGGGTGTCCCCGCCTTGCTGCCAGGCGGAACAGGAACTCGCTTAGCTGAGCTAAGCTAACCAACGTGCTGGCGGAAGACTTGCACGAGCTGCCCGGCCACGATCTCGTCTTCGCCCGGCTGGAGCATGAAGGAACTCATGGCCAGGCCGGGACGATCCTCTCCCGCAGCAATGACGATGGGAGGTTTGGAATTTCTCAGGGCTTGCGCAACTTGGCGCGGAGTAAGCGCGATGCGAGCGGGATCCCAGGTGATCTGCATGTGCGGAACGTGATTCGCCACGTCGGGCGTAAAGAACGAGGTGCTCACGCCCGGGATTTTTGTAATCTGTTGCGAAATATTCTGCAGACGAACTTGCCACTCTTTCGCAAGCGCGTCGTGATCTTCGTCGAGGAAGAGTTCGAGCGCCTTCACCATGCCTACGATCTCTTCCTTGCCAACCTTCTGACTGCGCCCCAGCGTATCCTCGTGCGGACTGTTGTTCAGGAGGGCATAGCCCACCAGATCCTTGCGTCCGATCAGCAAGCCGGCGCATTGCGGCCCGCGGATCGCTTTGCCTCCGCTGAACGTGATCATGTCGTAGCCCATGCTCGCGTAGTCCCAAAGGTGTGAGGCGGGCGGAGTATCGGCAGCGGCGTCGTTCATGCAGGGAACACCATACTGCTTGCCTAGTTTGACCCATTCGTCGACCTTGATTTGCCCGGCCGCATTGGCGAAGTTCGTGAAGTGCATCAGTGCAGTGCGATCGTTGACGGCTCTGCGCAACTGCTCTCGTGTCTCGATTTCAACCAGCTTCACGCCGGTGGAGCGAAGTTGATGGTCAAAGGGATTGCGATGCGATTTCTGGATGATGACTTCTGACTTCATTCCGGTGAGATCAGGGAGTTGCCGGATCAAGGCTTCGTTGTCGCCCGTGAGCACTCCGGCCAGACCCGACTGAATGGCGGCGGCCGCGCCCGACGTGACCAGGGCGGAGTAGTCGGACGGGAGCTTGAGCATCTGCGCAATTCGCTTCCCGGCCGCGACCTCGAGTTCGGGAATGCTCACAAAGTGTCGTCCGGCCAGGGTCATCACCGCTTCCAATTCGGGATGGGGGAGGGAACCGCCCAGCATGGTCATGGTGCCCTGGCAGTTGATGACGGTGGCGACACCGAGTTCTTCGTAAACATTTCCCGTTTGCCCGAAGCCGGTGATGGCGGGTGTATCCGACTTGGCGGCGAATTCTCGACCGAAGGAGAGGACAGGCGCGAGCAAAGAAGTCGCCACCGCACCCGCTGTGGTCAAGAAACTGCGCCGATTCCACATTCCTTTGAATTGCATCTCTAAGCTCCTTGATCTCGCACGCTAATTTGGCGAAAACACTATCTTTTCGCTGGAAGCGTTCCATCCCATTGTGGGGTCGGATTGAATGTCCCACTTGTCTTCCAGTCCAAGCGCGAGATCCCGTTCAGGTCCCACACCACCACGCCGTTGCGTATGGTGAGTTCGCACTGGAGTTTGCGCCGCCCTTCCATACGTCCTCCCAAGCTATCCACAAAACCGAATTTCCCTTTCTCCTCGCGCAGGAGGGCAACATCCGCCGGCGAGCCGACCGAAAGCTGCCCCAGTTCGGCATGCTTGATTTCGTTGGCCGGGTTCCACGTGGAACGCAGGATGACGTCTTCGAGAGACATCCCCAAGTTCAGGAACTTCGACATCACATTGGTCATATCTTTCATGCCGGCGTTCATGCTGCCGACGTGCAGGTCGGTTGAAATCGAGTCGGGAACAAATCCCTGTTGAACCGCCGGAACGGCGTGCGAGAAGACAAAGCTCCCGCCTCCGTGCCCCACATCGAACACCACCCCGCGCTTTCTAGCCTCGAAGAGATAGGAAAACACTTTCCCATTGGCATCGAGCATGGGAATGAAGTCAATATACATGTGAGTGGAAATGTCGCCCGGCCGCAACTTCCTGGTGACCAACTCTTCGTAAGGGCGCTCGGGACGAAACACGCCAAAGTCGACCATCACCGGCACCTGGGCGGATGTGGCGGCCGCTTCGGCGCGATCGACCGCCGTCCAGTCGGGCCCCTCGTAATGAGCGGTCTTGATGCCAACGATGACTCCCGGATATTTCTTCACGGTCGCCGCCGCGGCATCGGAATCCATGTCGTCGACGTTCTGTTCCGGAATCTTACCGGCCATTCCACCGCCAACAATATTCAGAAAGGCAAAGACGCGGGTGCGGACGCGGTCGATCACGCGATCCTTGAAATCCGGGAAGTCGCGCCAACCGGAGCTGCCGGCATCCGCCACCGTAGTCACGCAACTCCGAAACGTAAAACCGTCCGGGTAGACGCTGTTATCGCCGTTATAGGCTCCCTTCAGTCCGGTACCGGCGTACACGTGAGTGTGAATATCCACCAGTCCCGGAGTAACGATGAGGCCATGAGCATTGATTGATTTCAGCGCCTGGCCTGTGGGGATGTTGCGTTCCAGGGCAGCGATCTTATGATCGCGGATGGCAAGGTCCCGCACCTCATGAATGCCGCTGTGTGGATCGATGACCTTCCCGCCCTGGATGACGAGATCGTAGGTTTTTTGTCCAAAAGCGGAAGGGAGAATCAGCAAACCGGCAACGAGAATCTTCCCAGCAAGACGCATGAGGCCGTGCGTTCACCTTTCCAGAATGGGCTTTGGCGAAATAAGGTAGCATGTGTCACGACGGTGCGCTAACCATAAAAGACAAAAAATTTCCGCTTTTAAACGCTTTTAATGGCAACGACAGGATTGTCGCATGACGCCTTCATGAGGTATCGTCATCGCCTGCGTCCAGCTGAAGAATTTTAAAGCGGGCCTTAATTTCAAAAAAGGTGAACTCCCATGAAAGAGAACCGGCGGAATCTATTGAAACGGACTGCGACCCTGGTAGCTGCCTCCACCGTGGTTGCAAGTGGAACCGCGCTCGCAAAAGAGAAACCGAAAAAGAAAGTTCACTACACGGGAAACAAGCCCGAGAAGACGCCTCTTTTCTCCGGAGCCGTGTCATTCGGCAACCTGCTGTTTATCGCCGGCAAGGGGGCGCATTTCCCGGGCGATATCGCGGCTCACACCAAACACGTTCTCGACGAAATCGAAAAGGAACTGACCAACGCCGGCTCATCGATGGACAAAGTGCTGAAGGTCAACGTCTATCTGAATGACATCAAGGACTACGCCGGCATGAACGAGGTTTACCAGGGGCGCTTCGGCAACGAACCGCCCGTGCGCACGACCATCGCTCCCATGGGCGGAGTTCCGGGGAATTCACTGGTCGAGATTGACTGCATCGCATACATCTAGCACAGACACCATGAGCAGGAGCGCTCGGATCCCGGTACGTTTTGTCCTGGTTTTCTGGCTTTTTATATTGAGTGCGGTCGCGTTTCTCGACCGCACCAATATCTCCATCGCCGGAATCTTTCTCAGCACTGAATATCATCTCAGCAATACCCAGTTGGGGTCGGTATTCAGCGCCTTCCTGCTGGGCTACGCAGCATTTCAGGTGCCCGGCGGCTGGCTGGCCCGACGCATCGGCCCTCGCCGCGTGCTCACGTTTGGGGTGCTGTGGTGGGGCGTTTTCACCGTCCTTACAACCGCCGTTCCCACCCAGATTCGCGGATCACTTCTGCTTCTGATTGCAGTACGCTTCGCCCTGGGCGCGGGGGAAGCGGTCATCTACCCGGCGTCTAATCAATTCATCGCGCGCTGGATCCCGGTCCGTGAACGGGGCCGGGCGAACGGGTGGATTTTTGCCGGGGTGGGCGCTGGATCGGGACTCACCCCTCCGCTTCTTACATGGATCATCGCCCATCACGGATGGCGCGCCTCGTTCTGGTTCAGTGCGGTGGTGGGATTTGTAGCAGGCGCAGTCTGGTTCCTGATCGCTCGCGACCGTCCCGAACAACATCCCTACGTATCGCAAGAAGAAGCGACACTCATTCGGGAAGGTCTGAGAACTTCCGACGCCGACCGGTCAGCCGAATTCAGTGAGCGTGCTGAAAGTGGGCGTGCGCCCTGGGGTGAAATGATCAAGAGCATCTCGGTCTGGGCGGTCACATTCAGTTACTTCACCTATGGCTATGTGGCGTGGATTTTCTTCAGCTGGTTCTACATCTATCTCGTGAAGGTGCGACACCTCGATCTTAAGGCCAGCGCGAAATATACGATGCTCCCCTTCATCGCGATGACCGTCTGCTGTCTCCTCGGAGGCGTGCTGAACGATTGGGCCACGAAACGGTACGGCCTGCGCGTGGGACGCTGCGTCCTCGCTTGCGCGTCTCTCGCCATGACGGCTTTTTTTCTGGTGTTCGGCTCGGTTCTGCAAAGTGCGCAGTCGGCGAGCATCGTACTGGCGGCAAGTGTTGGCGCTCTCTATCTGTCGCAAAGTTCATACTGGTCGGTCACGGCAGATATTGCTGGAGAGCACTCCGGCATTGTCTCCGGGCTGATGAACACGGGTTGCCAGATCGGAGGGGCAGTGACGGCACAACTCACGCCTGTCATCGCCGATCGCTTCGGCTGGAATGTCCCCTTCTTCGTGGCTGCCGGCCTTGCTTTGCTGGGAGCAGTGGCGTGGCTGATCGTCGATCCCACCTGCCGCCTGGTCGAAACCAGGCAAGTCTCAACAGGCACCTCGATCGCAAAGTAGATTTTTCACGAACTGGGCCTCCCAGTTGCCAGAACTTAGCCTTGCGGGTTAGGCTGCTAGGGATGCAGCGAAGGCCTCTCCCCGGGCTCGTCTGCAGGTGACAGTTGCTTTTTTCAGACCCCGGTAAGCAGTAGTTCGAACCCCAGAACTTCATGATCCGACTCAAAGGTCCCATCGTCCTTGGCCGCGCCGTGCCCGCGTGTCTGGCACTGCTGTTGGTGGCGCCGGCGTGTCAGCCCGGACAAACCCGCACCGAGAACTCTAAGGCTGTGGGCCGGGCAGCGGATCTTGCGGTAGCGCGCGATCTTTCGCAAGACGAATCCGCGGGCGGCCACACGCTACAAAAGCATGTTGGCCAGACCGACGAGCAACTTAGGGAAAGGCTTCGTCGGGAGCGCCACATCGCCGCCGCATCGACTTGGACGGACCGGCCGACGGCTGAGCATGGCGTCGCTGCCGCCCTGGAACAGAACCGCGAAAAGATCGACCGCTGGCTGAACCGCTCCGGCGGACATCCCAACCTGGTGGTCGACTACGACGGCAACCCGGGACGTCCGATCGGACGGTCGTTGCGGCGCGGCGCTGGCAGCGCCGAACCTTGTGCCCATGCCACCATCGTCTTGAGGTGGTCTGGCCTCTCCAGCTACTACGTTCTGACTTCCTATCCGGAGTGCCGCGAATGAGTTCCAGTTCTCACAAAGGCCACCCCGAAATCACGGCAGCCACGTTTCCGGCGCTGCGCAGCTTCTTTCGCGGATATTTTCACGAGGACATGGCGGACGAATACGGCACGCTCGAAGAAGCAGTGCGCACTTTTTGCGAAGATGCCGACACGAACGAGCGAAAAGCCGTTGCGGGAGAGTGGCACCGCTTTGTCGCGCAAACCAAGGGGCAGTCTATATCGGCCATCAACAAGATCATGGTGGAGAAGTTGGGCAGTGCCTGCCGCCTGAAGCCCGAGGATATCGATAAAATCTCGCTCGCCTTCGAAGGCAGACCCGCGCACCGCGAGGAGTCCTGGGAAGAGGAATGAGGGATCTGCAAGAGGCAGGAATCGAAGCGGAGCGGAATATGCTTGCGTTACCCACGGGGATGTGTCGTAGAATTTATGCGCTCAACTCCCACTGTGTGTTTTGGTAGACGCAGGTCTCCTGGGACCTGACGACAGATTCATTCGCGGTCTCCCCCGCGCGGAGGATTCGGTCGATGAGCATTGTAGTTTGGCACGTAATACGGAGGCTTCCGAGGCCAGCCCTTCTGGGCATTCTGATTCTGCTCCTAACCGCCCTGGCGCGGGCGTAGGCCGACAGTCCCATTGCTGGAACTGAGGTCGAAATGCGGCCGGTCGGCCGTATTTTGGATGTGTTTTCACAAGGTTCCTTCCGTAACCCGTTCGTACACTCCCTTTCGGTAACCCTTGGTAACCATACGAATCTGGGTTACCCGCCTTACAATTGCCTTTGGCCGTCGACCCGTCCTTCCGAGAGAATTCCCGGCGAGGATGTTTGAGCCGACCGTGGACCCGCTCCCAGGTTTCGTGAGCAGATCTTCGGCGGGCCGGAAAGCTGGAGTCCGCACCTCATATGGCTTTTGGTTTCGGATTCAATAAACAAAAGGTTCTCAGCGCTGCGGAGAAGTACGTCCAGCAGGGCAAGCTGCAGAACGCCATTTCGGAGTACGAGAAGATCCTGAAGGCGGACGCCAAGGATCTTACGGTGCTCAACACCGTGGGCGACCTTTATGCCCGAATCGGCGAAGTCGACAAGGCCACCGAATGTTTCAAGAGCGTAGGCGACGCCTATGCCACCCAGGGTTTCACGGTCAAGGGCATCGCGATGTACAAGAAGATCGCGAAGCTCAAGCCGTCGCTCGAAAGCGTTCTGAAGTTGGCCGAACTTTACACCCAGCAGGGTTTGTTCAACGACGCACGCGCGCAATATTTACAGGTGGCGGAAGAATTCCTGCGTGCGGGAGAGCTCGAACAGTCCGTCCGCATCTTTCAGAAAATTCTTGAGATGGACCCGGAAAACGTCGCTATGCGCGTGCGTCTGGCCGAGGTCTACATCCGCCTGGGCAAGAAAACGGACGCCTGGCAGATCTTCTCCGCAGCCGCCGAAACGCTGCGGAGCCGGGGATCGAGGAGTGGGGCGGAAGAAATTCTACAGCGTATGCTCACGCTTGACCCGGGCAATAGCTACGCGCTCCTGTTGCGTGGACGGAACGCGCTGGAATCGGGCGATGCCGCCGCTGCCATCAAGTTCTACGAGAAGGTCGCAGACATCGACAACCACCCGGATGGGCTGCGCGATCTGCTGAAGGCTTACCTGCAGACGGGACGCGTTTCCGACGCAGGCAGCCTGGCTAACAGGCTGCTTTCCGACCACAACGATGTAGAAGCGATGTTCAGCTACATCAACGCACTGGTGCAGGCGGGCGGACAAGAGGAAGCTCTCCAGGTCATCGATCAGCAGGCCGACCGCTTGCTGGCGGATAATTCCGCGAAGGTGCTCGAGACGCTGCGATCTTTAACTGGTCCGCTGGGCGGAAACGCACCAGCGCTAGAAACGTTGCTGGAATTGTTCCACAAGGCCGGCGATCAGTCTCAGACGAACGAAGTGAGCGAACTGCTCGCGCATGCCTGCGTACAGAGTGGGGACCTACCCAGGGCGCGTGATCTCTACCAGAGTCTCGCTGAGCACGAACCGCAGAACGCCATGCACATGCAGAACTACCAGCAGGTAGTCGGCATGATGGGCGGGTCCAGCGGGGGCAAGCTGCTGACGGTGGAAGAAGGCATTGTCCTGGTCGAAGAACTGGAGGCCACGGCGCCTCCCCTGGACCAAGCCTATTCGCCTGAGATCGCAACGGCGCTGCGCGCTGCGTTGACGGACACCGAACTTTTCGTTTCTTACAACATGCCGGACAAGGCACTCGGACCACTGATGGCCGTGTTGCCCATCGCGCCCAACGATGTGCGCTTGAACCAGCGACTGGCAGCCTTGTACACGCGTTCGCAGCGCTTTGGCGACGCAGCCGCGTGCTGTCGCACTCTAGCGGCAGCTTACGCCGAAGCGGGCCTGTCGGAAGAAGCTTCGCGTTACGGGGATCTGGCGAAGCGTTCCCAGGAACGCGCCTCGTCGTCCCCCGCTCCAGTGTCCGCCGATGCTGCGGTGGAAGAAGGTCACGCGGCAGCGTGGGCTCTCGTTGAGGCATCTGTTGAGGCGTCTACTGTGCACACTGAGGCTGAAACTCACACTCACGAGTTCGAGGTGCAGGCCGACGACACCGTCGAAATCGTAGACGACGAGGCGGAAGCAGGCGAGATCGATTTGTCCGCGGAATGGGACGGGGCGCCCGTGGCTGACGCGGTCTCCGAATCACCCATCGCCGAACCCAGTTCCGACGAGGCTGCGGTCGCGGAAATCTCCTCCGAGGCCAGTGATCCGGTTGCGGAGACTATCGAAGAAATTCGCTTTTACCTGGATCACTCCATGGCGGACCAGGCGCGGGCTGGATTCAAGAAGTTGCAAACGCTGACCGCCGAAAACGCCCAGATGGCCGGCCTGCGCGCCGAAATTGACGCCGCCGGCGGACTAGGCTTAGGCAGCGTGGAAGCGGAACCCGAGCCAACGCCGGCCGCGCACCAGGAAATGCCGGTCCCGGAGGCACCCGTCATTGCGGAAGCCGAATACCACCCCGAAGACACTAGCCCCATCCACCAGATGGTTGCGGAGCTGGATGCTTCCCTGGGAGAAGGATTCCTTCCCGACTCGATTACCCATCACGAGGTGGAGCACGAGCCGGAAGTCGTTGCTCGTGCCGAGGCGGATCCCGCCCTGGTTTCCCATCTGGAGTTCATGGCCGGTCCCAAGCTGGAAAGCAAGGCACCGCCGGCGGAAGAATCGAAGAGTGGCGTGCTGGGCGAGTTTGTTGCTGACCTCGAAGAATCGCTAGGTGATAGCTTCCTGAAGGATGCTCCTCTAGCCGGAGCAACTCCGCCACAAGCCCCTGCTGCGGCGCGTCGCCCGGAACCCGCGCCCGTCGTGGCCGAGCGGCACATGGCCGCCAGCGCGGTTTCGGGGGCCGGTTCGACTGCTCCCACGATCGTTCCTAGCGCTCCTATCTCTGCACCGCCGCAGGCGGTGGCATCGGCGGCTGCCGCGGCTCAACCCGCGCCCTCAGCTGCTGGCACGTTCCGCGCATCGGTACGGCCCCAGGCAGGCGCTTCCGCCGTCAAAGTGGATCCGGCCGCCAGTGTCGATTTGGCGGACATGTTTGGCGAGATCCGTCACGAACTCGAGGAAGAAGTCGCGACCGCGGAAGAGGACCCGGAAACGCACTACAACCTGGGCGTAGCTTTCCGGGAAATGGGGTTGCTCGACGAGGCCATAGGGGAACTACAAAAGGTCTGCCAGTCGGTCGATCATGGCCATCCCTTCCCGCAGGTAATGCAGACTTACACCTGGCTGGCCCAGTGCTTCCTGGATAAAGGCGTTCCGCAGGCCGCGATCCGCTGGTACGAACAAGCTCTGAAGCTGCCCACGCTTGATCAGGAAACCCGCACGGCCTTGCACTACGAACTGGCCTCATCCTACGAGGCTGCGCAGGACAAAGGCGCTGCCCTGCGCCACTTCATGGAAGTCTACGGCAGCAACATTGACTACCGTGATGTGGGCGAGCGCATCAAGGCCTTGAAGTCGTAGAATGGTCGGATGCGTTGTCGATGTCCATACCGTCCGCATAGTTCTGCCTCACTCTTCGCCTGGCGGAGCCCGGCCTGATGCCCGATCCCAACCCGTCGCAAGGACGCGGCCTGTCAACTCCGGGCCAGTCCAGCCTGGCATCGGTGCCAGCGCCAGAATCGGCTGGGCCGGAGGCAAACCAGGATGTTCCGGAACCCGCGACCCGCGGCCAGATCTGGATGCACCGGGTGCTGGTGCTGCTATTCGTTTTCGTGTGCGCAGCAGCGGGTGTTTTGCTGGTCATCTTGCCCTGGACATCGCAATGGACCGATAACATCTTGCTGCTTCGGCACCCGGGCCTGCGCGCCCTTATGAGCAACGGGTTTTTTCGCGGGCTCTGTAGTGGTTTAGGCCTGCTCGATATATGGATCGGATTTTCCGAAGCGATCCACTACCACGAAGATAAGCTTCCCTGAAGCCCGTCGCGAAATCGGTAACCCCGTTCCGCCGGACGGTTGGACAAGGTATGCTCAATCCGCCGAATTGCCACCGGCGCTCACAGGAATGTTTGGCGATGACAGAAGATAGACTCAAGGCCGCTCCGCTCGCTTACCAGAACGAACCCTTCCTTAACAGTCCGGATGGGCGCATTCTGCGGATTCTTTCCGAATATGCCGAGCCTCTCTCGCGCTTTCGGCGCGAGCAGATCCAGGATACGGTGGTCTTTTTTGGCTCCGCCCGTTTTCAGAGCCGTGAAGCCGCCGAAAAAGCCCTGCAAGAAGTGCAAGCCAGGGGCGGCCGCCATCCGAAGGCGGCGTTGGCGGCGGTCGAGATGTCGCGGTACTACGAGGACGCGCGCAAGCTGGCTTCGCTCCTGACCGAATGGTCCATCACGATTCCCGCACGCCGCCGGCGTTTTGTGGTGACGACCGGAGGCGGCCCGGGCATCATGGAAGCCGCCAATCGTGGCGCGAAGGAAGCGGGCGGGAAGACGATTGGCTTGAACATCAATCTTCCCTTCGAACAGTTCCCCAATCCATACATCACTCCGTCACTGAATTTTGAGTTCCATTACTTCTTTATGCGGAAATTCTGGTTTGCCTATCTGGCCAAGGCACTGGTAATTTTCCCGGGAGGCTTTGGGACCTTCGACGAGCTTTTCGAGATCCTTACGCTGGCGCAAACCGAGAAGATGGCGAAGAAGATCCTCGTCGTGATCTACGGCAGCGAGTACTGGAAGAAGCTCATCAACTTCCAGGTGATGATCGATGCCGGCACCATCACCGAGGCGGACCTTGACCTGTTCAAGATGGTGGACTCTCCGGAAGAAGGCTTTGAATACCTGAAAGATGGTCTGAGCAAATACCATTTAGCCGGCATTCCCAAGAAGGAAGGAGAGGGAGTGCCCGATATTGCACGGACTCTGCCTTAGCCGACATCGACTTATATGTCGCGCCCGTTCTGCCTGGCTTGGGGCGAGCGCGACAGGCTATTGGAAACGACTATTTCCGGGTACCGTTTTGTTCCAGCACTGAACAGATATTGCCCGCCGGATCCTTGAACCACGCGATCAACGGCCCTCCACCCCGAAAGATGCCTTTTTCATCGGTCTTGAGTTTGCCCTCGTAGTGCTCGAACCGCACCCCACTTCGGCTAAGGTCATCCACCGCCCGCTCGATGTTCTCCACCGGAAAATTGAGAACCGTGAATGTGGCCGCCACATGGTTTGGTTTGGGATAGATCAGCACGGTGGCCCCGCTTGCGAGATGCAGATTCAACAGGCCGTTTGCCTCGGAGACCTTGAGCCCCAGCGTCCCGCCATAAAATTCCTTTGCCCTTTGAATATCATCGACCGAAAACCCACTAAAGGCACGGCTCTGATTCAACATGGAATTCACTCCTTCTGAAGAAAATGCTGGTTAGAAGGTGAAGCATGGTGGCGGTTTTTTCAATCGGGTGTTGTCTGCACATTGGAATGAGGCTTTGGGAAAAGCTCAAGTGGGGATGAACGGGAGATGCGTCGCAAACGTGCCCATGAGCAGTCGCTTTTCGCGTGCACTGGTGGGACAATCAGGGGATGAAGCATCATGAAGGCGAGCGGCATCCCGGTCCCTTTCGGGTAATGCGAGTGGACGCGGAGTCTGCCGGTATCCTGGTCGCGGTTGCATTTCTGGTATTGGGACTGGTTGGTCTTCCGATCGCAAAATGGTTTTTCCTCGGAGCCCTCGCCCTCGGCGTGGGAATTGCTTGGCTGCTTCGCTTCACGCGAAAAGAGTAGTTTGATTCTCCGTCGTACGCCCAGCTACTTGTTCTGCTACATCACAGATCGCCGTCAGTTCCCCGGGGACAACTCGGCGCAGCGCCGGCGCCTGCTGGAGAAAATCGCCGAAGCCACACGTTCTGGCGTCGACTACATTCAGCTTCGGGAGAAGGACCTGTCAGCCCGGGAACTGGAAACTCTCGCTCAGGAAGCAGTGCAGATTGTGCGCGGCTTCCGATTGGAAGCCGCAAGCGCACACCAGGAAACCGCTCTCCTGATCAACTCTCGCACGGATGTCGCATTGGCCGCTGGCGCCGATGGGGTGCAGTTGCGCGCTGATGATGTCTCACCTTTGGAAGTCCGCCGTATCTGGACGAGGTCTAAAGGCGATCGCGCCCGGCCCAACATCGGCGTCTCCTGCCACTCGTTGTTTGAAGTGGAAGAAGCGGAACTCCAACAGGCAGACTTCGCGCTGTTTGCGCCGATCTTTGAGAAGGAGGGCGCTCAGCCCGCTGGCCTGGAAGTTTTGCGACAAGCGTGCCGACGCAAAATCCCCGTACTCGCCTTGGGAGGTGTGACTCTCGAGAACGCAGGACGCTGTCTCGAAGCGGGAGCCGCAGGTATCGCGGCAATTCGACTTTTCCAGGAGAACAACATCGCTGACGTGGTCAGAGAGCTAAGGCAGCACTAGCCGGTCCACTTGTTTCCGTTCTTGAGGACGTCCATCACCCTCGCCAGGCGCCGAGCACGTGTCTCCTCCTGCTTGACCTCAACAATCGAGCGTGCCATCTCCTTCTTGTGAGTGAATGAGAGCTTTTCCCAGGTGGCTTTTGCCGACTTGCTCTTCGCCAGTTCCTTCTTCAATTGCGGCGGTGGGGTCACAGTGCGGGGAGCGTCGTCGCGTTCCATCACCACTGTTACGGTGTCTCCCGCTTTGACTCCGGCACCCTCGCGAATCTCGCGGTTGACGACCATCCGGTGGCAGCCGTCCATCGGCATTAGGGATGAACGGTAGGGAAAACCGTTAACCGTGCCTCGCACTGGCACCCGTGCGCGCGTTCCGAAGGTTTGTGCCACGTCAAAGGGAGCGCTTAGCGCCGCCGTTTCCATTCCGGCAACGCCGTCCAACTTTACTTTGAATGTTAACTTCCTCATTGCATCCGTCAATTTCAGAGTTAAGGCCCGACAAAGTGTAAAACGCGATGGCCCTCTGACCAACATCCAAGTGGAAAAGTCATTGCGTCGATAGAGTGATGCGAAGCTGGCCCGTGGAGAGACACACCGTCCCCGTTCGAGTCCGTGCTAGGCTTTTAGAGTCTTATGTCAACATCCACGGTCACCTCCACAAACCGACTTGCGCTCGTCACTATCCCCGCAGGATGGTTTCTCATGGGTTCAGAAGGCGGTCAGGACAACGAACGTCCCGTGCACCGGGTCTGGATCGACGCCATTCAGTTGGGCGCGTGTCAGGTCACGAATGCGGAGTATTCGCGGTTCCTACGGGCCAGGGGCAAACTGCCTCCGCCGTTTTGGGAGGACTCCAATTTCAACCATCCCGAGCAACCGGTGGCCGGCCCTTCATGGCACGAAGGGGCAGAATACTGTGCATGGCTCTCCGCATCGACCGGCAGGAAGTATCGTTTGCCGACGGAAGCCGAGTGGGAACGCGCTGCGCGAGGCGGTGACGAAGGGCGACTCTTCCCGTGGGGAGACGCTGGTCCGGAATCCTTGCCCAACTATGCGAATCGCTGGCAAAGCGGCCCCGAGCCCGTGGGACGTTCCGCATCCAATGCCTTCGGCCTCTTCGATATCTGCGCCAACGTGCATGAATGGTGCAGCGACTGGTACGACCCGAACTACTACGCGGTGTCACCGGAGCGTAACCCACGCGGACCGGAGAATGGGACGCGACGCGCGTCGCGGGGCGGTTCCTGGCGTCACCACATCAAGGTGACACGCTGCGCGGCCCGATCCAGCATTCCCCCTGAATTTCAATATGCCGACTATGGCTTTCGGGTCGCATGCGAAATTGAACCGCGGGAATGACGCCGCCGTTCGGGCGGTTGTCTGACGAGTTTCCCTTGTGGCGGGGCGGACTCTCTTTCCACAGGCTGAAGGCTCTCCAATGCCGGTAGGATGCCGGCGCTACTATTAAGGCTGGCCGATTTACAATCGTTCGTCCGACGATGGGCGGCTCTTCATGTTCCAACCAGACCTGCTTCAGCACAAACGGATTCTGATCACGGGTGGCGGCACCGGCTTGGGCAAAGCGACCGCGCAACGATTCCTGGAACTCGGCGCCACCGTGTACATCTGCGGACGTCGTCACGAGGTACTAGTCGCTACTGAAGCCGGGTTGCGCGAGAAAGCAGGAGGGTCTATCCACAGCCGGCCCTGCGATGTGCGCGATGCTGCGGCGGTCGAGGAAATGATCGAGACGATCTGGAAAGACGGACCGCTGGACGTGCTCATGAATAACGCAGCGGGGAATTTCCTCGCGCGCACGGAAGAGTTATCGGTGCGCGCGTTCGAATCCGTCATCGGCATCGTGTTGATGGGCACGCTGCATACAACTCTGGCCTGCGGGAGACGCTGGCTGCAGGGCGGGCATCGAGCAGTCGTCCTGAACATCACCACTACCTATACCACCACGGGATCCGCCTACGTGGTTCCCTCGGCGGTGTCCAAGGCCGGAGTGCAGGCCCTCACCCGCAGCCTGGCGGTCGAATGGGGCAACCGAGGCATTCGCATGAACGCTATCGCTCCCGGACCGGTGCCTACTGAAGGGGCTTTTTCCCGCCTGCTACCTCGCCCGGAACTTGAGCAACTGGCCAAGGAGCGCAACCCTCTCGGCCGCTTCGGTACTCTCGAAGAATTCGCCAATCTCGCCGCGTTTCTGGTCAGTGATGGATCGGGGTACATCAACGGCGAGGTGGTCACCATGGATGGAGGCGAATGGCTGCAAGGTGCAGGCGAATTCACGGCACTAGGGCGAATGCTGAAGGAAGACGAGTGGCAGGGGATGAGACCGAAGAAATCTTCAAAATAGGCGGGAACATGTGTCGACGAAGCAATCGGCACCGGCTGCGCTATCGCTCGGACGCATCCCGGATTCAGTTGCTGCTCGCTGAGTTCTGATTGTCGAAATGCAATCGGACTAAGCGCCGAAAGGCCGTTCCTTCTACTTCACTCTCTCCGGCATGATCAGCCACTTCAGCGCCATGTTCACCAGGCTGAGCACGATGGTACCCCAGAAAGCCGCGCCAAACGTATCCACGCGAAAACCGGGCACGATCGCGGAGGCTAACATGATCATGAGAGCATTGATGACGAGCCAAAAGATGCCGAACGTAAGCAGGGTTAAGGGAAATGTGACGATCTTGAGGAAAAGCCCGACCGTGGCATTGATGAAGCCGATCACGACTGCGGCGATCAGGGCCGCCAACGGTCCGCTGACGGTGAATCCGGGAACGAGCCGAGAAACAATCCAGATCGCCAACGCACTCAACACCCAGTGAAGCAGCACTTTCATAGAGCCCCCAGGCGGCGATGAACTGCACCGAGACTATAGAGCCACGCGACCCGCTAGAGCAACCAGGTTTTGCCGAGGCAGGAGAGCCGGGCAGTCTCCTGACCAGGCCGAGGGCCATCCCATAAAATCATGCCGTGGCTCACAAAACGAATGCCGTTCGCTTGCTCGACCAGCTTGGGATTCAATACGAGTTGCGCGAATATGAAGTTGACCCGAATGATTTGGCGGCCGAGACGATCGCGACCAAAATCGGCCTGCCCGCTGAGCAAGTCTTCAAAACCCTGGTGGCACGCGGGGATCGTTCCGGAATTTGCATGGTCGTAATTCCAGGAAACGCTGAACTGAACTTGAAAGCTTTGGCCGCAGCCGCCGGCGATCGGAAAATCCAACTTGTTCCGGTGAAAGAGCTGCAATCCCTGACGGGCTACATTCGCGGCGGCGTGACGGCTCTGGCGGGCAAGAAGGACTATCCGGTTTATGTGGATGAAAGCGTCGAGTTATTCGATACCATCTCTATTTCTGCCGGAATTCGGGGGATGCAGATTTTGCTTGCTCCCAGCGATTACTTGAAGGCTACGAAGGGGATGATCGCCCAATTAGCCCACCCAAAGTAACTCGGGCGGCGCTTACCCTGCCCACTGGGTGGCTAAGCGGCGGAACTAGCTTTTCTTGACTTGTGGGAATTCTGCGATCACTTCGCTAGTTCCAACGATCTTCTCATTAAACGCCGGAAGATCTGCGGCGGGTATCCACTACTCGCGATGCATTCGGTCGCCGACTTGGTGCAATGAATGCTGGCCAAGAAATTCGCTGTCCATCTGAAATCGCAATACGTATCCCGCGTAACCCGATTGCGGATCGTTGGTGTTCCAGTCTCGGGCGATCTGCGTTGCGTAATCACCATTAAGCACCGGGTAGAAGTTGGGCTGGTCCGGTAGTCGAGGCGGGATGGCTCGGAACCCGCTAGCTCGAATGAGATCGAGCTCAGCCTGACCAACCGGGCGGAACAATGTGGTGACGGCTTGCATCCCCTCAGGACTTGCCGACTGCCGCATTCGCTTCCAGTTTCTCGAATACATCCTGGGCCCGGCGCACGGCCTCCTGCACGTTGTCGCATATGTTGTCCTTCCCGATCAACTCTTCCACCTCGGCTTCGTGCAGAAGCTCAGCCGGCTGTTGTCGCGCGCCGCATAAAATCAAGGTCCGTCCGGTCGCTTGCAGTGCACGAGCAACTTCTTCGATGGCGAACAGTCCGGTCGCATCCAGCGCGGTCATGTTGCGCAAACGCAGGATCACAACCGGCGGCAGCCTATGCATGTTCTCGGTCACCAGCGACAGCTTGTCAGTTGCGCCGAAGAGAAATGGACCGTGAATGCGGAAAATGGTCACGTAGTATGGAATGTCTTTGTCCTGCAGGATGTGCACTCGCCCATCCTCGATGTAATCGTCGGTTACCTGGGACACCGTGGTCGTACTCGCCACCCGGCTGATGAAGAGCAGCGCAGCCAGGATCATGCCAGCTTCCACTGCAACCGTCAGGTCGGCGAAAACCGTCAGGGCAAAAGTCACGAGCCAGACGCTGATATCCGTCTTCGTGAGCTTCAGCAACTGCGGAATCTCCCGCCATTCACCCATGTTGTAGGAGACGATCATCAGGATTCCCGCCAGCACCGCCATGGGCACATAGCTGACCAGGCGGGACGCAAATAACAGCACGCATAGAAGCGTGAGGGCGTGAATCATGCCCGCGACCGGCGACTGGGCGCCGGAACGAATGTTGGTCGCTGTGCGCGCGATCGCACCGGTAGCCGGCAAACCTCCGAACATGGGAGACGCGATATTGGCTACGCCCTGAGCCATCAGCTCGACATTGGGGTTGTGGTGGTCGTTACTCATACGGTCGGAAACCACGGCTGACATCAACGACTCAATCGCGCCCAACATGGCAACCGTCAAGGCGGGGCCGAGCAACCCATGAATCAAGCTCGGATGAAATTTTGGGATCTGCAAGTGAGGAAGGCCGCTCGGAATGCCACCGAACCGTGTGCCAATCGTCTCCACCGGCAGCTTGAAGAAATAGACTGCGGCGGTGCCCAACGCCAGTACGACGATCGCACCCGGGATCTTGCTGGAAAAAGCACGGCAGACGATCATGATGACCACGGTAGCCACCGCCAGCACGGCAGCCGCATAGTTCAGCGTCTTGAAGTGCGTCGCGAATGTTTCCATGCGCAGCCAAAAGACACCTGGTACCGCATCAAGCCGCAGCCCAAAGAAGTCTTTCACCTGGGTGCTGGCGATCAGGATCGCGATGCCGTTTGTGAACCCAATCACAATGGGACGAGGTATGAACTTGATGGCGGAGCCCATCCCCGCGAGGCCCATCGCCACGAGCGCAGCACCCGCCATCACCGTGCACATGAAGAGGCCATCGACGCCGTGCGCGGCGACGATGCCTGCCACCACGACCACGAACGCTCCCGTCGGACCGCCAATCTGCGTCTTCGAGCCGCCCAACGCAGAAATGAGAAAGCCGGTTACGATCGCGCAGTAAATCCCTGCTTGCGGGGACAGACCAGAGGCGATCGAAAAAGCCATGGCGAGCGGCAGCGCGACCAGGCCCACAGTGATGCCAGCCACAAGGTCGTGCGTGAATTTGTTCAGGCTATATCCGCGAAGGCACAGGATAGACTTTGGGAGCCATCGCTCTTCAAGGAAAGCAATCTCCATTCCATCATTATGAGTCCAATCCGCGCAAATGGGGATTAGAATCTAAACACAAGGGGACCTTTGTGGTTCCAAACTGCGCCCAACCGTTGTTGAGCAAGGGCTGCACCATGGGACTAGACTCAAGGTAACTTCGCGAAACCAGCGCCACCGCCGCATACTAAAACCGTGGACTTACAGGGAATTCTGTCTGACTTCTTCCGCCCAGTGGCCTTGGGAACGGGCGCAGCACTGTTGGTGATCCTGATCGTGGGGTTGCGCCTGCCACGTCGCGCCAAGATGGCATTGCGGTCTCTCCGCCGCAACTAACGGCCGCGCAGCGCGGGACCGCACTGAAAAGCGTTGAGCCGACGTCCGGACTTGCGAAACCTAGGACACTACGCCCCGCCATTTGACTGTCTTCCGCGCCGCGTGAGATAGTGACTCGCTTCGCAATATTCTGCGCCAGGCTGTTGCCACGAAAACACCTGGAGTTGCTGCCGAATGGTCCGACTGATTCCCAAAGACACAACGTTTTTCGAAATGTTCTCCGCGATGGCCAACAACCTGATCGCGGGTGCTCGCGTAATGGTGGATCTGTTCGCAGACTATCGCGACGTAGAAATGAAGGTCCAGGAAATACGCCGGATCGAACATGTGGGTGATGAGATGACTCACTCGATCATGCGCAAACTCAACCAAACCTTCATTACGCCTTTTGACCGGGAAGACCTCCACAAGTTGGCGTCATCGCTGGACGATGTCCTCGACTTCCTCAACGCTTCCGGCGCCCGTATCATCATGTACCGCGTGACAAATCCACCGCCGGAGGCGGGGCAGATCGCGCGGTTGATTCTGGCGCAGTGCCAGGAATTAGCGAAGGCAGTTTCGCTCCTGCAGAAGAACGGGGACGTGCTGGGGCACTGCGTTGAAATCAACCGGCTGGAAAATGAAGCTGACCTGGTTTCGCGCGCGGCGATTGCCCGGCTTTTTGATCAGGAAAAGGATCCCATTACCCTGATCAAGATCAAAGAGCTTATCGAATTCCTGGAAACGGCCACCGATCGGGCGGAAGACGTTGCTGACGTACTCGAAACCGTGGTTCTGAAGAACGCCTGAGCGCTTGCACTCCAAAATACAGGGACCTGACGGTGACATCGAACCTTCTCCTGCTCATCATCACCGTAGTGACAGCGCTGATCTTTGATTTCCTGAACGGCTTTCACGACGCGGCCAACAGCATAGCGACGGTGGTATCGACACGAGTGCTGTCGCCCAAACTGGCAGTGCTATGGGCGGCATTTTTCAATTTCGTGGCGGCCTTCTTCCTGGGCACAGCGGTCGCAAAAACCATCGGCGGCGGCATGATCCGGATCGATTCGGTTACGCAGTACGTCGTCATCTCCGGCCTCATCGGCGCCATCGCATGGGATTTGCTGACCTGGTGGTGGGGTTTGCCAACGTCCTCGTCACACGCCCTCATCGGCGGATACGCCGGCGCCGCGGTGATGCGTTCCGGCATTCACGTGATTATTCCCGCGGGCTGGTACAAGACCCTGATCTTTATCGTGGTGGCACCGATCATGGGGCTGGTGTTGGGATTCACGTTCATGGTTGCGGTTTTCTGGCTCTTGCGCGACAAACCTCCCCGGCGCATCGATGCCTGGTTCCGCAGGTTACAGCTGGTGTCGGCAGCGTTCTACAGCCTTGGGCACGGCGGCAATGACGCGCAAAAGACCATGGGCATTGTCGCCAGTGCGTTGTATGGGGCGAAGTTTATGACAGCCGCCGAACTCTCTGGAAGTTGGGGGCATTTTCGCTGGCCCATCATTCTGGCAGCCCACACCGCCATTGCCCTGGGCACATATTTTGGCGGATGGAGAATCGTTCACACCATGGGCTCGCGCATCACGAAGTTGAAGCCGGTGGGCGGCTTCTGTGCGGAGACCGCCGGCGCGATCACATTGTTCGCGACTGCTCTCGCCGGCATACCCGTGAGCACCACGCACACCATCACGGGCGCGATTGTAGGAGTGGGTGCAACCAACCGATTGTCGGCGGTGCGCTGGGGGGTCGCACGCCGAATTGTGTGGGCCTGGGTTCTCACAATTCCTGCATCGGGGCTGGTGGCTGCCGCTACCTTCGCCATCGTCCGCTGGATTCATCCAGGGGCGTAGCTCGCCCGGCGATCGGCCTACCGATCCCAAACCGCACTACCGAAGCCAGCTTTGCGTGCTGATTCCTGCATGTTCTCAAGATTTTTCTGGAACCCGTCCAATTGCTCCTGCAGGCGTTGCACTTCTTTCTGTTTGTCGGCCTGGACCTTGTTAGATTCCACGCCATTGCGATAGCGATTTGCTTCCACGAAGCGAATCGAATCCTGCAGCTTCTCGATGTGGCTCTTCAGATCCGCCACCACACTCTTCTGTTGCTGAATCGCGGCCTTCCACTGCTCCGCCGTTTTCATCACGGCGCCTGCATCGGGGGCAGCAGCAGAGGCATCATGAGCTCCATCGACGCCCGATGAATTCCCACCGAACCGGGAAATCCGGCGACTCTTGCGGGTGCTCAGGGATGTCTTCGTTGGTAACGACTTTCTTCGAAGCACCGTTCTTAGGTTGTTGCCTCTGGCGTTGCCTGCGCGCCAAATCGCCCAGCGATGTATTCTCGGGAGATTGAGCGTAGCTCCCTGCAACCAGGGAGAGGACCAAACTGGACGACAAGACGATGATCGGCAAAGGGACGCTCGATAGCAGATGCCGAAGACGCATAGACTCCCTCTTGTGCTGGCAAGCCAGCACAAAACACGGCCTCAAGATGATATGTCGAGCTGGGAACGCCGAAGTTACGTTCGTTCAAGGCCGCATAGCAGAAACTTGGCTTCGGGCCAAACCGAGCGGGGCAGGACGCGATTCCCTCAGAGTTCGCAGACGACTAGTCCTTTCACATTATTGATTGTTTCCCTTTACCTCGTTAAAGTTCCGCGCACTCCTCGTGGGGAACTCCCGTTTTCTGATCTGTGGAGGGTGGGGTGTCGGTCAAATCTTTGCTTGTCGCTTTTCTGCTTTTCTCCGCTTCAGTATTTGCACAGAGCAACTACGCCGTCCTGGTGGGCAGCGTTTCTGACCCTCAGCATCACCCGATTTCAGGAGCAGAGGTACGCCTCACAGCTGCCAGCACGCTCGCCGAGCGGCGTGTGGTTAGCAACCCTCAGGGCTTTTTCGAGATTCCGGGTCTGCTGCCCGACCAATATTCCATGAAAGTCACGGCGGCGGGATTCGCCGAGCGGACTGAGACTTTACATCTTGAAGTCGGACAAAAACTCACGGTTAATGTCGGCTTGGTCCTGCCTGCAGTTGCACAGACAATCGAAGTCGCCGACCTTCCGGAGAGCCTACACACGACCGATGCGGCGGTGGGAGAAGTGATTGAACCGGCAGCCATCAAGGAGCTGCCGTTGAACGGTCGGATGCTGATCGACCTCGTCCTGACGGTCCCGGGCGCTCACCTCAGTCACGGAGCGCAGACCGGCGACATGAATCCGTTGTACTGGCGGCCGGGCCAGCGTTCGGCGGTGAGCATCGGCGGCAACCGGCCGAATGCCAACTACTTCCTGCTCGACGGCACGACCGACACCGATCCCACCTTTAATACATTGAATCTGAGCCCATCCCCCGATGCTGTGCGTGAGTTCCGGGTGCAAACGGGAAGCTACTCCGCGGAAATGGGCGGGGCCGGCGGTGGACAAGTCAACCTTGTGACCCGGTCCGGGTCGAATGAATACCACGGCACGGTCTACGAATTCCTGCGCAACGGCGCCATGGACGCGCATTCGTTCAACCAGATGGGGAACAATCATCTCGTCCAGAACAATTTCGGGGCTTCCTTTGGCGGCCCGATTATTCGCAACCGAACCTTCTTCTTCGTGAACTACGAAGGCTTCCGCCATGCCATGGCGGACACGATGGTGGCGACCGTTCCCACCCCAGAAGAAATCTCTGGTGACTTCAGCATGAGCGGGGCAACCATCTACAACCCGTTCAGCGCACACCCCAATCCGACTTACGATCCGACCAAGCCGATCAGCAAGACCAACCCCCAAATCATTCGTGACCCATTTCCAGGCAACGTCATTCCGGCGGACGCCGTGAACCCCAGCACAGGCTCGCCGTTGATTAACCCGGCAGCGCAGCAATTCATGATGAATTACGTACCCATGCCGAATGCTGGAATGGGCATGGGCATGGGGGCTATCGGTTGCGGAATGACGATGATGGGATCGCCAACCCTGGTCGGAGCGGGAACCGATTGCAACAACTATCTGGATGTTCGCAACGAACTCCACATCACCAATCAAGCCACGGTGCGCATCGACCAGATGTTCGCACGCGGTGACAGCGTGACAGCTCGCTACTCACTGGGCGCAGAGAACGGATTCATGCCCAGCAGCGGAAGCTCGTTCGTCACGCAGAATCTGCCCGGATTCGGCGTGTTCCACGACAATTTCTCTCAACAGGGAAGCATCGCCTGGAATCACATCATCAATCCCCGCATGGTGAATACGGCCGCGATCACCATTTCGCGACTGGCGATGTCGCGGTGGGAAGAAAACTCCAACAAAAATGACATTGTGACTCAACTGGGAATCCAGGGTGTGGGATACGGAGGTCCCGGCGCATGGGGCGCGCCTTTCTTCAACGTGCAAGGCTACACCGGCATGGGCGATAACTACGCCGCGACTCCCATGAAGGCCTGGGACACGATCATCGAAGGCCGCGATCAGCTGAGCTGGCAGCACGGACGGCACAGTTTGAGGTTTGGAGGCAGCTACCGCCGTTACATTTGGCCGATGTGGGGATTCTTCCAGAATCGCGGCTATTATCAGTTCACCAGCGGCTTCACCACCCAAACGGCCACCAACGATGGCACCGGGTCGGCGCTTGCGAGTTTCCTTTTAGGCCTACCGGCTGTAAAACAGCGCCAGGCAGGCATCCCGCAAATGCAACTTCGTCAGTGGTACGCCGACGGATTCGTGCAAGATAGCTTTCAGGTCACCCATACAACCACCGTCGAAATGGGTCTACGGTACGAGTACATGGACCCGCTGGTCGACATCGCTTATACCAACTCGAACCTCACCTTTCAGGACGGGGTTCCCTCCGTGTTCATCGGAGGGCAAAACGGTTATCCGAGAGGACTCAAATATCCCAATCCACGCAACGTGGCACCACGCTTCGGTATTTCGCAAGCGATTCCCAATCGCGGCCTTGTGCTCCATGGAGCGTTTGGGATTTTCTACACCCCGGTGGACATGAACACCTGGTGCAACCAGCGCCACAATGTCCCTTACGTCTTTCCGGAGACACAACAAAGCGATAACTTTGTTCCGTCAGCTGGCATCATCAGCAACAATTTCAACTTCGCCCCACCGGTACTGGGGCAAACAACGGTAAGCTTCACTGCCCTGGATCCGCACGCTCCCTCGCAATACATCGAGCAATGGAGCGGGTCCGTCGAAAGGAGTTTTGGTACAAGCACGACGCTCGAGTTGGGATACCTCGGCGCCCATGGCGTGCATCTGCAACGAGCTCATCTGATCAACAATGCGCCGCCAGGTCCGGGGCCGATCGGTCCGCGCCGTCCCTTCAAAACCATCAGCTTCGTTCCGAACACCGAGTTACCTCCGGACGTCACCGTAGTCAACCCCACCTTTCCGGTCAGCACCATCAATCTGTTGGAAAATACGGCACGGGGTTGGTATGACGCGGGTTACATCAACGTCCGCCGCCGCTATACAAAAGGTTTCAGCCTGCTGGCGAATTACACCTGGTCGAAGAACCTGAGTGATGCGCCTGACTTCCGCTCTCCGATGTTCGAAGCGTCAATTCCACAAAATAACAACGATCTCGCAGCGGAGAAGGGACCCGCTTGTGACGTACGTCATCGTTTCGCGCTTAGTGCTGTCTACGACATCCCCCGATGGGGGCGTTCCGGCGTGACAGACGCGATCACCAGAAACTGGCACTTCTCGACTGTGTACCAGGTGCAGACCGGCTTCCCCTATACGATTTCAGTTTTCGGCGACACCGCAAATTCGGGAACCGTGCTCGGCGAGAATCCGATTCGCGCCAACGCGACCGGCAAACCGGAATTTGGTTCGGGAACACAAACGGTCACTCGGTGGTTTAACACCGCAGCCTTTGTAGCGCCGCCCGCTTTCACATTTGGCAACGTGGGCCGGAATTCGATCTACGGGCCGGGAGCACAGACACTCGACTTCGCCGTCATTCGCGATTTCGGCATCACGGAGCGAATGAAGTTTCAGTTCCGGGGAGAATTTTTCAACGGCCTGAATCACACAAATCTGGGCACGCCGGACCGCTTCGTGAACACTCCGCAATTTGGCACCATCACGGAAACCACCACGCCCGGCAGGGAGATCCAGTTGAGCGCGAGGCTGTCCTTCTAACGAGTTCTCGTGCGTTTTCTACGAGTCTTACCGGTCCGTGGCTGCCCGGCCACAGCGTGTATCGCAAGCCACGCGCTGATTTGGCGCAGGCGGACGTAAGCTCCTTCGAATCAATCAGTCTCCCGATGGCACCCCTCATGCCATTCCTTTCTGCGACTGGGAAAACCAGCACGGGAGGCCACCATGGCAAACTTTACGCAACTTCACTTAGGGAACAAAACACCACAGGAAAATTCACAGAAGCCGCAGGACAAGCCTTCGCTATCTAAAGAGAAAGCGCTTTTTGGCGCCGGCCTGCTCGCAGTGACGGTTTTGTCGGGAGTTCTGTTCCTGATCACCAATGGCTGCTCAAAGGGGCCCACGAAGGGCGCGCCCGCGATTTCTACGAACCAGGATGTTGTAACTCCGCAGGCTCCGATGAACTCTGCGATGGTGTCGCCGCCGCCCGCACAGCCGGTCAAGCCTGTGCACAAAAGGGTGCAAAGGAAAGCGCCCACCGCAACTTACTCGGATCCGATTAACGGCATCACTTTCCGCTACCCCAAGAGCTACGTCCTGAAAACGGGCGATGAGCCCAACCTCGACCTAGCAGGCATGGGGCCGGTGAAAGTCAACTTCGTGCAACCTGGCGGAATGACGGTCGCTGCCATCGAACTTCCGCACAATGCTTATCCGGGAACAGACTTTAGCTCCGCATTCTTCAGCGTGAGCGTGAACCGGGATTTGTCCGCAACCGAATGCGAGCAGTTCGCGTTCCCGCAGAGCGCGCATTCCGAGACTGAACCCGTTGCGCCGGCAAAGGCCAAGGTCGCCGGAACTGAGTTCGCAATGACGGAGGACGTGGGCGGCGGCGAGAATAATGATCCTCGCACACGGTACTATCATCGCTTCGAGAACGGAAACTGCTACGAATTCGGCATGGGATTAGGCACGACCGACGCATCCATGGCTGGTCTCAAACCAGTGAATCGTGAACAGGTATTCCGCAAACTGGAGCAGATACTGGCCACAGTGAAACTCCAACCTGGAATCGTTCCGGAAGTGGCAAACGGCACGCAGGCGCATCCTGTGGTGGAGGGCGGGAAGGAGTAGTCGGACCGCCGCAAGCCGGGACCGACCACTCACGGGCCACGCAGCAATGCGTGGCCTTTTTCTTTTCGAAGTCGCAACCCTCGGTGTGTCGGCCCTGTCAATCATTTCGCTTGGACGCTAGTGTCTGGTCTTGACGCAGTACTAAAGAGTTCCACATTGTGACGCGTTCGTTTGACTCATTGCATCGAATCCAAAGAGGAGGAGCATTATGTACGTCATTACCGGAGCAAGCGGCCATACTGGAGCCGTCGCTGCCAAAACTCTTCTCGCCCGCGGTCATTCGGTTCGAGTAATCGGACGCAATGCCGAACGCTTAAGGCCGTTAACATCCCACGGCGCCGAGCCGTTTCTGTGCGACCTTACAGACGCAGCCAGGCTGACCCAGGCCTACCAAGGCGCACAGGCCGTATACACTCTCATCCCGCCCGATATAAAGAGCGATCACTATCGAGCCTTCCAGGATCGGGTCAGCGATGCAATCGCTACCGCCGTAGCAGGCGCGAAGGTGAAGTTCGTCGTTTCGCTGAGCAGCATTGGAGCCGACAAGCCGGACAAGACCGGCCCGGTGGTCGGACTACATAACCTTGAGGAAAAACTAAATCGGATCGAAGGAGTGAATGTACTGCACTTACGTGCCGGCTACTTCATGGAAAATACTCTCGCACAGATCGGCCCCATCCGCACGATGGGCGCCGGTATTGGACCTCTTCGTCCTGAGTTGAAGCCGCCTATGATTGCCACCCGCGATGTCGGGAGTGCGGCCGCCGAAGCGCTTGTCCAACTGGATTTCAAGGGCAAACAGACCCGTGAATTGCTGGGCCAGCGTGATCTGACCATGCCTGAAGCTCTCACCATCATCGGCAAAGCAATCGGCAAGCCGGGCCTTGGTTACAAGCGGGCGTCCGATGAGCAATTTTTGGCGGCTCTAGTGCAAATCGGGTTCTCACAGGACGTGGCCAGGCTCATTTTGGAGATGGCCCACGCGTTGAATACCGGACACATGATTGCGTTGGAGACGCGCTCTGCGCGCAATACTACCCCGACTAAGTTCGAAACTTTTGTTGAAGAGGAATTTGTTCCCGCGTTCAAGCAAGCTGCCGCAGCGTAAGCAAAGCTTCACTGCATGGAAAAGCCGCAGGGATCTGCGGCTTTGTCCACGCGCTGCATCTTGAGTCCAACCTACTTGTCGTTGTGTTTGTCGCGGGCGATGCTGCGGCTGATGCGGTTCTGCTGGCGGTTGATGCCTCTCTGCTCCGCCTTGGTCAGATGGCCATTATGCTTTGCCATGTCAGCCCGTTCCCGTTTTTCGACGGCGGCTTCACGCTTCTCAAGGTGAGCGGCTTCCTTCGGATTCAGGGAACCGTTGCTGATGCCCTTGGCGATGCGCTGCTGCTGCCTGCCTTCGCGGCGGTTCACCTGGTTCACACGCGGATGGCCGGGATCGGCCACGCCCGGTCCGGCGCCTGAGGTAGTTGTGCTGGTTGCGGTTTGAGCAATGGCGGAACCCGCAAACAGCAGTCCCCCCACCGCCAGGACTATGAGCGGATTGGTTGTTTTCTTCATGTCCGTTGAAACCCTCGGGGATGAGATTAGTTGCTGTTGCTTTTTGGGGCGAGGTTACGAAAGTGAAGAGGCGGAGGTTACTAAGATGACTTAGAGGCTGGTATTTCCACGAAATACCGGTGGATTACTTTAAGATTATGGTGCTAGGGCACTTAGGGTGTTTCAGGCCTCGCACTACCCACAGCCGCTGAAATGAAGTTGGAAAATTAAAACAGCCAAAGTCAAGGTCGGCGGGCGAGAGCGCCCGCCCCACACAAAGGCTTAGTACTGGCCGTAACGGCCTTTCACCGAATCCAGTAGTTTTTGCGAATCATATCCGACGCCATCTTTGAATACGATCTCTACGTTCTCCACATCCTTAATATGGGTTGACGGGTCCCCCTTCATCACAACGAGATCGGCATTCTTGCCGACGGCGATCGTGCCGATCTGATCCTGGCGGCCGAGATAGGTTGCCCCGTTCAAGGTGGCAATTTTGATCGCCTCTACAGGGGAGAAGCCTGCCTCCACCAGCAATTCGACCTCGCGCTGGTCGCCGAATCCAGCCACAACACCTCCGTTACCCGTCGGGTCGGGACCTGCGATCAGCAATCCACCGGCGGCCGCGAAGGCGTGCTCCAGTTGCATGTCACGCTTCAGCATGGCCGTCCAATCGGTTTTCGATGGCGGCAACGAAGACGGACGCTCGCGGTTAAAAAAATACGCCTCGCGTGCCGGCGGGGACATCGCGTCCAGCATTTGTTGCCGCAACGGAGGACGAGGGTGCACTCCGTCGGCTTCAAAGACACCGCCGCTCTCAAACACCGGGAGGGTCGACGTGATTGCCACATGGTGCTTAATTAACGTGTCGAACAAGTCTTTGGCCTCGGCACTGTCCGGGGTCATGCGTTGCAAGGTGGGGGTTCCTTCGCCGTCGGAGCAAACATCCGGCTTTTTGTCCGGATCGAGTTGTGTGTTCACGAAGAAGCCGTGCTCCAGGTCGTCAATCCCCAACTCTGCTGCCTCTTTATATGTAACAGCACACAGATGTCCCGTAACCTTGATGTTCCGCTTGTGAGCCTCATCGATGGCTGCTTTCAGTTCCGCACGCGTGATGTTCATATAGGCCTTGAAGGAGGTGACCCCGCGGTCGGCCCAGTAGTCCACGAATTGCCGCGCCTCGTCGGGTCCGCTGAGGTGATGCATCTGGATGAAGTAGCTGTCAGCGCCTTCCAGGTATGGCCCGGTGACGTCGATATGCGGCCCCACCAGGTGACCCACATCAATCTCATGCTTGAGGTTGAGATCAGAGTAAGTCTCCACGCTCCCGGTCGTGCGCATGGTGGTCACTCCGCAGGCTAGATAGAGGCGTGGCGCAGAAAATGTCATCTGCGGGACCAGCAGCGGCTGCTCATCGTTCCACCGGCTATCCACGTTCGGGCGGGCAACATAGAAGAGGTGGTTGTGCATGCCCACGATGCCCGGCATGATCGTGTAACCGCGCAGGTTTAGGATGGTCACACCCTCGGCGGCGGCCGTGTCAGTGCCGGCCTGAACAGCTGTAATCTTTCCACCTTCGACGATAACGTTCTGGTCTTCGATAGCCGGTCGGCCAGTCCCATCGATAATCCGCACGTGTTCCAACACGACCCGGGGAGCCTGAACCTTGACGTACTTCTGCACCTCTTTTGACAGGGACGGTGGCTGCTGAGCACACAACGTAAGAGAGAACAGAACGGTTACCGCAAGGTGTAAAGTTGAGCGCATGCACTCTCCAGGAAAAGGCGCGCCCATTGTAGCGTGGCGCAAACATATCCGCGCCTGGCCTTTGATCTTCTTTTGAAGTCCTATCCTAAAATACCCGCTCCATAGACCTGCGGGCTTACGGCGTGCGCTATACTCGGGCCCAGAAAGTCGATCCCTCTTCCAAATGGAGCCCGGTCGATGCCAAACCCTGATCGCGAGCGACGGGAACATATCCGATTCAAGGTGAAGGTACCCATCGAACTGTATATAGAAGGAGACGACTCTCCCGTGCGCGGGGCAACTTCGGACCTCAGCCTCGGCGGGTGCTATATGGAGACCATCTTCCCGCTTCCCATCGGAACCAATCTGGAACTGAAGCTGCAACTGGAAGACACGCTGCTGGTGTTAGGCACCGTTGTGACCTGCGATCCGCAGGTCGGACACGGAATCCGTTTTTCCCGCATGCTGCCCGAAGACATTGAGCAATTGCGCATTTACCTGGAAACCGCCGAGAAGCACGAACCATGACGAACCTGCCCTTCAAGATATCCACGCTCGCAATCGTGCTTGTGATGACAACGGGGGCGGCACTTTCACAGGAAGCCGCCTCGAAAGCCAAGCCGCAAGACTGGATCCAGTTGTTCAACGGACGGAACCTGGATGGCTGGACGGTCAAGATCGCGAAACACAAACTGAACGATAATTTCGGCAACACTTTTCGCGTCGAGAATGGCCTTCTGAAGGTTTCGTACGATCACTATGACAAGCTGGATGGACAGTTTGGCCATCTTTTCTACAAGGACAGGTTTTCTTACTACCTGGTCGCGGTGGAGTATCGCTTTGTCGGCGAGCAGGCCAAGGGAGCGCCCGACTGGGCGTATCGCAACAACGGCATCATGATCCATTCGCAGTCGCCCGAAAGCATGGGGCTGGATCAGGATTTCCCCACCTCGATCGAAGTGCAACTTCTGGGTGGCGACCGCACGCACGATCGTCCGAACGGAAACGTGTGCACGCCGGGAACGAACATTGTGATCGGTGGTGAACTCTTCACACCCCATTGCTACCACCTGGCGGCCAAGACCTATCACGGCGACCAGTGGGTGAGGGTGGTCGCGGAAGTGCTAGGCTCGGAGCGCATCACGCATTACGTGGAAGGTGCCCCGGTGCTGACCTACTCGAAACCGCAGTTGGGCGGAGAAGCGATGAGTCCGGAGTTCGAGAAACGGGCGGGAGAAATCCTTAGCGAGGGCTACATTGCCCTTCAGGCAGAAAGCGCTCCAACCGAGTTTCGCAAGGTGGAACTGCTCAACCTTGTCGGCTGCATGGACAAGAAGGCTTCAAACTTCAAACCCCACTTTCTAAAAGCCGACAACGCCTCTTGCAAGTACTAGGGGCTGAGGCGGGCGCCGTCATTGGTGTGTCGCAGTGAGCCGTACGATATTTGAATAGGCGGACGTGCCTTCGTTGTTCACTGCACGCACACGGTAGGACACGCTCTGTCCGGCTCGATAGGAAGCGTCGGTGTAGGTGGATGCCGTTGCCGCAAGTTGGGTAACCTTCTCCCACGGTACCGTGCCGCTCTTACTGTCCTTCCGGCGTTCGACGATGATTCCTGTGGGACCGCAGCAAAGCACAACGAGAGCGACAGACGGACGCGGCACGACGTGAGAAATCGGACCATGACTCATCCCTCCTCGAGTTCCGAAGTCGACAGCACTATTCAAAAACGAGAACAACAGGTCGGCACGGCGGAATGCGTACGATACACCTTCGCAGATTCGTTGTCAGTAATAAGCCCCGGCAAGCATCCGTTCTCACCCCATGGGGAAAGTCCTCGACGGAGCCATGTGCGAGAGTTGACGGCGCTTCTGTTTCGCCGTAAAGTTTCGCGTCTCAGAGAACAATCAATTCTGTTAAGAGGCCCGTCATGCCGGAACTCGCTCTCCTTGGCGGCGAGAAGTCGAAGAGCCGGGGACCCGCACGCTCGAGTTTGAGCAAGCCTTCGCGGCGTATCACGGAGCGAAACATGGCATCGCTGTCACCAATGGCACGGCCGCGGATCGAAGTGGTGATGGCCGCTTTCGGCATCGGACCTGGCGACGAGGTCATCATCCCGGATTTCACTTTTGTGGCGACGGCCAGCGCAGTCCTGTTCGCAGGCGCAATGCCGGTCATGGCCGATGTGAGTGCGGACACACACAGCATCGATCCGCTGCTCGCGGAGGCAGCAATCACGCCTCGTACGAAAGCGATCATCGCAGTGCGTATGGGCGGCCATTCCGCGGATCTCGACCGCCTCGGAGAGAATGCCGCGAAACACAAGTTGGCCCTGGTGGAAGACAGCTCGCATGCGCACAGCACCGAGTGGCGCAACCGTAGGATTGGAACGTTTGGAAGTGCGAGCGCCTTTACCTTCCAGTCCAGCAAGCTCATGACCGCAGGTGAGGGCGGGATCATCATCACTAGTGATGATCAGGTGGAGCGCATAGCGCGTTCCGTGCACGATTGCGGCCGCATGCCGCGCGAGTGGTTTTATAGTCATTACATGTACGGGTCAAACTACCGGTTGAGCGAGTGGCAGGGTGCGGTCCTCCACCCGGCTTGATCAGCAAACGCAGCACCGTCATCGCAATGCGAGGTTGCTCGATGAGTTACTCGGTAAGACATGCACGAGATTGCCGAGGCGCTCACCAAGATCCAGAGGAACGCCACTCAACTGAAGAACGTCCGGGTTGCAGTGGGACGGAGCTAGCCGTCTGCCAAATGCCGACGGCGCCCACAATATGCCCTATAGCAGGAGAGTCAAGCAAACAGAGATGACACCTGGGGCACCGGGATTCGAGTCTCGAGCACGAAAGAAGCCGTAGCATTGTTCGGGGTTCGCTCACGATCACACGGGACGAACCAAACCGCGCTGTGTGGCTTCGGTATTGCGCACCAGCAGCAGAACCAGAATCATGGCCACAAACGGAACCAGCCCCGCCACAAGGACAATGGGATCGAAGGAATGTCCCGCCATCGCGCTGCGCGCGTCAGAAAAGTGGCCGATCAGTTTAAAGGCGACAATCGTACCCAATCCTGCTGCGGTTCCACTCAATCCACTCACCGTGGCTACCGATTCGCTATGAAACAGGTCGGAAGGGAACACATTCGCCATGGTTGAGAACGCTGCATAGGAGAAGGTGGCCAGCGCGAACAGCAGAGCGATCAGATAAAGGTTCGTCGTCAAGACAGTGGGCATCAGCAAGGTTACGCCAATACCGCCGAAGACCACGACGGCTTTCCGCGCCCGGCCCAGGGGCCATCCACGCTTGATCAGGTAGCCGGAGATCCAACCACCGAAGAAGTTCCCGAGATCCGCGGCCAGAAATGGAATCCAGATCGCGATCAGACCCGTCCTCAACTCAATGCCCTTGGCAACCAGATAGATTGGGAACCAGTCAGTAACGAAGAACCAGACCGGATCAGTCAGGCCCTTGGCGACAATTGTTGCCCAGGTTTGTGGCAACGTCAGAAGCACACGCCAATGCAGCGGCGCTCGCTCGATCGTGGGCGCATGCGCTTCTTCTTTGTCGGCCAGTATCATCTGGCGCTCGGCTTCGCTAATGCGGGGATGAGATTCCGGCGGATGGTACATCCGACGCCAGACGATGAGCCAGAAAAAGCCCAGCGTTCCCGGAATCGCGAAGGCAGGACGCCAACCCCATCGAAAATAAATCGCAGGTATGAGCCATGTGGCCACCGCGCCACCGATGGAGGAACCGCTGTCGAACAGAGCCGTGGCGAGACCCCGCTCGCGCCTGGGGAACCATTCCGAGACGGCCTTGGTTGCGGCCGGCCAGTTGCCCGATTCCCCGGCGCCCAGCAAGAATCGGAACCCAGCGAAGCTATAGAACCCTCGAGCGAGGGAAGTCAGCATGGAGACGACCGAGTAGAAAATGACGGTAAGGGACAGGCCACGCCTGGTACCAATACGGTCCATGAATCGTCCGAACACGGTCTGTCCAAGCGAGTAAGCGATCCGAAATCCGATCACGATGTTCGCGTAATCGGTGTTCGTCCAGTGATAGTCAAGTTTGAGATAAGGGGCCAGAAGCGACAGCGTTTGTCGATCGATGTAGTTGATGACGGTTGACGCAAAGAGAATCCCGCCGATCCACCAGCGCAGATTTGAGATGGGCGGGCGGGTGGAAGAACCGGCCGGGTGCGGCTTCAGCGGGATTTCTGCGGATCTAATGGTTCGCTCTCAGTGCTCTTGTGCGTTGGCAAGTGCTATGCGCAGGCGAAGATTGCCGAAGTGGTGGCCCTCGACCCGTAATATTCCCTTGGAATTCGAGCGAGCATGCTGTGTGCCGGCAGAAACTCCAGGCAGCACCGCGGTTGGTGAAGAGGACACATTTAGCCCACCGAAATTGAGTTCATACACGGACTCCGGTTGCAGACCGGTAACGATCAGAGAATCGCAGGCCAGTTCCGGCAACGATACTTCCCCAGAACTCACGATCGCGCCGGCCACGCTAAACAATACCATCGGCCCCTGTTCGAGGGCTGCACCCTGAAAGTTGACACCCTCCAGAAGTTCGACCCGCCTTTGTCCGGTCTTCCCAGTATTTCCGATCTCAAAGACGTGGAGAAAGAAGTCTTCCTCCGCTTGCGAGACAGGAGAAACCTCAATTCGCCAATTTCCCGGCACAACGTTCTTGCGATTCGAGCTGAGAATCTTGTTGAAGTCCTCGCTCCAAAAAAGCTTCCACATGTGCCGGAGCTTCGGGTCTTCGGGAAGAGGCGCGCCCTCGGGTGGTTCGAGCGGCCAATTTTGTCCCGTTCCCCAGGCTCCGCCATGGTCATCGCCGGGAGAATAGAATTCGTGGCCGCTGCCTCCTCGCCGGGTGATGACTCGATCTTTGGGAAGAAGCGAGTGCACCAGCAACTCTCCCGATCCCTCGGCGAAGCGGAAGGCTTTGGCGTCGCGGAAATCCTGGGCGCCGGGTGCACCTTTCCCACCGTCTCCATCGACGCTCGGCTGATTCACTCCGTGCAGCAGCCAGGCTTTTCGAAAAGATGGGTCATGGCTCACAACGCGATCGAAGACGAACAAGACTTCATTCCCGGGCGTGTAGATCACTTCACGAGTGAATCGGCGCAGTTTGGCGCGGGAGTACGCGTTGCTGGCGTCGCCTAAGGCGTAGTGATACTGGCCGGCAACATAGTCAACGACCCGCATAGAACCAAGGTTCCACAAGTCTCGAGTGCGGTCCCAGTCCGCCCGACTTCGTATCGTGTTCCAGTAGCGGGCGGAGTCCATCCGCTGGCCGCCGTCGTTGGTCGCGGACAGCAGGTTGTCGGACCAGAAGAACTTTTCCGCCGGATCGTAGACGAGAACCGAATTGTGAGCGACGGTGCGCCGGTAATAGTTCAGGTAGTGCGGACTCTCCGTGTCCGTGTAGTCAGCCCCGCTATCGATCGCTAAGTATCCTCCACGGTAAATCGTGATCTGATTCTGGTCGAGATGTTGGTGCTTGGCGAAGTAGGGTCCGCAATCGAACTCAATCCAGGTTGAATCGCGGTTCCATCCATCTCGCATCACGAGGTGACCGACGCCCGGGAAATAGCGCTGGCGCGGCAGCTCATGTTCGCCCACCAGAGCGGGATTACGCGCCGCCACTTCGGGGTCGTCCCACAGAAAATCAAGCACAGGTAACACCCACTGCCGGGGAAAGAATCCGCTTTCGCGCAGCAACCACGCGCTGTAGGGGTCTTTGAAGCGGTTGATGGCATAGCCCAACACCGCAGTATCTCGCGCATCGAGAACCGGGTATTCGTTGTCACCTTCGCGCGATGGCGTGCCGTCGGGCAGCAGTTTGTAGAGGTAGGTATCTCCAATGTTACGAAACAGCGGAAAGTGCTGGGCCGGGTCAACGCCCGTGGTGGTCCGCTGCAACTCCGCCAGCAGGGTGAGCGAGGCCCACGTGATCCGCATGTAATCCATCGATTCGTGATAACTGCCTTCGGGACTCACGATGTTGGTGATGTCGAGGACATTGGCCAAGCTCTTTGCGATTGTTTCGCTCCAGGCAAGGCAGCGCGCGTCGCAATCGGGATAGCCTTCCACCGCAGCCGATGCAAATGCCGCCAACGCGAGGTAGCGCACGGCATAGTTGTGATACGACAGTTGGCCCGGGTCAGCAAAGTCAGCGGTGAAAAGCATGGCCGCAGCTCCGTCCCTCAATTCGCCGGCCACGCGTTCTTTCAGGGCAAGATCGAAGCCGCGGTAGTCAAAGAGCCAATCAAATGCCAGCGCCCAGCGAGCATAGTCGACCCAGGACCGAGAAGGTTTTCCATGGGCGGCCAGATGTTTCGATTTCATCTGAGCCACGGCCCGATCCGCGAAGGTATCTTGACCCGTCAAGCGCCAGGATAAGGCCCAGCCTTCCATATCGTCGGACGGACGCTTGCCTGCCGCGTAACGTGATTTCAACAAAGGTATTCCGGTAAAGGGGTCCGCGTCCGCGATTAACAAGCGTGGCCGGCGCCCTATCAACTGGGCGTTGGCGGGCCAGGCAAGGGCCAACGCAGAGCCTGCCATGGCCGCTATGAAGTCGCGCCTTTTCATGATTTCAACGCGTCCTTGATTGGCTTGCTTTCGGGGGGCTGCTGTGCACCGACCCAGGTGCCTCCCAGGGGTTCGATTTTACGGGAAGAAAAGGAAGATAAACGAAACCCATTTATCGTCTCTTGTGCCGCTAACCGCCTCTTGAAGTCCACAAAACCCCTTTGCTACCTTACATTCTCCCGTGCTGACACTTCGCTTTCGTTTGCATGTCATTTTCTTTCTTCTTTTGGTGCTGTGCAAGTGTATAAATTAAGACCAGCACAAGGACTAAACGCGCCTGCGGCAACCTGATTTTCCGGCGCACAAGGACCCAGGGGATGCGGATTGCCAAGGACAATCGATTGCTCGCCGAGCAGCGGCGGCGGAAAATTCTGGATCTGATCGAGCAAAAAGGCCAGATCACGGTTCGAGACCTGGTGGAAAAGTTCTCCATTTCCGCGGTCACCGCGCGCGCTGACTTGGACGACCTCTCTTCGCAAGGGATGGTGGTGCGCTCGCATGGCGGTGCGGTCCGACAAGTAGAGGCGAGCCAGGACTATCCGTTGCGTCTGAAGAAGACTCTCCATCACGCGGAGAAGGCCAGAATTGGGCGAGCCGCCGCCGAACTTATCCAGAACAATGAAACCGTGATTCTGGACTCGGGCACTACGACCGCGGAAATTGCACGTCATTTGAAGGCCCGCAGATTGCAGTCGGTTACGGTCATCACCCATGCTTTGAACGTTGCCTATGAACTGATGGATGCACCCGACCTCAGTGTGATCATGATCGGAGGTTTGCTGCGGCCGGTGTCCTGCTCGTTCGTGGGACCGCAAGCGGAGACGATGCTTAAGGAGTTTCACGCGGATCGGCTGTTCCTTGCAGTCGACGGTCTCGACCTGGAAACCGGACCTTCCACTCCCGACGTGCTGGAAGCCCAACTGAACGGGCTCATGGTCAACATTTCGAAAGAAGTGAATGTGGTCGCCGATTTCAGCAAGCTGGGGCGACGGAGCGTCTCCCGCATTGGACCTCTTTCAGTCGTCCACCGCTTGATCACTGACACCCGGGCGCCGGCTGAGTTCAGCGACGCTTTGCGCAAAGCAAAGATCGAAGTAATTACCGCGTAGCTTCCGACTTGGCTAAGCGGGTGAAGTGATACGCCAGCATACGATCGGGCAGGAGCAAAGCCTGCCGGAACCTGAAATCTGCTTCCTGCCCACGACCAAGATCTTTGGCCAAAGAGCCTGCGACGTACATCCACCAACTGGGGAATGCGCTGGTTTCACTGCGACTCGCCGCGGCATCGAAGGAAGATTGCAGGCGCTCCTGCCACTGGGACTGGTTATAGCCCGGCATTTTCTGTGCTGCCAACCACGCCCAGTGGATTTGGTCGGGCGCTGAGGCGGTAATTGCGAGCTCAAACTTCGCCCTGGCTTCGTCTGATTTTCCGCAGGCAGCATAAGCCGATCCCAGCAGGTAGTTGGTTCGAGCGGTGTGAATGTAGGGGTCCAGGCCATCGCGCGTAAAATCCAGCCCGGGAACCCGAGCGCCCAACTGCTGCGCAACGGAGAGCGCCTGGTCGCAATGCCCTTGCCGGGCGGCGGCCAGAGCGCGTTGCAAGTTCACCTCGATCCAAACTTGGCGAACGTTGGTGCCACCCTCCTCGCGCGCGAAAAAGCGGTTGTGAAACAGGCGTGTGGCTCGTTCGAAATCGCCTGTTTCCGCCCAATTGAGGATCAGTTCGAAGATCAGTCCCGGGGGTGCAGTATCCAGCTTGGGATACTTTTCCAACGCCTCGACCCGTTCCCGCGCAGAGCCGTTCAGCAAACTCAGCGCCTGGTCAAGGCCCATATAAATCGCGATGTTAGTCGGGTCGCTCTGTAACCCGTCGCGAAACGCCGACAGCGCGTGCTCAGGATCGTCCTTCACGTGAAGGAGCGCGAGACCCGTGCTCGCACTCAACACTGGCAGGCCGGGGCCGAACTTGCGAGCTTCGGACCATTCATGCAAGGCGGAATCCGTCATGCCACGAGAAAAATAGAATGTGCCGAGCAGGTAGTGCGCCGTGGCATCGGAAGGTTGAGCTTGCAGGGCCGCCCGTAGCACCGTGAACTCTTCCGCCCTGTTTGGAAAGACGTACGCGGTGGACAGTCTGGACGCCGCGGCATAATCTTCGGTTGCCGACTGACCGAGGCGCTCTCGACAATAGCCTCGAAAATAGGCGACCATCGGATGCTCTTGCGGAGCCAAGGCCCCGGGCTCCCGTTGATCGGACACGGGAGGCGGATATTTTCTGACAAGAACGTCGAGCGCTTTCTGATAGAGACCGAGGCGCATGTACGCGGAGGCTACATTCAGTACTCGATCCGTATCGTCGGCAAGGTGCAGGAGATCAGGATTTCCGACTTCTTCACGCAGAAGAGAGCTGAGCGGAAAGCGAACCAAGCCCTCTTGCGCCACCTCTTGTGCTTCTGGAGATCTGCCGGCGGCTTGCCGGACCGCGACTAGCTCTTCGCGAATGCGAGGATCCTCCGCAGCAATCAGCGAAGCTTCCGAGAGATTGTGTTCTGCACCCCGTAAGTCGCCTGACCGTGCCAGCAACTCGCCCAGACGCAAGGCTGCTGCAGCACGAAACACCGGCAAACGGGCGGCTTGTTCGTAGGCTGTACGCGCGTGGTCAGTCTCACCGAGACCGTCATAGGCAAGACCTAAGTAGTAGGAGATCTCCGTGTCGGTGGTGTCGCGCGCATGAAGGGGCTCAAGCAAGACCTTAGCCTCGTCGTAGCGCAGCAAAGTTGCCGCAAGCCGGCCAGCCGCCTTTCCGGCGGCAAAACTGTCAGGAAACTTCGCCAGCGCTTCCTTGTAGTTTTCGAAAGCGGGCAGATTCCTGCCATTTAACTCATCGTCCTTGCCGAGTTGGATCCAGTCATCCACACTGCGTTGGTCAGGGTCGGGAACGCGATAGGAGGGTTGTGGGCCAACGTGTATTTCAGACTCAGGCGACCCGTCGTACTGTCCTTCGGTCTGATGGATGAGAATTTCACCCTTCGCGTCCTGAATCTGGAGGCTGTACTTGACCTGGGGGTCAGCATTCGGAAGGTCATGAATCCAAGTGTGCTCAGGAGCCAAGTCCACTTTCTCGTGAAATACCGCTCCGTTGCCCTTCAGGATAGAGACCGTGGCTTGCGGGATCGCCTGATTGGCATTGAACCCGACCATCAGATGATCAGTCTTGCGATTGAGATTCGCCACTCCGGAAAGATTCGCGCGCGCGATTCCGCCGATCTCGCGCACCGGCATCCAGAATTCGGAGAAATGGATCGCTTGCCGCGGTTCCAAGAAGGCGTACGTCTCCTGATTGCGAAATAGTCCGGCCTGCACTTCGAGATAGCCACTGTTGTCGTCGGATAGCGCCTTGCGCCAATCCAAGCCATCTGCATCGACGCCCCAGGACCAGATTTTTTTCGCCGGAACATCTTCGTACGGCGCAAAATGCACGGTCCCGGTGTTGGTGTGGGGATTCCAGACTCCCATGAAGTTTTCCCGGTTTCCGTGGCTGAACATGGAAACCGGACCCTTGGTCTGATTGCGGACGATACTGTAGTCGACACCGTCCGAATCCACGGGCCAAGGGTGGATCTCGGTAAACCCATGCGTGGCGACAAAACGCATGGGATACTCGATACGCGAGTCGTCCCAAGCCGCGACCCCGGCATTGTTCCACCAGTAGAAGCGGTGGCGTACATCACTACGATTGCTCAGCGTGACCCGTTGCTCGAGCAAGGTGGATTTCGGGCGGAGAATTAATTCCACCATCCACTCCATGCCATACACACGGTCGATATTGCCGACCGTGACGGAAGAGCTGCCGTCTTCATGCTTCGCGAAGGCAAAATTCACCGGGGACATCGTGACCCAGTTGTGCGAGACCGGAAAGTTGAACTCAACCCCGAAGGCTGCCCAGGCGCCACGATAGGCGATGGCCGCCTTCTTGATGGAAGGGTTGGCATAAAACATGGACTTGCCGGAGATCTTGTCAGTGCAGGTGTAGAGATGGCCGCCGATGTCGGGAAGCACAGAACATTTCAGATATTCGTTCTCGAGGTAGAGCGCACGCCACGCATGGTCGACTCGCTGGCTCGTCAGGTTGGTGCGCAAGGTATAGGGATAGTTGAAGCGATTCGTGGTGAACTGGTCGA